>OGMV01000096.1_pt1 | contig 59107 bp, 62 predicted proteins | sample 1573341 | NCBI WGS metagenome assembly OGMV01 (sample SAMEA2581994, study PRJEB24529) | metagenome | biome: Human gut stool | place: China | collected 2011 | reverse complement strand
CATTCGGACACATCATATTGACTGCCAGCTCCTCATCCGTCATGCTTCTGATCCGGTCTGCATTGGTATGTGTCCTTCTTGCTACATATCCATCTGGGTGTATTCCGTCTTTCATTTCAACTTTACCTTTCTCTTTCTTCCTCTGGATTCAAATTTGTCACACATTCCTACCGGGCAGCCACGCCTCATTTGCGTAGCTACTATGTACCCGCAAATAATGTCTGTATCGCTGTGTTTCCATGAGTATTTGCATTTCCGGCAATATTTTGTGCTTGTCTTGGTCATCTCTCCCATTGCAGCACCTCAAATCTCGCGGAACTTTCCGGCAAATCTTTCATCACAGTAATTACATTCGTGATACAGAACACTCGCTATATCTGTCATGTCCAGATATTTACCGGATAAGCTGTTAATGTAGTACCGAATCCATTCAAATACTTCTTTTATCTGCCTACCAGAAAACTTAAACTGTGACTTTAAGCAGTTTCCAAGCAGTGAAAAGTAATTACAGATTGATGCTGCCAAGTACTGCCCTGCTTTCTGCATGGAGTTTGGTGCTACTTTTCTGTCTACCAATGCGAATCGCTCGCGGAATGGCACTTTGTTTGCTTCATCTGTCACGGAAATATCACACTTTGATTTCATGTAATACTCAAGTTCCGCTGTAGACAATTTCACATCTGCCACCGAATCAAGATAAGCATTGATCGTGTTCTCAACTCTTATGATCCGCTTATTTCCAAATCCGAACTTATCATGTAAGATCTGGAAAGATATAAGCTTTATATTTTTGAATGATTCTTTTACCAGATAATCTGTATTACTCTGTGCTCTGGCGTACTGCTGGATGCCAAATATCTCTTGCATGCTATAGCCAAATGCATCATTCTTTTTCTTCTTTTTGCTCAACGCATTGCTCATTTTCTATCCTCCCGAATTTATTACTTTTTCAATGATTTCTTCCCGTAACTGCTCTGCTATATGGTCCCGAACCGATTCCTCTGGAAATGCGATCTGATATGTCCGTTCCTTGATCCGGTTCGTGATCCGGTCATCGTAGGATAGTTTGTCCAGCGGATCATTACTCGTGAAAATCGTTACTTTCTGGTTTATGTATCTCTCGTTGATGATCTGGTACATCTTATCGTTAATCCATGCCGCCAGTGCTTCCACACCAAAATCATCAATGATCAAAATATCCGTTGTGGAAAGAGCATCTAAAAGCTGGCTTTCACTGCCTGCTGCATCCCTGCGCCATGTATTCTTGATTTCCTGCAGGATGATCAGTGATACTGCAAATTTGACTGTGTATCTTTTCATCAGCTCATTTGCAATCCCGGCAGCGATCCTCGTCTTACCGCTTCCCTTTGTCCTTGACCAGATATACAGTCCCATGCCTCTTTCCTTCTGGCTCTCAAAATCATCCAGATAGGTTTTTATGATTTTACAGGCATCTGACACCATCTTTTTACTTTCCTGCTTCCTGTACACATCCATTCGAAACGATCTCAGATCCATCCCACGGAATGCCTCCGGTATATCTGCGAATCGCAACCGCCTTGACATGACCGCTTTCTCACGGCATTTACATGGTACTGCTATTTCAACTCCGTCTTTTATTTTCAAGATCCACTCCCTGCCTTCGCAAATTGGACACACATCAGAATCCCTGGAAGTCTCCGGTGTCTCCGCATTCCTGCATAAGTTCGTTGAGTGATTTTTCATGCGTTCCAGTATCTCTTCCAACTGGTCCATCGTTCTCTCCTTTCAGATATTGCATAAACAAGTTCTCTCGTAAAAAGTTCTCCGGCTTTTTAATATACCGCTCTGCTGTTTTCTCCCGTCTGCATATATCTGCATAATTCTGTGCGGCCAATACCAGATCATCTTCCGGTACACCAGCCAGTACCGCATTGCAGTATTCTGTTTCAGCAAGACAACCAGTACACCGTTTCGGATAGGCCGCGGCAAACTCTCCAAATTTTCCCACGGGGGATATAGGGGGTGTGTTTCTTCCCTTCTTTCCTTCTTTCTTTTCTTCTATTGTTGTCGTTAGTTTGTCGTTAGTTTGTCGCTTGCTTGTCGCTTGCTTGTCGTTCTGTTTGTCGGTTGTCTGGTATAAATCGTACTTAACTACCGTAAATACGCTAAATTTGCTTGTCGTTTTGCTTGTCACTTCGCCTGTCGTTTTCAAATGCGAAATTGCTGTTCGAATTTCACGGTCTGAAAGCCCTGTTTCGTCCGACAATTTCCTGATAGATGTTACAAACGATCCACGTGGTATCGTTGTTCCTTTAAAATTTCCATCCTTCCAATTGGCTTTCAGCAACATATGGATAAACAGCCGGGTTGTATTAATGTCTGTGTACCACTCCCACTCCAGAAGTCCACGGCTCAGTTTTATGTAGTTGCCATCCACCAGATCACCCCGTTTCCAAGTCATTAAGCAAGTCTCTCAATTTCATTTTTGCCTGTTCCGGCGTAAGTTCTGTGATTGTGACCTCAATTCTCGGATTATCCTTATCTACAGAAACATCATGATAAAAATGAGGGATGCATCTGCGGTTATCTTCTTGCAGCACCTTTGTTTTTGTGAGACTGTCCTGAATGAACTTTGTTGCGCAGGAGAGAATGTTGTCCCCATCTCTCCTGTTGTCTTTTTCAAAACAGTGGTAATAGATCAGTACCGGCTTTTCGATATGTACACCACGGAGCTGCTGTCTGATACACCACATGATGTGATTCTCATTATCATTTTTTACCTTTCCGCCCTTATATGGGTTGGTGCGATTGGCTGCGGTGTAATTGTTCAAGCCTTCTAAACGCCCCGGAACTGTAAATTTATACTCCATCGGCACCGTCCTCCATTCTGATCTGCGCATTGCAATCATTAATCTGCTCTGCTAAATATGCCGGAAGAGTGTAACAATCAACAAATTCATGTGCATCGGCAAGATTCTTGCGTTTCAGTGCCTTGTAGCTTTTCATTTTTCCTTCATCATCGTAGATACCAAACTCACGTTTTAACTGATTATAGATGTCGCTGAACACTTTTTTATGTACTTTACTATCCCTGTAAGCTTCTGATTTCTTACCGCCGAGCATTTCCACCGCCTTGCGTCTGACATGTGCGGAAAGTTCGTCTGATTCTGCACCGAACAATGGCATATCATTTTCAATGGAATATACTTTTTGCTCTACGGTTTCAACTTTCTGTTCCAACTCCACAGTTCCCTGTGCCAGCAATGCAATCTGTTCCAAGGCTGTGAGAGGTTTCTTAATTGCATCTTCCAACTCATGAAAACGATTGATATATTTTGCAGTGAACTCTGTACCTTTCACACCAGTGAGCTTGTGAGCAATAAATTCACAGCCTTTCTTTGTAACCAGATAGCAAGGTCTGCTCTGATTGTTATTATCTTTATATGTACTTTCCTCAAAAAAATCGCCCAGCGCAATCTTGCTCTCGGCAAATTGCTTTGCATATCTTCTGATATCTCTTAATAATTCTTTATGTTCTTTTCCGACCATATCAGCAACTTCTACTGATGTAATTGTTTTCTGTTCTAAATTCAAAACTTCTCCTTTCTCCCGGCACCATGGAAAGCACCGGGAAACCATGGCTTTCAATAATTCGTGATATATTATTTTCTGCATGAATAGGTTTCTTTCTGCCGACCGGCAAGGTGTTCCAACCCTATAACCACGACTTTCCAAAAATATCTCTGAAATCTTCTCTTGTTCCGTAATGAGATTCAAAATATTCCTGCGCCATAGTTTTTAATTTCAAATCAATTTCTTTTGCATTGGCGCCTCTCTGCGCTCCGTTAGGATGCAGATCCGGTCTGAGTGGAATAACAAAACCATACTTTTCACTGTTTTTACGGTTTGAACTTCCAAAGATATGATGTCTTTCCACCGGATATGTTCCGGTAAAATAACAGTGATCCATATCATCCGTGAACACGCTCCAAAGCTTTTTACTCATGTTCCCCACTCCTGCTTCATACGTTCCAATTCATCCGGTGTAGCTGTCTCAATGCCAAGTTCCTTTGCTTCTTCAACAATCCGGTCTATAAAGTGGCTCATTTCGACAGTATCGTATTCGCTAGATCCTTTGATCATCAGATACGAAGCAAATTTCCCATTGTCTTTAATATATTTCCAATGACCATCAACCTTTGACATGTCAACTGATTTTTTTACTGTAATCGTGATATATCCGTCTTCATCTTCATAGAACGCTCCGTATTTCTGCAACATTTCCTCATAGACTTCATCCTTGCTGGAATAGATGTCTTTGCTATTGGCAATCTTTGTCATGAGCACCCATGCATAAGCATTAGCATCAAGACTTCTTTTCTGACGATACTTAACTGCCTTAATCTGCAATAAATCATCCGGTTTTAAATGCTCAATCTGCTTTTCTGCTGATGCGTCAACCTCAAATGTAAGGATGATGCCTTGTCCATTGAATGTACGGCTCGCTCCGGTCAGTTTTCCTGTAGTATCCATAAGCTACTCTTCTTTCTTTTTCTTATACCAGCACTTAACCTGTTCAATGATCTTAGCAGCCATTTCACTTGATAGGTCTGAAGTCTTTTCAAAATGATATTTTTCTTTCAGCGTTTTCCAGATATCATTGGATGTAGCATTCTCACACATATCAGAATACGCACTTACAAAATCTGTCATTGTCCTAAGCTGTTCTACGGTTGCTGGAACAAAATCATTCTTTGGTTCTACCGTATGGCTTTCTGAATCTGGATCCTGCATCTCTTCGGTAGGAATACAGAACACTTGGAAACAAGCATATTTAAACGCAATCGCCATAGCTTTATTCGTTGCCTTATCTCCGGAATCCATGCCCTCACCGATTGTTACCGCCGTGATACTGCTTCCATCTTCCGCATAAAAGGTATATTTAATCTTGCAGACCGAATAGATCAGCGTTGCACCTTTTATGGATTTTCTTTCTTCTCTGGTCTGTTCTAAGACCTCTGGAACGATAAATATATGATTGTTGACCAATGCCGGATTTATCGCATTCATCACCGCATCAATTCCGCGGTATTTAAACCCCTGCGACTTATTCAAATCATTTTTTCCAACCGCACCGATTTCTTCCATGCACTTTGATATTGCCTGATATATGTTCATCTGTTTTGCTGTCTCTGCCATTATCGTACTCTCCTATACTTAATTTCTAAGCTGCGCATCTGTGCTTCCAACTGCACGATCTGGAACGGATCAGCAATAATCTCATAAACAATTGAATCATTAACCGGCTTCGGCTCAATAATTTTTTCTTCCGGTACAGTCTGCGCAACTGGTGCTTCCTGCATCGGAGTATCAGTAGCAGAACTAACCTCTGATGCCTTACGTGCTTCCTCTTCGGCTTTTCTTTTTGCTTCCTCTTCCTGTCTGCGCAAAATCTCTTCTTTCTGTTTCTGATACTGATTCATGACCTCAATAGCATCTGATAATTCTAAGGTTGCCTTGTATTTCTCAATCCCATTATCCTTAAACTCTGATTCCATACTGCGGATAATACAGAAATCTTTTTCTACATGGTCCACTCGCTCTGCAATGGCTTCTGTGATCGCTTTCTTTGTAGTGGTGGCATTCTCCCACTTGCTATCATAAATTCTCTGTAACGGAAGATATCCGCTCGCTTCCCCATGCTCTGCCATGATCTCCGTATAGATTTCAGAAATCAGCGATTTCTTTTCTTCCACACGCCTACGCTCAAATTCTTCCACCTGATTATTGATAAAGTTGATCGGTTCATCAATCAGATTGTCCAGTTCCTTTACCTGCGTTTCAAAATTTGTGTAGGGAATCATAAAAGATTTCTTCACTTCCAGCTTTTTATCGTTGACTGATTTTTTCAGTTTTCTGAGACTTGCAATTGTCTTTTTTGCTTCTGTTTTGGAATCCTCTGTGAAAATCATATTTTTATAAATTTCCAGTTCGGAATTAAGTTTTTCCTTAATCTCCTCAAAATTAAAACCAATAACACCATTTTTCTGTTCTACATTTACTCTGATTTCTTCCATCTTTCTTTTATCCTCTCTTCCTCTGATTCAATATCTGCCATCTCTTCACGTCTGGCTAGTCGCTCATGCAATCTATGAAGCCTTGCTTTCTCAGCTTCATACCGTTCACAATCATTGTCTGGAAATTCTTCAATTGGCATAGGTAACTGACTCCCTTTTTCCATCCTCTGTAATACTTACGGTAAATTCATTAGTATCTATTACGAATGTTCCATAAATATTTCCATCTGCTGCAAGGATTAAATTTCCATTTTCAATCCCTAAATTTTCAAGTAAAACTGATAAATCTTTCAGTGCATCAATAAGCTGTCCACTGTCATTTCTGCATAATCTAGTTGCTGCCATTTAAAAATTCCTCCATTTCCATCTGTCTGAAATCTGTAGATAACACCATGTATCTGACAGCTTTCTCTTGCTGTTGCTTCATGTACTGCTCGTCCCGGCATTCTTCACACATGTTTCCTTCGCCGGGATCTAAACTGCATCCACAGATTCTGCATTTTCTGTAAATCATAAAATCACGCTTTCCAAAAATTTAACTACGTGTTACAATAAACGCAGAAATACTTTTGTATTCCTACGTTTAAATAGCACCTGCGTTCGACAAAACATTCATGGTGCTATTTTTTTGTCCTCAAATTCCCCAAGGAACTCAACATCAGCGTCAAGCTTGTCCTTCCGGCGGATCATGTTAAAGTCTGCTTTCCGCTTTTCTTCCCGGCGGTTCTCAACATCCATGATCACAACTCCAACAAGTGCAACCACTGCTCCGAGTGCCATTGCGATCAGCAGAAAAACATAATACGTTCCATCCGCATCAATCATTCCGCCTAGAAACATGATTCCAAGCCCTACCGCTATAAATACTTTACTGATCTGCTTCATTCTCCACCTCCTCGTTGTCTGCTCTTGGTTCGATACCTAGAAACTTGTCCAGCTTTGCCCGGAAGATAAAATACTGATAATTCTTAACCTTCGCATTTGGCTTTATCACGCTTCCGAGATCCCACCGCCCGGCTTTCATCTGGCGTCTAAGGTATTCCACATTGCATCCAATCTCAGCAGCGGCTTCTTTTACTGTTAAGCGTTGGCTCACTCTCTCACCTACTTTCTCAATTTGCCTCAAATAAGTAATCAAGACTGCATGTTGGAAATTCTTTCTTAATTAAAAGCATTTCGCTTCTCTTAAATTCCGTTGCACCAGACATTTTGTTTTTTAGGCTTTCATAGTTAATACCTGTTTTTTCAGCCAAAGCCTTAATGGTTAATTTATTTCTTGCCATCTCAGCGTTTAAGTTACTAAACAATTTTTCATCTCCTTTCCTGTAAATTACCCTGTAGCGTAATTTATGAGTTTATTATATACCCTGCATCGTAATTGTCAACCCCTAAAAGTAATTTTTTTACTCTGCAAGGTATTTTCTTATTTACATAAATAAAAGAAAGTAGTACAATCAAATCATAACGGAGGTGTAAAAAATGGGACTTACAGATAAATTAGATATACTTATGAAAGAAAGAAACATAAACAAAGCAGAATTAGCCAGAGAATCCGGGGTGCCATATACGACAATCGACGGATTTTATAAAAAAGGCTCAGAAAATGCTAAATTATCTACTTTAAAGAAACTATGCTCATATTTTGATTGTTCTTTAGATTATTTGGCAGACGATAATGTAAATGAACCACGAACTATGGCAGCCCACTTTGATGGAGATGAATACACAGAAGAAGAGATAACTAAAATTAAGGAATATGCAGCTTTTGTAAAAGCAAACAGAAAATAGTCCCCTTTATTGTACATATGAAATGTTATGATCTATCCCGAGGGAGGGATTTCTTTTGACAAACTATGAAATATTATTAGAAGAAGCTGAAAACGCCGGAGTAACGGTAGATGAAACTTCACATTTTTGCGGCACTAGAATTAAAGGACTTTATTTTGATAATCATATTGCTATAAATAAAGATATACCTACTGATACTGAAAAGGCATGTATTTTAGCGGAAGAGCTAGGTCATTACCAAACTGCTACCAGTAATATAATAGACCAATCTACTGTCCAAAATCGAAAACAAGAAATGTGTGGTAGAATCTGGGCTTATAATAAACAAGTTGGACTTACTGGTCTTATAAAGGCATATAAAAATCGTTGTGAAAATTCACATGAAGTAGCTGAATATTTAGGTGTAACAGATAGCTTTTTAAATGATGCCATAACTTATTATAAAAACAAATATGGTTGTTACACTCAAGTCGATAATTATATTATAATATTTGAGCCTACAATTGCTGTTATGGAATTAATTTAGTAATTTGAATGTTTCACCATATAAATTATCAACCAAAGGGAGAACTACATATGCAAAACCTCTTTTTCAAACGACTACAAAAGTTAATTGGTATATTTTTTCTATTAGCAACACTTATCGGTATCCTAATTATTATAACAAATATTACAGATATTATTCAGGTAATTTCCACTGCAATAATATCAATAATGTTTGGTATACTTTCATTCTTGCTTTTAAGAAATGATTCATCAGAAAAGCAATCTAAAAATTCAGACGCAATATGCGCTGACAAGCCACAGGAACGAGATTATTCTAAGCAAACGGAATATGTCCAAGACGGTAACGTAATATACCGTGCAGATGGTAAAAAAATCTCTGATGAAGAAGTGCCATACCTTATGCAAGTAGGATACGAAAATGCTTTGGCTGAGGAGAAAAATAGTTCCAACCCAAAGTTTCATAGATCATTTAAGGAAGAGGAATTATCTTACTCTTTTGAAAATAAATACTATAACGAGATTGCTAAAAGAATAGAAAAATTTGAAACTCCATACCATAATTCCTTTTCAGAGCAGGACTTATCAAAAAAAATTATGTTATTGGAACAATCTATTACGGAATTCGATAAATGTAAAAATTTCTGCTATTCAAAAGGAAAAGGCGGCACAATCTATTTTCAGGACATGTATGAATACTTACACAATACACATAATGAGTGCTTTTCTTACCGAGATATGATTTTAGGCAGTCTGGAAGAATGTTATTACGAACGAGACGAATTGATTCCTGAACTAAAAAATGTAATTTGCAATCACAATGGAATATTACAGAAAAACATCTATGCAGAATTGCCAGATTTTCAAAGAAGCGACATTCAACGTATGCTCCGCAAGTTAGAAAGTGAAAATGTAATAACACGAATTAAAAAATCTGGATCTTATGAATTACATCTTAACTGCCACGAATAATAAAGCAATTGCTTTCAATAAAAAAAACGTCTCTTACCGAACTGACGTTTGATTATTGGAGGTACATATGATGGAAGAAAAACAAAAAGATTATTTTATTACACGTTATTCGTTAATTCCAGATAAACAAATTGATATTGACACTGCTATTGGTATTTCAAAAGAATCAAAATTTATGGATTGGCTAATGTCTTTTCAACAAGAAAAATGTAAGGAAACAACATACTATAACATAAATTACACTTTATATTGCAAAAAAATATCAGAATACTGTTTTTTTATGAGTTTCGCCAAAGAACTACATGATGTTATTGGTGAAAAAACAGAGGACGGTATCAAGGATATTCCAATTAAAAATTATAAAAAATGTAATATTATTATTCATACTTTAAATCAATGGATGATAATAGAAAGAAATTCTGATATATATAGTACTATAGAATACCAGAAAAATCAAATTGCTACTATAATTTCTAGATTTCTTAAACCTAAATATTTATATTTCGAATTAGGAATTATGACAGAAAAAAATAATTTTTGGCAATATGTTGCTGCAAATAAAGATTCTTTGACCGATCTTGATGTAACATTCTCTTCACCTAATTTTCTTAGAGGCCTTGATACTGTAAGTGATCTTCTACATGAAACAAATAATATTTATAATAATACTAGTATGAGCATTCACTTGAAAAATGAAGACGGACATCTTAATATTGATAATAAGAATCCATTTTTACAAGATGCCATTCGTTATTCTTCTTCTGGATGCGGTAAATGGAAAGTTAAATCTAGCACTGCAAAAGTATATTCTAGCACTGATAATCCATTTATTGTCCAGCTTCCAGAAGATGTAAGCCAATTAAAAGATTCAGATCTTCAAATTATCGAATCCACTCTGAATCATGTACAGAAACTTGATTCAGAATCAAGAAAGGAATGATATTATGAACAAAAAAAGTGTTACAACTATACTAATATGCCTGATTATATCTTTTATTCTTTCATATACCTTTGATTTTTCTAAGAATAAAATTATCAGCTATGATTTTGTTTTGAATATGGAAATAACATTATTTTCTGTTTCTTTGGCTATTGTAGCACTAATGATAACAATTCTTGACAAATATAAAGAAAAAGCTTCTTCTACACGAAATTGGGTTAAAAATAGTTCAAGTATTTTAACTGAAATATCAGAAAACACAGTTTTGTTATTATTTATAATAATTATGCTTATAGTAATCTCTATATTTAAATCTATCATTATTTTAATTCCTATAATTGATGTAATGACAGTTATTTTACTTTTTTCACTATTAATTTCACTTGTGTCTATATTAGATACAACTATCAGTGTGCATAAACTTGTATCAAACTTAAAAAATATATTATTTTCAGATGATACAAATCTTCATCCATCACAAACAGAAATACATTTAATAAATGCTTATCGCTTTCTTGATGAAAGCCATAAAAGAGAATTCGAAGAATTAGTGAAAACAATTACATTAAAGCAACAAATAGATTCTCAAAAAGAACAACCACATTAAAAAACCGCCCCACTCTACCAAAGCAGGACGGTGAAAGGAGCCAAAATGGAAATAGACGAATATATAAAATCCAGAGTAGATAATCAAATCAATTGGTATGACCAAAAATCTGCATCATGTCAAAGAAAATACAAATTGACACAAACCATAGAAATTGTTTTAGCAGCATTAATCCCTTTACTTTCTGCCTACTCAAAAGATTGTATTCTTATAGCACTCATAGTTGGCGCATTGGGCGCCGCAATTGCCATTATAGAATCCTTGACAAAATTATACAAATGGCATGAAAACTGGATTGAATATCGAACCACATGTGAATTACTTAGGTATCAGAAACATTTATTTGTAACAAAGTCTTCACCATATAATATAGAACCTGAAAACATTGAGAATATATTTGTCCGCAACATAGAAAACATCATATCTTCCGAAAACAATAAATGGAAAACTGTAAATACTAATGAAAAGAAAGTAGAAAACACTAATTGACTAGCTCATATGTTTTCTCAAAGATATCCGGCTTGCAAGGATATTTTTCCCCGTGAACACCGGTAATAATCCAATCTCCAGGAGAGGCAATCATTCTACCCTCCAATGTATCAATGGTTATTTCTACATCTGTTTGATATGCTTCAACAACAATAGGTTTCTTTTGAAATTTAAATGTTTTAGATTTCATAATGACCTCCTAAAAAATGAAAGGAATGATGATAAATGAGTACATACAATATTTTTATCAGCCACGCTTGGAAATATTCTGAGCATTACAACAAAATCGTTCAGTGGTTAAATGAAGCCCAAGACGAAGGAAAACTTACCTGGAAAAACTACTCTGTTCCCTCACATGATCCATTGATCGACCCTAATACAACCGTTGGAAAAAATAAATTAAAATCAGAATTAAAGGAGCAAATTAGCCCAGCTTCTAAAGTCATTATACTTGCAGGCATGTATGCTGCTTATAGTGACTGGATTGACTTTGAAATAGACACTGCTGTCGATTATAACAAATATATTATTGGAGTTAAACCCTGGGGACAGGAACGAGTTCCTACAAAAGTTTCCAGTAATGCAAATATAATGGTCGGTTGGAATAAGGACTCAGTAATTAACGCTATTTTAAACTCTTAACATTATTATAACAGGTGTAGATTAACATAACAATAAAAAATCGCCCCTGGTACTGGAATACCAAAGGCGAAACACATAGCTCCGAAAAGCATATGCCCTCAACAAGCATATTGTATCATTCGGAGCAGCCAAATGCAAGCGGAACAAATGTTCTCTGCTGGCTGTTATTTTTATACCCAAAATCAGAAAGGATGGTACATATGGCACGAAGAAAGAAACACCAGAAGCTCCCGAACGGATTCGGATCAATAAAATATCTCGGCAAAGGACGCTATAAACCGTATGGCGTATACCCACCAGTAACTGAATACACCTCAAAAGGACCTGTCACACCGAAAGCTCTCGCCTACGTTGAGACATGGGATGAAGGTTATGAAATTCTGGCAGCACGTAAGCTGGAAAACGAGGGAAAAATCAAAATACAGAATGGCGTTTATATTGACCGTACTCCAACCTTTAAAGAAGTATATGAGGATTTCTATAAAGAGAAGTACCGTAATGAGCTACGTAACGGAAATAAAAAGACTTCTTCCATGTCTTCAACGCAAGTAGCGTTTAAAAATTCTTCTGCTTTACATGATATACAGTTTGGTCAAATTAAATATAAAGACTTACAGGATGTTCTTAATGCTTGTCCTCTTAAACATTCCTCTCTGGAATTGATTGTGTCTCTGATGCACCAGATGTACAAATACGCAATTAAATACGACATAGTGGATAAAGACTACTCCTCTGCTTTATTTATTCCTATACCAGACGATGATGAAAGTGGGGTGCCATTCACTGATGAGGAATTAAAAATATTGTGGAAAAATAAAGATGATTTCGTTGTCCAAATGCTATTAATCATGTGCTACAGTGGATATCGTATCAAGGCCTTTACAAATATGGAAACTAATCTGGATGGAAAATATTTTAAAGGTGGAGTTAAGACAAAAGCCAGTAAAGAAAGAATTGTTCCTATTCATTCTTGTATTTTCGATATGGTAAAAGCTAGATATAATGGTAAGAATCTGCTTGGATGCTCTGTGCGGGACTTTCGTAATAAAATGTATAACACTCTTTCTTCTCTCGGAATTGCAAATGCTGCAACTGGAGCAAGACATACACCACACGATTGTCGTCACACTTTCTCCGCACTTTGCGAACGATACGAAGTCAACGAAAATGATCGTAAACGAATGATGGGGCATTCCTTTAAAAGTGATATTACTAACGCCAAATATAGTCACAGAACTATAGAAGAATTAAGAGAACAGATTGAGAAAATAAAAACACCTTTTATAATATAATGACTGTTACTAATTTGTTACTAATTAGTTTAACTTTTTTTATTTTTAAAGAACTTTAAAGTTGTTCTTGCAGACTTCAAAAACATAGTATTTATGCGGTCTGCAAGACTTTTTCATTTAAAATTAGGCATTTGATTGAATTGATTGATTTTAAAAATATATTAAATCCATGCTATTTTGTAACTTTTCTGTAATGATTGGGCACGGACGCTGCTTTTCCCAGATTTTCCGGAAACCATGTTACTGTTTTCCCCGCAAAAATGCTTCGATCTCCCCGATAAAATACAGTGAGCCGAATGCCACTGTCTTTTCTGCGGATGATTTTGAGAAATCCGGCAGCACATCCTCAAGGTTCCGATACGCCTCCGCCGGGATCCCTTTTGCCCGGATGCAGTCTGCGAGCGCCTCTCCCTGCAATGCCCTCTCACTCTCCACAGTCACTGTCTTAAAATCCAGTGCCAGCGGAAGAAGTTCCCGGATCATCTCCCCATAATCTTTATCCGCCATGACACCCATGATAAAATGGAATTTTTCATCCGGATACATTGTCTCCAGACTTTTTTTCAGCGCCTCCACACCGTTACTGTTATGCGCACCGTCCATCAGGAAAAACGGATCATTGCTCACAAGCTCCATGCGTCCCATCCACTGCGTCCGGTCGATCCCTTCCCGGATCGCATGCTGCAAAGCTTTCCGTTCCGGCACACTCTTTTTTCCTGCAAAATATTTTTCAAAAAATAATTCTGCTGCAAGCATTGCCGCCACGGCATTTTCATACTGGTGCACACCGAGCATTTTCATTGTGACTGCATCGTATCCAGCGTATGAAAAACACTGTTTTCCGTCCTTTTGTGGCAGGATCCTGATCTCATCTAAATTTACGACTTTTGTAGTTTTGATATCTGCACGCTCTGCGGCTTTGTTTAACACGTCCATCGCTTCTTTTTCCTGGCTCTCTAACACAAGCGCTGTGCCGCGCTTGATAATTCCTGCTTTCTCTGCTGCAATTTTGGCGAGTGTATCACCGAGGATCGCCATATGGTCAAAACCGATTTTTGCAATGACGGTCACATCCGGCACTCCGCAGGCATTCGTGGAATCATACGTTCCGCCAAGTCCTGTCTCCAAAATCACAACATCACACTTTTGTTCCTTAAAATAAAGCAATGCCATTGCAAGACAGTAATCAAACATTGTCGGACAAACGCCAAAATCCATAGAGAGAAGCCTGTTTCCAAGGCGCGTGGTATCCGCTTTTGAGATCATATCTCCCTGCACCTGGATGCGCTCCCTGAAATCCACCAGATGTGGAGAAGTAAACATCCCGGTTTTCAATCCTGCACATTCAAAAACAGAGCGCAAAAAAGCAGAGACGGAGCCTTTGCCGTTCGTCCCTGCTATGTGTATGATGCGTAAATCTTTCTCCGGGTGTCCTAACTGCTCTAACATTATCTTTGAGATCTCGACACCCTTTAAGTTTCCAAATCTTCTTTTATTTTCAATCGCTGTTACTGTTTCTTCGTATGTTAATGTCTGCATCTGACTATACTGCCATGATCACGCCGCCGTCGTTGGCATACATGCTGCTGACACCTGCGGTATTGATGATGATGATCTTTTTGAACTTCGCAATCTTCTCGATTTTTTCCTTCACTGCTTTTGCCCTCTCCGGGCAGTTGCAGTGTGCGATTGCGAGAACACGGTTCTCACAGTCTTTTGTCTTTGAGATCATATCCTTCACCATACGCTCAAGTGCTTTGTTCATACCGCGCGCCTGATCTAACTGGCAGATTAAGCCCTCCTTTGTTGAGCCCATAACAGGCTTGATATTTAATGAATTGGCAATAAATGCTTTCAGATTGGAAAGTCTGCCATTCTTTCTCAATGTCTCTAACGTCTCCAATACAAAATAGGTGTTCATGGACTGGATGTACTCTTCCACCTTCTCCACAACCTCGTCGAAACTGCATCCGGCTTCCTCAAATTCCTGAATCTTCATGCCGATGATTGTCTCACCGATGGACGCTGATTTTGAATTGAACACATAAATTTTCTTTGTATCTCCGTGCTCTTCCTCATAAAGATTCTTTCCGAGCACTGCACTGTTGTAAGAGCCGCTTAAGCCGCCGGACAGGGTCACGACATAAACATGGTCTGCCTCGCCCTCATAAGCATCCATATACTGCTCCGGTGACGGGCAGGAGGACTTTGGTCCTTTCAGGCTCTCTCTGACTCTTCTCAAAAAATCTGACTGATCAAATGTGCTGTCATCCCTGATACGGCATCCGTCTACTTCCAGCTCCAATGAAACGGTCTCATAATGTCCGTCCTGTTTTAATTCTTCCGGTAATTCCCCACAACTGTCTATTACAATCTTATACATAGTATCCTCCTTGTTTTGCGAAGCAAAATGCGACTGTCCTTACATGGAGCAATGCCCAGCAAGCTGTGCAGGATTTTGCCTCCTTGTGATATTCATTATTATATCAAAAGTTTCTTTTTTCTATTACATGTAGTATTGATTACTATGTAACATTAACACAAAAACTTTACTTTGTATAGAGGATATTATGATTTTTATTAAAATTTTATAGTCAGCACGTTCTGGTCGGAATCTTCCAGATAATATAAAGATGTCAGTCCTTTGCAGTAATGCACGATCTTCTGATCCGTGATAAAGTAGGTGAATGCCTGTTCGTACAGCTCCCTGTCTGCAAACCTGACAGAGCAGAAACCATCTCCCTGCTCATAGGCAGCCCGATATACATTTCCGATGCTGTCTGCATCCCATGTGTCAAAATAAAGATTTTCATGGACATAATAATTGTCTTTTACCGCCTGACACACCGGAACGATAATATCATCATTCGGCTGATGCGTTTTCTGTAATTCCCCGGTCGTAACTGCAAAATAATTATAATTGATAAAAGAATCCAGCCCCATTCCATCGCCGCTGTAGGTGGCATTTCCCCAGGTCGTATCAATATAGTAATACTCTCCATCCAGCTTTGCCAGATTCCATGCATGAGACTGTCCGTCTGCCGTTCCAGCCACCACTGCACAGGGAATGTCCAGTTTTTCCAAAAGATACTGCGTTGCTGCAGCGTATCCCTGACAAACCGTTTCCCCATTGACAAACACACTGATGATGTTCTGATTGTCCGGCGCACCTGTGCTGTACGCAACATTCGAAGCCAGATAATCAAACACATATTTTGCCTTGTCATAATCCGGCGCCTGCGCATCGATCCCTGCCAAAATCTGACTGACTGTCTCGTCGATCTGTGCCTGCATGTCCATCCGCTCGGCATCCGTCATGGTAAACTTTGGTGTAAAATGGAGATCCACCAGCTTTTCCCCTCTGGTATACTGCGTGTAAGTGTAGCCCGATACCCAGAACAGTCCGCCGTGGTCCGCCATCACCGAAACATACGCCTGATGCAGGACTTCGTTGTCTAACGTGCTCAGCGCCACATCTTTTTTTTCATAGAGAATCGCATCATAAACCTCGTCGTACACAGTGCGTACTTCCTCCGGAAGCGTCTGATATACATAACAGTCCACAGACTGCTTTTCAACGGATGGCTCTGCCTGCTTCTCTGTTTCCCCGCAAACTGCTGCCTGCTCAGTGTCCGTTTCCTGTTCTTTACTTTTTACTTCCGTGCCTTTTCCTTCTGCAATTTTCTCCTCCACATAGCGGGTAATATTGGATAATTGATCAGTTGTCTGCTGACACCCCGAAAGCAGAATGAGTGCTGCACACGCTGCACTCCCTGCCACATAGGAAAAAAATTTTTTTCTCACCTGATTCTCCTGTCAAATGCATACTTCATGCTGTCTGTATCTTTTTTGCCTTTCAGCCAAAATAAGCGCTCACCAGATCCTTCAATGCCTGCTGGTCTGCTGCTGCCATAAGCTCTCTTGCGGAATGCATCGCAAGCAATGGTATACCAATATCCACGGTTTTTACCGGAAGCAATGCAGATGCGATCGAACCTAATGTGCCGCCTCCTGCAAGATCTGAACGGTTCACAAATTTCTGATATGGGATCTGATTCTTCTCACAGATCTGCTGGATCACTGCGACCGCTCCACAGTCTGTCGCATAGGACTGCGAGCATGCTTCCTTGATACAGAATCCTTTTCCAAGCACCGGCTTGTTGGTCAGATCCATCTTTCCGGCATAGTTTGGATGAAGTCCATGTGCCACATCCACAGATAAAATCATGCTGTTGTACAGTCTGTTCCACACTTCTTTTTCCAGTCCGCACTCAGTCAGAATGCGCACCAGCATATCATGGAGCAGAATGGAACCGGCACCCTGTTTGGAACGGCTTCCGATCTCCTCATGATCGAACAGTGCAATGAGATTCATGCCGTCCGCCCTGTCGCTGTCGATGATCGCAGACACCAGTGCAGAACAGGAATTTAAGTTATCGAGTCTGGATGCAGAGATAAACTCATCGTTTAATCCCACAAACTCCGGCTTTTCTTTATTATAAATGGTCAGCTCAAAATCCAGAATATCCTCTTTTTTCACAGCAAGCTCTTTTGCAAGAAAATCAAGGAAATAGTCTGCATCATCGGAAAGTCCGCAGATTGGGAGCAGTTCCGTCTGCTTATTTAATTCCACGCCCTTGTTCACCTCACGGTTCATGTGGATTGCAAGATTCGGGATGGTCATAAGATTTTTTTCAGACTGGAACGTGACCACTTTCGGTGTAAACACATCCCCACTGCGCACTGCAACTCTTCCGGCTACACCGAGTGGACGGTCGAGCCATGTATTTAAGATTGCGCCGCCGTAAACTTCCACATTCACCTGTGCGTATCCGTTTGTCTGAATATCGCAGGACGGTTTGATCCTTAAGCATGGGAAATCTGTATGTGCTGCTGCAATGCGGATCGCAGGCTCTCTGTCACTCCAATTCTGCGGTAATGTGAATGCAAACAATGTCGTTTCATGATGATTTATCACATATTTTCCGCCCGCTTTTAAATTCCATGCACTTCCATAATCAAGTATTTCAAAACCGGCATCTGTCAGTCTTTTTTCACATGCACTCACTGCATGTGCCGGAGAAACTCCCTTTTCCAATAAATCAAATAAAATTTGTGTCTCTGTCATATCTGTTACCAACCTTTCCATCAAACCTCAGACTTTTTATCTGCGGCTGCAAATCTGTATCATTATTCCGTATTTTGCATTCGCAAATCCTCTGTATTCTAGCATATTTTCTCTCATTTGTCATTTCAGTTATTTACAAGAAAACAAACCAATGATAAATTTATGTTGATACCATTTTCTTTTGGGAGGATTTTATGATTGCTTTAAAAATTGCCGAAGTCAAAGACTTTATGAATAAATTACTGTGCCAGGATGTGTTTGACCACTTTCTCATTCAGGAGGCTGTCATCACAACGAATGTATCCTGCCATATCGACGGCACGCTGCAAAAAGACTTCTACACCTTAGAAGAACTCGAAGAACAGAATCTCACCGGGCTTTCCTTTGTTCCGTATGGTCTTTTGCGCAGTTCCTGTTTCAACCTGATCAAAGGAAAGAAAACTCCTTCTTATTTCAAGTTTTCCCTCCTTTTATCGCCGGAAAATCTCAAACGCACCCTCTCCCAGACCGGAAGTTCTTTCACGGAAAATGATATTTCCGCAGTGTTCTTAAATATCCGCTTCCAGAATGGAGAACTGACCGTGACCACGGGTATCTCCTACCGGATCTTCTCGACCGACAAAACTCTTGAGCACGAGTGGGACACACTCCTCAAACGCTTTCTGACGAAAAATCAGATTTCATTTGACGAATTGTAGTGTCTGGCTTCCCCCTCTCTCCCGGCTTTTGCCAAAGTGTAAAGCTATGGAATGGATAAAAGGGTTCCTTATAAAACTTTTGTGAGAATTGGGTGCATTTATCAGTGTTCACATTTTGACTTTAAGTTTATGTACATTCATCAATGGACAGTCCACGCAATGTGTCCGTCTGGGACACACTTCCTTTATCTGTATCTAGCGCAAGTAAATGCCGGAATCAGCATCTTTTATTGCAGGTCAAAAATCAAAGAAAGCCCGAGTGATTTTTGACCTGCTCATCTGCTGATTTTCCGGCATATAACTTGCGCACGATACAGATAAGAAGGAAGTGTGGCCGCAGACGAACACATTGTGCGGACTGTCCATTTCTGAATGAATATAAACAATCAAAAAAGTCAAAATGTGAACACTGATAAAGCCGCAATTCGAGCAAGTTTTATAAGGAACCCTTTTATCCATTCCATAATTGAAAACCAAGTAAAAGCCGGGAGAGAGGGGGAAACCAGACGCTACAATGCCACGGTAAATAAGATTGATTTTCCGTCCTCGCTTTTGGCTGAGATTTTGCCCTTGTGTGCTTTCACGACCGCATACACGACGGAAAGTCCGATTCCAAAGCCCCCGGTCCTGGAATTGTGGGAAGCGTCCATACGGTAAAAACGTTCGAAAAGCATGTCCAGCTTTCCTTTTTCGATCTGGTCTGTGGTATTCCACACGGTGATGATTTTGTTTTTTCCGGAAGTTTTTAGTGCGATGCGGATGATGCCCTGCTCTGAGGAATATTTCATTGCATTGTCCAAAAGCAGGGAGATCATCTGCCGGATATTTTTCTCATCGCCGATATATTCCACATGCTCTGCCACATTGATCTCAAATTGTTTTCCTTTTGTTTTTGCGACAGAGCGGAATCCCTCTGCGGTATCAAGCACGGCATCCGAAAGTGAAAATGACACTTTTTCCAGCTTTGTCCCTTCCTCGTCCATGCGGGAGAGAAACACCAGTTTTTCCGTGAGGGAAGTCAGTCTTGCAATCTGTTTTCTCGTACTCTGCGTCCACTCGTTTTCCCCCTCCATCATCTCTATGACTTCGGTGTTGGCATCAATGATCGTGAGCGGCGTTTTGATCTCATGGCTTGCGTCCGTGATAAAGCGTTTCTGTTTCTCATAGCTTTCTGACACCGGTTTTAACACTTTTCCGGAGAAAAAGTAGATCATGACAAACACGATAACAAGTCCGAGTGCTCCTGTTCCCACGCTCGTAAGAACATACGTTCTGATTGTAGAGATTTCCCGCTGGCAGTTTAAAAATACATACATCGTCGTGCCGTCACTGTCCGTTGCAAGATATTTATAATCAGCGAAAAAGCCTTTTTTCTTTCCTTTTTTCCACAGCTCCGCTGCGTATTCCTCCGCTGCCCCGGCTGAAATGGAAGCAATTTTTCCGGTATCCACAGATCCCACCGTACCGTCCGATGCGATCGTCACTGTAAAATACCGGGTGTCAAACGGGCTTTCCTGCGAAATTCCGTGTTTTTGGAGGTCATTCATTGCCGGTGGCTGATCTGTCTTAGGTTCCAATTTTTTTCCAGAATCTCCGGGTGTCATATCCGGGAAAGTACCTCCATTGTCAGCGATCAGGGAGAGTCTTGCATCCAGCGCCTGATTGGTAGTGATGTAGTTTGCAATATTGATCGTTCCGACAATTGCGATCAGCACGATAGAAACCGACAGCATTGCAATCGCAATAAATTTTCTTCTTAATTTATTAAGCATTGTCTTTCTCCAATGAGTATCCAAGTCCTCTGGCCGCCCTGATCTTCACCTGACTTCCAATGGAGGTTATTTTTTTTCTCAGATAGGAAATATACACCCATACGACATTTTGTTCCGCTTCTGAGTCGTAGCCCCAGATTTTATCCATAAAAAGATCCGGGGAAATGACCTGTCCTGGATTAGACATGAGCATTTCAAGCATCTGGTATTCCTTGCCAGCAAGACGGATACCTTCTGGATTCTCCGGTCCTGTGAGCTGATAGGTAGAACGGTTCAGTGCAATATCGCCAAATGTCAGCACATTATCGGTCGTGTCCGTCTGCCTCCTTGTCATTGCCCGGATCCTCGCCAGAAGCTCTTTCATGGAAAATGGTTTCGGCAGATAATCGTCTGCGCCGCTGTCTAAACCCTCCACACGGTCATCAATCTCTGCCTTTGCTGTGAGCAGCAGAACCGGAACGGAATTTCCATGTCTGCGGATTGTTTTTAATACGGTGATACCATCCATTTTGGGCATCATGATATCTAAGATCACGCCGTCATAATTGTCGCCGTTTTCCAGATAATCTAAGGCTTCTGCACCATCGTACACAGCGTCTACCGAATAATTGTTATGTTTTAACACCGTGACAAGCGCACGGCTCAAATCCTCTTCATCTTCTGCAAGCAATAACCTCATACAAAATCCCATGCCTTTCGTTTATTTCACAGTGATACCGATTCCTGCCCTCAGCTGTTTTTATTCTGCGGTCACTTCTGTCGTCGTTCCCGATGTTGTGAGCGTGTACGTTGCTCCGCTCTCCACTTCTGCGGTGCTGATGATCACACAGTCATAGGATTTTAATGCCGTGTAACTTACGATCACATTTCCCTCACTGTCTGTCAGCACAACGTCGCCGGCTTCCATTTGTTCTCCTAATTTTACCATAAGAACCTCCTGTTTGGAAGAATCACTCATCCCCTCTGCCATGCCGCTGCTGCCGATTGCCACAAGCATTCCGCCGTTCACATACGCAGACGACCGGTCACCGTAATCGATCGCACTGTTTCCGTTGTCAGACGGACCGTCAATGTAGATCTCACCACCGTTGATTGTCAGATCGCCGTTGGAATCCACACCGTCGCCGCCTGCCAGAATGTGAATATATCCACCGTTTAATTCCATTTTCTCGCCTGCTGCATTAACACCGTCATCTCTTGCAGTGATATCAATCGTTCCATCGTTGATCGTCACCGTCAGGCCTTCCAGACCTTCATAACTCTCTGTCACGGTGATCGTACCGCCATTTACTGTCAGTGCATCATCTGCATGCACACCATCATCGCCTGTCGCAAGCGTGTATGTTCCATCTGCGATCATAATATTTGCATTGCTGTGGATGGAATCATCTGCGGAATTAATCTGATAAGTGCCTCCATTTAAGTACATGCCGCCACCTGCCTTGATTCCTTTTGTGCTGGTGCCGCTCTCGTCGGTTGTGGTATCCTGGGGCATATTCTCTCCGTCCGGCTTCTCGCCCATCTGCGGCATGCTTTCTCCGTCCGGTCTCTCGATGTTTTGTGACATTCCGCCACCCGGCATATCTGACTCATGTGTTTTCAGACTGTTTGCAGCGCCGCCTCCGGCTGTGATGTCAAATGTTCCATCCTCGATCTGCACGATATTGGAAGCATCCATGCCATCGCCATCACTTGTGATTGCAAAATCACCGTCTGCAATATAAATATAGCCCTTTTCTTCATCATCTGCATTTTCCGCATGAATGCCATCTTTTTCTGCGGTTAAAATAAAGGTTCCATCTGCGATACGCACACTGTCTTTTCCCGATAATGCGTGCCCTGCTGCTATGATATCGTATGTACCGCCTGTGATCTTCAGATCATCTTTGGATACAATTCCATGTCCTTCTGCTGATACGATCGTCAGACTTCCAGTGCCGTTTAACGTAAGGTCTGATTTTGCAAAAATCACGGCATCAATGTTGTTGTCGTCAATCGCAACATACTCATCCGTATTGCGAAGCGTATTCTGCGATCCTTCTGCAAGCGTTACAAATACTTTCTCTGCACTTTTTACATACACGGCTGCACTTGAAGCACAGGTAATGTCCACATTATCAAATACAATCTGCACTTTCGCATTATCTGCATCCACCACAATCTGTCCTTCCGACAGTGTTCCGGAAAAAATATAAGTCCCTTCTGCCGTGATCGTCACCGTCTGTCCATTGATCGCAACGCCATCCGTTTCCCCTGTGATACCATCACCGGAAAGTGTGACATAAACTGCCCCACTCTCCTCATAGGTTCCTGCCAGATCCCGCTCAGTAAACATATCTGCACTTGAAAAAGATCCTGCTTCACTCTGTGCTGATGTTTCTTCTGCATTTGTTTCTGTTTCCGAGGAAACAACATTGCCAGTACTGCTCTTTGCCCCTGTACAGCCTGCCACTGCCGTCATGGATAATGCCGTGGCACAAAACAATGCCAGCAGTTTTTTTCTTCTATAACTCATTGAAATTTGCCTCCTGTCTCATCATACTGATTTCCAGATTTCCGTTTCTGCATCTCAATTCATCGAGAAATGTTTTCTCTTCCGCATTGTCTTTTAACGTCACATGATAGGTGAGTTTGTAAAGACTTCCCATATTGGAAGTTTTCACAGCGACTACTTCGCAGGATGATAAATATTTTTCAAAAAGATCATCAAATGCTGCTCCGTAATTTAAATCCTCCGGGATTGTGATCCGAAGTGTTTTCTCCCTTACTTCTGCTTTTTTTACACCGGATCCGGTCACATTTAACACAAACATCACGGCTCCCATAATGAGTGAAAACAGTACTGCAAACCCAAGATACCCCATCCCTGCGATCAGTCCTGCCGCCATTGCAAGAAAAATGGTTCCGATCTCTTTTGCAGTTCCCGGCACAGAACGGAAACGTACAAGCGAAAATGCTCCTGCCACAGCCACTCCGGCACCTACATTTCCGTTTACCATCATGATAACAATGCAAACGATCGCCGGAAGCATTGCGAGTGTCACTGCAAAGCTTGTCATATAACGGCTTTTATAAGTGTAAACCCATGTGATGAATGCCCCGATCACCAGTGACACCACAATACAGATTAAAAAATCCGGCACGGAAATCACCGCCGTACCTGCTGCATCAAAAATTCCTGTAAATAAATTGTTTAACATATTAATTTCTCCATTTCTTTTTTAACATTTTATTGCCTGCTGCACAACCTCATCTCCGGTAAACACAAAGAAATTTTCCGGCGGACAGCTTCTCTTCTCTCTCTCATAAATCGTGCGGTAAGCGGTCGCATATTTGGAAAATGACGTTTTGTAAATCTGGTTTTCTGTCAGAAAATGAACCATCCAGAGCGGTATTGCGCCCGCCGTTTTCACTTCCATAAGCACTTTATTTTTAGCTAAAATTGCTTCCCCATAAATCCCCCTGCAGAGCGAAAGGTCATAATTTCTCCAGAGAATGTTCTGATCAAACGTGATCCTGAACTCGTGATTGTCCTTCGCATAAAAAGCTTCTCTCTCATAAGAAAGCATTACTGCCGGAGCCAGCTTCTTATAATTTTCCAGACAGTAATCGATTTCTCTGGTGATCTGTGTGTCTTTTACTTTTTCATGAAAAAGCAGATAACGTTCTGCCTCGTCCTCTGTCATTGCAATTCTTCTTTTGTATACAACTGACTCATACTTCTTTTTCAGTTCCACAAAAACGGTCGTGTCTTTGTCTGCCGTTCCGTAACTTCTCAATCTCAGTTTTTCTTTATAAACCGGATGTTCCATCGATCTTTGGATCAGCAGATAGTCCGGTGTATCAAAGTAGAGACTGCATATTGTACTCACTCCATGCTCGTCTGCGATCATATACTGTTTCATTTGATTTTTTAACAGTTCCGCCTGCGTGATATCCAACATATATTTGATCTCACACCTTTTAAATATCATCTGATCTGCCATAAGTGTCTCCTTTCCTTTGCGCATATCTTATCAGGCGAACCTTAAATGAACTTAAAAAAAAGAAACCATCCTTTAAAAAATGGTTTCTTTGTCATGATTCATTATGTTTTTCTGTTATCTGGATTCGGACTGCACACGGTTGGTTAATTTCGGAAATTTGGCATTATCTATCTCTTTTTTTATTATATAGAACCCCTCAAGATTCTTCAAAACTGTTTGCATGGATTTTATATCGTGGATGCAATGATCTGCATGTCACCCTGCAATTCCACTGTTCCGAAGCCATTTGGAAGAATGAAATGATCTCCTTTTTTCACCGGCTGACCGTTGACGATTCCATTGCCATCCGTAACTGTCATATTCATAAAAGGTGCATTCTGCTCAAAAGTCATTTTACCTGAAACATCTATTTTATAGATATGAAAGTATTTGCAGGCATACAGTTCATTTAACGTATTGACCGGAAGATCTGCCACCGATTTCACACTGTCTGCAGCCGTTTTTGCAGGCACAGTGATCACGTCAATACTCTTGTCGATATGCAACTCTCTCGGCTTTCCATTGGAAAGACGGTCATAATCATAAACGCGGTAGGTAATATCACTGTTCTGCTGTGTTTCCAAAATGAGTGTTCCGCCTTTGATCGCATGAACCGTTCCCGGATCGATCTGAAGAAAATCGCCTTTTTTGATCGGGATCTCACGGATAAATTCACTCCACTTTCCCTCATGGATCATCCGGCTTAATTCCTCTTTTGTCCTTGCATTGTGTCCGATCACGATCGTCGCATTTTCCTTGCAGTCGAGAATGTACCAGCACTCTGTTTTTCCAAGTGAACCATTTTCATGGACTTTTGCATAATCGTCGTCCGGATGTACCTGAATGCTCAGGTCATCTTTTGCGTCAATAATTTTGATCAGGAGTGGGAAACGGTCACTGTCCACATTTCCGAAAACTTCCGGATGTTTTTTCCACAATTCGGACAGCTTCATTCCACGGAATCCACAGTCTCTTAAAGTCCCGTCTCCATTTGGATGTGCAGAAATTCCCCAGCACTCCCCTAAATCATCACCTTCGACCGGATAATGAAAATCCTCTCTCAATCTCGTACCGCCCCAGATGTTGTGTGTACATACCGGATCTAAAAATAAAATTTCTTTCGTGGTCTGATTCATTGATAAATTACCTCCATTTGTCCCGATCACATCCTGATACCAAAATGCAGAATCTTTTACAATTCTCCGCTGTGTCATAAAATCCACATAAATCATGCCAAAACGTTCCTTATATCCCTCGGACCATTCAAAATTATCCAGAAATGTCCACAGGAAATACCCCCGGATATCGGCTCCCTCATCATATGCCCTCTGCATGGCTCCGATGTAGGAATCCAGAAATGTGATGCGGTCATTGTCATGCACTCTGCCGTCAAAGCTCACATTGTCATGGCAGGACATGCCATTTTCTGTAATATATAATGGAAGCGGATACCGCTCCGTCAAAAATTTAATTCCATAATAAAATGCTTTTGGTGTCACCGGCCAGTTGCACGCCGTCTTTGGGAATCCCGGTTCCCGGTCCACAAATTCCGGTTCACCGTCTGCGCCCTGACGCACGTAATAACCATTATATATGTTCTGTCCCATAAAGTCCAGTGGCTGATGGATCAGCTGCATATCTGCCTCTGTGATTTCCGGCAGATACTCTTTGAACTTTTCCAGTCCCTCTTTTGGATAATGACCTAAAAAGACCGGATCTGAAAACCATGAGATATTCCAGGTCCAGTTATCCATCGGATTGTAAAATCCAAAATAAACTTTTCTGGCAGCTTCGATATCTTCTGCACTGTCCGTGTATGGATAAGCCACTCCTCCGGTCGGTGCAAAGCCGATCTGGATTTTTTGTTTTGCGTATTTTCTTAAATTGATCACTGCCTGTCCATGCGCTTTCAACAGATTATGTGCAATCTGGAAAGTCTCTGGAATTGATAATTTCAATCCCGGTGCATGGACACCGCTTAAATGCCCAAGTCCTACCACACACTGTGGCTCATTGATTGTGATAAAATACTCGCAGAGATCCGAAAAATTCTCTGCCACCACTTTTGCATATTCCCCGAACCAGTCTACCACTTCCTCATTCAGCCAGCCGCCCTTTTCCTGCAACGCCTGTGGAAACTCCCAGTGAAACAGGGTAATATATGGTGTAATGCCATTTTTCTTCATTGTAAGAATCATGTCGCGGTACATCGCAATCGCTTTTTCATTGACACGCCCGGTGCCCTCCGGCAGAATCCGCGCCCAGTTTAAGGAAAAACGATATGCTTTGATTCCGAGATTTTTCATTAATGCATAGTCATCTTTATAATGGTGCATATGGTCACAGCTTGTGTACGCATTCTGATTTTGAAAAATGCGTCCCTGCTCCGTAAAAGTGTCCCAGACCGTCTTTCCTCTTCCGTCATCCGGGTCAGTTCCCTCTACCTGATATGCACTGCTTGCCACGCCCCAAACAAATTTGTCATCAAACATGTGATTCTCCTTCTCTGTTTTTGGTTGTTATTTTTATTTTTGTATAAATATTAAATCTAAATTATATATTTATTTTTCTTTTCCAGATGCGATCACAGACACCAGATAAAACGGAAGCTGATCCGTCTCATGTGTCTCTGTAATGGTAATCTGTACTTTATGCTTTCCTTTTTCGATATGCTCTGCGATCGTGTCTAGCTGCAATTTATCTCCCCATGTCTCATCAAAGTTTGCATCCAGCCGGACTGCGTGTGCGCTGTCATCATCGATCACGACCTCTGCCACCGGGGCTGGAAGTTTTATGGTTTTTCTGTATTGAATACCGATACAGCTTCCCTCCACTTCAAACGTAATGGTAGCACCCTTTTGGTTTGCAGTCCATCCATTTTTAAAAATATCCGTGATCCCATCCTGTCTGTCCTGGTCAGCCACAAATCCGTTTGCTGTAAAGACAGCGCTGTCATTCTGGTAACGGATGGAATCTTCATAAGCGTTTGCAGTCAATGGCACCTTTTCTGCTTCTCCGCTGTCTGACTTTACTTCCATTCCGGCAGACACACGGATCTGCTCTAACACATGTATAATGACAGATGCAACGAGTTCATGTCCATCATCGTTTGGATGCAGATCATCCGGTGTGATTGCACGGTTTTCGATTCTGCCTGCTAAAAGTTCCGGGTAAATACTGCTCTGCATACTTACCGCCGGAATATCGTAATGACGCGCGATTTTTGCATGCTGTAACTGTGCGTTGGAACCGTCATGATAATAGACATTATGCAGCAACATGACCGCAGGCTTTTTCTCTGCATAGTAAAGCTTTCGGATGACACCCTCATAAGTTTCGAGAAAATGTTCTGTCGATTCATCATTGACCGAAAAATCCACAACAACAAAATCCGGTTCATAACGAAGCAGGTCGCTTTCCGCTCTCGCGCAGCCAAACTGTGAATCGGTCGCCCCAATTCCTGCATTTATATAAGAAAACTTTGCATTTGGAAAAGTCCGGCACCACCACTCATACACATGATAAGCGTAACACGTCTGCGGCGTGCTAGACAGCGATCCCATCGTGATCGAACCGCCCAGAAAACCAATGACAAGACTCTCCCCCTCACTTGCGCGCTGCATCACTCTGCAGATTCTATCCCAATTGCCATGATTGGACATTGCATTTTCGTAATTGATCTGATACTTCATACACTTCATTCTCACTTTCATTATTTATATAATGCAGAATTGCGAAACACATAGAAAACGTGGAGCAATTGCATATATCACCGCCAGATATCCCCAAGCGAATTGATATACGCACTCAATTCCTCTGCCATCTCTTCTGCCTCCGGTATGCGGATATGCCCTGGTGTGCCACTTCCATTCTTCTGATACATAAAATGATGTACACGGCTGCTGTCAATCCGTCTGCACACTTCCTCTATGGATGTATCCCAGTTTTTATCATGCATAAGGATCGTCGTGGTGAGAATGATCTGGCTGTCCGGATAAAGTTCCATCAGTTTTTCAATAAATTCCTGATACCGTTTCCGCCAGTAAACAGACTTTTCACTCTGATAATTCTCTGCCATATAATCAACCGGGTGATTGTCGTTTTGCCCGATCGCCACGACTACTACCTGCGGCTGGTATTTTTTGAAATCCCATGCTTTCACCTTGCTTAGTGCCGGGCAGTATTCCAACTTATCATAGCAGGATTCCACACCGAGATAATCCGGCTCCATAAACCATCCGGTGTGATCTAAAAGTGCGATTCCACCCTGTGAGGTGTCGTGAAGTTCTGCCCCAAGTTTCCGCGCCGTGATCCATGCATAGGAATACCAGCTGTTAGAGTATTCACCATCATGTTCCGGATCCGGTTTTCCCACGTATTCCAACGCCTCGGAGACCTCACCGCAGGAGACACTGTCGCCAAACACTTCCATCCGCCGCTCCGGCTTTGGCTCCGGCAAAAATATTTCTGCCCCATCCTCCAGTTCAAAACCGTACAGGGTAAAGATATGGCAGGAGTCCATTCGTTTGAACAAAAGCAGTTCGTGCCTCCCGCTTTTCAAATTTTCCGCAATCGTGTATACTTTCGCTCCCTGTTCCATATCCAGTGCGAACTTTCCCTGCACACCATCCAAAATGTATCCAATATAATTAGTCCAGTAATTTCTTCGGTTCGAAATTTTCACTTTCACAAAGGTTCCGGTAAAAATCAGCTTTACATAACTTGCTGCGTACACAAAAACAGGTTCTGCCGGGCAGTCAAAATCAATACGCCCGCTGTATTGTAATGCAGCATTATCAGGATATATGTACATTCTTTTTCTCTCCTTCCGTCATTTACAAAAAGGCTGCCACTTCGGACAGCCCTTCTGCAAGAAATAAATTAAGTTAGAAAGGAAAGGCTTCTGCTGACAGCTTCTGCCACTAGCGTCTGCCAATCTCTGTATCTGTACTATTTACAACACTGTGATCTTTGATGTAATCAATGATATCGTCCAGTTCTGTAAAAGCAAGACCTACATAACTGTCTGCTGCGCCATAATAAATCGCAATCTTTCCAGTCTTTGAATCGTGGATCGTTGCACATGGGAAGCATACATTTGGCACAAATCCGCGTTCCTCATACCACTCTTCCGGTGTTAAGAGGAAGTTCTCACAACGGTATTTGACAATGGAAGGATTGTCAATGTCTAAGATTGCTCCACCGATGGAGTATACATATCCGTTACAGGTTCCGCTTACTCCATGGTAGAATAGCAGCCATCCCTCATCTGTCTCGATCGGCGCTGCACCTCCACCGATTTTTAAGGACTCCCACCATTCAGAACCTTTTCCCATCACATGGCGGTGTCTGCCCCAGTAAACCATATCCGGGCTTTCACTGATAAAAATATCGCCAAATGGTGTATGTCCACTGTCAGAAGGTCTGGATAACAGCATGAAGTTACCGTTAATCTTTCTCGGGAATAAAACTGCGTTTCTGTTAAATGGTAAAAATGGATTCTCAATTCTTGTAAATGTCTTGAAATCAGTTGTCTTTGCCATACCAATTGCTGCGCCATAGAAATCCTGGCACCAGATAATGTAGTAGGTATCCTCCACTTTTACAAGTCTTGGATCATATGCATAGACCGGCATAAATGGTTTTCCATCTTCGTCTACAAACTGGATCTTATTTTCTTCAAAATTCCAATGGATCGCGTCTTTGCTTCTTCCCATATAAATGTATGGGATTCCGTTGGTCTGTTCTCCACGGAACACGCCGATGAACTCTCCTTCATAAGGCATAACAGCACTGTTAAAAATACGTGCCACCCCTTTTAATGGATTTCTTCCGATGATCGGATTCTCACTGTATCTCCAGATTGGAGCATCGGTCAGGTTCGCCGGGCGCTCCTGCCATGGTACATTTGGTACTTCCGGGCTTAACATTTTATATTTGCTCATAATAATCCTCCTTGTTTTGCGAAGCAAAATCCGAACTCATGTGAGGAGAGGATTTAGCTCCTTGTTTTGTTTATTCACGATTTAATAATTTCAGATTTTTTGTGATCAGATCACATCTCTGTGCCACACACTCTACAGAACGAAGTGGATCCGTTGGCGTATTGAACACATAATCGATCAGTTTGTCTAATGTTGTGGTCGCTACATGCATTCTCGTATCGGAAGATGCGTAGTAAATAAATACTTCGTTGTTCTCGTTTACAATAGCACCGTTGGTGAATACCACATTGCTGACATCCCCCACGCGTTCTTCGCCTCTTGGTCCGATCAGAAGTCCTGACGGCTCTGCGATCACCTTGGACGGATCTTTTAAATCTGTTGCGAAAGCATAGATCACATAGCGAAGTCCTGCTGCGGTATTACGCACACCGTGCGCAATATGAATCCATCCGCGGTCTGTCTTGATCGGTGTCGCTCCGGCTCCGTTTTTTGCTTCTGTGATGGTATGATATTTACGGAGACTTGTCATTTTCTCCTCGTCGATCACTGCATGCGTAATGTCATCACACAGACCGAATCCAATTCCACCGCCGCTTCCTGTCTCAATAAAATCGTCCATTGGTCTTGTATAGAATGCATACTTTCCATTGACAAATTCCGGATGCAATACAACATTTCTCTGCTGTGACGAATTTAACGTCACAAGATTGTCTAATCTCTCCCAGTGTTTTAAATCTTTGGTACGGACGATTCCGGCTGCTGCCACTGCCGCTGACAGATCGTTGACAGAAGTGTCCTTGCTCTCGGAACAGAACACACCGTAGATGTAGCCATCTTCATGTTTTGTCAGACGCATGTCATAAACATTTGTCTCTTCCGGGCAGGTATCTTCCAGTAAAATTGGATAATCCCAGAAACGGAATCCATCCACTCCATTATCACTCTCGGCTACTCCAAAGAACGATTTTCTGTCGTTTCCTTCAATTCTTGCTACCAGATAATATTTTCCGTTCAACTCGATTGCACCGGAGTTCATCACTGCGTTGATGCCAAGACGCTCCATAAAATATGGATTTGTCTCTTCGTTCAGGTCATATCTCCAGGTAAGCGGAATATGCTCTCTTGTCAAAACCGGGTATTCATAACGGTCATAGACACCATTATAAAAATCAGATTTTTTATTTTTCCGGCTTAAGAGTTTTTCCTGATTTTCTAATAACTCATAATATTTTTTGTGAACCATTTTTTATATCCTCATTTAATTTTCTATTTTTCTGTACGTTTTATAAGTTCCATGCACATACGTCCATTGTGGTACGGACACTTCCACGGCTCTACGACCGGTCTTCCCTCAATTGGAGAACCATCTTTCTTTACTTCCCAGAACCACTCAGAGCCGGTCCGCTTATCGATCACATACTCTTTGATAAACTCCCATTCACTGACCGCTGCCTCCAGATACTCTGTTCTCTCCGGTTCTTTTTCATAACCATTTAAAAAGCCGATCACTGTCTCCGCCTGTACCCACCAGACACGGTTCTCATTGACGACACCGCGGTCACATTCATTTGCCAGGGAATGTCCATCAAATGCCACATGGAAAATCTGATTTGTCAGATCTTTTGTGATCGGTGTCATTTTCCTGCGGTAATCATCCCTTCCAAGCACTTCCACTCCACGATCCATCAGCCATGCTGTCTCGATGTCATGACCATAGGAATGAAGGTCTAAAATACTGTGATACTCCCGGTCAAAAAAGACTTCCTGTCTGTGAAGTTTTGGATTATACACTTTTTCTGCAAAGGTATCCATGATCCACATCAGACGTTTTTCCACTTTACTTCTGGCATTTACTGCCCATATATCGTCCAATGTTTTTGTCACACGGACAAACTCTGTGTATGCCTCAAATACATGAAGCAGCGTGTTCATCGTCTTGTCGGCAAGCACACCGTTCTCAGACAGTTTTTCATTGGATTCCGGCTTAAAGTCAATAGTAAATGCTTCTAAATATCCGATCTCATCGGTGCATTTTTCTTCGATCAGTTCAAAGAGCTGATATGCTGTTTCCAATGCTTCCCTGTCTCCGGATGCCTCAAAATAAGACGACAATGCATAGATGCAAAATGCCTGATTATAAGTATGTTTTGTAGTATCTTCCGGAGTTCCGTCATAGTTTAACGACCAGAAAATGCCGCCATTCTTTTTGTCAATACATTTTTCTTTCAGAAATTCATATCCGTGTTCTGCCTCAGAAAGCAGACTTTCATCTGCCTTCCCGGCATTTTTTAACACGGTATATGCATTGGAGAAGAACCATGTGATCCTGCTGTTTAAGATACAGCCCTTTACTGCTTTTTTATCTAATTCGAGATCATAGGAAAGCCAGCCATAATAGCCGCCGTACTGATCATCTCTTAATTTCTTCCAAAACGGGATAATTGTCTGTTCCAAATGTTCTCTGGCTTCTTTTGCCAGATGTTGTTTTTCGTTCATCATAAGCCTCCCTACTGAAACATCCAGTAAAATTATGTCCTGATTTAACCTTTTACAGCTCCAGCAGTAATACCACTGTAAATCTGTTTCTGACATACGACAAAGACGATCAATGCCGGAAGCAGTGAAATGATAACACCTGCACAGATAAGGTTATACTGGCTTCCAAGTGGTCCGGTAAAGGTATACAGGGAAATCGCCATTGTCTTTAATTCCTGTTTGTTCAAATAAAGGTTTGCTGCATAGTATTCATTGTACACGCCGACACCTTTTAAGATACATGCGGTTACGATCGCCGGTTTTAGCAGAGGGAGCATGATCTTCCAGTAAATCTTGAAATAAGAAGCACCATCAATGATCGCAGATTCATCTAATGATACCGGAATGTTTTCCATGTACTGGATAAAAATGTAAATGGAGATAACATCGGTTCCCATCATCATGATGATGTATCCATATAAATGATTGATAAAACCGAGTTCATACATGATCTGATATACGGTTACCTGCATTGCAACACCCGGTAATAAGGAGGCGAATAAGAACAGGTTTCGGATCAGTCCGTTTCCAGGAAATTTGAAACGGTTTAATACATAAGCAAGCTGTGTACCGATAATAACAGATCCTGCCAATACGCAGAGCATAACGATCACGGAGTTAAGAAATGCCCTGCCCATGTTGGCACGCTGGAATGCCTCCACAAAGTTAGAAAAGTTCAGCCAGCTCTCCGGCAGTGTCATAACATTTGTTGACTGATATTCCTGTTTTGTCTTAAATGCTGTGATCACACAGGAGATGATCGGTACAACGGATATCAGTGAGAAAAATACAAGGGATACATATTTTACAACAATCCATATCATCTGTGTGACAGAGTAATGTTTTCTATTCTTTTTCATTTATGCTGCCCCCTTTTTTGCTGCTTTTTTCTGTTTGATATATTCTTTTCTACGCTTACGCTCCTCTTTGGTCATAACCTCGTCGGTCTGATCCGCATTCCGGTAAATGTATTTGAAGAATAATTTCTGTAAGATCGTACATGCAAAAATAATGAGTAACAATACGACTGCCATTGCAGATGCAAGACCTACCTTCTGGTTGGTGTGTGCGATCCTGTTCATGTTGATGAAGTAAGTTGCTGTTCCGTTTGCACCGTCTGTGATAACGTATGGCTGTTCGAATGCACTGAGCGCACCGGTGATGGATAAAATAACGTTTAACGTTACAATTGTTTTAATGCTTGGCAGTATTATATGTAAAAACTGCTGAAATTTATTTGCACCGTCTAATTCGGCTGCTTCATACATCTCTGCGTCTACAGACATAATAGCTCCAATGAAAAGAACCATATTGTTACCAAAATATCTCCAGACAGATGTTGCAACCAAAGACCAGTTGTTGATCTTCTGGTCTTTTAACCAGTACGGAAGACTTTCCAGGTCAAATCCACACCATCCTAAAATCGTATCGAATACGAATCCTCTGGTATAGAAGTATTTAAAAATGAAACCAATGGCAATACCACTGATCAGATATGGGAAAAACATTAATCCCTTGAAGAAGTTACCGCCTTTTGTCTTGAAACTCAAAATTGTTGCCAGATATAAGGCAAGTGCAAGCTGGACAATGGAACCAGCCATATAATATAGGCTTAATTTTAATGATGCAAAAATATCTTTGTTCCGGAATACTTCTGCATAATTTTTTAATCCAACAAAAACTCTTTTGTCTACCGGAGTCGTGTATTTCATCTTATAAAAACTGAATTTCACCATCTCTCCGAATGGCAGATATGTAAAAATAAACAACAAAGCAAGTGGAATAATCATAAACGCCAGTATAATCAGTGTTTGCTGTCCCTTTCTGCTTTTGAACCATTTCAGCGCTGTCATATCAATCTCCATCCTTTTCTTTCTAACTGTGCAGCTTTCACTGCTCCCCAACCTATTTCTATTTTTGTCTGCACCAAAAGCAAAACCTATTAAGAAAAAAGCTGCCGCACTAAAAGACTTCTTATTTTAGTGCGGCAGTCTCTTAAAAATTCATAGCCACCTTTTTATCAGTGATTATTCTTCTGTAATCTCAACACCGTTGTCTTCCTGTGCCTGTGTCCATGCTGCATTCCATTCAGCCATGATGTCATCATAAGACTCATCACCGTTTGCTGCATGCTCGATGATCTTCTGGACTTTATCTTTACCACCAGCATTGATCATTAAGTCAGAATCAGCATTTAATGTATTTAATAAATCTTCTTCACCTGCTGCCGCAGACTCATCTGAAACAAAGATCACATCTCCGAATGCTTCATATGCATCCGGATAATCATTGTCAGCTAACTCGATCGGAATACCGCCTTCATTGTAAGCAAATCCGGATTCCTCTGTCAGCCATTTTACGAATACCATAGCTGCTGCCTGATTTTCTTCGGAAGAATTTACGTTGATACCATAGCTGTAGTCTGCGCCTGAAGATGCATACTGTTGTCCGCCTATTGTGATCGGGAATGGCATATAACCAACGTCTTCACCGTGTTCATCAGCTGCTACCATCTGTGAGTAAGCCCATGAACCAAGTACCATTGTTGCGATCTCACCACGGTTGATCATACCCTTGGAATCTTCCCATGCTGTTGTAGAGTAATCATCCTCTGTCAGACCATCTGCAACTGCATCATAGAGAACTTTGTATAATGCATATGGATGTGTTCCATCGCCATAATCTTTGAACGGATCTTTTGTATGAAGAAGTTTCTGATTCATGTATGTAGCATCACCTGTTGTTGTTCCGGCGATCTGTCCATCCCACTGCTCCATTGGCCATCCATCTGCATAGTTTGTATAAAGTGGGATAATGGAAGAATCATATGCTTTGATTGCTTTTAAAGCATCGATAAATTCATCCGGAGTTTTTGGGATCTCAGTCACGCCTGCTTCCTCAAACACTCTCTTATTGTAAACAACGCCCTGTGCATTTCCGGTAGAAGGTACGCCGTAAACCAATCCGTCATAATCCCATGTATTTGCAAAACGGATCTGTTTTGACATTTCATCTAATGTTCCATATGGAAGGAAGTATGTGCTTAAATCAACTTTGTCTACTGCCGGGATCATCATGATATCGCCCCAGTCGCCACTCTGTAAACGAAGAATGGAATCATCAGAGTAGTTTGTATCCGTCTCAATTTCTACCGTGATGTTTGGATACATTTTATTAAAATCTGCAATGTATGCATCCCAGTTCTTTCCAGGGTAGCTGGCTTCTGCCATATCTGTTCTCTGGTTAAACACATGAATGGTTGTTGTAATGTCTGTGTAGCTTTCCCCTAACACAATACCTGCATAAGAAAGTTCTCCATCTGCAGATGCATCTGATCCTGTGCCGGATGCAGATCCTGTCTCTGTGGAAGGTGCTGCATTACTGTCTGTACTGCTTGTACCCTCGTTACTGCCGCATGCTGCCATGCTAAGCGTCATCGCTGCTGCTAATGAAACAGCTAAAACTTTTTTCAATTTCATAGTTTGTTTTCCTCCTTTAGCTATCTTTAACTTGTTTTTTAGCTTGATTTAAGCATATATCATTTTATTAATTAAGTCAATTGTTTTCTGTCCTTCTTTGTGCTTTTCTACTTTATATACAAGATTAAATTATCTTTTTTGTATATTATGAATAATTAATTTTTTAAATTAATTTTTTAGCTTATTTTATTGCTTAATTTTCTTTTATATTTTAGCTTAAAAATTAATTTAATCGCATGAATATGTAATTTTCCTTGCAGAGCATTTTTATGTAATAGAAACAAAGTTCCTATTACATAAAAAAGAAAGCTGCAAAAGTGATCTACTTTTACAGCTTTCCATACTAACTGATATCCGTAACGCTCTCCCGAATCACCAAATGTCCTTCCACAATGCTTATACCCTGCCTGTAATTTTCACCATTCAGTTTTTTGAGCATAATATGAATCGCACGCCGTGCCATCTCCTTAATATCTACTTCATAGGTTGTAAGCGGCACGTCACAAAGTCCTGGATACAGATAATTATCATAGCCGACCACTGAAATGTCTTCCGGCACACGATATCCGTTCTGACGCAGTTTTGGAATAAAATAGCTTGCCGTCACATCTGAATTACAGACAAACGCTGTCGGCATATCCTCCGGAAGTTTCATGTAGAGATCTGCATCAATAACCCCCGTCTCCTTGTCACGGTCTTCTAGCAGCCACTCATCCTTTATTTTTTCCCCATGCTCCATCATGGATTTCATATATCCCAAATAACGGTCTGTGATAGATCCGGTGGAAAGGATCGTTCCGATATATCCGATCTTATGATGTCCCATATCGAATAGATAATTGGTCAACCGGTATGCTCCATAATAACTGTCTGAGATCACTGCATCTGTCTTCCGGTCCTCCGTACAGAAATCCAGATACAAAATTGGAACACTTGCTTTCCGGTTTAATGCTTTTAAATACTCATCCTGCATCCTTCCGATAATGATCAGGCTGTCTGCCTTCTGTTCCTGGATCAGGATTGGGACTGTCCCATTCTTTTCTTCCTTCTCGCCGACCGCTTCCATCAGCGTAAAACAACCCTTGGATACGGCTTTTGTTGCCACCTGCTGATACATCTGCCAGTAAAAAGATTCATACAAGCCCATATATCTGGTGGCGATCAGCACTCCGATATTATAACTATTCCCTGTATTCCGGCTCTTTCTTGCAGACGGCTGCTGATAACCCAGCTCCTCCGCAAGACTTTTTATCTTTTCCCGCATTTCCTCACTGACACCCTTTTGTCCGGAGAGTGCCTTGGAAACTGTGACGGTGCTGACTGACAGCCGCTCTGCGATGTCGGCCAGTTTCACTGCCTTCGCCATGTCCTCACCTCTTATTTTTTATTATTATTTCAAATAATACCAAATTTTATATTTACTCCGCCGCCTTCACATGGATCAACACAGACTGGAAATCGCCCCACATATTCGGGATATTGATTCCGGCATGCATCAGTGTATCTCCATGATAAACACCTTTGTCCCCTTCAATCTGGTAGTTTCTATCCGGCTGCAGTCCCTTCAGGCAGATTCTGCGGCTGTGATAATTCGGGCGGTTTAACACCTGTACAAATGTGACAAGTGCCTCTTTCTTATCTTTGGATACAACCTCATAACAGTCGTATTCATGATTCTTTGCATAGGAAGCAATGCGATAATAGTCACCCTCACGCACAAGATCATTGTATTTGTGATACATGGCCGTCTGCTCCGGAATGAGTTTTCTGTCCTCCTCCGGGATTTTGGTGATATCAAGTTCATAGCCAAATGTTCCCGCCAGCGCCACATTTCCTCTTGTTGCAAACGGAGTAACCCGTCCCACCGTATGATTCGGACAGTCCGATACGTGTGCGCCCATAGCGGACAGTGGATAGATCAGCGCCGTACCCTCCTGGATCTTCAATCGTTCGATCGCATCGGTATCATCGGAGCACCAGATCTGCGGGCTGTAATATAACATTCCGGGATCAAAACGGGCACCGCCGCCGGAACAGTTTTCCAGCAAAAGATCCGGAAACTCTGTCATGAGACGTTCCTGCAGTTCATAGACCCCCAGCACATAACGGTGCATGAGTTCTCCCTGATGTTTTTCATCTAAAAAGCTGCTTCCAAGATCCGTGAGCTGACGGTTCATATCCCATTTTACATAGGCGATATTGGCGCTCCGCAAAACAGATGCCACCGCTTCGTACACATAATCCCTGACTTCTTTTCTCGACAGATCCAGCACAAACTGATTTCTCGAACGGCATGGTGTCCTGTCCGGAAGTTCTATTGCCCAGTTCGGATGTTTCTCATACAGTTTTGAATCCGGTGAGATCATCTCCGGTTCAAACCAGATACCAAACTGCAGACCGATCACATTCACTTCATCGACAAGATGTTTCAGTCCGCCGGTGATTTTTTCTTCATTGACCTGCCAGTCTCCGAGGCTTGTGTTATCATCATTGCGGCGACCGAACCATCCGTCATCCATAACCAGCATCTCAATGCCGCATTTTTTTGCTTCTTTTGCGATGGCAATGAGTTTTTCCGTATTAAAATCAAAATAGGTTGCTTCCCAGTTGTTGATCAGAATCGGACGTTTCTTATTTTTATAAGGACTGCGTATCATATGACTGCGGTAAAAATCATGCAGATTTCTCGTCATGCCGCCAAGTCCGTTCCCAGAAAATACAAGTACTGTCTCCGGGGCATAAAATGTTTCATTTTGCTTTAATTCCCAGCAGAAATCCTGCGGATGGATCCCCATCATCACACGCAGGGTGTCAAACTGATTTTTCTCCACCTGTGCCAGAAAGTTGCCAGAATACACAAAATGTACTCCATACACTTTTCCCTGATCTTCTGTGGCATCTTTTGAAACAAGCGCCACAAATGGGTGCTCCTGATGGGAGGATTCCCCACGAACAGAACTCACGGACTGTTTTCCGTATCCGACCGGGCGCTGTTCGATCTGTCTCTCTCTCGCCCAGGAGCCATGCAGCGTCAGCATCTCATAACCTTCTGCATCCATATCAAAGGAAGCCGACATGACTTTTGTGAGTACGATTGTCTCTGCCTCATGGTTTGTCACACGCACACTTCTGGTGATCACGTCGCTCCCTGCAAAAACAGTGTATACAAGCACTGCTTCCAGACCGAGCACCGGATCTTCGGTCACGATCTCTAACGTCTGACATTCCGTCTCTTTCGCAAAGGAAGCCGGCAGTCCCGGGATTTTCTTTTTTCCGTCAAAAATCTGATGGGATCTGTAAAAAAACTGCACAGCGGAATGACCGTTTTTATCCAGCACCGCAATGGCACTTTCCCGGTAATCGCCCACTCCGTTTCCCGGATACTCCATCGGAAATGTATCTAAAAAAGAGCTTCTGTCGCGGTTATTCTTTGACGGCACCATTGGATTTTCATCTGTGCGCAGAAGATATGCCACATCCGTGTCGCTGATCTTTGCGCCATAGTAAACATGTCCTAAAAATCCCTCGTTATCCACTACTGCCATCACATAGCTTGTATGCTCTGTATCTAACTTAAATACTCTGTTTTTTTCATCAAATTGAATATTCATTTTTCTATTCTTCCACAAGATCCTTTTTTAATGCTTCCAGTTTTTCCTCTGCATCCTGTAAAGAAGTGCCTTTGACACCATAGTAGAATTTGATCTTAGGCTCTGTTCCGGATGGGCGCACACAGCACCATGCATTGTCAGAAAGTTCATAATATAAAACATTAGAAGCCGGAAGTCCTGTCTTTGTCACTTCGCCTGTCTTTAAATCTTTTCTTGTATCCTCTTTGTAATCGCGGACTGCAAGCACTTCAAATCCGCCGAGTGTTTTCTTTGGATTGCTCCGCATATCACTCATCATCTGCTGGATCTGGGCTGCTCCGTCGATTCCTTTTAAGGTCATGGTAGAGAGACCTTCTCTGTAGTAACCATACTTCTCATACAGGTCGAGCATAGCATCCCACAGTGTTTTGCCATGCTTTTTGCACCACGAAGCCACCTCGCACAGCATCATGACAGCCACGCAGGCATCTTTATCCCTTGCATATGTTCCGGCTAAGCATCCATAACTTTCCTCCAGTCCGAATACATAGTTGTGGGAGTGGTTCTGTTCAAACCGTTTGATCTGCTCTCCGATATACTTAAATCCGGTCAGTACCTCGATCAGTGCCACGCCATAGGAAGCTGCCATCGCTTTTGCCATGTCCGTTGTAACGATAGTCTCTACAAGCGCAGGATTCTCAGGCATTGTTCCCGTTGCTGTTTTCTCTCTTAAAATATATTCTGCGATGAGCATTCCGGACATATTTCCGGTGAAAGTCACATACTCTCCGGTCTTGGTATCTTTGCAGTAAACACCGAGACGGTCTGCATCCGGGTCTGTGGCAAGCACAATATCTGCATCCACTTCTTTTGCAAGTTTTAAGGCAAGCTCAAATGCCTTTGGAGATTCCGGGTTCGGATAAGCAACGGTCGGGAAATTTCCGTCCGGAAGTTCCTGCTCTTTTACAACATAGACATTTTCAAATCCAAGTTCTTTTAGCACACGGCGCACCGGGAGATTTCCGGTTCCATGTAATGGTGTGTATACAATCTTGATGTCTTTTGCCATCTCTTTGATGATCTCCGGATGAATGGACTGTTTTTTCAGTTCTTCCATGTAACGGTCATCGATTTCTTTTCCGATTGTCACAAAAAGTCCGGCTTTCACAGCATCCTCTTTTGCCATGGTCTTAACCTGTGTAAAAGATGTTACTTTTGCTACTTCTGCAAGGATATTTTTGTCATGAGGCGGTGTGATCTGCGCACCGTCCTCCCAGTAAACTTTGTATCCATTATATTCTCTTGGGTTATGGCTTGCTGTGATCACAATTCCTGAAACACAGCCAAGTTCGCGGACTGTAAAGGAAAGTTCCGGTGTCGGGCGAAGACTGTCAAACACATAAGCCCTGATTCCGTTTGCATTCAGACAGAGTGCTGCCTCCTCGGCAAATTCCGGCGACATGATTCTGGAATCGTGGGCGATGGCAACGCCTTTTTCCTGTCCGTTCTGGGAAATGATATAATTTGCAAGTCCCTGTGTTGCCTGTCTTACGGTGTAGATGTTCATACGGTTCGTTCCTGCTCCGATCACACCTCGAAGTCCGCCGGTTCCAAACTCAAGCTGACGGTAGAAGCGATCCTCGATCTCTGCTTCGTTGTCTTTGATTGCTTCTAATTCTGCTCTTGTTTCCTCTGAAAAATATGGGTTTGTACACCATTCTCTGTAGGTTTCCATGTAACTCATCGCAATTCTCCTATCTTCATCCTGATATTTTTTTGAAAGATTTTACCGTTCTCTCAAAAGGTTATTGAAATTATAACCTTATTTTAAGTAAATGTAAACTTATTTTAGCTTATTTGTTGTGTTTTTAGTTTATATTTTTTTATCATCTTATTGCCTGCTCTTTGCAAGCTGTGAAAAATGCTCTTTGACCACCTGCTCCGCCGGCTTTTGATATATCTCGTAATCCCCCATCAATAGCGCCTGTTCTCTGGTCGGAAGTTTTGGATTCCATGACCAGAATGCCATTCCATGAAGCCAGTCGCGCTTCCCGCACGCCTCAAACATTGCTTCATACCAGTCACGCTGTCCCTGAAGATCTACATCACCGCGCACTTCCCAGTTATTTGGCACCAGATTGGAATCTTTCACTGACATACATCCAGCCTCCGCAAAAAAGAACGGTTTTTGATATTTTTTTACAACACGCTCAATCCGGTCTAACTGATTTTCCCAGTCATGTATCGGATAATAGCCACTCGATGAAATGACGTCCACCGCATCCCACCACGTCACGTGTTCTTCCTGATATTTGTCTGTATTGTAAGACACAAGACCATGATAGACCTCTTTTATATCCGAGATCAGCTTACGCCACTCTTTTTCCCGGTGTTCCGTCATGACCATCTCACATCCTGCAATAAACATTTCGCATCCTGTTTCTTCTGCTATTGTTGCATAGTGCAGCTGAAACGCAGTGTAAGAAGGAAACCAGTTGCTCCACTTTGCCTCGCACACCACATCATAGTCAAAGAAACTGATAAATGCCCTCCATGTTCCATCTGCGCAGTTTGCAGTCGGTTTCAATGCCACACGAAGCCCCAATTCTTTTGCATAAGCGATCATTTCCACCAGTTCCTCATCTGTCATTGTCGCCTCGGATGTATAACAGATTTCCTCCGAATGGGCGTTTTTCTGTACTCCATTTGGTGCAAATATGACAAAGTCAGCTCCGGTCCGTTCCTGCATTTGTTTTAAGCTTTCTTTTGCTGATGCACTGTCCAAAACTCCGGCGCCGCAAAAAGGCGCAAAGGTAAATCCGCAAATATATTCCATTGTATTTTCTCCTCACGATACTATTAAAATCATTTCACACCATTCGTCATCATAAAGGTAGAGAACCCATTCAGATTTGAATAGACAAAACACAGCACGATCATTCCAATGATCGATACCGCCATTCCGATTCCGGATAAAATCATACCCGCCAGTGCCATTCCGTTTTTCTCCGGCTGCACCTTTCTTGAAAGTCTGCCACCGATCAGCCCAGCAATCCCAATACCAAGACCATATCCCATAAAGCCTGTCAGAATGGATATCATTCCAAGTGCGAGCGACAGAGCAGCATTCCGGTCTGCCTCCTCGAATGTTTCAAACACCACGATATGATTTGCCTCCTGCTCCATCTCCAGAAGTTTTTTCGGGCGAAGCAGCACAATACACGGAATCAGCAAAACAGGAACGGCAATCAAATTAGCGGCAGACATCTGGTTGATCTGTTCCACAGTTGTTCCAGTTCCAAAAATTCCGCTGCCCATCAGACTTGCGAAATCGACCAGTGCATGAAAAGTCATTACAAGCCAGATATTTCCTGACCGGGCATAAACAGCGCCAAAGATCACACCCAGAAAGGCAGCGTTGATCGCCTGAATCATCGCACTTGTCACCGTCACTCCCTGTGAAATATTTGTCAAATGTACCGCCCCGAACAATACACTACTGAGAATGACCGCCCAGAGAATCCCTCTTTTTGTTTTGGAAAAACGTTCCAGAAACAGATTCAGGATCACACCGCGGAAAATAAGTTCCTCCGCCCATCCGATCAGAAACATGGTTGCAGCAAAAAACAGGATTTCCAATACAGATACAACTTTTGCATCCGGTGTCATCATCTGCACATAAAGCTGTGCCGCCAGTTCCAGACAACAGTATCCTGTCAGGAATCCGCCAATATAAAGACCATGGATAAATCCCTTTCCTTTTTCTCCCAGCACTCCAAGATAACCAAACAGGCACAAAAGCAGAAATGCAACCACTCCTGCCATAAGCTCTGCGATCATACTGCTTCCATAACCCGGAAGCGAAACTGTATCGGCAAGAAAAAACGCTGCCACATCCATACTTCCCAGAAAAATAGCTACGATCAGTACCGCAACGAGTATCGTAACCACCTTCGGCATTCTCATAAGTTTCTTTTTCATGTTCTTCTCCCCTTTAATTGATTTTTCCATCAGCACCGATCGTAACGCCATCTGAAATCTGTGTCATATACTGATACAGCGCAGATGCACTGTTTGTATCCATCAGTTTTGTTGTGCCCCCTGCCGCATAAACCGGAAGTAATCCATAAGATACGGTTCCATCGGACGCAACCTGTACTTTCACTGCAGCCGTCTTATCAATGTTCTGTCCAAACACAAAGTTTCCAAGGCTGTAAAAGACCGGTTTCCCACTGATATAGGAAATTCCCTGTAAACAGTGTGTATGTGCTCCAAGGATCAGATCTGCCCCTGCATTAAAACAATCTGTGGCAATCTTTGTCTGATAGTCCTGCGGATACGCATCGTATTCCACGCCCCAGTGGATATAGACCGACAGAAAATCACATTCGCTCCGCGCTTCTTTGATCAACTGCACCAATTTTGTATCATCATAGGCGGTCAGCATTCCCGGTGTCCGCTCTTCCACTTTCCAGTTTGATTCCGGCACCACACGGGATGCCGCAAGAAATCCAAATTTTTTTCCATTTTTCTCGATTACCTGCAATTCATACGCCCGCTCTTTGGTCTCCCCGGCTCCTGCATACAAAATACCGGCTCCGTCCAGTGTCGTAAATGTATCGGACAACGCATCTCTTCCATAATCTAAGGTGTGATTGTTAGCGAGTGATACAATATCCACGCCCATCTCATTTAAAGCCTTCACATATTTCGGATCACAGCAAAACGTAAACTGTTTGTCCTCCATCGGCTCTCCACGGTTACTGAACGGGAACTCATTATTCACCATGAAAATATCTGCATCCTGCAGCTCCTGCAGCAGCTGCGGCTCGATCACTTTTTCAATGCCGCCCGCATCATAGTTGCTTTTAAAGGCGTTTGCAAACAGTACATCCCCTGCAAAAATCAGTGTCGTGTCATCTGCTATGTCCGCTTCTTCCTGTTCTGTGTCGTTTTGGATCCTGTTCTGCCCGTCTGCTGCTTCCGTCTCTTCTGATTCTTCCGCTTCCGGTATCTGAACCGGTTCCTCCGTGCTGCTGATATCCGTCTCGGACAGTGCATCTTTCGCCGGCGCACCGCTCTGTCTTCCATGTGAAAAAATAATCAGTGTCACCATTGCAAGCATTGTCACAAGTGACAGTGCATACAAAACAATCCGTGTTCTTTTTCCCATTCCCCTGCTCCTGTTCTTCTTATTAAAATATACGAATTCTTGTATGTTTTTTCTTTCGTGTTCATCATATCATATTGTGATTAAAAAGACAAAGATTAGGAATTTTTTACCTGAAATGGAGGGGATACTAATGATAACAACAAGTGAACTTTTACAGTTAATGAGTTTGTTAATTAGTGTTGCCGGATTATTTTACCTCATCGGGAAAGATAATCACGGCAGAAAAAAATAACCGCCCCGGCCAAGGTTGCGGTTATTTTTACATAACACATATAATCTAGGCTAACCGTCTATCGGCAGCACCTTTTTATGTTTATATTATATCATAAAGACAAAAAATGTAAACCATCTATTTTTTATCTCTTTTACTGCTGTGTCAAAACAGAAATATCTCCCACTCCTGCAGTCAGTTCCACTTCTGCTCCGCCGTTGCTTCCGGTCTCATACTCCGCATCAAAAGCCCCTTTCGACCGCCCGTTCAACCGAATTTCTCCAAGTCCGGCAGACAGATCAAATGCATAGCTTTTCTCTGTCCCGGTAAGAGAGACATTGACATCGCCGGTTCCTGCCTCCACTTCTAGTTTGTTTGAAACGCTTCCGCTGAACACGGCATCTCCAACTCCTGCTTCGATAGACACTTTCGGGAACTGTCCATTCAGAATCGACACATCTCCTGTGCCAACTTCAAACACGGCTTTCTCGCTGGCTGAAATCTGATTCACAGAGAGTTCTCCCACTCCAATAGACACATTTACTTTTCTTGCCGTAAACGCTTCGCTTTCCATGGAAATATCCCCGGCTCCCACTACAATGTCCAGTGTCAGATTTTCGCACTGTCTTGGCAGAACTACCGTAAAGGTCGGTCCTTTCTCAAAATGGTGGTGTCCGCTGTGATAGGATACCTTCAGAGCGGAATCCTTCTGTTTTGTAGAAAGATAATCCTGATACCCATTTTCCATTTTAATACTGATCTCATCCACAGAATCCGACACTTCAAAAATAAGTTCATTTACCACATCCAGTTCCAGTTTCAGGGAAGCATCTTCTGATGCCGGATAAGGTATAATGCAGCTTTCCGTTCCTGCCGGTTCACTCTTCAAATCCGTAAGATTCAGGATCCAGGAACCAAAACTCTCCACCGCCCTATTATCATCCACGAGCTCGTCATCCTCATCATCCCAGTCGTCATTATCCCAATCTTCGTCGTCCCAATCATCATCGTCATCATAATCATCATCCCAAAAATGATCCAAGATGCCATGTCCCTGATCATAAGCATAATAAACTCCATTGCCAATATGCCAGTTGCCAAAATCAAGTTCACCGGCAAGTGCTTTCCGGTGGATGGTTGACCATCCGGCTCCCATCACTGCGGCGATACCGCTGAAAACAATTCCGAGTGCGGCTAAGCTTCCTGCAATGATCAATATAATCTTTGTAAATTTTTTCATTTCATCTCACACTCCTCTCTTTGTCTTGCCAAATGCCTTTTTGCAAAGCTCTGCAATGCCTTTCACTGCCCATGGGACAAACCAGCCAAAGCACCATACCACAAGCCACACTGCAAGTACTCCAAGCGCAAGAACCAAAAGTCCACCGCCTAACAGTCCAAGACCTACTGCCACGCCTTTTGTGAAAAGATATCCGACACCAATGCCTGCCAATACAAATCCAGTGATCACTAACGCCGCCATCACTGCAACAATGCTGACTGCCACTGCAAACACACACGCTAAAATTGCTACAAGAATCGCCGCCAGAACCGCTGCAACCGTGATCCAGATCGGGCTTGTCAAAACTGCGAGAATCACCCATAAAACTGTTTTTTCTGTTTTATTCTTCTGATTTTCCTTTTTCAGATTCTCCATATCGGTCTGACCGGACGCATTCTGACTGCCATAAGTTCCTCCGGCATAAGCAGTATTTTTCTGATTATAACTGCCAGAACCATAGGTACTGCTTCCATATAAACTGTTCATATATGGATCATCCGTTCCTGTCTCTGTCTTCTGACCATTTCCAGATGTTTCTTCTGTATGTGCCTCAACTTTTTCACCGCGCACATCCGCCTCGTGTGTTTCCGCATCAGCCGTTTCACTCACCCCAAGATCTTTCTTGATCACTTCCGCCACCTTCTCCGGCGACTCCAGTTCCTCTAAGATCGATGCCTCATTTCCAATTCCGGCATCCTCAAAATAACTTCTGTAAAAGGCAAGTGCATCCGCTCTCTCTTCCTCTGAAATATCCGAAAGCAGCTGCTCCAGACGTTTTAAAAATTCTTCTTTATTCATTCTTCTGACTCCTCTCCTGAAAATAGTTCTGATATTTTCGAAGAATACGATTCCCACTCGCTGCGGTATTCTGCCAGCTTTTCTTCGCCGGTCTCCGTAATCTGGTAATATCTCCGGTTTCTTCCTCCGCACTCCCTGTCATACACGATCAGGTATCCATCCTTTTGCAATCTCCGCAAAACCGGATACAGTGTGGATTCTGAAACCTCAATCGCTTTCCGCACATCCTGCGTGATCTTATATCCGTAGGTTCCTTCTTCCTCCTTTGACACGACAGCAAGAACAATCGCATCCAAAAGGGCTGCGCCTGTATTAAATACCATGTACTCACTCCTTGTTATTTTATTTGTAATATTATTTCTTGTTTAATACTATACATCATATAGTATTGTTTTGTCAATATTATTATATATTTAAAACTGGCATGGTCAATTTGTTTTAAACTGGATTTTTAATTCATGACAGTTTTTGTATATAGTAATCCCAACAACAATCCTGGGAATTGAGACAAATACAAACCATAAAAAGGAGAATTTTATTTATGAAAACATCAACTACCTCTACAGCACAGACTGCTGATTCAAAATCTTTATCAAATATCCGTTTTATCACGATCACGGCTCTTTTTATTGCCCTGACCTACGTATTCACTGCATTTATTAATATAAGACTTCCAATCACTGCAAACGGCGGATTGATCCATCTCGGAAACGTACCTCTTTTTATCTGCGCCATTATTTTTGGTAAGAAAAGTGGTGCGATCGCCGGCGGAGTCGGCATGGGACTCTTCGATCTGCTCTCCGGCTGGACTGCATGGGCTCCATTCACACTGATCATTGTCGGTCTGATGGGATATGCCGTAGGTGCCATCACAGAAAAACATCACGGTTTTGGCTGGAACACACTTGCGATCGCAGTTGCATGCGTGATCAAAGTCGCTGGTTACTACATTGCAGAGGGTATCATTTACGGAAACTGGATCGCACCGGTTACTTCCATTCCTGGAAACCTTGTCCAGATCGGTGTTGCTGCTGTCATCGTTCTTTTGATCGTCGGACAGCTTCAGAAAATCGTAAATAAAATGTTATAAGCTGTGTAACACCAATCTCATTTACAAAACAATCTATGATAAAGAAGGAAGTAATTATGTATAAAGTCATGACTCCTGGGCCAACCCAGGTAAAAGAAAATGTGCGTATGGCAAGAAGCCTCGTATGTACCAATCCTGATCTGGATGAAGATTTCGTAGAATTTTATAAAGATACCTGCGAACTGATCAGCTCCCTGCTCGGCACGAAAAACGAAACTCTCATTTTGGATGGAGAGGGAATTTTAGGTCTGGAAGCTGCCTGCGCCTCCCTCACTGAGCCGGGAGATAAGGTGCTCATCATTGAGAACGGCGTGTACGGCGAAGGCTTTGCGGACTTTGTATCCATGTACGGCGGTGTGCCGGAATTTTATCATGCCGACCGCCTGAATGCCATCGACCCGGATGCTCTTTCTTCTTATTTAAAGGAGCATCATGATTATAAATATGCGACCGTTGTTCACTGTGACACCCCAAGCGGCATGCTCAATCCGGTAGAGAAAATCTGTCCGCTTTTAAAAGAATACGGCATTCTGACCGTTGTAGATTCCGTTTCCGGAATGTTTGGAAATCACATGGATGTCGACAAGTTCCAGATTGATCTTCTGTGCGGCGGTTCCCAGAAAGCTGTTTCCGCACCTCCGGGACTTACTTTTGTCACAATAAGCGATGCTGTAAAAAATGCCATGCACGCACGTAAGACGCCGATCCGTTCCTTCTATGCAAGCCTTCTGGCTTTTGAGGGATATTATGAGAAAAAATGGTTTCCTTATACCATGCCGATCAGCGATATTTACGGCTTACGTGCTGCTTTTGACAATATCGCTTCCGATCCAGAGTTAGAAGAACGCACACACCGTATCGCCGAAGCAGCCAGACGCGCTTTGACAGAAGCCGGTTTAAAGCTTCACTTGGAAAGCGGTTTCTCCGATACCGTCACTGTGTTTGACATTCCGGCAGAGACCACTTGCGATGCAATTCTTTCCCGCATGAAAAAAGAGCACAATATCATGCTTGCCGGATCTTTTGATGATCTTTCCGGCAAAGTGATCCGCATTGGACACATGGGAAATAACGCAAACTTTGAAGATATGGCCGCAACCATGTACGCTCTTTCCGAAACGCTCACTTTCCTCGGTGTGAACTTAACAGGAAATCTTGTGGGATTATTCTTAAAATATTATCATTAGTTCCTGCTTCCGGAACTAAAAATCGCCCTGATAATTGATATGTCCCCCTTTTACTGGACATCCAGTGAAAAGGGGTACATATCATATCAGGGCGATTTATTGTCATTCTTTTATTTTCATATCCTACATCGTTACTCTGTCAATGCATGCTTTATAATTCCGATCCCGATCGGATATGGTCCTGTGTGCACTCCAATGGTTGCACCGATCTGGTAAATACCAATCTCATCAATTCCAAGACGTTCTTTGACCAGATCCTTTAACATCTCTCGAAACTCCAGTGCTTCGTTATAATCATATCCATAACCGATGCAGAAACTGTACTCTCCCGGTTTTGCATTGACTTCATCTAAATATTCCCTTGTCATATCCACAACTTTTTTCATGGATTTAAGACGATTTCTTGTAATGCCGGAATTAAAGATTTCACCTTCTTTTAACGTGATCAGAGGTTTGATTTTTAATGCACTGGCTGCAATCCCGGCTAATTTTCCAATCCTTCCGCCATGTTTTAAATAGTCAATACTTCCGATTGTGAAAAAAATTCTTCCTGTCTCACGGATCGGCAGTAACGCATCTACAATCTGCTGATACTCTAAGCCCATATCGCGCAGTCTGCATGCCTCTAATACATATAATCCCTGCAGCACAGTATTGACTGTAGAATCAATGACCGTGATCTGTGCATCCGGGTATTCCTCTAATATCATATCTTTTGCCGTTGTCGCAGACTGCAGGGAGCCACTGAATTTTCTGGTGATACAGATACAGATGACCGGCATCTTCTCCTTCGCATGTTTTTCAAACACCTCATAATAATCATGCACGGATGGCATGGATGTCTTTGGGAAAACGGTCGGGTGATCCACCATTTCCTGATAGAATTCCCTGACACCGACTTCTACCATTTCCTTCTGATACGTTTCACTGTCAAAAGACACGTAAAATGGAACAACCTCAATATCTTTTTCCTTTGTGAGTTCCTGTGAGAGATCCAGGGAACCATCACTGATGATCTGTACTTTTTTCTGCATCATAAATACCTCGTTTATTTACTACTGTCATCTGCAAAATAGCTTTATGACTTCTTATTCTTAAATATACGTTTTCCAACGTAGTTTTTAATACTACATTTCAAAACATTTTTATTATATCACAGGGTATTTAAGTTGTACATTACTTTTGCTATAATTTTCGAAAAATTTTATTATCTACAGCTTGTACTGATGGATTCAATTGCTACTGCTCCGCCGCGCACTACCTCAATGGTCTTAAATTTTGATTTCAGCAATGCGATCAGCTCGTTATTTCTGCGGGCAGTCAGTTTACATTCCAACAGGACACTGTCATTTCCGATATCGACCACCTGCACATTAAACACCTGTGCAATCTGGAATACTTCTTCTTTTTCCGCGGCATTCACGCGGAGAACCTTTGCAAACAGAATCTCTTTCATATGAATCGGCACATCTGTCAGATCAATGACTTTGATTACTTCCACCATACGGTTTAGCTGCTTTTTAATCTGTTCAAACGTGATGTCATCGCTGGTAACGCAGATGGTCATACGGGAAACCGTCTCGTCCTCTGTCGTTCCAACTGTCAGACTCTGCAAATTGTATGATTTCCCGGAAAAAAGACCGGAAACCTTTGCCAGAACACCAACCTGATTTTCTACATATAGTGCAATCCATCTGTCTTTCATGATATTTTCCTCTCTCACCATATCTGTATCCGCCTATTTCAAAATCATCTCGCTCATCGGATTTCCGCCCTTTACCATCGGAAGCACGATCTCATCCGAAGAGATCAGAAATTCAATGACTGTCGGTGCATCTTTGTAAGTTCTCGCTTTATCCAAAGCTGCCTGAATGTCTTCTTCCCGCTCTACACGGATGCCATGCGCACCATAGCTTTCTGCAAGTGCAACAAAATCCGGTGTATATGGAGGGCATGCTTTATTTGGTCCCTTGCAGTTTGCCGGACAGCTTCTTCTCTTTCTTAAGCATACTGCGGAATAGCGTTTGCCATAAAAAAGCTGCTGCATCTGGCGGACCATGCCAAGATACTGGTTATTGAGCAGGCAGATGATAACCGGTGTCCCCTGCACGATCGCTGTTGCCATCTCCTGAATGTTCATTTGAAAACCGCCATCACCGGTGACACAGACTACCTCCGTATCCCTGTTTCCAATCTTTGCACCGATCGCCGCAGGAAAACCGAATCCCATTGTTCCAAGCCCGCCGGAAGTGATCATCTGGCGTTTTTCGTCAATATCCAGATACTGCGTTGCCCACATCTGGTTCTGTCCTACATCCGTGACAAAAACCGCCTCGTCAAACGTATGGTTGATGTGTTCCATGATCATCTGTGGTGTCATGCCGCGGTCTCTGCGCATCTCAAGTGGATTCTTTTCATCCCATGCCTTAATTCTCTCCTGCCATGCAGCCGTATCCTTTGGTTCTGCCCATTCCAGCAATTTTTCCAGGGCAAGTTTTGCATCCGATACGATTGGAACGTCTACCACAACATTTCTGGAAATGGAAGCAGTGTCCACGTCAATATGTACAATTTTTGCTTTTGGTGCAAATTCATTCAGATCTCCGGTAATACGGTCGTTAAATCTTGTTCCGATGGAAAATAAAACATCACACTCGCTGACTGCTTTATTGCTTGCATATTTTCCATGCATCCCCGTATTTCCGATATAAAGCGGATGTGTTGTGGCAATCGCACCCTTTCCCATAATGGTCGTCACAACCGGAACGTTCATTTTCTCTGCAAATTCTTTCAACAACTCATTTGCTTTTGCAATATTGACACCGCCACCAGCCAGGATCAATGGTTTTTTTGCTGACTTTAACAGTTTGTATGCTTTTTTCAACTGCCCGATATGCACGCTCTCATTCGGTTTGTATCCACGGATCTGCACGCTGTCCGGATATTCCGCCGGTCCGCTCGCCGTCTGGATATCCTTTGGAAGATCAATTAAGACCGGTCCAGGTTTTCCTGTGCTTGCAATGTGAAAGGCCATCTTAATGATCTTTCCTAAATCCTTGCGGTCTCTGACCGTCACACCATACTTTGTGATACTTCTTGTCATTCCGACAATGTCAACTTCCTGAAAAGCATCGTTTCCGATCAGGCTTAACGGCACCTGTCCGGTAAAACAGACAAGCGGAATATTGTCATAATGTGCATCTGCAAGTCCTGTCATGATGTTCGTTGCACCGGGACCGCTGGTCACCAGGCAGACACCCACTTTTCCTGTCGATTTTGCATATCCCTCTGCCTCATGTAAAAGTCCCTGCTCATGTCTTGGTAAGACAATTTCAATCTCATCCTGTTTATATAATTCATCAAAAAGATCCGTCACCGTTCCACCCGGATAACCGAAAATCGTATCGACACCCTCTTCCTGTAATGCCTTGACAAATAATTTTCTACCTGTAATATCCATCTTTCTGTCTTACCCTTTCCATTTATACTTCAAAATAATCTGTGATTTCATAAAATGATACTTTCTGCTGAATATGTATCTTTTTACCTCTGACTAACCGATATAACCTAATGTTTTGAGCAAAAAAATCCATCCGGTCAACGTAAACGCCGCCATCAATGTCGTTGTTACAATAACGCTCGCCGTCAGCACTTCATCATTGTTCATGCTCTTTGCCATAATATAACAGCTCGGCGTGGTCGGGGATGCCAGCATGATCAGAATTGCGATCATCTTTTCCCCTGAAAATCCCATCCAGGCAGCAACCGGCAGAAAAACAAGTGGCTGAAGCACCAGTTTGATCATGGACGCCGCCATGGTCGGTGCGATCTTCGCCAGCGCTTTTCTTCCCTCAAATCCTGCTCCGATGGTGATCAGTGCCAAAGGGGTTGCCATCTGCGCCACGTTGCTGACCGTCTTATTTACCAGCGTCGGGAACTGAATCCCAAGCAGTCCCACGATCAGTCCTGCCAGGATACTTAAAATGATCGGATTCTTACATATATTAATTCCCGCCTGTCTGATCTTTGCCTTCTTGTCGATTCCTGTGCTGTCATTTGCCTCAAATGTCAGCACGATCACAGAAAAAATATTATAGAGTGGCACTGCACTGACGATCATCAGCGGTCCCATTGCAGAGGAACCGTAGATATTCTGGATAAAAGCCAGCCCCATAACCGCCGCACTTCCACGGAAAGACGACTGTACAAATGCCCCGCGGATCGTTTTGTCCCGCACCAGAAGCTTTGCTGTACCCCATACCACCCAGAAACAGATGGTACTCACGATCGCACAGAAAAGTACATATTTAATATCAAATACTGCTTTAATATCAACGCCTGCAATGTCCTTAAACAGCATAAACGGAAGCGTGACCTTGAAATTGAACTTATTTGCCACTGTGACAAAGTTATCGTTCAGCATTCCGATCTGCTTTAAAATGTATCCGATCACCATGACCAGAAAAATCGGCATTGTCACGTTGATACTATAGATAAAATTTTCCATTTTTTTCTTTTTCCTATCAGGAAACTCCTCGTTCAAGTAAAGGTAAAACCCAGCAGTCTCTCTGTCTGGGTTTTAGCAATTATAAATCAATTTTCATCTTTTTGGTATGATATATTTTAACAACTTTATTGACATTATTTAATTTTCTCGTATTTGTAAAAATAATATTCCAGATCAAAATACGTCTGTTCCTCACTGTCCTGCGTGATTTTCCACTCCGGCATCTCATCGAGATTCGGGAAATAGGCATCTGCCTCAAATGCATAGTCGATCTTTGTGATATGCGCCACATCACAGTCATCGAGAAGCTGTTTATAAATGGTCTCTCCACCGATCACATAAATATCCTCACTTGGATATTTCTTTAACTCTTCCCGCAATTCTTCCATCGAATGAACGATAATGGCATCTCCCGCCTTAAAATTTTTATCATGCGTCAGCACGATGTTCACTCTTTTTTTGAGAGGCTGTCCGTTTGGAAAACTCTCCAACGTTTTTCTTCCCATGACGACCACTTTCCCGGTTGTCGTCTCACGGAAAAACTTCATGTCTGCCGGAATACTCACCAGCAGTTTATTCTTACATCCGATTGCCCAGTTTTTATCTACAGCTGCGATTAAATTCATATTTCCTCCAACTTTTCACTCTGCATCACTTGTCAGTGCCGTGTTATTTTATCCTGTCTTTTATCCTCTCTTAAAATATTCCAGTCAGGCTTATACTGCGATTGGAATATTTTTGATCTGCGGCCCCGTCACATAATCCTCAATGGTAATATCTTTTGTCGTAAACTGATAAAAATCTTTGATTTCCGGGTTTAATGTGAATTTTGGCGCCGGATGCTGCTCTCTCCCGATCAGTTCCTTAATGATCGGGATATGACGGTCATAAATGTGAGCATCCGCAATCACATGTACCAGCTCGCCGACCTGCATATCACACACCTGCGCAAGCATATGCATTAATACCGCATACTGACACACATTCCAGTTATTTGCCGCTAGCACATCCTGGGAACGCTGATTCAGGATAGCATTCAATGTCAGCTTTTCGTCTCCCTCCTTGTGTGTCACGTTAAATGTCATACTGTAGGCACACGGATATAAATTCATTTCATGAAGATCCTGGTGCACATAAATATTTGTCATAATGCGGCGGCTGAACGGATTATGTTTCAGATCATAAATCACGCGGTCAACCTGATCCATCATGCCTTCTTTATACTGATGTTTTACCCCTAACTGGTATCCGTATGCTTTTCCGATGGAACCGTCTTCGTCTGCCCATTCATCCCATACGGTACTGTTTAAATCATGGATGTTATTTGATTTTCTCTGCCAGATCCAGAGCATCTCTTCCGTACATGTTTTGATGGCAGTTTTTCTTAATGTGATTGCCGGAAACTCTTTTGAGAGATCATAACGGTTGACCACACCGAATTTTTTGATCGTGTAGGCACTCGTTCCATCTTCCCAGTGTGGGCGGACTTTCTCGCCCTCCGTACTTGTCCCGTTCTCTAAAATATCCTTACACATATCTACAAAAATCTTGTCTGCAAGACTCATCTTCTATCCTCATCTTTCTATCATTTTGCACATTTGAAAATCTCATTCTTTCGTACCTTTGCAGTAAAATGCCCATGTACGATCCGAACAGTACTATTCTATCCAATTTTCGTATAAAGTGCAAGAAATAACATCCCGACTGTTATTCGAATATTTTATGACTGCGATATATTTTTGTCATAAAGTTCATTTCTGTTTCTACCAAATTTCATTGATTTTTCCAGTAAAATGCAGTATAGTGAAGAAAGTTTAAGAAGTTAGGAGATTGATTATGAGTCAGGCAAAAGTAGACCGTTATAAAGAAGAAAAAAAGAATCGTAAGAAAATTATGGCAAAGGAAAAGAGAATGCGTATCGCCGGTTATGTCGCTGGCTGTCTTGTCGCTGCCGGTATCATCGGCTGGGCCGGTTACTCCGGATACAGTGCTTATGAGGCAAACAAGCCTATGGAAACCATTTATGCAAACCTTGATTCCGTTACAGACTATATGAGTTCTTTAAATGCGGAATAAAAATTACTGGAACGAGATACGAGTGAACAGTAACGATTAAAATAAATCAATAAAACAGATTAAAAATGGACCATTGACTTTACCAGATCAAAGTGCTATTTTGTCATTCAAACAGAGAACAAAATGCAACGAACAGAACAAGGTTATCTGAGAAACCTGTATCACAGAGAGCTGCCGGCTGGTGTAAGGCAGTATACAGCTTCAGGAACTATCCTCTGCGAGCAGTGCACTGAATTTTCATAGTAAGTGTCACCGGTATTCTACCGTTATTTAGAAGCTTATTGTTGTAAGCATCTGCCCACAAAGATAAGACAGAGAGGTCGTATTTTACGGCAAACAAAGTGGTAACGCGGAAGCTTAAGCCTTCGTCTTTGAGATATGAATATATCCGGAGATGAAGGCTTTTTTTCATGCCAGCAGACTGTGCGCAGGACGTGAATCCCATTGTTTCCACTTTGCACAATGTATTTTGTTCCCAGAAAAAATACATTTTCAGAAAGGAGCCGCCTTAAGGCGGAAAAAAGTTATGAATGGTTTAGTTATTGTTTTGATCGGTATCGTTGCACTTGGTGCAGGCTACCTCTTCTACGGACGCTGGCTTGCAAAGAAATGGGGAATCGACCCAAATGCCAAAACCCCTGCTTACACACATGAGGATGGCGAAGATTATGTTCCCTCCTCCAAATTTACCGTATTCTCACATCAGTTTTCTTCTATCGCAGGTGCAGGTCCTGTCACAGGTCCGATCCTTGCATCTGTTTTTGGATGGGTTCCGGTATTGCTCTGGCTCATCATCGGCGGACTTTTCTTCGGTGCTGTACAGGACTTCGGTGCTTTATATGCATCCGTAAAAAATGAAGGTAAATCCATGGGTATGATCATTGAGAAGTACATCGGTAAAACAGGCCGGAAACTTTTCATGTTATTCTGCTGGCTTTTTACTTTATTAGTGATCGCAGCATTTACAGATATGGTTGCCGGAACATTTGTCGGAACCGGAGTTGAAGGCATGCCAGATGCAACCTCTTACGCCAATTCTGCCGCCGCTTCGATTTCCATGTTATTTATCGTTGTCGCTGTTATCTTCGGTGTGATCCAGAAACACCTTGGAAGCAGGATGAACGAAGTGATAAAAGCAATCGTTGCAATTGTACTTTTAGTCGTTATGTTCATCATCGGTATGAAGTTCCCGATCTGCACGACCAAAACTGCATGGATCTACATCGTAATGGCTTATCTGTTCTTAGCATCTGTTATGCCAATGTGGCTTTTAATGCAGCCTAGAGATTACATGACAACCTTCATGTTACTCGGTATGATCATCGGTGCGGTTGTCGGTGTCATTGTTGCACATCCTTCCATGCAGTTAAATGCATTCAGCGGATTCAATGTAGGTGGAAGCAGTTTATTCCCTACTTTATTCGTAACGATCGCCTGCGGTGCTGTTTCCGGTTTCCACAGTCTGGTATCTTCCGGAACATCCTCCAAGACGATCAGCAGCGAAAAAGACATGCCTATGGTCGGCTATGGTGCCATGGTCGTGGAATCCTTACTCGGTATCGTCTCCTTAGTTGTTGTCGGCGCAGTCGCCGTAAACGGAACAAAACCTGATGGAACTCCATTCTCCATCTTCTCCTCCGGTGTCGCAGGATTCCTTGAAAAACTTGGTGTCCCTGTTACCGTTGCAACTGTATTTATGACCATGTGTGTATCTGCACTTGCACTGACATCCCTTGACTCTGTTGCAAGGATCGGACGTATGTCTTTTCAGGAATTGTTCTACGGAGATTCCACCGATCCTGCAGATATGACACCGGTACAGCGTGTACTGACAAATAAATATTTTGCAACTGTGATCACACTATTTTTTGGATATTTACTGACACTTGGCGGATACAGCAACGTATGGCCATTGTTCGGCTCTGCAAACCAGTTACTTGCAGCACTTGTATTGATCGCCTTAGCTGTTTTCTTAAAAACAACCGGTCGTACCGGATGGACACTTTACATCCCAATGTTTGTTATGCTGGCAGTTACATTCACTGCCCTGATTCAGAAAACAATTGCACTTGTCGGCAGCTTCATGAGCGGTAACGCAACACTTCTTGTAGACGGACTTCAATTTGTTGTTGCCGTACTTCTTATGGTACTTGGTGTTATGGTTGCATTCAGTTGTCTGAAAAAGCTCTTCGGCAGGAAAGCTGCGGCTTAACCAGAGTTTAATTGACGTAGTGTCGCAGATTCTGTGGTGCTTTCTCAGGATGTGAAGGGCAGATATAAGCGTCCTCTCACAAGTCGTGATTTTATAGGTTTATGAA
>OGMV01000059.1_pt1 | contig 76957 bp, 68 predicted proteins | sample 1573341 | NCBI WGS metagenome assembly OGMV01 (sample SAMEA2581994, study PRJEB24529) | metagenome | biome: Human gut stool | place: China | collected 2011 | reverse complement strand
ACGCTACCAGCAACACAATTACCCCCATGCAGATATAGGGCAATGCGACATTACCCGAGCCCGTCTGCCCATCCTTCGAGAAGAGCAGCAGTCCAGCCAGTACCGGTGCACAGATACATCCCAGACCGTTGAAGGATTGCGCGAAATTCAGCCGGCTGGCAGCAGTTTCCTTTGCGCCCAATTCTGTGGCATAAGGATTGGCGGCAGTTTCAAGAAACGTCAGTCCACAGCCTATCACGAACAATGCAAACAAGAAAAGATTAAAAGACAGATAATGCTGCCCGGGGATAAAGAGCAGCGAACCGACGCCGTAAAGCAACAGACCGAATACCACACCCCGGCGGTATCCGAAGCGACTGATGAAAAATCCTGCAGGAATGGCCATAATGAAGTATCCCATATACATCGTCATCTGTATAAAGGCCGAATGTGTCTTCGTGATATCCAGTATCTCTTGAAAGTGCTTGTTCAGTACATTCAGAATGGCATGGGCAAATCCCCACAAAAAGAAAAGAGAGGTAATCAAAATGAAGGGCACAAGGTATTGTCTGCCCACCAATGGTATTCGTTTCTGTTTCATAATATGATAATTCCAGACAATCGTTGCAAGGCGATTGATAATTGCGGGTGCAAAGATAAACAAAACTCCCGGTCTTTACCCAACATTTTCCTATTCGCTATTGTACGGAGCAGCTTTTTCTCTAACTTTACTGCCATCATACAATGTTAAGCCATGAAAAATGCCATCCCACGATACAATTTCTACAAAACTAAGTACGGAAGCGAACTTCTGATAGATGTCGTTGATTTGCAGTATACCCGGAAATTCTTGACCCAGGGAAAAGTACATATTCTGACCTACTATGACATCACCTTCATCACAGAAGGAGAAGGAGAATTCACTATCGGTAACCGGACACACTTGGCAGCTCCCGGTGATGTATTCTTCTCCAAACCAGGTGAGGTGCGCAGTTGGGACACAGACCGTATCGGCAACGGTCATGCTCTAATTTTTGAGGATACCTTTTTGACCTCTTTCTTCAAAGACCCACTATTCGTGCAGCACCTCCCGTTCTTCCGAATGGGAAAAATGGTAGACAAACTCCAACTGCCGAACGGGCTCTATGCACGAATACTCCAACTTCTGCACGACATAAAAATCGAAATCGACTCTTTCCACCCACACGATACGGGCATATTACGCGCCTTACTTTACGAAGTCCTCATGCTACTCAACCGTGCCTACCGCACCTCTATCCCTCCGGAGACGGGTAAGGAGCCACATAAAGATATCAGCAGCTTCCACCTCAGCCGATTCTTCGAATTGGTTGGGGAGCACTTCCGGGAGCAGCATTCTGTACAATTCTATGCCGATAAACTATGCATCACTCCCAACTATCTGAACGAAATCCTCTCTTCGGTCATAAACATCAACGCCAAGCAGTACATACTCAACAAGGTTACAGACGAAGCCCAGCGTCTGCTCACCTACACCGACCTCCCCATTTCAGAAATAGCCTCCGAACTCCATTTCTCAACCGTCTCCTACTTTGTACGTAGTTTCCGACAATGTATAGGGTATACTCCCCTCGCCTACCGGAAAATGGAGAAACCGTGAAAAGTGACATATCCTCCTTCTTTTTTATTGTACAAAAGTTCCACTTACCGGCTATCTTTGCCCTTGAAACAATAACCCATAAAAAAAACAAACAATGAGAGATGCAGAAAAAACAGTAGGAAACATGATTGACAAGGAAAAAACCATCTTTGTCGGTTCGGTGGATGCCGAAGGCTTTCCCAACATCAAGGCCATGTTGCAAACCCGCAAAAGGGAAGGGATCAAACACATTTACCTATCAACGAACACCTCGTCGATGCGCGTTTCGCAATTTCTCAAAAATAACCGGGCATGCCTTTACGTCTGCAACACACGCTTCTTCAAGGGCGTAATGCTGCGCGGCACGATGGAGATACTGACGGACAGCACCAGTAAGGAAATGATATGGCAGGAAGGCGACACTATGTACTATCCCGAAGGAGTGACTGATCCCGATTATTGTGTCCTGAAGTTCACCGCCTTCTCCGGTAGGTATTACAGCGGATTTAAATCAGAAGACTTCACGATAGAATAAACGGGCCATCCGTTCCAGTCCATCAGCAAGCAGAGCCCGGGGACAAGCGATATTCAGCCGGATAAAGCCCTCTCCACCGGGACCGTACATCGTACCGGAATTGACCATCAGATGCTGTTGTTCTTGCAAACGCAAGGCGACAACATCTGAGCTGATACCGGAAGCACGGCAGTCTATCCAAACCAAATAAGTTCCTTCGAGTGGCAGCACGGGATATTGTGGTAACCGTTCCTTGAAAAAGCAGCAGAGGTATTCGTAATTCCCCCGCAGATATTTCCGCAAGGCATCGAGCCATTCCCCACCTTCGTTGTAAGCTGCCATTGTGGCGATTACGCCGAACGGATTGACGTCGCATACCTCGTTGATGTTAATGGCTCTGTCAATACGGCGGCGCACCTCTTCATCGGCTGCGATGATATTGGCGATTTGCAACCCGGCAAGGTTGAACGCCTTACTCGGCGAAACGCAAGTGACGGAATTTTGCAAAAAGCGTTCGGACAAGGAGGCAAAGGGTGTGTAGTCATATCCTTCGTAAGTCAGTTCACAATGAATCTCATCCGCCACGACAAACACCTCATTCCGTAAACAAATATCACCTATATGCTGCAGTTCTTCCGGAGTCCAGACCCGTCCGACCGGATTGTGAGGATTGCACAGCAGCAGGATTTTTGCTTTCGGATCGGAAGCTTTCCTTTCAAGATCGGCAAAGTCGATTACGTAGCGGCCATCCTGATAAACGAGATTATTGGCAAACAACTCGCATCCGTCATTACGGATAGATGAGTAGAAACAATTATAGGCAGGAGTCTGAACGATGACTTTATCACCCGGCATGGCCAAGGCTTTGATAATGGCTGACAGAGCCGGCACGACACCACTCGTATAGATAATCCACCGGGAATCAACCTGCCAGCGATGCCGGTCATCGAACCACCGGACGACCGCATCATAATAGGCTTCGGGTACTTTTGTATAACCGAAAATACCGTGCGCCACCCGCTTTTGTAAGGCATCGATAATAGCGGGTGCTGTACGGAAATCCATATCTGCCACCCACATGGGCAGTACATTCTCCTCTTCGGGAGTATCCCATTTATAAGAATTCGTCCCGCGACGCGGGATGATTGTATCGAAATCGTATTTCATAATTTATCTTTTTATTCGCAACTTATAAATCCAGTTACCACTCCAAAGCCTGACAAGAAAAATCGCTCCCCGGAAACAAAGCTCAATACACATGGCAAGCCATACGCCCCGTAGCCCCATCGTAGGGGCAAGCCATGCTGCCAGTGTCAGCCGGACACCCCAGATACTGCCAAAATTCATCAGACTGGGAACAAATGTATTGCCCGCACCCACAAATACACCGTAGGCGACGATAGATGCCGCAAACATCGGCTCCGCAAAAGCTTCTATCCGCAGAATCCCGATTCCCAACATGCGGATTTCCTCCACAGGCGTCATCACTCCGATGATCTGAGGGGCCGCCACATACATCAGCACTCCCATGACTCCCATAATCAGCATCCCTGACCAAACGGTAATGTTGGCAAAACGCTTGAGTAACCGGATACGGTTTGCTCCAAGACTCTGGCCTACCAACGTCGTGGCAGCCTCCGATATACCGTAGCCGGGCATATAACAAAGGCTTTCAGCGATGATGGCAAATGAGTTGGCGGCAATGGCGACGATGCCGAGCGGTGCGACGATAACCGTCGTCATAATCTGCGCTCCGCAAATGGCAATATGCTCGAATCCCATTGGCAGGGAGATGCGGACAGCCTGGCGCAGCGTCTCTTTCCGGGGAAGAAAACTGCCCTGCCCCCCGGATAGTCTCAACATGGACGAGCGACGGCAAAGATACCACATCATCCCACCGGCAGTGATAAGTTCGGCCAACACGGTTCCCAATACCGCACCTTCCACACCTAAACCTACGCCGGGAACGATGAACTCCCATCCCCACCAGTCTACCTGCCGTGTCGGGAAAATAAGGAAGAAGTTGAACACGACATCCCAAAAACACATCAGTACATTTAGCATACTGGGTACACGCATATTCCCACTACACCGCAACATGCCGCCCGCAAGGAAATTCAACTGCAAGGCGGGTAAGAAAAGTGAAAATATCCGGAAATAGAAGGATGAATCGCTCCGTATCATTTCATCACCACCCAGCCAGCCGGGAAGCACACCACTGATAGAAATGCCGACAACCGCCAACAAAGAACTGAAAACAAGTGTAGCCGTAACCGATTGGCGGAGTATTTTTTTCGCTCCTGCAAAATCTCCGGCCCCAATCCGGTGTGCCACTTGGACAGAAAATCCCGTTGCAGCGGCGGCACACAATCCCCAGAACAGCCATGTCGTGGTTGAAACCAATCCGATGGAAGCCGCTGCATTCGCACCCAGGCTACCAACCATCGAAGCATCGATATACTGCATGGCGATGGAGGACACCTGCGCCATAATAGCAGGGACACTGAGGTATGCAGTCAGGCGTAACTGCTGCCCCAGCGTCATACTCTTCCCTTCGCGGATAAGCGACAACAAGTAATCGGTCTTTCCCTTTTTTATTCCCATCAGGCTATTTGCAAAGGCATCAGTCGGTGAAACAAGTTTTCTCGTCCCCAAGCTTCAACTCACAGTCGGCAGGTGCCTTTATATTTTCATCGAGAATGATTTCCCCATAGCTTTCGGCAGTGATACTGCCTGTCCGTGGATTCTTCACCCCACCTATCGCCCCCTTGATGGTTGCCTGCACCGAACTGTATTCGAAAGCCCGGTCGCAGTCGGGACCAAAGGTACAATTCTCCAATACGAGGTCGTGGGCATAGCAGAGCGGTTGCTCACCGGTTATATGGCAGTTCACCAACCGGAGATTGTGCGAATGCCAGCCGAGATATTCGCCATTGAGTTCGGAATCGTAGATTGTCACATTCTCCACCTCCCAGAAAGCATCCTTTGTAGTGACTTTGGCATTGCGCAACTCTACATTCTTCACATACTGGAAAACGTATTTGCTGTCGCTCTCCAATCCGTCTATGCGGATGTCGCTACTGAACATGAACGGATAAGTTCCTCCATGCAACTTCAGATTTCTGATGTTCAGATTCTGGCAACGCCAGAATACTTCATCGGCATCGTTCATCTCTACATTCTCAATTTCGATGTCGTGCATCTCGCGGAACATTTTGGGTGCGTCGATACGCGTATCGGTCATTTTCAGATGGTCGGAATACCACAGTGCCGAACGCCCGCCGACATCGAAAAAACAACGGTCGATTACAAACCCGTGAACATGCCAGAAGGGGTAATTCCCTTCGAATCGACAATTGACAGCTTCGATGTTGCTGCATTCCTTGATGGCTGATTCTCCGGCATGGATAATTACATTCTCCAAACGTAAGTCATGTGATTCAAACAAAGGTCTTTCTCCACCGAATGCTGTATTTGATATTATTCTCATCTTGTTTTCAATGTTATAATTATTACTCTATTCTCTTTATCAATTTCGCGGGGACACCGCCTACTATTGTATTCGCTTCCACATCTTTCGTCACAACCGCTCCAGCTCCCACCACAGCATTGTCACCGATTGTCATTCCTGGAAGAATCGTCGCATTAGAACCTACCCAGACATTCCTACCCAATACAATCGGTGCCGGATAGGTAGTTTGGCGTTCTTCCGGAGGCAAACCATGATTGAGCGTTGCAAAGACTACATTATGCCCGATTTGGCATCCGTCACCGATTATCACACCACCATGGTCCTGAAAATGACAGCAGGCATTAATAAATACGCCTTCGCCCACTGTAATATTCTTCCCGAAATCGGTATAGAACGGTGGGAATACCCGGAACGATGACGGGACTTGATAACCGAACAATTCGGAGAGTAACCCACGTACCTCGTCCGGTGTATGATATGCCGTGTTCAGCCGGAAAGTGATGCGTCTGGCTTCATTGCTCATTTTGTCCATAAAGCGATGTATCTCCTCCGTATCAAGCGCTTGACGCGTCTTTACATATTCCTTGAATTCGTTCGTAGTCATAGTGCCCTTATTAATCCATTCTTATCTTCTTTCAAATCTCACAAGTATATCTCCGGGCACACTCAACATTTCAATGCCATTGCCATCAACACGACCGATTTTAATCAAAGTATCACTATAAGACCCATTCTTACAAAAAATTGCCACATTTCCCCATGGGGCATAGATGGTTATATCACCGGCAATAGGAGCACAGCCACGCGTAACACCTTCAATTGCCAGAGCCGGAGAGGGATAGAAGATTTTTTCTGTAGTATTATTGTAATCATTCAACGTAACCTCCAATGGCAGACGAGCAAGAAAATCCTGTGTGGCGGCATTGTCCTCCATAGTGGCAGTAATGGTACGATTGCTAACCATGATATTTACCTGCAATGAAGATACATCCGGAACTTCGGATTCATTCTCATCTTCCCCACCCGATGGTCCGGAAAGTTCAGGATGTTCGGGTGTAAACGGTTCATCACCTGAATCTTCGCAGGCTGCCATTGCCAGAACGGTCATCAGCATCATAGAAATTAATAGTAATTTTTTCATATTCATCTTTCTGTTGATTTTATAATTATCTTTAGGATTATTAATGATGATGCAAAAATAGGCAGTATCCGTCATATGCCGTGTAGACAAATCCCCGGTATCTATACCCAAATTACGGATTATGCTTTTCCTCCGGCTACTAAATCATGGTCCTATAAAGCAAAAACTCCCGCAATCGTTTAAATTACAGGAGTTTGGATGGTATTACTTAAGTTTATCGTATTCTTCATCCGTCACCGGTTCCAGCCACTCATTAGAAGTATCCTCACCGGGAACTTCGAAAGCAAGATGGGCAAACCAACCATCAGAAGCGGCACCGTGCCAATGCTTCACATTTGCAGGGATATGGATAACCGTACCGGGTAGAATCTCTACTGCCTGCTTGCCTTCTTCTTGATACCATCCACGACCGGCAACACCGATAAGCATCTGCCCACCGCCTTTAGTAGCGCGGTGTATGTGCCAGTTATTGCGACAACGAGGCTCGAAAGTGACGTTAGAGATGGAAACCTGCTCGCGTGAAACGGGAACAAGATAACTGTTGCCTATGAAGTACTGTGCATATGCAGCGTTCGGTTCCCCAATGGGGAAAATCATTTCACGCTGGAATGCGGCTTTGGCATCTTCACCGGCAGTGTCCTCTGCCCATACACCTTTGGCCAGATTAAACGCTGCCCACGCTTTGGGCCAACCGGCATAAAAACCGATATGGGTGATGATTTCGGCAATCTCCGTACGGGTAATACCGTTCTTCTTTGCCGACTGAAGGTGGAACACGAGCGAATTATCCGTGATACCCTGACTGATAAGAGAGGTAATGGTTACTAAACTACGGTCACGCAGACCGAGTTTGTCGGTGCGGCTCCAGACCTCGCCAAAGAGGACATCGTCGTTTAGTTCCGCAAATTTAGGAGCAAACTCACCCAACTGGGTGCGTCCTGCTGTCTGTACTATCTTTTCTTGTGCCATAACATTGAGTGTTAAAATGCTGAATACTGAAATTAAAAAAATCTTGTTCATAGTCGTTCTATTTATTGCATGAAGTTATTGAGCTTGTTAGCCGGATTTAGTGGCGTCTGGTCAGACAAGACCAATGATTTGACCATGCGCAACGTTCCTTGCTTGTATTTCTGAAAGTGTTCTGATGCAATATGTTTTACATAAGCCGCATGGCTCGCATAGGTTTCGAGAATAGTCACCTTGCAGGGATTCTCCTTCTCGCCGACCGCATACATAGTCAGCACGCCCGATTCGGTACGCAGAGAGATTTCGCCTACTTCGGTTGCGTATTTCATATACTCGTCGAGATACTGCGGATAAACCTCGATTTTCGACAACCGCACGATACCGTCAGCACTCATCGGCTCTTTGGCGCACATACCCGGCCGCTTATCCAGATTCAGGCATTTGCCGATAATCTCTCCCGTGGCAAGGTAGGAATAGGTCGGAAATTCAAACAATACGGGTTTCAGCTTCGTATAGTCAAGTTTCCCGTTATTATCAAGCACTTCAGGAGCAGCGTATGTATTGACTATCGCACAAATGAAATTGTCGAAACCTTCAGTTTCATAGATGTCTACCACCTCACACTCCATGGTGAGGGGTGATGCGTCTATAACGGGGGTACCGTTTTCGCCAATATGGTAGGCAAACACCTCCGACTTATCGACCGTCGCACCGCTTACACTTCCCACATAGTCAGCTTTCGGCAATATTTCACGACTCACTAGATTGACGGAAAGTCGTTTTGAGTCCTTTATCCCTTGATTAGTGTAATGGCTTTTACTCATGCTGATGAGTATCCGGTCATGTCCAATAACACCCGTATGCCCTACCACTAGCCAGTTTACTTTCCCTTCAACCTCTGCCCCGACAACCGTCATCGGCTTGGGATAGAGCGCCAACAGATTTCCGAGATTTTTCTTGTTCGTTTCCATTATATTGGGTTGAACGGTGTTCTCCTTTACGGGAATACTGCACGACATTATGACAAGCAGTGACAGAACTCCTAAAATTGTTTTTGTCATACGTTATATTACTCTATTTTTCTTGCTAAACTTCTGATGACAAAGGTACCGCGATAGCACAAGCGAAGGTGTATATGATTTACGGATATTTGTACCCGAATTCCCGATTATACCGCAAGAAAGTTCAAGTTCATCAGATGAGTATAGTAAGACTGGCAGAAATCCCACGAATAATCCCACGCATGATTTGTTTTTAATCGTTATTCTTGCCGATACAGAAAACAAAAAAAGCTCTGAAATCCTTGAATTTCAGAGCTTTGCTTTAATTTGCTATTTGCTTTCGCGGTGCGTACGGGACTGCACCTTATTTTCTTTCAATCGACTATAAACCAATTACTTATCACAGCAAAAACGCTGTAAAAATTTCTAAAAGTAACGATTTAGAAACGATTTCCAATATTTCATTTTTGTCTTCCGTGACACCGATGTGTCACTCTTGTTTTGCGGGTTCAAAATTATGCACTTTTTCTGAAACTACCAAATATTTGATTATTAATTTGATATATTTTTTTCTTCAGTGCAAGGTGCGAGCCTATATATAGAGATAGGCTTGCACCTTGCACCGAACTTTTCTCTGCCCTACCTGACTACCCTATTCCCCTGATTTTCAATTACCACACAAAAAAAGTTATGCCAAGTTGGTAACAAGTTGGCAAATGCTTCGGTACGATTGGAAGAACTTTGCGGCATATTCAAAAATAATAAGGTATGGAAGTTATTACAATGGAGTCCGCAGCTTATCAGGGGTTGATTACCAAAATAGAGAAGATTGCGGAATATGTCTTCCGAAAGGGAAATGCACCCGAACAGGAGGAGGATATTTGGCTGGATAGCCAGGAAGTGGCTGATATGCTGCATATCAGCACAAGAACCCTGCAACGGTTGAGAACGGATAATCTGATTGATTATACGTTTGAAAGGGGAAAATGCAAGTACCGATTCTCGGAAATTGAGAGGAAGGTGAACGAGAAGATTATTAATTGTGAACCGCACCTGATTGACGAGTTCCGCAAAAATGTATTGCTGCGTGGAGAATAATTCGATTGACAAGGAGGATATTCTCCGACTGACGGATAGAGGTCTGTCCGTATTCAGGCATTATGTACCGGTGGCTTTCCGGCTGGGAAAGAATTTCCTTAATCCGTTCTATCAGGATAAACGGGCTTCGTGCAACGTGTATTATGAACGGAAAAGCGGAGTGTATAAGTTAAAGGATTTCGGGAATGATGATTATTCCGGGGATTGCTTTGCACTGGTGGGGAAAATTCATGGGCTGGATTGCAAACGGGCAAAGGAGTTCGTGGAGATTATGGCGATTATTGACCGGGACTTGCATCTGGGACTAATGGATGGCTGTGGGGTAGATTTGCCCGTCGCTCCTACTCCGGTAGTGTCGGAAACGACGGTTGCGCAAAAAGTGAAGAAGGCACGACCTTATACGTTGGCACAAAAGGGTTTTACGGCTGCGGAACTTGCCTTTTGGGGAGAAAGCGGCATCACACAGGATATATTGGGACTGTTCCGGGTGGTTTCACTGAAGAAGTTCAGCAGTGAGAACAGCGAAGGGAAGCCATTCTGTATTGTGGCGACGGAGAAAGAGCCGATGTTCGGCTATGCGGCAAAGCAATATGTGAAGGTGTATCGTCCGCACTCGGAGATGCGGTTTTTGTATGCCGGGGATTTCGGCGAAAATTATTGCTTCGGATTGGAACAGTTGCCGTCTAAGGGGGATTTGCTCTTTATTACGGGCGGCGAGAAGGATGTAATGAGCCTGACGGCTCACGGTTTCCATGCCATCTGCTTTAACTCGGAAACGGCGGCTATTCCCGTGGGGATTGTTCATCGGCTGTCTTTCCGGTTTAAACATATCGCGTTGCTTTACGATATGGATAAGACGGGGCTGGATAGCTCGGCGAAGCAGGAACAGGCATTGAAGAATTACTGCGTGAAACGGTTGTTGCTGCCATTGGCGGGGACAAAGGAAGAAAAGGATGTCTCGGACTTCTTCCGTATGGGGAATGGCCGGGAGGATTTGATTAAACTATTTCTGGATTATCTGGATACAATTTATAGCGAAACTATGTCAGCTCTGAAATCTTGTGAGGTGGATTTCAATAATCCGCCTCCCGTGGCACAAATGGTTGTGTCGGTGAATGATGTACCGTTAGGTACACAAGGGAACATCCTTTGTATTACCGGTGGCGAGGGAACCGGGAAAAGTAATTATGTGACGGCACTGATTGCGGGGGCTATCGGGCAGACTGACAAGGATAAGGCGATGGATACGCTGGGAGTGTCGGTCTGTGAGAACAGCAAGCGGAAGGCAATTCTGTTCTATGATACGGAGCAGTCGGAGGTGCAGACGTACAAGAATATCACGAACCTTTTGAGGCGTTGCGGACGGGAAACGATGCCGGAATATCTGAAAGCGTATTGCCTTACGGGAATGAGCCGGAAAGAGCGTTTGCAGGCGATTATCCAGAGCATGGATAAGTTCCATTATCAATACCGGGGGATTCACATGGTGGTGATTGACGGGATTGCGGACTTGATTAAGGGGGCAAATGATGAAACGGAAAGTATTGCCGTGGTGGAGGAACTGTACAGGTTGGCGGGGATTTATAATACTTGTATTGTCACTATCCTGCATTTTATTCCTTCGGGGTTGAAGTTGCGCGGACATCTGGGAAGTGAATTGCAGCGAAAAGCGGCGGCAATCCTTTCTATCGAGAAAGATACAGATCCGGCGGTGTCGGTGGTGAAGGCGTTGAAGGTGCGCGATGGTAGTCCGCTGGATGTGCCTATCATGCAGTTTACATGGAGCCGGGAAGCCGGGATGCACGTCTATCTGGGGGAAAAGCCGAAAGAGGAAAAGGAGAAGCGAAAAGAGGATGAACTCGTGGCTGTGGCACGGGATATTTTCGGGCGGCAGGACTTTATTACTTATGTGGATTTAGCGGAACAGATACAGTCCATCTTGGACGTGAAGGAACGCACGGCGAAAAGTTATATCAAGTTCATGCGGGAGAAGGATATTATTCTGAAAGATCCGTCGAACCAGAGTTACTATATTATCGGGAACTTAAAACAGTCGGGCGTATGATACCATTGGATAAAGAGACGTTTGAGGCGTATATGGAGCGTTTGCTTGAACAGGTGGAGAAGGTTGTGGGCGCACTGGACAAGAAGAACAAGAAGCCGCAGAATTACCTGAATGGGGAACGACTGTATGATAACCAGGATATTTGCTTGCTGCTGAATGTCAGTAAACGGACGCTGCAACGGTATAGAGATAATGGTTTGAAGTATCATACTATCCTGCATAAGACATATTATAGGGAGAAGGATTTGCATGAGTTTATACGGCGGTATTTTGACGGGGAAAATGTGGGGAAAGACAAGCCGGAAGAATGTGAGGAAGATGAACAGGCAGAGGGCGGTATGCCATCCGATGGCGAGAACAAGCCTGCGGAAAATGTTTAGGTCGTTATAATTTCCATATAGATAGGTTTAACCGATAACCTGACGTTGTGTGTATATCCCGTACTGTCGCGATGACAGGATTGGATATTTTTCAAAAAAACGGCAGTATTCTCTTGATACTGCCGTTTTTTTGATATATATTTGTTCGTGAATAATAGAGCGTAATATATGAACAGCAAGTTACAAGAAAGCAAAGTGAAACAGTTGTTTACCCGGCAGGAAGTTATTACCAATACAGATATTCTCTATTTGTATAGGAAAGAGGAACCCGCGATACCGGAAGCTACTGTGAATTGGCGAATATATCATTTGGTACAAAAAGGGGTAATTCAAAGAATAGGCAAGGGGAAATATCGTGAGGGAAAAGCGCGAACCTTTTCCCTAGAACTTTCGTCTAAAACCATAAAAGCAGGAAAATTTGTCGGAAAAGAATTTCCCTATATCAATTATTGTGTTTGGGAACTGGCAGCTATCAATAGCTTCAGCCAACATCTGATTAATTACAACGTGACCTTTTTGGAAGTGGAACGTGAGGTTATTGATTCTGTTTACAGGGCTTTGAAAGATGTAAAATACAAGGTTGTCCGTATTAAAGATATAACGGAGGACTTGTCAGATTATGCCGGATATGTTTGTGTACGTGCATTGGTTACCGAAGCTCCCGTACTGAAGGAAAAGAACGGACAAGTAGCTTCGCTGGAAAAAATATTGGTCGATTTATATTGCGACAAAGAGTTCTCACCCTTTCAAGGGAACGAGATATACCATATATATAAAAATGCTTTCAATGACTATACCGTAAACGAAAGCACTATGTTAAGGTATGCAAGCCGTAAAGAAAAAAAAGCGGAGATAGAGGAAGCCATTAATTCTATAAAACGGCAGTAATTCACATATACTGCCAAAATTTTGATATTATGATAGATACAAAAAGCATTGAAAAAGATTGGATTGAGAGTATTTCTAAGAAAAAGAAAGCCGATAAAATCCTTATAGAGAAAGTTATTAGAGCATTGATGCTATTGGAGGGATTAAGCAGTTCTGGTCTAGATTTTGTTTTTAAAGGTGGAACCGCCCTTATGCTGTTGTTAGGAACAACCAAGCGTCTGTCTATTGACATTGACATTATTGTACCTGACAAGAGCGTTAATCTGACCGATTATCTGGATAAGTTTATAACGGAAAAAGGATTTACCAGATACGAGAAGCAAGAGAGAAAGGTGCAAAGCGGTATAGAAAAGGAACACTATAAACTGTTCTTTATATCTGCACTTAACGGAAAGGAGTCGCATATCTTATTGGATGTACTGAAAGAGGATATTCATTATAAAACTCTTGTAAAAACTCCGGTCAGCAGTAGTTTCCTTAAAGAAACGGGGACTCCCGTCATGGTTACCACTCCTGACTTTAATAATATATTGGGAGATAAACTGACGGCGTTTGCTCCTACTACAACTGGTATTCCTTATATCAAGAAAGATAAAGAGATGGGAATGGAAATTATCAAACAAATGTATGATGTGGGGTGTCTGTTTGATGAGATTGACGATATAAGTATGGTTAAGGATGTATTCAATGCCTTTGCTGCCATTGAACTAAAGTACAGGGGAAACACGCATACAATCTCCGACGTATTGGATGATACTTTTTATACTGCATTGGCTATCTGCTTCAGAAAGAATATTCAGAATACAAATTTTTCGGTCTTAAATAATGGGATTACTTCAATCAAGTCTTATATATTCTCTGATACCTTTCACTTGGACAAAGCTGTCACATACGCCTCAAAAGCTGCATATTTGGCTACATTGATAAAATATTCCAAAGAAGAAATAATCAGATTTGACCCTAAAGTAAACTTAAAAGATTTAGAAATAAAGCAATTCCATCCCGAACATCCCTTGAACGAATTGAACAGACTGAATAAACTTAAAAAATCCAATCCGGAGGCTTTCCATTATTGGTATCAGATTTATAAGATTATTCAAGAGAATGAGGAGAGTAAATAAACTCAAATAAGAAAAAGTATTGGAAGGTGTATATAAAGATACAAGTTTGTAGTAAAATCTATATTGCTTCACTAATCTTTTTTATATTTGTAAACAAAGGTAGAAATATTGGATAATTCAAAAGATATACGAACAGTTGAGGATATTCTTAATCTAGAAACGGGTGAGAATACTACTGCTTCCGCTTTGCTCGACAATATGGAGAGTGATGATATTGTATTGCTAAGACGGAAATTACGAACAGCCAATAGAGAGGGTAAGCCTATATTGGTCTGTGCTGAATGCTTAACCAAATTAGAGTTAAGATGCAATAAGTTGAGCCGTAAAAGTAGAGGCAAAGATTATTATTTCTTCAAGCACTATAAAGATGTTAAGGAATGTTCCATTAAAACTAACTCTCAATTACCAGTTGGAGTGTTGTTAGCTCGAAAATATGAGAATGTCAAAGAAAGCATACCACATATTGAATTAAAAAATCGTTTAGGATATATCATTGAACAATTTCATTCACCTAAAACAATAAGTATTGATAGCAAATTTTACTTTGACAAATCTGGAAGCAAAGAAAAAAGGAAACCTGATGTTTACGCTATTATCGGTGATAAAGAATATGCCTTTGAAGTACAATTAAATACCACTTTTCTTAGTGTGATTGAAGAACGTGAAGCATTTTATGAAAGAAATAATGTTTCTATCTTATGGATTTTTAAAAGTTTCCCGTTGGATGATGAACTTCAACGACTAACCCAAAAGGATATATATGTTCCTAATAGATTAAACGCATTCGTATTAGATAATGAGATGCTCAATTTATCCATTAAGAATAAGAGATTACAATTAAGAGTTTACTACAAGACCTTCCATCTTGATGGATGGAAAATATGTAGTCAGTGGAATACTAAAATTATCACAATCGAAGATTTGACTTATGCTGATAATTGCAAACCTTTTTTTTATGATTCCTTAGCAGATAAGGAAAATGCAAAGCGAGAGTTGGAACGGAAAAAAGAAGAATACTTATTGGAACAAAGTAAAATTAAAAGGATACAAGAACAAGAGCAAGAACAGTTAGCAAAAAAAGAATGGGTCAAGAAACAAAAAATATCAAGATTTAGAACGCTGATTAATACAATGCAGTCGAATATTGATTGTTTGGAAGAACAGCAATCCGAATTATCAATTAAAAGAAAAGAATTAGAAAATCAAATAGAGGAATTAGAACTTAAAAACAAAGAAATATCTCAAATATTAAGTGATATTATTAGGATTGTTGAACAGACGTATGGTTACTTAAAAAAATGCAGTAGTCAACCTTGGCTGTGTATGAGTAGCCCCTTGGGGAGATATTGTGATATTTCACCTATCAAAAATACATATTGTCCCCAAATACAGATGTTCGATAGAAATAAACGTGAAATTCAGACTCAATTAGAAACAGAAATACTGCCCAAAAAAGAATTCATAAATAAATTTTCGACTTGTGATCTTGATGGTATAATGTATTCCGTAATTCCACTAGAGAAAAAATATGAGTGGCTTGTGGAAAAATTTCCACAAGAAATCAAAATGATAGAAACAAAAGAATTAGGTACAATATTCGCATCAAGTTATATTAAAGAACTTCCTAATATTTCTTTTTTCCGTTGGTGCATGGGAAATAAAAAGAATTCAAATACATTTTTAATGGATATGTCATCAAGAAAATCAGATACGCTTTCTAAAGAAAAAGAATTGAATAGCCAACTTGATAAAATATCTAAGGATGAGAAAACTTGTATATCCGAATTGAAAAATGACATAATCCAGCTACTGGATGAAAGACTAAATAAAAATGTAATTTTGATTAACAAATTGAAAAGCGAAATTAATATAACTGATAATGTTTTTGGGGGATGTACAACAAGAATAGATATTCTAATAAAAAGGAAGGAACGATGTTATCAATGTATAGAGAATGTTCAATCCCAGTAATATATTTAGATAGTAATACTCCAGAATAAAATAAAAAGATCAGTTATTTAATAATACAATATATATAAGTAAACAAACATATAAATTTACATACTATGGCTACTTTATATTCTTTAAAAATAGAAAATTTCAGATGTATAGACAAGTTTGAACATATATTTAAAAATGGAATAACTTGTATAATTGGACGGTGTGATTCTGGTAAAACTACAATTTTAGAAGCACTTTCTATGGTATTGTCATCCAATTGGAAATTATCTTTTTATGATTCGGATTTTTTTGAGCAAAATACTAAAAAACCGATCTTGATAGAAGTGACAATGAAAAATTTGGATGAAAAATTGCAAACCAAACATTTTCTTTCATTGCGAGGGATAGATAAAGCTGGACAAATCCGTGATGATATGGAAAGTGATGATGCTGAAAATTTTGAAACAGCATTAACAATTCGTTTGCAAGTCAATGATGATTTAGAGCCTAATTGGTATTTATATAAAGGTTCGGATGATGCTTTAATTACAATATCTGCCTCAGATAGAGAAAAATGTGGGTTATTTTATATCTCAGATTATTCAGAACGACAGTTCTCTTTGTCACGAGGTAATCCATTATATACATTTTTCAAACGTTTGCAAGAGGCTGAAGAAGATTCAAAAAAAGATACTGCTTTATTGAACATATTGCGAGATGCAAAAAACAAGATTGATATAGCAGTGTCTACTAAGTTCAATGATTCTCTAAAAACGATTAAGAAACATACTATAAATTTAGGTGCTAATATTGGAGATGTAGAAGCTTTACTGGATCAGAAGGATTTTACTTTAAAGGAAAATAATGTTTGTCTACATGAGAATGCTATACCCTTACGTTTAAAAGGTAAAGGGACAAAAAGACTTTTATCTATTGCAATACAAATGGTTAACACTTCACCTGATGGTATTATTCTAATAGATGAAATAGAACAAGGCTTAGAACCTGACAGAGTTAAACATTTAGTAAAAACACTAAAAGGATATTCCGAGTATCAGTTCATTTTTACAACTCATTCATCTAATGTTGTAACTGAATTAGAAGCTACTGACTTATATATTATGAGGAATAAAGCAGAAGCTTTGCTAAAGATCCCGGCTACTACTATAATGCAAAAATGCGTACGTCACAATTCAGAAGCTCTATTTGCGAAAAAAATAATAATAGGCGAAGGCGCAACAGAAGTTGGCTTATGTAGGGCTTTAGACGCCAATCGCATTGAGAAAGGCAAAGGCAGTATGAGTTATTTAGGAGTTCAAATAGTAGATGGAACGGGGAATACTGCTGTCGAATATGCGAAAACATTGAATGATTTAGGTTTTAAAGTCTCTTTTCTTTGTGATTCTGATGAAACTAACACAAATACAAAGAAACAAGCACTGAAAGATATTGGAGTACATATCTTCGATTGTGAAGATGGGAAAGCAATAGAAGAACAGATATTTGACAATCTTACATGGGCTGGAATAAGAAATTGTTTAAATTACTATATGTCAGAAAAAGAAATTGATTCAAAAGGTCTTTACGAGCAAATTTATCCAGATAAACACAAGGAGTATAGCGAAGATTGGTTGGAAAATGATACTATTGAATTGCGAACTTTATTTGGTAAAAAAGCAAAGAAAAAAGGATGGTATAAAGATATAACATCTGGTGTAATGCTAGGTGCTGAAATATTTGCAAATATTGACAGTCTTAATGATGACTCTTATATAAAACAGATGTTTAATAATTTATCAAATTGGATTGATAATGACTGATTTAAACTTATTTCTATCCCAATATCAAAGTATGATTGTCGCTCCTGCTGGATATGGGAAAACTCATAGTATTGCAGAATGTATCAATATATGTTCCGGGCAGAAAACTTGTTTAATTTTAACTCATACCCATGCGGGAGTTGCTTCATTAAAAGAAAAACTGCAATCTATTCAAAGTACAAATAGTAATTATGAGTTAGCCACAATTTGTGGTTTTACATTAAATATAGCTCAAGCCTATCATCAAAATAGAAAAGACTTTCCTGACATCGAAAAGTCTCCCAATGATTACTATCGTTTTGCTATAGAAACTTCTATCAGAATATTAAAAGCAAAACCTATTTATAGTACATTACAATTAAAATATTCCCATGTAATTGTTGATGAATATCAAGATTGTTCTATTTTACAGCACGAGTTTATAAAAGCATTATCGCAATATATCCCTACACACATATTAGGAGACCCATTACAAAGTATATTTAAATTTGATGGACCTTGTGCAGACTTGAATGATATAGAGCAAATGGAGGGATTTTTCAATAATAAACAAACCCTTGAAACACCATGGAGATGGAGAAAAAACAAGTGTAATGGATTGGGAAATGATTTAAAAAATATTCGAGAAAAATTAGAGAACAACAAAATTATAAACATAGATGAATACAAGAATATATTTACTTTATATGCAGACCCGGGAAGTATATATCAATATGGAACACTTTATTCAAAATTGTTGTGGAGGGAAATTTTTAATAATCAAAGTTTATTGGTAATTCATCCGAAGTCTGAATCAAAAAATTTTAGGCTGAAAATAATTAAATCATATCCAAAACTTAGATTGATTGAAGCTATTGATGATAAGGATTTCTATACTTTTTCATCTGCTTTTGATTCAGCCAATAAAAAAAATATATTAGCTTTAATATTAAGACTTAGCAGGAAAGTGTTCAAAAAAACAGTAATTGATAATTGGTTTAATAGTTCTGATAAACTAAAAACGAAAAGAAACATTGATGACAAAGCTATTTCTTTGATTATTAAAAACTACATAGGTATTTTAGAAGGAGATATTAACCCTATCAACATCTATAATCTTTTATATTATATCCACCATTTACCGGAAAATACTTGTTATCGAACAGAATTAATGAATGATATTTACAAAGCTCTTAAAAAGGCTCAAATGGATAAAATAACCATATCTGATGCAATAAAACAAAATCGTGATATCTTGCGACAAATTGGGCGTAAAGTTGAAGGAAGATGCATTGGCACAACATTGCTAACTAAAGGACTTGAATTTGATACTGTTATAGTCTTAAATTTTCAAGAGTTTGAAGATAGAAATAATTTTTATGTTGCCATTACTAGAGCTTGTAAAAGACTTGTACTAATAGGTAATACACATAATATACACTTTAACAATTTTAGTTCTGAATAATTATATGTGTTTTATGTTCTGTGTATTTAGGAATAGCCGCCATAACTTCGTGCATGAAGTATGGCGGCTATTTTTAGTTAGAGTTTAAAGCCTTTGGAGGGCTTGTTGACCTGATTGGGGGCATTGGGGTCGTCCTTGTTGGGGGCGGCTCCTATGTCGGCAATGGAGGGGCGGTTCAAGGCAGCCTTGATGCTGATGGAGGGCGGCGGGACGGCGCGTTTGGGTGCTGACGCATTCTTCATGAAGTCGGGCATCTGGTGAACGTAAGGCTTTGCATCCGGTGCCGTGGGCTGTGGAGTTGCCGATGGCGATTGGGTGATGCCTGCGGTTGCATTTGTGCTTTGACTTTGGTGCTCGGTTTGGCTTTTGTCCTTGCTGTCGTTGTCTTCCGTCTGCTTGACGGGTTTCAGGGAGAGCTGGATTTTGCGGTCGAGGGTGGCAAGGTCGGACTTGAGCTGTTTGAGACGGTCTTCCTTTTTCCAGGTTTCTTTGATTACTTCCTGAAGAATGGGGATGTCCTTTGATTTTTTTTCGGTCTCTTTTTGGTATCTTTCCAAAAGAGGGGGAATGGTTTCAAAGGTGCGGAGGAACATCAGAGAGGCGGTCTTGGGGTCTTTGGCTAATCGACCACCGTTGAAATTGTGGAGGATTTTGCCTTCGCCACGGACGAAGAAACGGTTTTCGATGAAGTCGAAGCCGTCTTTCATGCTGGCTTCGGTCTTGACCAGAAGGTCGAAGCCGTAGAGCTTGCCGATGGGATGTGATTCGCCGTGGGTACGGGCTGTGTCCTCTATCTCGGCTAATTTCTGGGCGATGAGTTTGGGGTCGTTGCCTTTTACGCCGTCCAGTTGGATGGGATTGAGGGGGTTGCCCTGGGCGTCGCGCTGTACCCGCTGCTCGAAGTCTTGCAGGTCTTTGCTGATACGGGTTATCAGGTCGCCGTTCCTGGTGACGGTCTGCATGATGTCTTCCAGTTTGGCTTCGGCAGAGGACTTGCCACGGTTGAAGGCTTTGCGCTCGCTTTCGAGTGAGGCGATTTGTTTCTCTAACTTGGCTTTGTCCAACAGGTCGGTGTTGCCGGAAAGGATGGCGACATACTCGGAGAAGTTCATGCCGCCCTGCTCGTCCATGCTACCCTCGTCGATGGTGCGTGTGCCCATCGAGCCTTTTTTGAGCTGGGTGATGAATAGCTGCTTGTTGTGAAGCAGGTTGAATTTGTAGCTGTCGAGCGATTTTTCGACGGCGTAGTTGATTATATCGACTTTGTTGTCGGCAAACAACTTGGCTATTTCATTGCCTTTTCTTACGCCACGACCGTTGCGCTGCTCCAAATCTTTGGGCGTCCAGGGGATGTCAAGCTGATGGATGGCGACGCATCTGCGCTGGGCGTTCACTCCGGTGCCGAGCATTTCGGTAGAACCGAAAAGGACGCGGATTTTGCCTTCGTTCATGGCGGCAATCATTGCCTTGCGGGACTTTTCGGTCTTGGCTTCCTGGATGAAGCGCACTTCATCGGCAGGGATGCCGTGGTCTTCTACCAACTTGCGCTTTATCTCGCTGTAGGCGTTCCATTCGCCGGGCTTGTAAGTGCCGAGGTCGCTGAAGACGAACTGCGTGCCTTTGTGCTCGTTGTATTTTTTGTAGTACTGACTTATCAGGGCGGCACAATGGGAGGCTTTGTTGTCTATGTGGTCGCTGTATTTGTCCTCGTCTATCAGGCGCATATCGAGCGACATTTTGCGGGCATAGTTGGTGGCGATGAGCATCTTGGCTTTTTCTTCCCGTTTGCTTAACGGGGCGCGTCCCAAAAGGGTGGCATCGCCGTTCTTGGCAAATGCTACGAGGTTTTGGATGAAGTCCTGCTGTTCGGGCGTGGGCGGGATGTTGTGCAATATCTCGTTCTTGGCGGGGCGGTCGATGCCGATGTCTTCGGCAGTGCGGAAGTCGGTGATTTCGTTGTACATGGCGGCAAGCTCGGGCACTTTGATGAAATAGCGGAAGCGTTCCTTCTGGATGATTTCATTGGTGACGGAGAACTCGTAGTCTATCGACTTCTTGGCAAAGACGGCTGCCCATGCGTCGAAGGTGTTGATACCCTGACGTTCCAGTTCTTTGGGGCGAAGGTACTTAAAGAGCAGATACAACTCGGTGAGGCTGTTGGAGATGGTGGTGCCGGACAAGAAGGTGGCGCCGAGGTCTTTACCGCTGCGCTCCTGGATGGTGCGCAAGGCAAAGAGCATATTCAGTGCCCGCTGGCTGCCTTCGCTATTGCCCAGACCGGCTACACGGTCGTGGCGAGTGGTGAACATCAAGTTCTTGAATTTGTGGCTCTCGTCTACCAGCAGGTGGTCGATGCCCATGAGCTTGAAGTCCACCACGTCGTCTTTGCGGTTCTCTATCTCGAAAGTCAGTTCTTTGATTTTGGCTTCGAGGTTTGCCTTGCGCTTCTCTACTCCTTTGAGCATACCGTTGGAGACTTCCGTCCCTTGCTGGCTCAATACTTCGAGGTTTTCTTCCACGCTGTCGAGTTCCTGCTGCAAGATTTTCTGCTGTATCTCCGGGGATTGGGGGATCATGCCGAACTGCTCGTGAGAGAGAATGATGGCATCCCAATCGTTGTTCTGCATCTCGCGCATGATGCGGACACGGTTCTCGGGGGTGAAATCTTCTTTGCCCGGGTAAAGGACACGGGCGTTGGGATAGGCGGTCTTGAAGGTCTGGGCTATCTCGTGGATATTGGCTTTCAGACCGATAATCATCGGTTTGTTTGCCAAGCCCAAACGCTTCATCTCGTAGGCGGCACAGCACATTATCAGGGTTTTGCCGCCGCCGACTTCGTGGTCGATGATGCCGCCGCCGTTGATTTTTGTCATCCAGACGGCATCTTTCTGACTGGCGTACAGACCGGGAATGCCCAGACCTTTGAGGTCGAGGTCGGGAAAGGTCTGCATGGAGCCGTCGTACTTGGGCTTGACGGAGTTGTTGAACTTGCAGTTGTACATTTCCGTGAGCCGCTGTTTGAACTCGGGGGACTGCTCTTTCAACCAATCGCTGAAACCGTTGCGGATTTCGTCTATCTTGCTGTTGGCAAGCTGGATGGCTTCGGTATCACGGACTTTCACGACATCTTCACCTACCATTATTTTTTTTGTGATGTCGGGCGAGGTATTCTGAATGGCGTGCTTCATCAGGTTCAGACCGTCGTAGCGGCGGCTTTCGGATTTGACGGCGTATTGCTCGCGGATGCGCACGTTGCCACGGGCAGAAGCGTTGACGCTGAACTCGTCACGGCTGGCGGCGTAGGTGATTTTTACGTCGGTATCGAAAAGGTGCGAGGCGTATTTGCTGTATATGCCGGTGGGTATCCAGCGCTCACCGAAATTGAAGTCGAGTTCCTCGAACGAGATGGGTACGGGAGTGGCGGCACGCAAGGCAGCGAGTGACTGACGGGCACGCTCGTTGTCGGGATGCTTCGCTATGTATTCTTCTATCATTTCCGCTTTGGAAATGACGTTACCGGATATGAATTTGTCGGTAATCTCGTAGCCTTTAATCAGGGGATTGAAGAATACACGTCCATTGAGGTCGTCCAGCAGGGTTTCTTCGGACTTGTCAGAGAGCTTTGCCATGTATTCGAGGTTGACTTCACCGTATTTGTTGAGCGAAGCGGAAAGGGCTTCGTCCGATGTATCGACATGGGTAAGCTCGTTCTTGTTGAACGCCACGGGATGGTCGAAGATGTCGGCTTTGACCGCCTGACCGTCCTTGTAGCGTTCCAGTGAGAGGATTTCGCGGTTGTCGTTGTCCATGCGGATAAGGTCTACATTCTTCGGGGTGTTCAGATTGCCGAACTGACGGACGAAGTCGTCGTACAAGCGGTTGAGCTTGTCACGCTGTACGACATTCTCTTTGAGTTCCGTCGCTTCGCTGTTGTATAGGTCGTGGTAGGTATCACGGATTTCTACATAAAGCGAGAGTTTGCGGAGCTGTCGGTCGGGCAGCTCCAACGGGTGGAACATGGGGGCAAATGCGATGTCACGAAGGTAGCCTACGCGGTTGTCGTCTGCCGCTAATGAGCCGTCTTTGTAATGGGACGGGATTGCATGGAGGTACGGACGGGGCTGCATTCGTTGTTTACGTTCTTCTTCGGCGGCTATCCTTGCGGCTTCTTTCGCTTGTTCGTCTGCGATGCTTGATACCTTCGACTTTTGTTCTTCTTTGCGGACACCGGAAAGAGGTGAAGTCGCAGTGGATTCAGAAGGGATTTCGGAACGGGACGGTGCTTTGTAACCGCCGTGGAGTGCATCAAAAACAGTTTTTCCAATGACCGTATTCTGTCGGGATTTGCTTTTTGATTTCTTGCCGGAGGGCTGTGCCGTGCCGGTAGGTTCACCGAAAAGGTTGCCTTGCACGGGTTGTTGCCGGGCAGAGGATGCAGTCCGACGTTTGCCGCCTTTCGGGGTTATCTGGGTGCGTTCTTCTGCTGTTAACTCAAAGAGGTCGTATAAGCTCAATACCGGGGACGGAGAAAGTTCGATTTCTTCTTTCGGTTCGGGCAGTGGCTCTTTTATGATAGTGGTTACCGGTTCTGCCGATGCTTTTTCAGGTGTCGGTGCTTGCTCCGGTTCAGGTGCTTTGACTTGTTCCACTTCCTTAATTGATGCCGGTGCTTCACTTAACTGCGCTGATTGGGGCTGTTGCATCTGCACATTTCCCTGTTGTTCTTCCAACGGGAGAAATTGTTGGTAGAGGGGCACATTCAGCCTGCGATGAAAATCATTGCGAAGCAAATCGCGAAGCCGGGAGGCGATGCCGGACACACCGCCTTCGTGAATGTAAACCATTGCCGGATGTCCGTAAGGGTCGGTATCTACACTTGCTTTTGTGTAGATGATAGGGATATTCCGAAAAATGTAGTCATTCACATTGAAGCCGTCCTGTCGCTTGGTGGTAGTGATGAATGCGCTTTCGTCTTCGGTAAGCGGCTCTGTCCTATTGGATTTCTTCTGGAGGATAATCAAGTCGCTGCCTACTTCGGTGCCTGCACCGTCTGTAAAGAGGTTGTTAGGCAGACGGATGGCAGATACCAAATGGGAATGTTGCATGAGCTGGTAGCGAATGTCCTGATTTGCCGGGGAGTCCAGAACTCCCTGCGAGGTGATATACGCCAATATGCCGCCATCGCGGAGGTTGTCCAGTCCTTTCAGAAAAAAATAGTTGTGCAGGCTCTTGGCGGCTTGCTGACGGATAAGGTTCTTGCTCTTGGTGAAGGACGGATCGAATACCGCTACATCGCCAAAGGGGATGTTGGAGGCGGTCATGTCGAAACGGTTCAGGTAACGAAGTCCGCTTTCCTCGAAGCCGGTAATCTCCACTTTTGCTTCCGGGTGAAGGTGAGAGAGGATTTTGCCGGTCAGGAGGTCTTTTTCAAAACAGACTACATCGGGGTGTTGTTGCTCGGAATGTTGTTGGAAAGCATCGACAAATACTCCGGTTCCACTCGACGGGTCGAGGAAACGGGACGGGACAATTCCGTGGTTGCCCAATTCGGAAGCAAGGACGGAAACAATGTCCTGCGGCGTATAGAACGCCGTCAGAACAGAGTTTTTCAAACTGGAAAAGTAGCGTTTGTATTCCGCTTCGTCCTTTGAATGGTTGCGGATAACGCTGTGGAGCTGTGAAACAAGGGGAAAGAGTTCGCGGTCGCTCTTTGTCCAACGGGCAATGTCGGCAAGGCTGGATGCGGGGTTGAGTACCGCCTTGATACCTCCGAAACCGGAATAGGCACGCAAGACTGCCTGTTCTTCCGGTGTGACGGTGCGTCCTTCACGCTCCAATGCAAATGCCAGTTTGATTGCTTCGATATTGTCTTTCAGGTGCGCTTTCTTATTGTATGCCATTATCGTCCAACCAAATTAAAATTGTACCTGTGATTTCCGTATAGAGATTGTCGAAGGCAGGCTCGAACATAAATTCATCGGAAAGCGGATATTTGGCAAAGATTTCCTCACACACGGGAAGGAGTCGCAAGGCAAGGGTACCGGCATTGCCCTGCGGGACTTCTTCACTGAACTCGTTCCAAAGGACAGTGACAATGACATCGTACTTGGAGAAGTGAAGCCCGGAGAATAGTATCTGATTGGCAATTTCGGCTGCCGTATCGTGGGTGGAGCCGGTGCGGACTGCTTCGCAGTACGCTTCGGCGGCGCTGTCGGCACGGGTGGCGATAAAGTCAGCATCGCTCACTAATTCGGGATGGGATTCTCTAAGGAAAGAGAGCAATAGCAGGCGGTAATAAGACAACTCCTGCGGTTGCTGCTGATTTCCCTGCTGCTGTCCCTGCTGCTTCTGTTGTTGTCCTTGTTGTTGGTACTGTTGTCTGTTCTTACTATTTTTCTTATTCTTATTCATAACTTGGATTTTTTTAGTGGTCGGGCGGGATTGCCCGGAAAAGATAAATGGGGAAAGGCTGTATGTAAAAGCACCCAGGGTATCCCTCCCTGAGTGCCACCACTAAAAAATCCATAACAAACAACTGCAAAACAATTATTTATGAGTTATGAACTTTCAGCGGCAAATATAGCACTTTCCGATTATTGTGTCACACGGGCAAGGTTACTTTTTCTTCTTCGTTGTGCCTTGCGTTCCCTTGTCGGGAAAGGAAAAGGTAACATTGAACTGCGCATCGAAAGCGAGGGAGGCATCGAAGGGCTTGCCACTTTTGCCTTGCAAGCCTTTGATTACTCCGGTCTTCCCTTTTGTCAGAAGTTCGGTGATTTGCTTGTCGGTCAGTTGCTTGTTACAGATATTGCGGAACACTTTCAGACCGCAATCCACATCGCTGCACTTGGCTATCTTGTTGTAAAACAGCACGTGCCCCCGCTTGCACTTGGGACATACGGGGCCATCGGCTGCGGATGCTATGGAGATGGCGGTATTCAGAAGTTCGGTCGTGATCTGTGCGGTATAGACTTCTATTCCACGGTGGAAGGTGTCGGCATCGGTTTCTCCGGTCTCGATTTTGGCAAGGGCACTCTCCCAACTGCCGGTCATGGATATGTCGGCTATCTTCTTGTCCTTGACAATGGAATGCACGGCGAGTCCTTTTTCTGTCGGAACGAGCGATTTCTTTTCCCGACGGATATAGTCACGGCTGAACAAGGTCTCGATAATGGCGGCACGGGTTGCAGGCGTGCCGATACCCACCTCTTTCATCGCCCGGCGTTCTTCTTCATTTTCCAGTTCCTTGCCTGCGCTCTCCATTGCTGCAAGCAAGGTGCTTTCGGTATGGAACGGGCGGGGCTTGGTCTGTTTCTCCAATACTTCACTATTATATATAGGTAAGGTGTCGCCCTGATGAAGTTCGGGCAAGGTGGCACTGTCCTCGTCTTCTTCATCGGAAAGGTTGAGCACGGAACGCCAGCCGGGAACTTTGATGACACTGCCATGTACGGAGAATGTGACACCGGCAGCCTGCAAGGTGACGGCGGTCTTTTCCATGATACATTTGCCGGAAAAGGACTCAAGCATGCGGGCGGCTACCATCTCGTAGATGGTGCGCTCGTCCGGAGAGAGTTCGCCGGGCAGGTTCTCGGTAACGAGCAGTGCATGGTGGTCGGTGACTTTGGCGGCATTGACACTGCGGTTGTTCAACGGCTGACCGTCCAATGTGGCCGCATAGGCTGCAAAACGGGGATAGGCTGCCAATAGACGGATACGCTCCGGGATAATGTCGAAGACATCATCGGAGATATAACGGCTGCCGGTACGGGGATATGACATGACCTTTTTTTCATACAGACTTTGTGCAATGGAGAGGGTCTTGTCCGCTGAAAAGCCGTGACGGACGTTTGCCTCTTTCTGCAAGGTGGTCAAGTCATATAATAAAGGCGGCTCCTGTGCGGCTTCTTTCTTATCGGCAGCGGTGACCTGCAATGTGCCGGAGGACTGGATTTGCTGCAAATTGCTGTCGGCTTGGTCTTTCTTTTCGTATTTATCGGCAGAGAGGGCGGCAAAGGTGATGTTGTCTTTGCCGGACTGTACGCAGAGCTGGTAGTATTTCTGCGGGGTGAAGTTCTTGTTCTCCATATAGCGGTTGCATATCATCATCAAAGTGGGTGTCTGCACTCTGCCCAGAGAGAACACGCCACGTCCGGCAGAAAGACACAAGGCTTGGGAGGCATTGATGCCCACGAGCCAGTCGGCCTCGCTGCGAGCCTTGGCACTGCGGTAAAGATTGTCGTACTGTCTGCCGTCTTTCAGGTTATCCAGCCCCTGACGGATGGCTTTGTCGGTCAGGCTGCTGATCCAAAGACGGGAGAAGGGCTTGCTACAGCCGAGATAATGGTAGATGTAGCGGAAGATTAATTCTCCCTCGCGACCGGCATCGGTGGCGCAAATAATGGACTCGGACTTGTCGAACAGTTCTTTGATAACGGCAAGTTGCTTGACTACTCCGGGGTCGTCCTTGTACTGCTTGCCGTCCTTTATCTGGCGGGGTACGAGCTGGAAACGCTCCGGAAAGATGGGGAGGTTCTCGCGGCGAAAGCCTTCGTAGCCGTAGGCTTCGGGCATGGCAAGCCCCACCAGATGACCGAACCCCCAGGTAACGGCATAACCGTTACCATTCATATATCCGTCCTTGCGCTCTTTTGCGCCTACTATCAAGGCAATATCCCGTGCCACACTCGGTTTTTCTGCAATGATTACTTTCATAACTTTTCTTTTTTAGTTTTTATATTTTTCTGCCTTTGCCCTTTTTATTTTCTGCCTTCTTTGCCGCTTCAACCTGTGCAGGTTGTGCCTGTGCAGGTTTCAGTGGCTTTTGCACGTGCCTGGTGGCTTCGGCGGTCGCACCGTTGTTCACCGCTACCTGTGTCTTGTGTTCGGCGGTCGGGGTGATTTCTCTTGCACGGCTCTGCGCTTTGTCGGGATTGTAACGGAAGAAATCCGGCTTGCCACGGTCGAGGTTCATGCGGACGTAGGCATTGAACGGCTGTCCGTCCCTGTCCTTCATGCCGGTGACGTAGATGGTCTCTAATTTTCCGAATTTCTCTTGTTGCTCGGGGGTGAGTTCCTTGCCTAACAGTTTCTTGGGGATAAAGAATTTGTTGGCGGCAGGCTGTGAGGGGTCTTGTGACTGTGCCTTTGTCTGTGACTGTGCGGTTGCTGCTTTTTGTTCCTTTTCCTGCTTCTTGTAGCGGTTTCTGTCCAGTCCGTCGAAATTGTAGTCGAATTTCTCTTTGGCTACATTGTATTGCATATAGGCATCGAATGGAGTTCCCCATTGTGAAGCCATGCCTTCCACCAATACTTTCCTGCCTTCGGAAAGTTGGCGGTGCTGTTCCGGGGTGAACGTAATGCCCTTGAAATCCATCGGGATAAGGATGTCGTCCACCGGGACAGCTACGAGGGTGTTCGTCACTTTGTCGAGGGAAATGAGGCAGGGCTTCGGTTCGCCGCCATCCAACGGGAGGGCGACGGGCTGCCCGGCATTGCCGGTGGCGAGGATATTGTCCTTCACTTCCTTGTCCAGCAGTACACCATAAAAGGGCACGTCGAGGGCAGGTTCGCGACGGTAGCAGTCAATCTTCAAGTCCAGTTTGCCGTCCTTGCTTTCCGCGAAGTGGATGCGTCCCTGCGTGGTGATGAGGATGCCTTCCACTTCGGTGGTGATGGTGACAAGACCGGACTTGCCACCGGAAAGTATAGCTGACAAATCACCGGACTGTTCCAATGATTCGCGGGTGACACCCAGACGGGCGAGTTGTTCCCAATCAATGCGGTTCTCCATGCCGACGGGTTGCGCCGATTGTTGCTCCGCACCGGTCTGTTCCGTCGTTGCGGTCTGTTCGGAAACGGTTTCTCCGGTGGCTGTCTGCTGCTCCGGTGACTGCTCCTGTGTCTGTTTTGCATAATCATCGGGGTTCACTTCGTACTGTGCAATGAAATCCTTGTTGTCCTCCGGATTCCGGAGCATATCGGTGAAAACATCCAATGTGCCGAACAACGCTGCCGGAATATGATAGAACCGGAAGTCGGTGGGGCGATCATATTGGCGATGCAAATTGCGGAAAAAGTCCTCCAATATGGTCGATTGGCTGCTTACCCTTACAAAATCGTCCATATTCTCCATTGAGGGTAAAAGCATACGTAAAATGCCTTCCCGTGCAGCGGACTTGTCCACTGCCTTGAGCTTGCCACCGTCGTCTTTGTCGGCGACGAGCAATACTTCTTCTTTATTCTGATTTTCGTCCATCATAAATTAAACTATTTAAGTTGCATCAACAGTAATGCGGAGCGAAAGTAGATGCAAGTAGTTGTATTACAATGGAGTCAATAAGGAGTGGCATTGAGTGGCATCGAAATGGAAGCAAGTGGCACACAATCTGAATGAAATATGCGGAATGTTATAATAAAGCAACTTTGTTTTATTGAAATTCATGGAAAGTACACACAGAATTAATATATTTGCAAAATTAAAATGTCAAATAAAGCGTGAACACACAAAGTATAATATAAAAGAAAGGTAGCAAAGAGTCTGACAATGTGAATGGTAGAAGAAAAGAACCCTTTTCTTGTATTTTCCTGTAATCGAAACCCTAGCTTCAGTGTAATCTAATAGTACCTATGAAATACATTATAAAAACACTATTATTTATCTTCGTAGTTTTGCTTTTCCCTGGCACCGTTTCTGCCGAGAAAGCAAATTTATCATCTCGTATCCGTGCACATGGCACGGATACGAATCTATCTTCTGAAGATAGAAATCCGCTTCTCGAAATGGTGGGCAGACCCTTCGCCGAATACCACGACACCTATAAACAGGTAGTGAGCAGCCTGCTGCACGTCGATTCGCTTTCGCGGGTGCGGCTGACGGCGCTGTTCGGCGAGGCGGCCGCGGCGGACAAATCCGGGGAGTGGAGATTGATAAGCGACATGGCGGCGAACACCGTCCGTTTCTACGAGAGCCGCAAAGGCGGATATACGTGGTCCGACGATTATACGGCCGGAACCTTTTCGGATAAAATGGTGGCAATCGCCCGCCGTGCCGGACGGCAGGGGTTCCCTTTACTGGAGATATTCGGACTCCATCAGGCGGCGGAAGGATACCGGGTCTTTGTGCAGGACTACGAGCAGGCGTTCGCCTGCTATCTGGAAGCGGCGACCCTGCTGGAAACCATCACGACGAAAGAATTTCCCCCGCGTCCGCATATATACATCAACCTGGCCAATCTGTATTATGTCTTCCGGGAATACGACGACGCCATCAAATATTACGAGAAAGTGACGGCAGACCCCGATGTGCCGGGGGATTATTACGGCTCGCTGTATCCGGCCGTAAACGGCATAGCCCTCTCGTACCGCTACGGATACGGTGACTACGACCGCTCCGACTCCTGCTTTATGGTTTTGCTCGAACTTACGCGGGTCAATGAAACGGACCGGGCAGTGTGGGAGGGTATCACCGAGGGGAACATCGGCTATAACTTCTACCTGCGCAGGCAGCCGGATGAAGCGTTGAAGTGGCTCATCCCGGCCCTTGATAAGATTACCCGGCCCAATGATTTCCAGTTTGTGACCTCCCGTGCGGCGGATGTAGCCGCGATTTATCTGGAGAAAAGCGCGCCGGAAGCAGCCAAAAAGTATATCGACATGGCTCTGGACTACCATGCCCGCACCCGCATTCCCGACAAAGAAAGCCATCTTTACGAGGTGCTTGCGCGCTACCATACCCTGAGCGGAAACAGCAAGGAGGCAACGGCATACCTCGATTCCACGCTGCTGGTCAAGGACAAGGAGGCGGAAGCCTTCAGCGGACTGGTGCTCCGCCGGGTGGAACAGCGGCTCCGGGCAGCCGACCAGAAGCTGAACGACCAGAAAATCGAGTCGGAGCAGGCCCGGAGCCGGATGTACCGCCACACGGCCCTGCTCACCGCAGCGGCGCTGGTCATCATACTTATCTTGTTGGGTTTGACCCTGTTTTTCTATCGCCGCACACGCAACGCCTACCGGAAACTGGTACGTCGCAGCCAGCAATGGGCAGGCATCATAGTGCCCGAACCGGAGCAAACAGAACCGGAAGAAGTGCAACCGGAAGACACGCGGGCGCCGCAACCTTCCGGCGAAGAAGAAACATCGCCCGTTACCATCGCGGAAACCGTCTGTGACGACGAACGCCTTGCCGCAGAAACAGGGCTACCCGCCATAGATAACCACGACGCGGTAACAATGGCAGAAGTGGAAAAAGCCATGACAGAAAGAAAGGTGTATAAACGCACCGACCTGACGCTCGACACCCTTGCACAGGAGACTGGGTTCAACCGCTATTACCTCTCCAATGTACTGAACCGTTGCACAGGCAAAAATTTTAACTCTTACGTCAATGAGTTCCGGGTGAAAGAAGCCATCCGAATTATGTCCGAACCCGGGGGCGATGACCTTACGGTAGATGCCATTGCCTTCGAAGTGGGCTTTAATGATCGCCAATCGCTTTACCGCGTATTCAAGAAAATAACCGGGCTTTCACCAAAAGATTTCCGCAAGAATAAAAGCGAATAAAGACGAATCACCTCCTGAATCCCCCAAAAACATCCCCTCACCCCTGACAAATCGGTAGTAATCCTTGAATTAATTCCGTTTGTCGGGGTTTCCCCGTATATATTTGCCGGTGTAACAAAAATAAATCGGCATTATGAATACGTACGATGAAAACCGCAAAGCCTATTTCGAAAACCTCGCTGTCCGTTTCCGGGAGCTGGTCGTTTCGGAAAAGCTCTATCTGCAACTCCATTTGTCGCTCGACGACGTAGCGGCCCGTCTCGAAGTATCGCGCTACAACCTCTCGCACGCAGTCAACAATTACCTGGGCAAGAGCTTTCTCACCTTTATCGACGCATTGCGGATAGAGGAAGCCGTCCGGCTGATGGGTCGGCCGGACGGGAACAAGTACCGGATAGCCGATGTCGCTTCCGGCGCCGGCTTTACCGACCGGCAAAGCTTCGCAAGGATTTGCCGCCGGATGACGGGACTGACACCCTCGGAACTGAGATTAAAATTATCAACAAACAAATAGCGTATGAGAACATTTTACACCTTATTATTAGTGACCTTGTCCGGCCTGTTGACCGCCGGCACATCCCTGGCGCAAACCCCTGCCGACACGGTGATGACCTTCCGCTTCCGGGCGGGTGAAGACCTTTTTATCTTAAAGGGCAACGAGAGCGAACTTGAAAAACTCTGTGTCTTGGTGGACGAATACCGCGACCGCATTGCCGCCGGGCAGATGCCCGTCCGGGTGGACGGCTACTGTGCCTCGCTGCCTACGGCGAAGGAGAACCTGCGCACGGCTTACGTGCGTGCCTGCCGCGTGAAGTCCGAACTGATTACGCAAAAGAAGCTGAAAGAGGCAGATTTCATCACGGGCAATTATGCCACCGCCTGCAACGGGAGTAAAGACGTGGTGGTAGTAACGCTGCGCATCCCCGCGAAGAACCCGGTAGCGAAAAAAGAACCGCAGCCGGAACCCCGCACCGCGCCCGATACCACGCCGCAACCGCGGGTAGTGAAAGTCCCGGTCTCGGAGGCGGAAGAAAAAACCGTGGAACCCACTGTAGAACCGGGAAAAGAAACGGCGAAAGAAACGGCATCCCAAAACGTGCCCGCCTCTGCCGGAACGGCACGACCCTATCGCTTCGCCCTCCGCACCAACCTGCTGTACGACGCAATGCTGTTGCCCACCCTCGGCATAGAGTGGCGCATCACTCCCTCGCTCGGCGTGAAGCTGGACGGTAGCCTCGCACGATGGGGCAGCAGTCACGGCAAAGTGCAGAAGATGTGGCTGCTCAATCCCGAAGTGCGCTGGTACCTGCTGCGCGACCGCCGTCTGTATGCAGGCGTGGCGGGCAGCTACGGCGAGTACAATATATATAGGTATATGCTGGGCAATGCCTTCTCCAAAGACACCGGCTATCAGGGCACGCTGTGGAGCGCCGGGCTGACGGTGGGCTACCAACTATCCCTCTGCCGCAGTCTCTCGATTGATTTCTATCTTGGCTTGGGCTACGTCCGCTCCGCCTACGACAGCTTCGGGCTGACCGACGGTGTGCGTGTCTACAAGGACAGGGACAAGACGAAGAACTTCTTCGGCCCCACGCAGGCAGGCATCAGCCTCGTATGGACGATAGGCGGAGGGAAGTAAGAAAGCGCCTCCGCTTTCATCCGGAGTGCCCGCCCCCGACTGCCTCCCATGCAGTTGCCCAACTACAGACAAGCAGTTGACCGACTACTGGAAAGCAGCCGGGGAACTACCTCCCGCTGTCATTCTGAGCGCAGCGAAGAATCTCCCGCTACAAGGCACAGGCCCCAAAAGATGTTTCGCTTCGCTCAACATGACAAAGGGAACGCTCAACAGGACTGCGGGAGAACGCTCAACATGAAAAAAAGAAGAGAATCAACATAACAAAAGAATACATAAAACAAAAAGTAACCTATATGAGAAAAATAGACATTCCCCAAACGACCCCGCGACGTGCACTGGCCCCCGTGCCTCTGTGCGCGCTTCTTTGCGCAGCGCTGCTCCTGCCTGCCGCCTGCGACGTGAAAGACCCCATCTACAACACCGCCCACCCCGACGAAGGGCAAATCACCCTAACCACGGACTGGACCGCCCGTACCGCCGGCGTGGACATCCCGGCAAGCTACACGATTGCGGTAGATAAATATTCGGAAACCGTAAGCGATGCCACCCATACGCTTGACCACCTGTTCGAGCCGGGCAGCTACCACCTGCGCGTTTACAACACCCCGGAGCACATTTCCATTAACGAAGCTACGGTTACTGTTGCCCAAGCATCGGGCAATGTAGACGGCGTAGGGCAATTCGTGCAGCCGATGCCCGGCTGGCTCTTCACCTCCGTGCAGGACGCCACCATAGAAGCCGACACCGATCACGAACTCACCGCCAAGATGCAGCAGCAAGTACGGCAACTGACGCTTTTTATAGAACCGACAGGTGGTAGCACAGATAAAATAGAACGTATCGAAGGCTATCTCTCCGGCGCCGCTTCCACACTCGATATGGACAACGGCACCCACGCCACACCGCTAAACGTGGCGCTCACCTTCGCGAAGGTTGCCGATGGCGCCAACGCCGGAAAATGGGCAACCACCGTGCGGTTGCTCGGCGTAGCGGGCGCCGGGCAGAAGTTACACGCTCAGATATACTTTGAAGGCAACACCCCGAAACCGGTAACGCTCACCGATGCCGACGGCATCGAGGGCTGCGACCTGACGGCGGAGCTTGCCGACTTCAACAAGGACAAGAAAACCCCGCTCACCTTGGGAGGCAAAATAGTGGAAACCCCGACAAGCGCCGGATTCACCGCCACCATCACCGACTGGACACCCGTTAAAGGCGGTTCCGTCGTGGCCAACTAAGCAAAAGAGAGGATAATAAATTACATTCTAAATTAAAAGAGATATGAATACAAACAGATTTTTTACAATGGTAGCGCTTGCAGGCGCAATGTTCCTTACTTCGTGCAATGTGGATGAGGATATTCAGGACAACGGCAATGGTTTAGCAGTCAAGTTTATGTCAGGAATAACCGCTTTGCCGACTACTAAAGTCGCGATAGACCCACAGGACAATAGTGTGTGGGAAACAGGCGACCCCGTGGGAATCTATATGGTTGAAAACGGAACGGCTACCGTGGCCGAGGGTGCGCAAAACATTCGCTACACCGCAGCCGTAGATGGTATAACGACTTCTTTCACGCCCGGTGCCACTACTATCTACTATCCGTTAACCGGCAGCGTGGATTTCATCGCCTATTATCCCCACAATGCCACCGTAGCAGGCTACGTCTACCCGGTCAATGTGGCTGACCAGACCTCGCAGACGGCCATCGACCTGATGTACGCCCCCCGCATGAATAACGGCGGAGCAGGATACGATAAAAGCAATACTGCCCCCGTGAACTTTACCTTCGTGCATCAACTGGTAAAGTTGATAATGAACGTAACCAAAGACCCCAGTGTTACGGGTAATATCACAGCCGTAAGCATTAACGGGATGAGCACTACCGCCGCATTTGACCTGAAGGGGACAGGGGGACTGACCGGTAACGGCGCTCCGGCTTCCATCACCCCCTGCGCGGTTGACGCCGGTGTGCGTTACGAAGCCATCCTGCTACCCGTAGCCGCGCTCGGAGCCACCCATACCGTTACCTTTACCGCCGGCGCCGAATCCTACACCTGGAAGATGTCGGATAATATAGCGAGCCTGGTTGCGGGCAATCTTTATACCTTCGATGTTCTTATCACCAAACACGCTGTGAATGTGAGCGGAAGCATCAAAAAGTGGGAGACTACGACTCCCGGAAGCGGCATTGCCGAATAATAGTCATCACCAATTAATAGTTAGCATTATGAATCATAAATCAATAATCCCAGCACAGTTTTCCTCTTTTTCCCGAAAGGGGAAAGCACTCCTGGCACTTGTCCCACTACTTCTGCTGGGCGCGTGCGACAAGGAGAACGATACCGACATTCAGCAACCGGGCGACCCGCAAAAGATACGTATCGAGATAACCCAGGCTACGGCCACACCATCGGACACCTCACCGCAGACCCGCGTCGCCACCGACCTAACCACCTGCGAAAGCACATGGACGAACGGCGACAAAGTGGGCCTGTACATCGTAAAAGGCACAGCCCCCCTGAAACCCAGCGGCAACTGGGTAGACAATATGCCGATGGAATACAACAGCGGCAGCTGGACGTACACCCTGCCCGCCGATAGAGAATATTACCCTACAGGCGGCGAGCAGCTCCATTTCTACGCCTATTATCCATACGATGCTACGCTGGACCCTACTGACATCACCTTTACCGTGCAAACTGACCAAAGCACTGCCGCGGGGTTCGCATCCAGTTACTTCATGACAGCTACCACCACCGGCGTAACCCCCAGAATCACTCCCGTATCGCTTACCTTCGGGCACAAACTGGCGATGGTAAAAGTAACCGTGGCAAACGACGAGCTTGGCGTGCCCAACCGCGTTACCCTCAAGGGGATGAAACCCACTGCCTCCCTGAGTCTCGCCAACGAAACCATGAATGCCACGGGGACGAGTACCGACATTAACCTGCGGAACATCGATGGCGCCTGGTACACCCTCGTCCCCCCGCAGGCTATCGCCCAGGGCAACCCGCTCTTTACCTTCGGGTGGGATACGCCGGCCCTCATCTTCACCCACACGGCAGGCGAAAGCGTCCAGTTCCTCCCCGGAGAGGTGAAGCCGTACGACATCACCGTGCAAATAACGCTGCGGTTGACGGACGAGTTCTTCCCCGATGCCAACTTCCGGGTCGCACTGGCCGCCGCGCTCGGCATCAACCAGGGAGACCCGATAACCAGGCAGAAGATAGACGGCCTCACCAAGCTCACCATCAACGGCTACTTCGACCCGCCCATCGCCAATATGACGGGCATCGAACACTTCACCGCACTCACGTGGCTCGACTGCTACAACCACCCGAAGCTTACGACCCTCGACGTGTCGGCCCTCACCGCACTGGAGGTGCTCCTCTGCGACCGGAACAAACTCTCGACCCTCGATGTGTCGGCCCTCACCTCGCTGACGGCCCTCAACTGCAGTGACAACGCCCTCTCGACCCTCGACGTGTCGAAGAACAAAGCGCTGGAGAGACTTTACTGCGACCAGAACAACCTCTCGACCCTCAACGTGTCAGAGAACAAAGCGCTGACGCTCCTCGAGTGCTACGACAACAATCTCTCGACCCTCGACGTGTCGAAGAACAAAGCGCTGGAGGTGCTCCACTGCAACAACAACCCCACGCCCTTTACCCTGTACGGCTTCTGGGAGAAAGACTGGGGCGACTTCCCGGGCTCCATCGTTGTGCCGGGCAACGGCACCGGAGTAACGTATGAGCAGAGACCGTAAGAAGGGAAAAGTAAAGAATGAAAAGCTCTTTAAGATAATGAGCGATGATTCGTGAGAGAGAATATGAGTTATTAACCTGAAATCCCTGAAAGAGAGGAGGAAAAAGGAGGGATAGATTTAGTAATAACAATTAAAAAAATAAGAGTATGGAAACAAGTGTTTTTAAATTTATCGCTTTATCGGATACGCATATTACTGCAACCCGAACAAGCTTGCAAGGAAAAGTTTCGGATTTAATCGTGGATGCCATTGTGAAATATCATAAAGATGCGGCATTTATTGTTAACTGCGGAGATTTGTCCAATGATAATTTCAAAGAAACGGGAGGAATAAAGCGGGAGAGCTATATATACAATGATATATGGTATACTAAAGCTATGAGGGTAGGGCTTCCCCATTATTATGACGGATTTGGGAATCATGATATTTTTGTGGGTAAAGCACCAGCAAATAATGACGATATGCGTGTTTTCCTGACAAAGAAAAATAAAAAGAGAAAAGCCAACGGGGAAATTACTGCACTATGCGATAAAAATATGAATTACGAATGGCAGATAAAAAAAGGTGATATTACCTTTCATTTTATTATGCTGAATCTTTTCCCTAAAGCTCCAGTGTCCAAAGCAACGGAAGAAATTGCTGAAAATGAGCCGGATGGCGGTAAGCGAACGGATTATAATTCTTATAATTTCTTAAAGCAACGCCTTGAACAGATACCTACAAGCAGTCTCGACAAGCATCCTGTTTTCCTCTTTCATCATTACGGTTTTATATTTAATTCGTTTAAGAGATTACACGAGGAACATTGGCCGGAAAAAGAGATAGAAGCATATATAAATCTAATTAAAAAATATAATATAGCCTGCATTACATACGGCCATTTTCATTCTACACAGATATTGTATTTGAACGATACTACCAGAGATAATCATAATAAAAGTGAAAAATATAAATTCACAACAAGCTATGATAATATCCTGAAAAATACTCCATATTATAAAGAAGCAAACGGAAAAAACCAAACAGGAATCAATACCCTGATATGCGGGGCAACATTTTCAAGTGAAAAAATGACTGAAGGAATAAGTCCGGATGAATCTGGTGAGGCAGTATTAATGGGGATTCCTTTTGAAGAATTGGAAAATATCCAGGAAAGTATACCAATTGGCGGTTATGTGGTTTGTACTGTAACGATATATCCAGAGAAACCGCAAAATATAAAATTGAGTTGTGTAGCCAAGCGAGTTAAAAGGGCAGGCACAGATATTACTGAGAGTAATGTTATATTTAAAACTTATGATATAAGCTGGCCAAGAAGAAAATGAATACAGGAAAGACAATCTTGTTATAGCTGAAATTCTATCGAATGTCTTATGATAAGAAATAAACGAAGAGCTGACATCTGTTAAATCCATATGCCCAGGCATAGGGTAGTCTCGCAGAACATGGGACTACCCCGTCAGCCCTTTCCCGGACACCCAGCTCGGCAGCCGCGTGTACCGCGGGGGCATGTACGGCAACTTCTTCAACCTCTGCCGCTCCGCTCGCCGCCAAAGCAACATCCCCGGCGACGCTGGTGTGTGGAACGCCTTCCGCATCGTCTTCAACTGACGGCAGGGGCAGGAGATGTTTCGCTCCGCTCAACATGACAAAAGGAAACGCTCAACATGACGGCAGGCATGTCCCCTGTCATTCTGAGCGTCCCCTCTGTCATTCAGAGCGCCCCTCCTGTCATTCTGAGCGCAGCGAAGAATCTCCCGCCACAGAGCATCGAGCCTGAGATGCTTCACTCCGCTCAGCATGACAAAAAGGAACGTTCACCCTGACAAAGGAGCAAGGGCATGACAGAGGGGGAAGAAGCCCGAAGCAGAAAACAAGAAAAACGAAATAAACAGATTAATTCACCAAATAAAAAAAGTAATAAAAATGAAACCAAACAAAAGCCTATTAGTAGCAACAGCCTTTGCCGCCATGCTGGCACTGGCATCATGTAACCAAAGTGACGACATTGCAACGGACGGCCCGCAGGCTGTACAATTCTCTGCCGGCATCGGCGAGCAAGCAGTGGCCACGCCGCAAACCCGTGCGGCAGGCACCAATTGGCATACGAACGATGCCATCGGCATCTTTATGGTGAAGAACAAGGAAACGGCTGTTGCCTCGACGTATGCCGGAAACAAGAAGTTTACCACCTCTTCCAGCACTGAATTTCGGCCCGTCTCAGGCCACGAAATCTACTTCCCTCTGGACGCCGACAATCATGTAGATTTCATCGCCTACTATCCCTACACCGCCACGGAAGGGCTCGGCATGGACAGCAAAATAGACATCAGCACCGTCGACCAAACAAAACAGCGCGAATTCGATGTAATGTGGGCTAAGGCCACCAACGGCAACGGCAGTGGCTACAACAAGAACTTCAATGCTCCCATACCATTGACGTTCAGCCATCGCCTTGCAAAGCTCACAATGAATTGTAAGTTTGATCCCAGTTCGGGTATCAGCGATTTCGACAACACTGCAAAAGTCACTATCAAAGGCATGAGCACCGCCACTACTTTTGCCATTCGCGACGGAGCCATCGGCACGGCAACAACAGTGACCGATATTGTCGCCCGCAAAGCCCAAACCACCAGCGGCTACGATGGCACCTTCGATGCCATCGTCGTGCCTGCCAAGTATGCTGCCAAGTCTGTGACGGTGGAGTTTTATGTCAATAGTGAAGTTTACACCTGGATAATGGACGCCACGGAGTTTGACTCCGGAAACGACTACGCTTACGATGTGGTAATCACGCGTACCGGCGTAACGGCTACGGGAACCATCATTCCGTGGGATATAATAACTGAAGGCACGGTGTGGGCGCAATAGAACTACCGTGAAAATTCTTCTCTCTCGTTTTTCTTCCACTCATTTGGGTGGAAGGGGGACGGGGAGCTTTCAAATAACGTCAAATAAAAAATAATATGAAAAGCACAAAACAAATAGCTAAATTACCTTGTGACGAAACTCCCAATAATTGTAACTTCGGGTTGAAGCAATTAAAACCGGGTGAGGTATTATGTGATATGGACAAAGAAATGAACTATATCATCTTTTGCCAAAGAGGGAAGATACAGCTAACCAGCAGCCTATTTCAAGAGGAAACGCTGCAAGAGGGAGAAATGATGTTTCTGCCCCGCATGGCTGACTGTCAAGGTGAGATACCGGAAGATACCCATATCGTGATACATTCTTTTAACAACACTGTATGCCGCCCGGAAAACTGCATACTAAGCTATCTGTATACACACAGAAAGAAAAAGGATGATGACAAAAGATTTACCTACTGCTGCAAGTTACCTATCCATGATGTAATCGTCACTTTCATACAAAGTATCTGCCATTACTTAATAGACAATACCGGTGATTTATTGTTGTGGCATCTGAAACACAAAGAACTAATCCGGTTGTTGAGCCGCTATTACAAAATGGAAGAACTGCAATCCTTCTTCCATCCGATGACGGATGAAGAAGTACCTTTCAAAAGCCTTGTACTCTCCCATTACATGAAAGCTAACGATACACAGGAACTCGCCGACCTATGTGGTTACGGGGTAGTCACTTTCCGACGTATCTTTAAGGAAGAATTCGGTATGTCCGTTTACCAATGGCTGATAAAAAAACGTTCAGAACACATTCTTTACCGTCTGTCACTTCCCTATCTCTCTTTCCATGACATCATGGAGGAGTTCAACTTTACCTCTCCCCAACAATTCCACCGCTTCTGTAAGACCAATCTCGGCGACAGCCCGACCAACTTGCGAAAAAAGCACCAATCCTCTTAACGGGTTCCGTTTTGCGCAATAATGATGAATTTATGATTATTTTTGATAACTTCCTGAAAATGAATTGTCCGTACCTTTGCAGCCGATTTTAAACAAAAGAAATATAACGGATTTTTTATAATGGAAGAATTTAAAGCAACACTCTATATACAATTATTGGCAAAAGGAAACGCAACAACAGAAGAATTTGAAAATGCGCTGACCGACTTCTCCAAAAGAGTTTATAATTTCTGTATGGAGGAAAAGGATGTAAGTTTTATCTATTTTTCCCTGAATTATATACGGACACTGTTAATCCATATAGAGGATATGAAAGCCATAACAAAGAGCAAGTTATCCACTAAAGGAGGAATTGCGTTTGTGGATGCCGCCGTGGAATGGATAAAGGAACGGGAGGCCAATTACACAAAGGAAAGAACCGAAGACACGGAGGAGAAAACGGACGGAATTGTATGGACGGGAAAAGTGATTCATCTGATGGAATTTATCTACGGCTCGGACACACTGAAAAATTTCAATGACGGCAACGCCAATATCAAAGATGTAGCCGCGCATTTCAGCAAGATGCTGGGAATAGAAATCAAAGACCCGTCGGGCTGCTATGTGAATATGAGGGAACGGGTGCAGGAGAGCCGAACGACCTATATAGACAGTATGCGAGAGGCATTGCTGAAAAGAATGGAGAAAGACGACGAAAAGGCATACCGGAGGAAAAGATAAGCACTTATTTCCCTCCGGTATTTTTTTTAATCTTGTTTGTTCAGTTCCAACAGGTGGCAGAGAGTCGGGTCGTTCTTGATACGCTCGAGTTCATCGGCGACAATCTGCCGGACATCTTCCTTGATTTGGTTGTAGTTGGACTGCACCATCTCCTGCATACGGTCAACACCGTTTTCATCCACGAAGTTGGTGATAACGGGGATTTTCTGATAGCCCTTTTCTTCCTCGGCTATCTTTGCCGCATCCACCACTATCTCGCAATGGAAAATCTTCTGTTCGATACGCTCGGAGAAGTTGTCGGCAACGGAACCGACAAACATTCCCTGCGTCAGTCCGCTAATCTTGCTGGGCGGTATCATGCTGTCCATCTGGGTGGAGATGGAGGTGGACTTGTCATTGCGGTTGATGCTTATGCTCTGCCGCTTTTGCAGGATTTTGCCGAAACGCTCGCTTAATGTCTTGGCGGTCTCGCCGACGACCTGACCAGAGAAAATGTTTCCCACTGTGTTGATGATTACTTTGGCTTCTTTGTCGGTGTAGTCACGGATGAGCTGGGAGAAGTCCTGAAAGCCCAAGAGCACGGCTACTTTGTTGCTTCGCGCCGTGGCTATGAGGTTGTCCAGCCCTTTGATAAAGACGGTGGGAAGCTCGTCGATGATGATGGAACTCTTTAACATCCCTTTCTTATTGACTAATTTAATGATACGGCTGTTATAGAGCCCGAGGGCAGCTCCATAAATAGACTGTCGGTTCGGATTGTTGCCGATGCAGAGGATTTTGGGGGCTTCGGGATTGTTGATGTCAAGGGAAAATTCGTCAGCGGACATCACCCAATAAAGCGCGGGGGAAATCATGCGGGACAAGGGAATTTTGGCAGATGCTATCTGCCCCATGAGCTGGTCGGCGGCTCCCGCCAACCATGCATCCAAGAAAGGACTAAGGTAGTTCTCCAATTCAGGATAGGAGGACATGATGGGGAAAATCTGCTCGTAGGGCTTGTTGAGGAACTCGACGGCATGAGGAAATGAGCAATATCGCCCGTCCTTGTAGATGCGGAGAAACCAGATGATGGCGGCAAAGAGAATGGTCGGTGACTCAACGAAGAAGTCGCCTTGTTTGGCTGCCCATGAACGGTTGAGGTTCAACATGATATTATATGAACTCTCGTAGGCATCGGAGATGTCGGTAAGAAATTTGGCATTCAGCGGATTGCAGCGGTGGCTGCGGCTGGGATCGTCGAAGTTGATGATATAGAACTTCGGTTTTACCTTATATCCTTCCTGATGCGTGAGCAGGTGGTTGTAGGCGATGGTGGTGAGGTCGGGAAACTTGAAGTCATAGATGAACTGGGAGAAGCCCTTTTCAATCTGCTGTTTGATGTAGGAATTGACCACGGCAAAGGATTTGCCGGAGCCGGGGGTACCGAGGACGATACTGGCACGGAAGGGATTGACTACGTTGATCCAGCCGTCGTTCCACTTCTTCTTGTAGTAGAAACGGGTAGGCAGATTGACGGAATATTCATTTGTGAGCAGGCGGGTCTCCTGCATGAAGCTCTCGTTCTCGTTATTGAATACGTCGTCGAGCAGGTTGTTCTTCAGCAAACGGCTTATCCAGATGCCTGCCGCCAACAGGCAGAGATAGCCGACGCCAAGAGTCAGTATATAGAACGCTGTGCGCACTATAAACGATACGGGCAGGTCAAGTAACCACCAGTTGAAAAAGAACAGGACAAAACCGATGGACAGTGCTATCCATATATGTACCCATTTTATCTTTTCTTCTTTCACTCCTTTCGTACCGAGGCAGGACAAGGCAAGGAACACCACACAAAAGAGTTTGGTGTAGAGCGAATAGGTGAACAGCCCGGCTGTCCGCTGGAAATTGAGCAATATCCTATCTATCACTCCGATGTCTATTCCCCATTCCCTGATAGCCGGATAGCAAAACCAATAGATATTTATTATTACAAACAGAATACTCAATGCACGCATGAAGTCCATCACCCGTGCCAATCCTCTTAAATCATCTTCTTGTGACATAATTTCTAAATTTTAATTGTGATACCATGTTGTTCGTTAATCTTGCCGTCCATAACGGCGGCGTTTCTTTTTCCGCTTCTTCGGTAGCGGCGGTTCCCGTTCCGGCAGTGAGGGATCGGGAGAGAAAAGGGAAAGCAGACCACCGGAAGAAGTACCGGAAAACTCTTTCGAGGGGGTTCCACTATCCGGTGACGGTTTGTGCTTCGTGCCGCCGGTCTGTACCGGCTGCGAATGGTGCCCGCCATCGAACCGGAAACGGTCGTTGAAGATATTCGCCGAGAAGTCTTTGCTCAGGCGGGAGCCGTTCAGGACTACGCGGTTGCGGTGGTCGATGAAGGTAACGCCGTAGATGCGATTATCTTCATTACGCCGCAATACGAGGTCGATGCCTTGCGCGGAGAGTTCCCTGCGGAAGTCGGTTTCTGTCCGGGTGCGCTGCATGGCGGCTGATACGGTGCGCCGGGTTCGCTCTTTGAGTTTCTTGTCCTTGATGACCGTGCCGGACTGTTGCATCTGTTTTTCGATAGCCGCCACACCGGTGGTCTTTCCGAGAACGGAGGATTTTATCGGTGTGCCGGTCTTCTCTCCGTCCTTATCCAATGCGGAGTACAGGATGCCGTGGTAAGGCCGTCCGTTTGCTTCGCCTTTGACTTCTTCCATACCGATGTTGTAGAGGGAAAGCAAGGCTCGAAACTCGCCCAACGACTGGAAACGGTACATCTTCAACAGGGGCTTTACCACATTGCCGATTTGTTTTTTCAGGTTGCCTTTGCTGCAATCCACAGGGGTGAGCTGCCAATCTTCGCCTTTCTTCTGACCTTCTGCCGGGTGCAGACCGTATTTCTGTTCCAGTTCTTCGGTGATGGCTTTGCTGCGGCGGTACTCGTTGCTGTCGTTAATCTTCCTGCCGTCGCTGTCCACCCGGAGGGAAACGATATGGATATGCCTGCGCTCGATGTCCTCGTGCTTAAAAATCATATATGGCTGGTTTCCGTAACCTAACTTCTGCATATATTCTTCGCCGATGGCGGTGAGTTGTTCATCGGTGAGCACATCATCGGGGTGCGGATTGAGCGAAATATGTATGACGGGCTTCTCGGTACGGAAATGGGACGGCATCCACCGACGGAAATCGTCCATGCAATCACTGATACTGAACTGCCCGTCTTCGGGTTGCAGCACGAGATTGGTAGCGAGCACGCGGGCGTGACCTTCGTCCACTTTGTCCTGGTTGTAGGCAAGTGCGCCGTAAAGGGACTGCCCGGTGCTTATTTTCGCAACCATTGGTTCTCGAAGGTATGGGAGAGTTCGACAATCCGGCGACTCAACTCTATCAGTTCCATTGTGGACTTCTCCAATTTGTAAAGCATGGCGAGGGCTTTTTTCTCGGAGAAATGGACGTGGAGTTCTTTCACTGCCTGGTTATAATTCACTCCCACGGCGCGGAATTGCTGGTACAAAGCGGTGAGCTTTGTCACGTATTCGAGTGCCGCACGGTCGGTTCGGACGATCCGAAATTCTTCGGAGAAGACACGGGCGGCAATGAACTGCGCCTTTGAGTGCAGTCCGGACTGCTCGAAAAGTGTGAGGAAACGGGCGTGATCCACCGCGTCGAAGTTGACGGTATAGCGGAAAACGGCGGGATTGGTCTTGGGATTCCTGCCTCCCCTGCGGTGCTTTTTCTCTTTTTCATCGTTCATAAATCTGAATTTTTTAGTGGTACAATGACAGACCGGCGAAGTAACTGCGCCCTACCACTCTCCCCCAACAATTACCGACTTCGGAGGTAATTGTCCCCCTTTCTCCATCGGAAAAGGGGCAAGCGTTTTTTGCAGCAGAACTTGTTTCGTGCAGCAAAAAACACAGCTTGCTATGTTCGGGTGAACATAAAAATCTGACCGTACCCGGTCAGATTAGGGTTAGCGACAGACGGCAAGGGCGGCGGTTGCAACCCGGACTGCTTAACGGTGCAAAGTTAGGGGGTGTGCAATGGGTAGAAGAATTTGTAACAGTGCCACTCGGTGCCACTTTGATGCCATTCGATGCCGTTGGTTTTCAAAGTGATACAGAGGGTGATAATTCGTCGTTTATTTGCGCTGTCTTTCCTTTGAGGCACGGATATAATGAAGTAATAATGCAGTGGTTTCTGTCATTGATGACGCAGTTCACTAATGACGTAATGACACAATGATGTGATGCTTCGATGATGTTTGCCAATGGTGATGAACTGACGTGCTGACGTGGATATGTATTGAAGTATTGTCGTACTGACGTATGGATGTATGGAAGCGGTGAAAGAATGATATGCGGAGATAAAGAAATATAGAGATAATGAATTGAATAATGAATGATTTAAAAACTGAACGTATGAAAAAGGAACCGAAGTACATCGCATTCTCCACACAAAAAGGGGGTGCGGGAAAGACGACGCTGACCGTATTGGTGGCAAGTTATCTACATTATGTAAAGGGGTATAATGTGGCTGTGGTGGATTGTGACTATCCACAGCACAGCATCGTGGAGATGCGGGAACGTGACCTGAAAATGGCAATGGATGATCCGTATTACAAGCGAATGGCGTATGAGCAGGTGCAACAACTGAAAAAGAAGGCGTATCCGGTGATTGAGAGCACACCGGAAGATGCGGTAACCAAAGCCGGGGAGTTGGCAGACACGGACTTTGACTTTATTTTCTTTGACTTGCCGGGTACTATCAACAATGGCGGCGTGGTACGCACGCTGGCACGAATGGATTATATATTCTCCCCTATCTCTGCCGACCGGGTGGTGATGGAGAGTACGCTCCGTTTTGTGGTGGTGCTGAACGATACGCTGATTACTACGGGAAAGTCGAAAATCAAGGGGATGCACTTGCTCTGGAACATGGTGGACGGAAGGGAAAAATCGGAACTGTACGATGTGTATGAGGAAGTTATCCATGAGCTGGGGTTGTCTGTGCTGAAAACATTCCTGCCGGACAGCAAGCGGTTCCGACGGGAGTTGTCCATCGGGCACAAGGCTCTGTTTCGCTCGACTATCTTCCCGGCAGACAGGGCACTGGTGAGGGGCAGCAACCTGAATGAGATTGTCGATGAGATACTGGAACTGATTAAATAAGGATGCGTATGGCGAAGAAACAGAAAGAGGACATCAATCTGGATGAGATTGATGAGAATTTCATCATTTCGTCGTTCAAGACGACCGGAAAGGGACAGCCTACGGTGACGGAAACGGTTACGGATGCTGCGGAAACGGAGGATGCTACGGAGATAGCGGAGGAACAGGAACGGACGGAACAGCCGCAAGCGGCGGCACGGACAAAGGAGAACCGGGAAACGGGGAAAGGACGGAAACGGGGACTGTCGGAGTACGGCGAGAAGTTCCTGAAACGGAACGAACTGAAAACACGGCAGTGCGTGTATATCAGCCAACAGATTCATGCGGTTATCTCCCGGCTTGTCCACGTGATAGCGGACAAGGACATAACGGTGGGCGGCTATATTGATACGGTGCTGGCAGAGCATCTGGAAAAGCATAAGGAGGAAATCAATGAGCTGTACCGTCAGAAAAGGGAGGATTTGCTATGAGAGGGAATATTGAGCTGTACTTTTTGTTCGGACTGGCTATCCTCTATGTGCTATGGGCTTCGGTCTATCTGCGATACGAGAAATGGAGGCGACGGAAAGCGGAGAAGAATGCCGCAGACATCCTGCCGCGACAGGATGCACCGGTAACGGGAATTTTGGGAGAAAGCCATTTTATGCTCCCTATATCATCTGCATCAGTGCCAACCGATGCCACTTTGAAGCCACTCGAAGCCACTGGAAATGAAAAGGAGAAAGGGACTGAAAAAGATAATACTTTTGTCCCGGAAACGGAAAATCACCCGTTGCAAGTGCCTGATGAAGAACTGGATGATGTGTTTAACGACACTGCACCGGAAGGGGCCAGCAATGAGCCGCTGGACATTGATGTCTCGCTGGATTATGAGGATGAAGACGAGGAAGCGGGAGGATACAGCGAGCCGGGAGCGATGGCTTCGGGGATGAGTTTCGAGGATATGTGCGCCGCCGTGAAAGTGCTCGCAAAAGCAAAGGATGCGGTGAGCGAGCAGGAAGAAAGGGAAGCCGGGCGAACACTGACGGAACTGCAACATACGGATATGTTCGAGCAGTTGGTCACCAACCATCCGCAACGGGCGGCAAGGGTGACGGAGCTAATCGACCGGCACATGGAGAGCTTCCGGCAGGAACAGTCGAATGAGGCAACGAATACCGGTAATGAGACCGGCGGGGATATTCCCGAAGAATTTGGAATAGATGATATTGTGTAACAAAAAATGATTGTAAGAATGAAGGAGAAGGAATACGGATAGGCAGACTATCCACCACTAAAATATCCATAACAAATTATTAACACCGGGTGCAGGATTATCCACTCCTGCATCCATTAAAAAACAAGTTATTTATGAATACAAAGAAAAATCTTTTGGCAGTGGCTTTTCTGTTTGCTGCTGTAAGCGCAACTTATGCGCAGGGTAACGGACAGGCAGGTATCACGGAGGCGACGAACATGATAACCGGTTATTTTGATCCGGGAACGAAGTTGGTGTATGCGATTGGTGCGGTCTGCGGTTTAATTGGAGGGGTGAAAGTTTATAACAAGTTTTCGTCCGGAGACCCCGATACTTCTAAAACGGCGGCATCGTGGTTCGGGGCTTGTATCTTTTTGATTGTGGCAGCTACCATTTTGAGGTCGTTCTTCTTATAATATACAATGTACCCGTACATTAATTAATATAGAATGAATTTTAATCTTAATAAGGGGATTGGGAAAAGTGCTGAATTTAAGGGACTGAAAGCGCAATATCTGTTTCTGTTCGCTGCCGGACTACTCACGGTATTCGTATTATTCATCATTATGTATATGGTAGGTATCAACCAATGGATTTGTATCGGGTTCGGCATCATCGCGGCTTCGGTATTGGTCTGGGCTACCTTCGCATTGAACGGGAAATACGGTGAACATGGACTGATGAAGCTGCTGGCTTCCCGACAGCACCCCCGCTTCCTGATAAACAGGAAAACTCCCCGAAAACTATTCAAAAAAAGAAGAAGATGAGAAATGTACTAAAAGCTGCCACGATAGAGAGCAAATTCCCTTTGCTGGCTGTCGAGGAGGACTGCATCGTCAGCAAGGATGCGGATATTACCGTTGCCTTCCGGGTGGAGTTGCCGGAACTATTCACGGTGACTTCACCGGAGTATGAGGCGATACATTCCACGTGGGCGAAAGCTATCAAGGTGCTGCCGAACTATTCGGTAGTGCATAAGCAGGACTGGTTCATCAAGGAGAACTATCGACCGAAGACGGACAAGGATGACCTTAGTTTCCTTTCCCGTTGTTATGAGATGCACTTCAATGAGCGTCCGTTCCTCAATCATGCGTGTTATCTGTTTCTGACGAAAACGACGAAGGAACGGGCACGGATGCAGAGTAACTTTTCGTCCTTGTGCCGTGGGTTTATCGTGCCGAAAGAGGTAAACAAGGAAACGGCTACGCGGTTCCTGGAAGCGGTGGGACAGTTCGAGCAGATTATAAACGATTCGGGATTTATCCGGCTGACACGGTTGAGCACGGATGAGATTACGGGAAAGGGAAAGGACGCGGGACTGATTGAGAAGTATTTTTCGCTCTCGCTGGAAAATACGACTACACTGGAAGATATGGAGTTGGGAACGGACGGGCTGCGTATCGGGGACAAGAGGTTGTGCGTACATACGCTTTCGGACGTGGACGATGTGCCGGGAAAGGTGGGGACGGATATGAGGTACGAAAAGCTGTCGACTGACCGTTCGGACTGCCGGTTGTGTTTTGCAGCTCCTATCGGGTTGCTGCTGTCGTGCAACCATATCGTGAACCAATATATTTTCATTGATGACAGTAACGAGAACCTGAAGAAGTTCGAGAAGACCGCACGGAATATGCAGTCGCTCTCCCGGTACAGCCGGTCGAACCAGATTAATAAGGAATGGATAGACCTTTATCTGAACGAGGCGCACAGTTATTCGCTGACTTCGGTACGCTGCCACTGCAATGTGATGGCGTGGGCAGATAACGGGGAGGAACTGAAGAATATCCGTAATGATGTGGGCAGCCAGTTGGCACTGATGGAATGTAAGCCCAGACACAATACAGTGGATGCGGCTACGCTGTATTGGGCGGCGATGCCGGGTAACGCGGGGGACTTCCCGGAAGAAGAAAGTTTCTACACATTTATCGAACCGGCACTTTGTTTCTTTATTGAAGAAACGAATTACAAGAGTTCGCCCAGTGCTTTCGGGATACGGATGGCAGACCGGATTAGCGGGAAGCCGATTCATGTGGATATTTCAGACCTGCCGATGAAAAACGGGATTATCACGAACAGAAACAAGTTCGTGCTGGGCGGTTCGGGCAGCGGGAAATCATTCTTTATGAACCATCTCGTGAGGCAGTATTGGGAGCAGGGAACGCACGTAGTGTTAGTCGATACGGGTAACTCTTATTCGGGGCTGTGCGAAATGATACGGAGAAAGACGCACGGGGAAGATGGGGTGTACTTCACCTATACGGAGGAAAGCCCGATTAGCTTCAATCCCTTTTATACACAGGACAAGGTGTTTGATGTGGAGAAAAAGGAGTCCATAAAAACACTGTTGCTGACGCTGTGGAAAAAGGATAACGAGCCTGCCACGCGCTCGGAAGAAGTGGCTCTCTCCAATGCCGTCGCCTTGTTCATCGACCGGATTAAGTTCGATGAAAATCTGGTACCGTCCTTCGATACTTTCTATGAATTTGTGGATACGGACTACCGGGCAATACTGGATGCCAAAGGGGTACGGGACAAGGAGTTCGATATTACGAACTTCCTGAATGTGCTGGAACCGTACCATAAGGGTGGAGAGTATGATTTTTTATTGAACTCGGACAAGCAGTTGGACTTGCTGGACAAGCGGTTTGTGGTCTTTGAGATTGATTCCATCAAAGACCATCCTATTCTTTTCCCGGTCACCACGATTATTATTATGGAGATGTTTATCAATAAGTTACGCCGATTAAAAGGTGTAAGGAAAATGATAATCATTGAGGAAGCGTGGAAGGCACTGGCAAAGGAAGGAATGGCAGAATATGTACGGTATCTGTACAAGACTGTCCGCAAATTTTTCGGGGAGGCGGTCACGGTGACGCAGGAGGTGGATGATATTATCTCTTCACCCATTGTGAAAGAGAGCATCGTAAACAACAGTGATTGCAAGATTTTGCTCGACCAACGCAAGTATGTGAACAAGTTCGCGAAGATTCAGGAGTTGCTGGGGCTGACGGATAAAGAGAAGGCGCAAATTCTTTCTATCAATATGGCAAATGCGGCATCGAGGAAGTACAAGGAGGTATGGTTCGGGCTGGGCGGCGTACAGTCGGCGGTCTATGCTACGGAGGTTTCCATGCACGAGTATCTGACTTATACGACGGAGGAAACGGAGAAAGTGGAAGTGATGCAGTTGGCGGAGAAGTTAGGCGGTAATATCGAACTGGCTATCAAACAACTGGCAGAGAGTAAAAAAACAAAAAATAAGAATTGACATGAGATACATATTTAATGAAAGACAGATGAGAACTTTGTCGGTACTGTTAGCCGGCATGATTGGTTTGCTGGCAGAAGCCTGCACGGAGCCGCAAGTGGATATGGATGCACTGTGCGGCGGTTGGAAAAGCACCATCGGGAAAACGGATATTCGCATATTCAAGGACGGGAACTGCTACAAGCTCACACTGTATGCGAAGAAGGGACTTACGGGAAGGGTAAAGCCGGAAACTTATCTGATACAACAACGTGGCGGGGCGATGTTTATTGATACGGGATTTCATATTGATATGAGCTATCATCGAGAAAAGGATATGATTATATTCTCCACTAACGGGGATTATATCCGTAAATATTAAAAAAAACGTAGAGATGGAACAAGCCGATTTTCTCTACTGGACTGCCCGCCATCCTGAACTGTATCAGATAAATGCTCCCATTGGATTATTATGCGGCTATTGGACGAATGGTGCATATTCTCCCGACATTTATATTTTCAGTCGGGGAAAACGATACTGGATGGCTGTTATCTACCCGTCGGGAGAGTTTTATGTCAGCCGTATCATGCAACTTTTCAGATTGACTGTAGTAGATTTATTTGAGCAGGTTCGGATAGGTTATGACATGGATAGTGACTTCTTGTTCCTTTCCTCCGAAGGATGTTATCATCGAAAGAAAGAATATGAAAACACTTTTTCTTATTCTTTCTTGAAAGCATTCTATAAACAGATTCCGCACTGACTTCATAATAAACAGTATAAACAGATGAATATAGGATTAATAGATGTCGATGGGAAAATACCCAATCTGGCATTAATGAAAATCAGCGCATGGCATAAACAGCAGGGAGATTCGGTAGAATGGTACAATAGTTTATGCGAGTACGATAAGGTCTATATGACTAAAGTTTTCACATTCACCGAGGACTATAGATATTATGTCAATGCACGGGCTATTGAAAAGGGAGGAACGGGATATGATTTCTTTAAAGAACTTCCTTTGGAGATTGACCGTACTTTTCCCGACTACGGTTTATATCGGGTGGACGCGGATTTGGCATACGGCTTTTTGACACGTGGATGTCCCAATAGATGCAAATGGTGTATTGTCCCTCAGAAAGAGGGCAATATCCGTGCATATATGGATATTGAGGAGGTAATAGGAAACAGAAAAAAGGCAATCCTTATGGATAACAATGTCCTTGCTTCCGAATATGGGCTACAGCAGATTGAGAAAATTCTAAAAATGAAAATAAAGGTGGATTTTAATCAAGCTCTGGATGCACGCCTGGTTACCGAAGAAATAGCCTCCATACTGGCAAAAGTCAAATGGATTGACCGTATCCGTTTCGGATGTGATACTCCTGCACAAATAAAGGAATGTGAAAGAGCAATCAATCTAATAAGGAAATACGGCTATAAGGGAGAGTTCTTTCTCTTTTGCATCCTGATGGAGTTTGAAGAATCCTTTAAACGGACAAATTACTGGAAGTTGAAAGGTGATCCGAAAATAATGCCTTTTTGCCAACCCTACCGGCATCTTGATAAAAAATACCATGCTATTCCTCAATGGCAGAAGGACATGGCACGTTGGGCAAACAAAAAGGAATTGTTCAAATCTATAGACTTCAAAGAATATCAGCCGAGAAAAGGATTCTCCTGCAAAGAATATTTTCTATGAATGTTCACTGCAAGTATGTGATATTAATTTAAATACAACAATCATTAAAATGAAAGTATATGAAAAAGTACATATTGATTATTTGTATCGGAGTGTTATGTTTCAGCTATGAAGCGAAAGCGCAATGGGTGGTTACCGACCCCGGAAATCTTGCGCAGGGAATTATTAATACTACCAAACAAATCATACAGACTTCGACTACCGCAAACAATACGTTGAACGGATTTAAAGAGACTGCGAAGGTGTTTGAGCAGGGTAAAAAATATTACGACGCACTAAAATCCGTACATAATCTGGTGAAGGATGCCCGAAAGGTGCAGCAAACGGTGCTGCTCGTCGGGGATATTTCGGAAATGTATGTGACGAACTATCAAAAGATGCTGTCCGATCCGAATTTCACTCCGGCAGAGCTGAACGCCATCGCCTTTGGATATACGAAGCTGTTGGAGGAAAGTAACGGGCTGTTGGTGGAACTGAAAACGGTCATTAATGCCAACGGTCTTTCGATGAGCGACAAGGAGCGGATGGACGTAATAGACCGGGTGTACCGGGATGTGAAGGACTACCGTAATCTGGTGGCGTACTATACGAACCGGAACATCGCCGTCTCTTATTTGAGGGCGAAAGAGAAAAACGATACCAAAAGGATACTCTCCTTGTATGGCAGTGCTAACGAAAGATATTGGTAATTATGGGACTGGAAGCTGAATTTGAGAACCTGCACCAAATTCTTCGGAATTTGTACACGGAGATGTTGCCGTTGTGCGGCGATATGATCGGAGTGGCAAAAGGTGTAGCGGGATTGGGAGCATTGTTCTACATAGCTGCCAAAGTATGGCAGGCTTTGGCACGGGCAGAGCCGGTCGATGTATATCCGCTGTTGCGCCCGTTCGCTATCGGGCTTTGCATCATGTTCTTCCCGACTTTCGTATTGGGGACTATCAATGCGGTGATGAGTCCGGTGGTGAAAGGGTGTAACAACATCCTGCAAGGGCAAACGCTCGACATAGAGAAGTACAGCGAGCAACGAGAAAAGCTGGAATATGAGGCAATGGTGAGAAATCCGGAAACGGCTTATCTGGTATCGGATGAGGAATATGACAAGCGGATAGATGAGTTGGGATGGTCGCCGGAGTCATTGGGCATCATGCTGGGGATGCAAATGAAAAGAACGGGCTATGAGATGAAGAAAATGATACGGGATGCGTTCCGGTGGGTACTGGAACTGCTCTTTCAAGCTGCTTCACTGATATTGGATACCATACGGACGTTTTTCCTAATCGTATTGAGCATTTTGGGGCCGCTTGCCTTCGCGCTTTCCGTTTATGACGGGTTTCAGGGGACGCTGGTGCAGTGGCTCACCCGGTATATCGGAATTTATCTGTGGCTACCGGTGTCGGACTTGTTCAGTGCGGTGCTGGCTCGTATCCAGATATTGATGCTGGAAAAGGATGTGGTGGCACTGGAAGACCCCAACTTCGTGCCGGATGCTTCCAACGCGGCTTATATCATATTTATGCTGATTGGGATTGTGGGATATTTTACCATCCCAACCGTGGCAAGCTGGATCATTCAAAACGGCGGTACGGGAACTTACGGCAAGCAGGTCAATTCGTGGTCGCTGAAAGGCGGCAAAGGGGCTGCGGCTTTGACCGGGGCGGCAGTCGGGCATACTGCCGGGAAGTTAATGAATAGAGGCGGTTCTTCAAAAGGTGACGGCAGCGGCAACGGTGACGGCGGCTATTCCCCTTCGGGAAGTAACTACGGAGCACAACAGCCCAGAGAATAGGTCATGTAATCAATTAATAATTTATGAATAATGGAATTTAAAAGTTTGAAGAATATAGAGAGCAGTTTCCGACAGATTCGGATGATTGCGTTAGTGTTCCTCGTGCTGTGTATGCTGGTGGCAGGGTACAGCATTTGGAGTTCGTACAGCTTTGCGGAAAAGCAAAGGGAGAAGATTTATGTATTGGATAACGGGAAGTCGTTGATGATGGCTCTTTCGCAAGACTTATCCCAAAACAGACCGGTAGAAGCGAAAGAGCACGTGAAGCGTTTTCATGAGCTGTTCTTTACTCTATCACCGGATAAGGATGCGATAGAAAGCAATATCCGAAGGGCACTGTTCCTCTGCGACAAGAGTGCTTTCCGATACTACAAGGATTGGAGCGAAAAAGGGTATTATAACCGCATCATCTCGGCAAATATCAATCAGACCTTGCAGGTGGACAGCATGGCGTGCAACTTTGACAGTTATCCTTATCAGGTTACGATGTATGCACGGCAAATGATTATCCGGGCAAGTAATGTGACGGAAAGAAGCCTGATTACCCGGTGCGGACTGATTAACTCGGTACGCTCGGATAATAACCCGCACGGGTTCACGATGGAACGCTTCGAGATACTGGAAAATAAGGATTTAAGGGTATTGGAGAGGTAGTATGATGGTACGGAAGAAAATCAATGAATGGCAAGACCGGCTGGATGACGGTCTTCGCCGTATGTGCGGAAGGCTGACACCGGGGAAACAGTTGGCGGTCACGCTCACGATGCTGCTGGGGTTCAGTGCGCTGTCCATCTACTTCACGGTCTCGGGTATTTACCGAATGGGAAAAGAGGAAGGGGAACGGTTGCAGATAGAACATATCAGGCAAATGAAACTGCATCAGAGAGGTGACAGTATTTCCTCCCTGCAAAAAGGTTTTGAAAATAGTAATGCGATAAAATAAGAGATTATGGAAGATAATATAAATGAAGAAAGTACGATGTTGGAAGACGGCGTGGTACAAATAGAAGAAGCGGTAACAGAGGATATTCAGGGGACTGAAGATGCTGTTCAGAAAATCGAAGATGTTACCGTCCAGCCGGAAGATAAAAAGGAAAAGCCGAAGGAGAAAGAACGCAAGGAACTGACTCCGGCTGAAATCCAACGGAGAAAGAAGATGCTGGTGTATCCTTTGATGGTGCTCGTGTTTGCCGGGGCTATGTGGCTGATTTTTGCGCCATCATCGGATGACAAGGAGAAGGAGGTGCAACAGGGATTTAATATTGATGTGCCGCTTCCCAAAGAAAAGGGGCTGTTGGACGACAAGAAGGAAGCCTACGAACAGGAGGACTTTGAGAGACAGCGGAAAGAGAAGATGGGGACTTTGCAGGACTTCGATATTACGATTGAGAAAGCGGAAGACAGCCCTATCGGTGATTCCATGACTGAACTGCCGGAAGAAGCTGCACCCCGCACGAACAATTCGCCGATCCGTTCTTCTGCGGTTGCCTATCAGGACATAAACAGACAGCTCGGGACTTTCTACCAGGAGCCGAAGCAGCCGGAGGATGACCAGAAACAGTTGGAATTGGAATGGCGTATTCAGGAACTGGAAAGGATGCAGGAGGAAGAACGGCTGAAAAAAACGGCTGCGGATGAGCAACTGGAACTGATGGAGAAGTCGTACCAACTGGCGGCTAAGTATATGCCGGGACAGAACGGAAACAACCAGGAGACGCAAACGGCTCCTGCATCCGGCTCAGGAAGTTCGGGAAGTTCTCAAAATACGGCTGTACCGGTTCAGCAGGTGAGGGAAAAAGTGGTGTCGCTATTAGCTCCACCTATGAGCGATGCGGATTTTGTGAAAGTGTACAGCAAGCCTCACAATCTGGGATTTAACACGGTACAAATGACGGAGGAAAGCATTGTCAAGAATACCATCAGGGCGAGTGTGTACCAGACAATCACTCTCACGGACGGGAAAGAGATGCAACTCCGGTTACTGGAGCCGATGATGGCAGGAAACCAATATATCCCGACCGGGACAATCGTTACGGGCGTGGCGAAAGTCAGTGGGGAACGGATGGAAATAAAAGTCGGATCGGTCAGCTATAAAGAGAATGTTATACCGGTCAATCTGGATGTGTATGATACAAAGGGCATGAAGGGTGTCTTTGTTCCGGAGTCGGAAGAACTGAACGCCGTTAAGGAGATGGCGGCGAACATGGGTTCGTCACTCGGGACAAGCATCACCATCACGGAAGATGCAGGGGCACAACTGGCAGCGGACTTGGGGAAAGGTGTCATTCAGGGGGCTTCGCAATATCTGGCAAAGAAGTTCAGAACGGTAAAAGTGACGCTGAAAGCTAACCATGAGTTATACCTATTGCCGGGAAGATAAGATATACCACTAAAAAATCCAATTATAAACAATTTAAAAAGAAGTATTTATGAAAAAGTTGATTTTGATGCTTGCCATCGGTGCAAGTGTGTTCAGTGCAAATGCACAAAAGACTGTGAAAGTGGAAAAGGTTCAGCAGGAAACGGAGATTGTCGCCTCTGAAAAAGAGGGCGATGCGGAAGATATGGAAGTGCGCAAAAGTCCTTCTACGGGGGATATGTATGAGGGACTTACCCGAACGGTGACTTTTGACCGTATGATTCCTCCATACGGGTTGGAGGTGACTTTCAACAAAACGGTGCATCTGATTTTTCCTGCGGCTATCCGTTACGTGGACTTGGGTTCTGCAGACATTATTGCCGGAAAAGCGGATGGTTCGGAGAATGTGTTGCGTGTGAAAGCTGCGCTGCGTGATTTCTCACGGGAGACAAACCTTGCCGTAATTACGGAGGATGGAAGCTATTACACTTTTAACGTGAAATATGCGGATGAGCCTACGAAATTAAACATCGAGATGAAGGACTTCATACATGACGGAGAAGCGGTAAATCGTCCGAATAACTCAATGGAGGTTTATTTGAAAGAATTAGGCAGTGAGTCGCCATTGCTGGTACGGTTGATAATGAAGTCTATCCATGAGAATAACGACAGGCTGGTGAAACATATCGGCTGCAAAAGGTTCGGCATTCAATATACGCTGAAAGGGATTTATACGCACAACGGGTTATTGTATTTCCATACGGAGTTGAAGAACTCGTCTAACGTGCCTTTCAATGTGGATTATATCACTTTTAAGGTGGTGGACAGAAAGATTGCGAAGCGCACGGCAATTCAGGAACAGGTGATTGTCCCGTTGCGTGCCTATAATTATGTGACAGTGGTAAACGGGAAAAGGAAGGAAAGAACGGTATTTACGTTGCCCAAGTTTACATTGCCGGATGACAAGCAGTTGGTAGTGGAGATGAACGAGCAAGCGGGAGGACGACATCAGAAATTCGTGATTGGTAATGCGGAGCTGATTCGTGCAAAAGTGATTAACGAACTGAAAATGAAGTAAGATGAAGAAAGTTATATTTCTATTGAGTATGGTAATGTGCTTTGTCCTGACGGACAGGGCACAAGCCCAACGTTGCCTGCCCGGTATGCGTGGGATTCGGATCACGGGAGGAATGGTGGACGGTTTCCATTCGTCCGACAAACGTAATGAGCTGGGGTATTCTTTCGGGCTGTCTGTGGATACTTATACCCGGCATTGTAACCGATGGGTGTTCGGTGCGGAATATCTACAAAGGTATCATCCATATAAGGCGATCCGAATACCGACCTCACAGTTCACGGCAGAGGGAGGATATTATTATACTTTTCTCTCGGATGCCAACAAAGTGTTTCTGCTTTCACTGGGCGGCTCGGCTTTGGCGGGATATGAAACAAATAATTGGGGAGAAAAGCTGCTCTATGACGGCTCTACCTTGCAAAGCGGAGATAATTTTGTCTATGGGGGTGCTGTATCGCTGGAACTGGAAAGTTATTTGAGTAACCGGGTGGTATTGCTACTGAATGCCCGTGAACGCTGTTTGTGGGGAGGTGATACGGGGAGGTTTCACTTTCAATTCGGAATGGGGCTTAAATTCTTAATTAATTAAAAATATGGTTTTACTGGAATTATTTTCAGGTATCGGCGGCTTTAGCAAAGGGCTGGAAGCTGCCGGTTATGCCTTTGACAAGGTGTATTTTTCAGAGATAGACAAACACGCCATCGCAAACTTCAAATATAATTTTCCTTATGCAGAACACATCGGAACAGTTACAGAAATCGCAAATGTCGGCATCAGCCGACCGGACATCATCACTTTCGGAAGTCCTTGCCAGAATTTTAGCATCGCAGGCGACGGAACCGGATTGCAGGGAAAGGAAAGCTCCCTTATCAGATATGCAGTTGAAGCCGTTAGGAAATTCAAACCTGACGTTTTTATCTGGGAGAATGTTAAGGGAGTGCTATTCTCAAAACATCGCAATGACTTTTGGAGCATTATCAAAGCGTTTGCCAACATTGGCGGTTATCGACTTGAATGGCAACTGTTTAATACAGCATGGTTTCTACCCCAAAATAGAGAGAGAATTTACCTTGTCGGACGTCTTGCAGAAAAATGTACCGGAGACGTATTTCCTTTCCCGGCGCCGGGTGGATTGTATGATTCGGTCAGGGAAGATGCGCCTGCTTCCCTTGTTTGTGGAACAATAACAAAGAATTACGGCAAGCAACCAAATATTGGGAATTATGTCTTGTGCCTTAAACCGGGAGATGTATATAACGGAAAACTGACTCCCGATCAGATAAAGGGAATACGGATGCTGACGGAAGTGGAGTGTGAACGTATGCAGGGCTTTCCTGATGACTTTACCAAATACGGGAAGTATGGGGATGAAACTAAGGTAATCTCACGTATCAACCGGTATGCGTTGTTGGGAAATGCCGTAAGCGTGCCGGTAGTCAAGGCGGTGGCTACCCGTATTAAAAGGAATACCGCTATTTTTTCTAAACAATAAATTCAGTAAATCATGAAAAAGATGTTTGAAACAATATTCGTGCTCGGTCTTATGCTGACCGGCATCTTGTGTGTAGGAGCCTGTAGTGACAAGTTGGACGTTCAGCAGGTGTATGAGTTTGATTTGGCAACACTGCCGGTACAGAAGAAAATCGTAATGGGTGAAGAAGCGGAAATCCGGTGCGAGCTGGTGAGAGGTGGAGCATATGTGGAAACAAAGTATTTTATCCGTTATTTCCAGCCGGACGGCAAAGGGCAGTTGCGCACGGAAGATGGAACGGTACTGCTTCCGAATGACCTCTATCCGTTGGAAAAGGAAACATTCAGGCTGTATTACAAGTCTTTGAGCACTGACCAACAGACGATTGATGTTTATATTGTCGATTCATTCGGGCAGGTGGTACAGAAGACTTTTTCGTTCAACAATGAAACGGAAGATAAGGAGGAAGAATGATAACATTATTATTGTGTTATTGCTGTTTTCTTATTGTTACGTGGTGTTGTATCGGTTGGTCTATGTATCATGCTCCTACTGATGTAGATTTGTGGAATGAAGAAATAGAGTAACTGAATAATTATAAAAATCCTCTTGCTTTTTTATTGGGCAAGAGGATTTTATATTGTGTGGATTTAAAAGAGGCTTAATTGTTGTGGCTGGGTATATTGCCGTTTCAACTCCAACAATTTGTTTTTTAGTTTACTGATTATTTTGGGGTTGTAATTGCCTTTGTCGGAAATAGACCAACGGTTTGCCTTTTCATACTGCTTTTCCAGTTGGCTGATACCTTGCCGGATAGCTTCTTTGTAATCTTTGACCGGTTCATCCCATACGGATGGATGACTGCCGCCACCTGCGCTACCCGTACACCAGTCAACGGCTACCGCATACGTCCCGTTTTCTGATTTACCGATATGAATACAGTTGAAATTATCCAATTCTATTTTTTCAACAATGGGTAACATTCCATTTAGCCACCCGTGTTCATCGAGGGATTTATTGGTATATCCGAAAATCAATCTTCTTTCATAGGTACGTATATTGCGGATAATTTGGTGTACACTCTTTCCAAAGCTCTCGAAATAGGCTGTTTGCTCTTTGTCATTGTGACGTACTGCCAAAAGGTAACGGAGTACTACTTTCCGTTCCGCTTTGCATGGATTGAACTTTAAAATGGCTTGCATTTTTTCTTCTCGTGTCATTTGGGATATAGTTTTCATACGGATTGCTTATTAAAGGTTTAAAATTCAGCTATAAACAAGCGGTTCTTCATAAATTGTACGCTTCCTTTTGATATACGTTGGTTAATCCAAAAGTGGTGTGAGCCATAACCATAGGTAAAATACTGATCCAATTCAGTCTTTTCCTGAAGCTGTTTGATAGACTGACGAAGTTCTTCTTCATTCCTACAGAAAAGAATGGTGTTCATTACTTGGATAAGAAGTGAAGGGATGCTTTCATCCCATACACAGATTAAACTTTCGAGTGTTACTTGCATATCTTTAATTTTTAAGAGTTAAATAATTGCATATAGGATAAATAAGGCTATCACGCCCCAAAACAGGATTTTAAGGCTTACAAAAACCAAGCGGAGTATATGACGGATTATCCACCACAAGAAAAGGACAAACAGAAACTTCACTCCGAAATAATACATACCTGCCACTACCAAAGCGACTTTCAAAATATTTATGCTGATTGGAAGGCTCGTAAGCTGCTGTTTCCTATTTTTTTCTTCATTTTTCATAATTTCTGACTTTTTTTTTATGCCTTATCGGAGCCGGCTGTTGAGCTGTGTTTCATGTGCATCGGAAGATGACCGGATATGAACGGGCAAATTTTTTTTGTAAAATACTACCCGAAGGGCTGGAGATTTTGCAAATAAAAATTTGACAGGCAATAGACGGTCGTTTATCTTCGCACAGGGAACATAGCTTAATAGCTGGCTCCCATTAGATTGGCAGGAGTTAATGAGGAAGAAATTATAGAGAGAAAAATGAAGAAAAAAGCAATGTGGTAACCATTAAAAAGATAGCTCACCGAGAGCTATCCATTATATTATAGGCTATTAGATTTATCTTTTTGCTCCAATCACAGAGAAATATCCTATTATTTTCCTATTTTTGCATCGAGAGGATAAATAATCCTCTGTTTTTATTGAGTTTATTTACCGTCCTAAGAAATCGCCAATTTCAAAACATAAAGGTAAGTAAGCTGGCTCGGTCATATACTAACGTGACCTGTCAGTTGCTTTTATGTTGGGCGTTTGGCGATGCCTTTTAGGACAGTGATTGGCAGTGTCACGTTTTTAAATTATATATGATATGGAACAATTACATGAAACCCCTTTGCAGGGTATCGTTGGAACAGAAAAAGGAGAACTGTTCTACCTCTTACAGATTGAGAAAGTTAGTGACCTCGTAAAACTACGGGGGGATTTGAGTACAGCTATTGATTTGATTTCAAAAAGCGAAGGTTCGGAAAAAGGAGTGGGTGCTATCAATACCTTGAATAGACTGCTCACCGGATTGATGCAGTATGACAGGGATCATTATGAGGCGATGGATGTTGCTCTTACTGATACTATGGAGAAATTAAAAAAATAATTGATTCAGGCGCATTACCGGGTGGGTAAGCAATCATAAAAACAACCTCTTGACATAACCGGAAAAAGAAAGGTATTCCGTTGGCTGGTGAAGATTTATATTCGACGGCCAACGGAATACTTTTCTGCGGTTATGGGTAGGCAAAATGTTATTCCCGGTACAAAGTACGGGGAATGGCTTTTTTGACGGATAGAGCGTTTTTATACCGCTGAATGGATGGGGTAAATGGTAAATAGTATGTGATTAAATGTCTGTTTTTCAATCTATTATATATAAAATCGTTACTTTTAAAATCCGGTATATTTAAAGTAACGATTTTGGGATTAATTTTGTCTTTAGACTGTCTTTCGGGTAGGTATGGAGTTGTCGCAAGACAGAGGAAAATAAGCTGTGACGGCATTCATGTGTCTTGGGCGTTCTTAAACCGTCTTTCCTAAAAATACTCCGACTACTGAATTAGCTCCCAACTGCATACATTTCCGTTTCATCTGGATGAAACTCTGTCCGGTCGTTGCAATGTCATCCACCAGAATTATATCTTTTCCTTGAATGTATTCAGGGTGAAAGATTAGGTTGGAGAGCTTGTCTTGTCCGGTAGTGCCTTTGAGTTGCTCCCGATCTTCTTTAATCCAAATGGCGCGAAAACCGTCCGTCACTTTCAGGCGACGGGACAGCAAGCTGCAAAAACGGGCAAAGCGGGCGATATTGCGCTCGCGCGTGGCGGCGGGAATAGGTATCAGGACGGGAGACTTCATCTCTTTGAAGAAGGGCATACGACCGATACAGAGGGAGAATATCTTGGCAAGCAAGGGGGCGGTGTTTTCGCTTCCTTCCTTGAAACGGAAAACTAAATTGCTGACCTTCTTTTGATGTGGGGTCAGGTCTTTGGTTCGTGTAGGATAATAGTCGTGGATATAGAAACATAAGGCACCGTCATAGCGCATCTTGCCTTTGAAATAGGTGTCGTAAGGGAAGAATTGACGGACGAAGTTGCTCTCGAAAGTAAAACGGAGTATGTCACGCCAAAGGTTCAGCGTGGTTTCGTCTTGCAGCCGGTAGAGTTCGCCTTCTATCGGCTCTTTATCGGCCAGTCCGATGCCGATTACCAGGTGGTCGTTAAACCGGTCTTTGGAAACGATGTACCAATCGAAAGAACGGCTAATCTTTTCTATCAGGCAGTCTTGGGAACAAAGGAAGTAAAACATTCCGTCCTCTTTCTGTATGACCAGGAATTCACCGGGCATATCGGAAAGACGGAAATAATTGTATATAGGTGCATTATCTATATCCTCAAAAGGAACAGACACGACAAGGTTCTCTATCATAGTCAATAATTTGCTCAAAGGTAGAGGTTTTCGGGGATATGAAAAAAGCCTGATACGTTTATTTGTGTATCAAGCTTTGAATTATCGGATTATAGGGGGCTTAATTGGGTATCTGTGGGTACTGGATGGAGGCATGGCGGGTATCGGCGTTGAAAACGACAATTACCTCCGTCTCTTTCTTGTCCATGCGGTTGTATTCGCAAAGGGCGTTCATTACCCATTCGCGGAAGGCTTTGGCATAACGGGAGTCGATGCGGTAGCTTAGGAAGATGATGGCTTCCAGATTGTAGAAAGTGACGTAAATATCGCGACCTTTTTCATCCTTCATCTTTTTCTCCATCGTTACATCTTCTTCACGGAGTACTCCGGACTTGAAGATGGAACGGAAGTTATTACTTACCGTCTGGAGATATACGTCGAACAGACGGGCGATTTCGTGCTTGAACATCCATACGGTTCCGTTCACTATTTTGACTTCGACAATGGGTTTGCCGATTACTTCTTCTTCGATTTTAATGTATCCTCTTTCCATGTTGATTTTCTTTAGGGGGCAAAATTAGTAATTCTATTTATTTGGCTGCGAGTTTCTTTGATAATTCAAGCATCTCTTTGCTGATTTGCTTGTCGGAGATACGCGCGGAACGGGTGGTGTAGTCTCTGAACCCGAACAGTTTCGAGAGGGTCAGTTGAGACATATCGTTGGCTATGCCAATCGTTACGGCAAAGGTGGAACGGGCGGACTGGAAACTTAATTTCCGGCCTAAGTTGCACTGTGAGGCTATCTCTTTCAGATAGGCGTTTACCTTTTGGACGCTCGGAACGGGCAAAAGGGATGTTGTGGTGTCGTCCCGGTATTTGTCTATGATTTGGCAGGCGGCTTCCAGCAATGGGATGCGGAGGGGCTTGCTTGTCAAGGGGCGGCAGATTGAGAGCCATCGTGTGCCGTCCATAGCTGTGATGACGTGGTTGTCCTGCATCGCTTTAACGTCCTGATAGGTCAGTCCGGTGTAGCAGGCGAACAGGTATAGGTCACGCACTCTTTCTAAACGGGAACTATTCAATTCCCGTTTTGTGATGGTGGCAAGTTCTTCGGCTGTCAGGTATTCACGACCCGTATTGGCTCCGTTTCTTCTACTGTTGCTTAAATAGTCTATATACATTGTTTTTCCTCCTTTATTTAATTTCCATGTGTAAGTTTAACTGTTCTGAAAGGCTTTGCATACTGCGACTAAGCAGGATATTGGTTGCTTTGGCGTAATGCTGTGTTTGACGGATGTTCGTGTGTCCCAGCATTTTTGCGATGCTTGCCATCGGCACGTCGTGCAGCAGTGTAAGCGAGGTGGCAAAGGTGTACCTTGCAACGTGATAGGTCAATTCCTTGTTAATGCCGCACACGGTAGCGAGTTCTTTCAAATATTGGTTTACTTTCTGATTGCTGCATACGGGGAGCAAACGTCCTCCGGTCTGTTGTCCACGATATTTGTTCAATATCTGAAGGGGGACTTCCAATAAGGGTATATCGGCTATGACTTTTGTTTTTTGGCGGTGCTTCTTGATCCACATTTTCCCGTCATTGGCTTTGTGAAGGTGTTCTTCCGTCAGATAATAGGTGTCTGAATACGCCAAACCGGTGAAGCAGGAAAAGACGAATACGTCACGGACTCGGCGCAAACGGTCGTTCTGAATGTCTTTTTCCATGATGGCTTGCAGTTCTTCCAGCGTAAGATAGGGAACATCGACTTCTTCAAACGTGATTTTCTTATCGTAAAAGGGGTCTTCCTGCAACATACCGTGGGACACTGCGTAATTAGTCGCCGTTTTTAATTTCTGCATCATCTTGGCGGTGGCATTGTGACCAACTTTTCTATCCACACGGAGGAAGATTTCAAAGCCGTTCACAAAGTCGTCGTCGATGCTGTAAAAGGGCAGGTCTTCGTTTTTGTATTCCTGCCTGATGTATTCCTGCAAACGACGATAGACCAATTCGTATTTGTTGTATGTGGATTGGGCTATGGTTACGCCGAGTTGCTTCTTCTTTTCATCCACTATCTTTTTAAATACGGTGAGTATCGTGTGACTCTTTGCCTTTATGCCTAAGTAGGCGTTCTTCAACATCAAGGGGGTGGGAAAAGAGCCTACTGACCGGATTTTCTCGTAGTGGTTGTTTAGCTCCACACGCATCTTTTCCAGTTTCAGGTTGATTTCATTGGCTGCCGGGGTGCGTCCTGCGACTTTGGCAGATTTGGTGTCCCATTTCTTTTCTTCTATTTCAAGTTTAGTGCTGAACTCAACTTTTTCACCGTCGATGGTGATGCGAACCATAAGAGGCAGTTTTCCATTCTTCAATGGAGCACCTTTCTTTGGATAAAATAAAATTCTAAAAGTACTTCGCATAATCTTCTAATTTTTAGGTTGCAAAAATAATTTCAATTCGTTGCAAATGAATGATTTAAGCCGAGACACTTAACGGCATTATCGGTGACTTTTAGAAGACTGCTCGGAAAATTGGCATAGCGAATATTTGACGATAGGGTTTATTATCGGTTTATATTCAAATCGTTACTTTTTTCGGGATTGTTTTTGATGGTCTAAACTGCGACAAATCAGCGACATATCTACGAAATCGTTACTTTTTTTGGCTTCCAAAATTTAGGTAACGATTTAGAAACGCTTTTTGTCTGCAAGGTGGCTTTTAGGGGTGTATTCGGTTGTCGTAGGTACAACAAAAAATCAGCCCTAAATTCATGATTTAGAGCTGATTGACTTACTTTTGACACTTTGTTGGCTTTGTGTCTTGCGGTGCGTACGGGACTCGAACCCGTGACCCCATGCGTGACAGGCATGTATTCTAACCAACTGAACTAACGCACCATTATTTCATTCTTTCGTTGCTATCTCTCTCGATTGCGGTTGCAAAGGTAGACAAAATTCTTATATCTGCAATAGCTTGAAAGAAAAAAAATCATCTTTTTTTTAACATAGCTTGATTATAAGAGATTTATGTTACCTTTGCAAAACTAAATTAATATTGAAATCATGAGAAATACTCCTATTGAACGTAAGTTGATAGATGAAACTATCGCAGATTTTCATATCACAGACTTTGCCAAAGCAACCATCCGTGAAGTAAAAGCCATTGCAGCCAATGCCGAAGCGGCATCGGGTGTGGAATTCATAAAAATGGAAATGGGTGTACCCGGACTCCCCCCCTCAGCCGTCGGCGTAAAGGCCGAGGTGGAGGCATTGCAGAATGGTATTGCCAGCCTCTACCCGGACATTAACGGACTTCCCGCCTTGAAAGAGGAAGCATCACGTTTTATCAAAGCCTTTATCAATGTAGATGTAGCCCCCGAAGGTTGTGTACCAGTTACCGGCTCCATGCAAGGAACTTTCGCTTCATTCCTCACATGTAGCCAGTGCGATGAGAAAAAGGATACCATTCTCTTCATCGATCCCGGTTTCCCGGTACAGAAGCAGCAGCTGGTCGTGATGGGACAGAAATATGAAACCTTTGACGTATATGACTACCGTGGCGACAAGTTGAAAGCGAAGCTGGAAAGTTACCTCAGCAAAGGCAATATCTCTGCCATCGTCTATTCCAATCCCAACAACCCCAGCTGGATTTGCCTGAAAGAAGAAGAGTTGCGCATCATCGGCGAACTGGCAACCCAATATGACGTCATTGTGTTGGAAGACCTCGCCTACTTTGCCATGGACTTCCGCCAAGACTTGAGCAAACCGTTCCAAGCGCCTTACCAACCTTCTGTGGCACACTATACGGACTATTACGTGCTGCTCATTTCCGGTTCCAAAGCTTTCAGCTATGCCGGTCAACGTATCGGTGTCAGCTGCATTTCGGACAAACTGTATCACCGGGCCTATCCCGGGCTGACACAACGCTACGGCGGCGGCACCTTCGGCACAGTATTCATCCACCGCGTACTCTATGCACTCTCCTCCGGCACCAGCCACTCCGCTCAGTATGCTCTTGCCGCCATGCTTAAAGCAGCTAATGAAGATCAATACAACTTTCTTGATGAAGTGAAAGTATACGGTGAACGTGCCCGCCGCCTGAAAGAAATCTTCTTGCGCCACGGTTTCCACTTGGTATACGACAATGATTTGGGTGATCCCGTTGCCGACGGTTTCTATTTCACCATCGGTTACCCGGGCATGAGTAGCGGAGAACTTGCGCGGGAACTAATGTACTACGGTGTAAGCGCCATTTCACTGGTGACCACCGGAAGCCATCAGGAAGGATTACGTGCCTGCACTTCCTTTATCCAAGACCATCAGTACGACCAGTTGGACGAACGTATGGCAATTTTTGCCGAGAATCACCCCATCCAATAAAAAATATCCCTATATAATAAGGTATCTCTACCAGTTGATGCCGGTATCCCACCACAATCGGGTACCGGCATTGTCATCTCCACCCAGTGCCTCTACCAAAGCGGCATACTGCTCGGCATTCTCCGTCTTCAGTCCGCCGGGAAAGTTCAGACGGCGAATCATTGTCTCAGTATCTATACACCCGTCTTTACTGTGATTAAAGCGCACGGGGAATAGCCGGGGATACCCCGTCCGGCGCTGTTCCGCCCAAGCTTCACACCCTTCGGGAAACATGGCAATCCATTTTTGGGTAATAATCTTCTCCAGTTTCGTATCCCTATCCGCTGACTCCAGCCAGCGTGGCGAAACCTGACAACGGGCGGTAATATCATTCTCCATATCGTAGGTATCCACAAAATCGGCAGGCAACAAGTCGCTCTCCAGATAAGCATCGGACTGCAAGATGCCATACTGACGGAAAGAAGCCATTACCCCTTCTTCATAGCAGGTTTTCACCGACTCATCGGTCCATCCCCGTAGGGCAGCCTCGGCACGCAGGAACCAGACTTCTGCTGCCGGCATCAACACTGCATCAGTCTGCTGGGTAACTTTCAATTTTGAGAGTGTATTATAATAGTTATGTGCAAAGCATGTACCCTGACGAATGCCGCGATACTCGCCTGCAAACTGTTCATCCTGGCAAGTGGCAAAATAGATTTCACGACGGGGATCTTCATATCCGTTCAGTATGGACTCCATCGGCGCTCCCATATAAGCTTCATTCCAAACAAGGTTTATCTCGCCCAACGGATTGGTATATCCACTCGCCGTGGAAACCGCCACCGACTCGTCCGCCTCCCGAATGACTCCGTATTCATTATCCATCGCTTTACGGAATTCCGTTTTTGCCTTCTCCGGACTGGCTACCGCAATGCGCATGGCAAGCCGCATCCTCAACGAGTTGGCAAACTTTATCCAAGAGTCATAATCACCGTCCAACAACATATCGAAACGCGCAAACTCCGAAGCTCCCGGATGCTCGACAATATAATCGGAAAGTACAGCTACAGCCGTATCGAGTTCACAGAAAAATGCATTATAGACCTCTTTCTGCGTGTCGGGCATATAACGGGCTTCGAGATCGGCAAAATGACTATACACAATAGGGCCGTAATAGTCCGTGACACGGTGCATCACTTCCACCTTCAGTATCTTGGTAATGCCGAAAAAGGCAGGCATGCGATCACGTGTGGCATTCTCCGACTGATATATCTGCGGGAAAACATACTCATAGGTATGTCCCCACATGGCGCTGTTCCATCCATCCTGCAAGTTGTAGTCCGAATTGTGCGAACCTCCATTCAGAGGCTTGGCATCGTGCATGTAACCGCTGAACATATCGGCATTCAAATTCTGGGTCAACTGAAAAGGCCAGTTCTTCCCCTTTCCGTAGTCGTAATTGAAATAGATGCCTTGCTGGATGATTCCAAGACGGATGCCATGTTCGTTATAGTCGGCCTGCAAGTCCTCGTCCGTCACGCCGGACTTGTCCGTATTGATTTCCTTAAAGTCTCCCGTACAAGCCAGAAACACGAAAACCATGCCAATCAGTACTATAATCCTCTTCATATCAAGTCTCCCTCCCCCTCTTAAAATTCACACTTCAAAGAAAATCCCCAACTACGCGTGGTAGGCATACCGTAGACTTCAATTCCCTGGTTATCGTTGCCCGTAGAGAGTACCAGGTCAGGGTCGAAAGGCGCCTTTTTGTAGAAGAAGAACAAGTTGCGTCCCGAAAAGGACAGTTGTGCCCGCTTGAGGACTTTGGTCTTTTCCATCCAGGCAGCAGGCAGTTGGTAGCCCACGGACAGCTCACGCAGCCTGATGTTCGTGGCATCATACATATAATATTCCGTCACCCCGGCCCGTCCGCCTACAACATTCTTATAAAATCCTTTCACATTATCTATCCGGTTACCTTCAAGCATTACATAACCTTTGTCTCTGGCCCGGGCCGTGACTTCAGAAACGCCATACATATCCATATCCGCCTGCGTCTGGGACAAAATATCGCCTCCAAAGCGACAATCCACCAGAAAATAGAAAGAAAAATTCTTGTAAGACAGCATATGATTCCAGCCCAGCATCAGTTTTGGATTGGCATTGCCCACTTTCACCGTATTGCCATCACCTTCCACCAAAGGCATGCCGGTATTGTCTCCTTCCGTGCCGTAAACGATATTGCCCGCATCGTCACGTACAAAAGCTTTTCCGTAGATGTCACCGATAGAGCCCCCTTTCACCAATTTCATGGCATAACTGGACGAGAAGCTGGTAGGACCGTAAAGAAACTCCTTCAGCGCTTCGTGCAGTGAAATTATCTTGTTGCGGTTGGTGGAGAAGTTCACCTCTGTTTTCCACTTGAAATGGTTTGTCAGCAAAGGAACGGCATCCAATGAAATCTCCCACCCCACATTCTGTATATCACCCGCATTGACATAACGGTAGGCATATTTATCGCCCGACAGAGTAGGAAGCTTGAAGAACTGGTTCCGGGTATTCGTCTTATAGAAAGTGGCATTCAAACCAATGCGGTTCTTTAAAAAACGCGCTTCTATACCCGCCTCAAAGGAGTGCGTCATCTCCGGTTCCATATCCTTGAACGGCGCGGCATCACTTGCCAGGAACTCTCCGCCCGCCGTGATATGCGAGGAAGGATTTGTGATGAACATGGGAATATCATTGCCCACCATGCTGTATGCCCCCCTTATCTTTGCCAGTGACACCCATTGGGGTAAAGTCATCAGCTTATTGAATATCAGCGAAAATCCCACGGAGGGATAGAAGAACCCGCTTTTCTCATGAGATGTATAAGCCAGCGTGGAAGACCAGTCATTACGGGCCGACAAATCAAGATAGACAAACTCGTTGTAGCCCAGTTGTGCCGTCGCAAACAAGGACTGCAATTGGCGCCGCGCATCAATCTTCTGGTCCAGCCCGGCAGAACCATTCATGATGATATTGGCCAGATTGAACACATTGGCATATTTCAGCGAAGCTGTTTTAGAGTCATAGCGGGTGGAGTTCACAGTCTTGTCATTGATACTGACACCGAGCGCCGCGTTGAGAGAGAATGCATCCCACTGCTTTTTCATCATCAGTATGGCGTCTCCGTAATATTGGGTTTCCTGATAGTCCATCTCGATATAACGCCCATTGGCTCCCGCCAACGCCGGAGCGGTAGAGGCATAGAACTGCTGGCGCACCTTGTCGTTAATATAGTCTACATTGCCACGGGCCTGCAGGCTTAACCAATCGTTTATCTTCAGATTGGCGGATAAGGAGACTATGACATGCATGCGGTTCTCCTTGCTCAATATGCGATTGGTAATCCAGTAGGGATTCTGCTCAAAATCCTCGTAGGAGGTATGCCAATTCTGTATGTTCAAGTTTCTACCCTCATCATAAACCTCGAAGTTCTCCTTATAATAAGCAATATCCTCACCCCGTGGAAAACGGTAGAGCCCCACCAAAGGATTCATGTAGAAACCACCCACGGTAGGCTTGTTCTTCACCACCTGGCGCATCAGGTTCATACTGCCATCTAACTTCAGACGGGAATTCAATAGAACGGAAGTCTCTCTGAAAGTGAGGTTGTGCTTCGAAAGGTTATGTTTCCCAATGATGCCATGCCCCGTAGTATTAGCATAGGAGAAATAGTTCTGCAACTTCTCATTGCCGTGACTCAAGGAGATGGAAGTTATGGAGGTGACACCAGTAGAGAAGAAGTCTCTCAGATTATCGTATTCGGGAAGGTTTGCCCGTTCTCCCCAACTGTCCACACCGTCACTTACTCCATAGCGGTTCTGCATCTTGGGTAGCGCAAAAGCATTGTCGAACATTAGGCTCGTCGAGAAAGAAACACTGCGCTGCCCGTGCGACTGCCCCTTCTTTGTAGTAATCAGTATCACCCCATTGGCGGCCTGACTACCATACAAAGCTGCCGCTGGAGCTCCTTTCAGGATACTGATACTCTCTATATCCTCAGGATTCAGATTGGAAATGCCATCTCCTCCGTCACGGTTGCCGGCATTGGCCGTTCCACCTATGGCAGAGTATGCTTGCTCGGAAGTGGAGTTCAGAATGGGAACACCGTCTATCACATACAGCGGTTGGTTGTCACTCGCCACCGAGCGGATTCCACGGATACTGACTTTGGCTGAGGCTCCCAGACCGGAAGAAACCTGATTAACACGCACACCTGCCGACTTGCCGGTCAACGAAGTAATTAAGTTGGGCATTTTTACTCGCGTCAACTCCTCGTTTTTTATTAAATCTGTGGCGTAAGAAAGAGAATTTTCTTTCTTTTCGATACCCAAAGCGGTAACAATAACGTTATCCAGCTCTATCATATCTTCTCTTAGCGTGATATGAAAGGTCGAACGTCCTTCCACCTCAATATCCTGGGAAATGTAGCCGATAAACGAAACACGAAGCACTGCATTATCGGCAACCACCAGAGTGAATTTTCCTTCCGAATCCGCTATCGCACCATTGGCAGTTTCTTTCTCTTGAATAGTGGCACCGGCCAGCGGAAACCCGCTTTCATCCAGCACACGGCCACTTATCGTCACTTTAGAAAGCTGTATTTCAGAATGTCCCGGACGCTGCATACGCTCCATAAAATCCTCCGGGCAATCCGTCCATCCTATAGAAAACAGCCCTAAAATTAACGTATATAATGTAGTATATTTCATTGCATTAAATTGCCAATTACTTGCAAACTTAAGTATTTTCTCCGAATAAAAAAAGCCATAAAATCTGAGAAAAGAAACTTTTAAAATGAAAAACAGCGAAGAACTTTTGTTTATTGTGGAATATTATGTATATTAGGGGCATGTATAGCAATATAGATCTATTCAAGATAGAAACAAACCATGTGGTTCCTGCCCGGGGAAAGGTCTTGATTTCCGAACCCTTTTTGTGTGACCATATGTTTGGGCGATCCGTCATTCTACTGGTGGACCATACACATGACGGCACAATGGGACTGGTTCTGAACAAACCGCTCCCCCTATTCTTGAATGATGTGCTGAAAGACTTCGACTGCCCGGAAAACATACCTATCTATAAAGGAGGACCGCTCAGCACAGATACGTTGTTCTATCTACACACGCTCAAGGGCATTACCAGAGCATTGCCCATCGGCAAAGGCTTCTACCTGAACGGTGATTTTGAAGCCATTAAAGACTACATCATGCAGGGAAATCCCGTTAAAGGCAGAATCAGATTTTTTTTGGGGTACTCCGGCTGGGAGTACGAACAGCTGGGCCGGGAAATTGAAGAAAACACCTGGCTGGTAGGCAAAGAAAACATCAGTTCGCTAATGGACGAGGCGGCCAGCGGCACACTCTGGAAGAAGGCATTGTGCAAGCTGGGAGCAAAATATGAAATATGGTCGCGCTTCCCCCAGATTCCAACGTTCAATTAGTGCTGCGGAGAAGTTGCAACAGTACGACATCCTTATAGCACCCTCCTACGCGCCACCACTCCCTCAAAAGCCCACAACGCACAAAACCGCAGGATTCAAAAAGGCGGATACTTGCCTCATTATCCACCGAGATATGGACTATCAACTGTTTCAGATACAAGAAACTGAAAACATAGTCGCACAGCAAACGCAGCGCTTCCTTGGCATAACCATTGCCCTGATACTCCTTCCGTATGGCAATACCCACCTCTCCCCGGGCATGCATGGGAGAAAACTCTGTAATATCGATAGTGCCTATCACCGCATCATCCTCTACACGTATAATCATCATACGCAGCTGGCGGTCGGCAAACATATCGCATTCGGAATTCTCAATATATTGTTTCAAGACAAATCTGGAATAGGGCACGGTGAAGTTCGTCACATCCCAAGTCTGGGAATCATTCTCCATGGCATACATCACTTCCAGGTCTTCCGGCTCCATAGCACGGAGACGCACCCTTTCATTGCAGAAATAGGATTTATTCATATTTTCCAGTCGGTTACATTTCTTCTTTATTGATATGCAGTTCTTTACGCAGGCGTCCCTCACCCGGCAGGCAGAACAGAGAAGCCGTCAGTCCTATCAGTGCGCACAGTACACCCGTACTGCTCAACACTATATAATAGGTGAAAAAGCCTGCAAGCACCGGTATGGCAAGCAATGCCAGCCGCACGCCACTCCACAACGCATAGAGGCGGAGGGCTTCGGGAAGCGTCACTACATCTATTTTCCTGATCAATACCCATGAAAAGAGTTTCAGGGATACGGGCACGCAAGAGGCAGCCAGCAGAATGGTTATCGTCTCGGCCATATAGGTGGCACGTACATCTCCGGCATACATACCTACCCATTCGCCTCCGGTTTCTCCAAGCAGGACGAGCAGGATGGGAAGCATCCAGAAATAGGCAAAAGTTGTTCGGACACGCGCTGCGGTCTTCTTTATTTGTTCTTCCATTTAGTAAATTGATAGTGGATAATGAATAATTGATAATGGCCCCAAACAATCAGGCAGTTCCGGAAAATGGAGTGCGGTTCACAATACTGCGTCCCAGAGTCACTTCATCCGTATACTCCAATTCGTCACCGATGGAAATGCCACGGGCTATGACGGAGAGCTTCACGCCCAGTTTTTCCAGCTTGCGGTAGATATAAAAGTTGGTGGTATCTCCCTCCATCGTCGTGCTCAGCGCAAGAATCACTTCATTGATGCCGCCGGCGGCTACCCGCCGCACAAGGCTTTCTATCTGCAAGTCTCCGGGGCCAATGCCATCCATCGGCGAGATGACGCCTCCCAGCACGTGATACAAACCACGGAACTGTTGTGTGGCTTCCACAGCCATCACATCGCGGATGTTCTCTACCACACAAACCACAGAGGCGTCCCGTTGCGGACTGGAACAGATACGGCACGTCTCCGTATCTGATATATTATGGCATACCTTGCAATATTTCACTTCATGCTTCAGCGTCACGATGGCATTGCCGAACGCTTCCACCACTGCCGTATCCTGGCGGAGCAGGTGAAGAACCAGCCTCATAGCCGTCTTGCGTCCCACTCCGGGCAACTTGGCAAACTCATTTACCGCCTTCTCCAATAATGTAGAGGGAAACTGTCCATTCATACTTAAAATTCTCCTATTGGCCACAAAGATAGTGCAAACCGAATGCAGAATAAAATGAACTCGTTCATTTTTTATGCTGAGGTGCAGCCTATCTTCGCTTTCTGGGCAAAGATAGTGCAAACTTATGAAATTAGTGCTACCTTTGCCACACGTAAAACCCCAAAAAGGCAATAAAATGGATATTACAAACGCTGAATTCGTCATCAGTAACACAGACGTGCGGAAATGCCCCACCGGTACATTTCCCGAATATGCTTTCATCGGACGCTCCAACGTAGGAAAATCCAGTCTCATCAATATGCTGACCGGGAGAAAAGGGCTCGCCATGACCTCTGCCACACCGGGAAAGACCATGCTCATCAACCATTTCCTCATCAACAAGAGCTGGTACATTGTAGACCTTCCGGGATACGGCTACGCCAAACGGGGACAGAAAGGGCAGGAACAAATCAAACGTATTATAGAAAGTTATATACTGCAACGCGAACAGATGACTTGTCTGTTTGTTCTTATAGATAGCCGGCTGGCTCCCCAAGCCATCGACCTCGAGTTTACGGAATGGCTGGGCGAGAACGGTGTACCCTTTGCCATCGTCTTCACAAAGGCCGACAAACTGAAAGGCGGCAGACTGAACACCCACATCAACGAATACCTGGAACAGTTGAAGGAACAATGGGAAGAGCTGCCCCCCTACTTCATCACCTCTTCTGAAAACCGCATGGGACGGAAAGAACTGCTGGACTATATCGAAAGTATCAACAAAAGCCTGAATAGCAAACAATAGAAATAAGTAAAATGAAAAGATTAGTTTTTTGGCAACTGTTTGTTGCCGCACTACTGCTGACCAGCAATAGTCATGCACAATCCATCAAGGATTTGTTCAACAAAGAAAATATAGAGAAGGCGGTAAATGCCGTGACCGGCAAGTCAACAGCGGATATGACCGGCACTTGGTCGTATACCGGCTCCGCCATTGAATTCGAATCGGACAACCTGCTGCAGAAAGCCGGCGGTGCCGTTGCCGCCACAGCCGCAGAAAAGAAACTGGACGAACAGCTTGCCAAAGTAGGCATCAAAGCCGGGCAAATGTCATTCACATTCAACGCCGACAGCACATTCAGCGCCAAAGTAGGGCAAAAGAGCATGAAGGGAAGCTACTCCTACGATGCATCCACCCAAAAGGTCAACTTGAAATTCGCCAAGCTGATAGGTATGAATGCCAAGGTCAACGCTACCTCCACAACTATGGACCTGCTGTTCGAATCGGACAAGCTACTGAAACTGATAACCTTCCTCTCCAGCAAAAGCAGCAACTCCACTCTGAAGAGTATCGGCTCGCTGGCCAACAGCTACGACGGAATGATGCTCGGATTCTCATTACAGAAACTGTAACAACAACTTCCATACAACAAAAAAATCCCGCAAGCACCGAACAATGCTTGCGGGATTTTTTTATCTGAAAAGAGCGGAAAACGAGACTCGAACTCGCGACCCTAACCTTGGCAAGGTTATGCT
>OGMV01000048.1_pt1 | contig 81888 bp, 71 predicted proteins | sample 1573341 | NCBI WGS metagenome assembly OGMV01 (sample SAMEA2581994, study PRJEB24529) | metagenome | biome: Human gut stool | place: China | collected 2011 | reverse complement strand
TAACGTATGAAAAAAATAATTAATCTAACTATTCTTTCAGCAATTATACTATCACTAATCTTTATCCCTACCGTTCAAACTAATGCAGCTTCAACGGTTAACATTACATATTATTCAAGTAATGGTTATTTCAAAGCAAAGCCTAACCGTAGTAAGAGCAAAATTACTATCAAAAATAAAATAAACAAAAAACGTGGCTATGCTCCTTCCATTAGACGCAACGGATATAGTTTTACTGGTTGGTATACTCAAAAAAAAGGTGGTAAGAAATATTCAGCTTCTACCATCATCAAAAAAAAGCTTAAGCTTTATCCTCATTGGGTAAAAAGATACAAAATTAATACTAATTATTTTGTTCCTATGGGATTAAGTCTAACCGGGGTCGACGACTTTCAAAAATATTATGGCGAACTTACTGTTATTAGAAAAAACATTAAAGCACATGTTTCTCCTGGTGAATATTACTGTAAAAACAATAAAGGAGATTCAATATCTATTTTTTCTTGGTATGGATATAATGGTGATTACTTTCAAATAGACTCTTTAAAATGTAAGTTAAAAAATGTTATTAATATAAAAAAGACAACTTCTTTGAGCTTATTTCTAAAAAAACTTGGAGTAAAAGAATATAATTATAATTCAAAAACTCACTCTATAGATTTTATATGTGGAAAATGTTATTGTAACTTTCACAATGATGACGATGCTGAATATGAGGATATCTGGTGGACAATTAAAATGAATGATAAAAACCAACTTACTCCTGATACTGTTGTTAATTTTGATCTAATAACTGATTGGCAAATTTGGTAATAAAACACAATGTAGGAGATAACTGAACTATGAAAAAATTAATTTATTTAACAACTATATTTACAATTTTAGTATCACTAACCTTTATCCCTGCCATTCCAACCAATGCAGCAGCAAAGGTTAATATTACATATTATGCTGGTAAAGGTTACTTCAAAGCAAAACCTAACCGTAGTAAGAACAAAATTACTATCAAAAATAAAATAAACAAAAAACGTGGCTATGCTCCTTCTATCAGACGTGATGGATATACTTTTGATGGCTGGTACACTAAGGAAAAAGGAGGCAAGAAGTATTCAGCTTCCACCATCATCAAAAAAAAGCTTAAACTTTACCCACGTTGGATTAAAAAATACAAAATTAATACTAATTATTTTGTTCCTATGGGATTAGGTTTACCCGATATAGAAAGCTTTCAAAAATACTTTGGTAAACTTACTTTAATCAATAAAAATGTTGAAGAAGATGTTTATCCTAGTAATTATATATGCAAAACCCACAAAAAAGATTTGATTTATATATCTAGTTGGCCCACATCAGATTCCGATGCTTACTTTATTGATTATACAAAATGCAAGCTAAAAAACGTTATTAACATAAAAAAAACAACTTCTATGGGTATGTTTTTAAAAAAACTAGGTGTAAAACAGTACAATTATAATTCAAAAACTCATACTTTAGATTTCATATGTGGAAAATGTTATTGCATTTCTAATGTCGATGACGATGACGATGCCGAATACGAAGATGTATGGTGGACAATAAAAATGAATAATAAAAATCAAATTATGCCTAGTACGGTTGTAAAATTTGAACTTATAACTGACTGGCAAATATGGTAGTCATCTTTTAACTTAATACTTTAAACAAATTAGATGCAATTTATTGTATCTAATTTGTTGCATTATAGGAGAAATATAACGTATGAAAAAAATAATTAATCTAACTATTCTTTCAACAATTATACTATCACTATCCTTTATTCCTGCCATTCCAACTAATGCAGCTTCAAAGGTTAACATTACATATTATGCGGGTAAAGGTCACTTCAAAGCAAAACCTAACCGTAGTAAGAGCAAAATTAATATCAAAAATAAAATAAACAAAAAACGTGGCTATGCTCCTTCTATCAAACGTGATGGATATACTTTTGATGGTTGGTACACTAAGAAAAAAGGTGGCAAGAAATATTCAGCTTCTACCATTATTACAAAGAATCAAAAACTTTATCCTCATTGGTTAAAGAAATATAAAGTCAATAATAATTACTTTATACCGTTAGGTACAACTTATCCTAATTTATCTGATTATGAACCCTATTGGGGGACTTTAAAAATACTAAAGAAGAAAAAAGGCTCTTATTCCTATGATTATACTTTGATTAATGAGAAGCAAGATTATTTTTATGTTACCAGCAATGTTAATGCCCTAGATGATAATGGTAACTTTTTATATGATTATGGTTTTTCTAGTTTAAACTGTAAGCTAAAAAATTTGATTAATATAAATAAAGCTACCAATTTTAAAATTTTCTTAAGAAAATTAGGCGTAAAATATTACAATTACGATTCTAATTCTAAATTTTTAGATTTTATCTGTTGCAAAACTTATTATGCCTCTGAACATAAATATATTGATGTAGTTTGGCAAATATATCTTGATAAAAAGAATCAAATATTCCCAAACACTAACGTCTCATTTGTATTAACAGATGATTGGAAACGCTACTAATATTTTTGCTCAAAACAGATATTATTTTTACACTATCGAGGAGATTGTCTTATGAAAAAACTAATTAATTTACTTATTCTATTTACAACCATTTTATCACTAACCTTTATTCCTGCCATTCCAACCAATGCAGCATCAAAGGTTAACATTACATATTATGCAAATAACGGTTACTTCAAAGCAAAACCTAACCGTAGTAAGAGCAAAATTACTCTCAAAAATAAATTAAATAAAAAACGTGGTTATGCTCCTTCTATCAGACGTGATGGATATACTTTTGATGGCTGGTACACTAAGGAAAAAGGAGGCAAGAAGTATTCAGCTTCCACCATCATCAAAAAAAAGCTTAAACTTTACCCACGTTGGATTAAAAAATACAAAATTAATACTAATTATTTTGTTCCTATGGGATTAAGTTTGACTGGGGTTGACGATTTTCAGAAGTATTATGGCAAACTTACAATCACTAGCCAAAGTGTGAAAAAGCGTGTTTATCCTGGTAAGTTTAATTGCAAAAATGAAAAAGGTGATTTGATATATATATCATCCTGGTACGGATACGATTCTGATTCCTACCAAATTGACTACCTAAATTGTAAATTAAAAAATGTCATTAATATAAAAAAGCCAACTTCTATGAGCACATTTTTCAAAAAATTAGGTGTAAAGAAATATAACTACAATTCAAAAACACACACTATAGATTTTATATGTAAAAAGTGTTATTGCAATTTCCACAATGATGATGCAGAATATGAAGATATTTGGTGGACAATCAAAATGAATGATAAAAATCAACTTACTCCTGATACCATTGTTAATTTTCAACTTATAACAGATTGGGAAGTATGGTAATATTTTCCCTTACTTATTTCAGGTCTGCCACTTTCATGGCAGACCTGTTTTTTATATTTTGTCATCTACTTCTTCATCTTCGCTGTTGCATGTATTTAATATTTCTTTTAAACACTGGTTTATTTCGTTATTGTCTTTTATTTCTCTTTTAGTTTCTCCCTCACACATTGGTGGTTCCAGTTCCAGTGGTTTTACATCGTTTAATAACAAGTCTCCCTCTACGAATTTAAGGCAAGGATTGCTTTCTGCTTCGTGGGTGTTCATTTTCGGTGGCATTGTTTTTCCTAATGAGTTGAATTTGTATGCCTGATAATAAACTGTTCTAAGGTATAATGTTATTCCGGCAGACATTGTTCCCGTTGTGGGATTAAATTCCATAACTTTCGCAACTGCATTCATATTTAAACCATTTTCTACCGTATTGTCATACATATTAAAGCCTACGTAGTTGATATAGTATTCTTCGTATGAATTGTAAACTGTTGATGCTCCATAAGGTGCATACATGTCAACGGTTACACTTCTTGGATTTGTGTCCGGATTGTAGTTTGTTGTTCCAACTGCCGGCAAATATACTGCTTCTAATGAAACTGTTGTAATGTATTTCTTACAATTATCGTATAGTCTGATTTTAAATACTACTCTTAGGTTTGTAAGTTTTACACGCAGGCAGTTTGCTCTTCCCGGTATGGTTGATACTGTTGAAAAAGTAGGTGGATTTCCCATTTCTGCCAATTCCTCTTCAGTATATTCAACTGTTTCTTCTTCACCTGTAAAATAGCCTTTTCCTGAATATATTTTTATATCTGCCACCAAAAGCTGAACGTAAGTTGTTGTTGGATAAAGTGTTAAAATATTCTCAGGTATGGTTATTGTTCTACACAGATTTATTCCTACCTCATCATATATTATAGGGGAATATATAGACAAGTTTTCAGGTTCACCACATCCGGGGCTTACACATACATCACAATCTTTTCCGGTATGGCAACACTGATTGCACGACATCATTTTATAATCTGACATTTTTATCTCCTCTTTTTGTTTATTATATTTTATGCCGTATTACTCATAATGTTGCTTACACTTTTATATTTTTATTTATTGTTGATAATAGTAAAAAATGCTATACTAACTCATATGATTAAGTAAAGGATTTTATTATGAAACATAAATTATTTAATTTTATAAAAAAAGCATATGACTTTATTGACACTATTGGGCAGGACAAAGTAGGTATCTATACAGCTCAGGCTTCTTTCTTTATTATTTTGTCCATTTTTCCATTTATACTTTTGTTTTTTAATTTAATAGGTCATGCTTCAATTAATCAGAATACTATTATTTATTTGATTCATTCATATGCACCTGATTCTCTTAAGCCTTTATTTGTTCAGGCTGTTAGTGAAATATATGAACATGTATCAAGTGCTGCTGTGTCCATTACAGCCATTGCTGCAATATGGTCAGCATCTAAAGGCGTGTTGTCTGTAATGTTTGGCTTGTACGAAATAGCAAAAATTCACCAGAAACGTAATTATTTCATATCAAGATTTGTATCAATGCTTTATACAATAATATTTACTGTTGCATTGGCTTCTACAATGGTACTACTTGTTTTTGGTAATAAGCTCTTTAACCTTGCCATGTCACTGGCTCCATGGTTAAGACAGATATCTATTGTTACATTAATGCTTAGATATCTTTTGGTATTCTTACTTCTGGTACTTTTCTTCTCATTAATATACAGACTTGCCAATTTTAAGCTTGCTACTTTTGGAAAAGTATTTCCGGGTGCTTTTTTCTCAGCACTTGGCTGGGTTGTTTTTTCCTATATCTTTTCTATTTATGTAGACAGCTTTTCAGGAATGTCTTATATGTATGGAAGTTTTACCGCTGTAATCGTATTTATGTTATGGATTTATTTTTTGATTTATATAATGTTTATTGGTGCGGAAATCAATAAGCTTCTCTTCCCTGAAACTGAAGCTACAGTTACTGTAAAGATGTAATTTCAACGTCATTATAAAAGGTTGCAAGTATTTCCTTGTAACCTTTTCCTTTTTTTGCCATTTGGCAGGCAGCACTTTGGCTCATTCCACTTCCGTGTCCAAATCCACCTCCGTATATTTTTATTCCATCCAATTTGTTGTTTTTGTACACACTTTTTATTGAAATAAACGCACTTGGAAGCATGCTTAATTTTGTTCTCTTGGTTTTATCGCTTAGTTTTATTGTTGAGTAATATGAGCTTAGTATTTTTCTAATCTGATTTTGATTTACAATGGATATTTGTCTCTTATCTCCATAAATAGTCATTTGGGCAACTATTCCCCCTGCCCCTCTTTTGTTTATTTCCATTCGGTTAATTGTACCTACGTTTACTGCCATATTTTTGTATATGGAATTTTCTATCTGCTTAGTTGTCAGATATGTTGTCCATCTGTAAAAAGGCAATTTTTTCTCCACTGATTTAGGTTTTTCTTTTATATATTTATCAAAGATTTTTTCATCTGATATGTTTTCCGTGATTGTTGTAAGATTGGTTTCCTTTATATATTTCTGTTTCTTTTTTCCCCATATTCTATAGTCTGTTGTATATCCCCATGACGTAGAAAAATAATATGCATTTATTAATTTTCCTTTATACTTCATTACCGTGCCTTTTGTTTCATTTGCTGCTTTTATGCTGTTTTCTCCGGGAACGTTTTTGTTGTACACCTGATAACTTACGCTATCGTCTCCCTTGGCATTGTATTTTTTATATTTTTTGCCCTGACTTTTCATAATATATGTTCTGGCACAAACTGCCTGTGCCTTAAGGGCTTCTTTTGGCGATTCTTCCCCTATTTCGCTGGAAATTACCGCTGCAACATAATCTTCCATGCCAACCTGATTAACTAACACAAGACCACTGCTTTCTTTATATATGTAGAAAATCCCCTTATAACTTTGCATATTCTTTTCATCTTTCAGTATTGACATTTCACCTTTAGGCTCCACTTTTATAACATTGCTTTGTTTAAAATATTTACTGCCTGTTCCAATATCAATCTGCTTCTTTATGCTCTTTTTATTCTTAAAATTCTCTCCAAAATATATGTTTAATACTGATGCCTTGGCTACAAATTTTGAATAGTGCATTGTGATATAATTATTATTTAGAATAACAATTCTAACTGTGTTGTCTTTTTTGCTTTCTTCATTTGTTGTGGTCGCTGCTTCTGTTTTTATTTCAGTAATATTTTCGCTATTGACCGCCTGCAGGGACTTTCCTCCTGAATCATATTCAGGAATATACTCTACCTGATTAACTTTAAAAATAACCGCTGACAAAAACACTGCCACAAAAATACATACTGCTAGTTTTAATTTCATACTTCCCCCATTATTTCTTCTGATAAGATTTTTCAGAAAAAAAACGTAGTATAAAAAAATATACTACGTTTCTCATCTGTTATAATCGTTTCTCGCACATTCAAGTCATGCTTCGCATAAGGTGCTCGAAATCATAATCAATCACTTCGTGATTGGTTATAAAATATGTACCTGAAATGCCGGCCTGCGTTTTGAGTCCTAGCAAACGCCAGGTGGGCAACCGCATCTAAAGTTCTGCCTTCCACCTGATAATGAGGCTTGACATCCCTTTAGAGATTAGGAATCCCTTTATTCAAACTGTAGGTTCAAAATAGGCAGGATTCACGAACATTTCAGGTCAAAATAATTAATAAATATTAATTATTTTGATAATGTAATTATAGTTTATCATTGCAATTTTTGCAATCACTTTTCGTTTACATTTTATGATTATTTTTTCTTTATGATGTTGTTTTTGTCTTTAAAAATATGTCCTTCAGGAATAACTCCACGAACACTTGATAATGGATAAACATTACAGTGTCTTCCGATTACTGTTCCCGGATTTAATACTGAATTACAACCAACTTCTACATAGTCTCCAAGCATTGCACCGAACTTTTTAAGTCCTGTTTCAATCTGCTCATCGCCGTTCTTTACTACTACTAATGTTTTGTCTGATTTTACATTAGATGTAATTGAACCTGCTCCCATATGAGAATGTGTTCCAAGTATACTGTCACCAACATAGTTGTAATGTGGAACCTGTACTGTATTAAATAAAACAACGTTCTTTAATTCTGTAGAATTTCCAACTACACAGTTCTTCCCAACAATTGCCTTTCCTCTAACGAAAGCTGATGGTCTTATTTCTGTGTCAGCGTCAACAATCAAAGGACCCGTTAAGCTTGCTGTTGGAGCAATCTTAACTGTTTTGTGAACCCAGATGTTATCTTCAATCTGATTAAATTCATTCTTTGGAAGTGTTGGTCCAAGTTTCATAATAAAGTCTCCAATATCAGCTAAAACTTCCCATGGGTATGTTTTTCCTTCAAATAATTTTGCAGCTATTGTTTCATTTAAATCATATAAATCCTTTATTGTATACATTTGGTTTTCTCCTTTATTCTACTGTTACGGATTTTGCAAGGTTTCTAGGCTTATCTACGTTTAATCCCTTAAGTACTGTTGTGTAGTATGCAATTAACTGTAAAGGAATTACTGTTAACATAGGCATTAAAACATCTTCCATTGCAGGTACTTCGATAGCTTCATCGATTACGCCCTCACTAAATTCTGTTCCTTCCTTACATACGGCAATTGTAAATGCTCCTCTTGACTTAACTTCAACAATGTTGCTTACTGTCTTTTCTAATAATTCTGTTTGAGTAGCTACGCCGATTACTGGCATTCCATCTTCTACTAATGATATTGTTCCATGCTTTAATTCACCTGCTGCATATGATTCTGAATGAATGTATGAAATCTCTTTTAACTTAAGTGAACCTTCCATACTTAATGCATAGTCTAAACCTCTACCAATGTATAATAAGCTCTGTGCTGTAATTAACTTACTTGAAACATATTTACATTTCTTTTCACATTCCATTGTCTTTTCAATAATGTCAGGGATTTCAGCAAGCTTAGCTGTTAATCTCTTACATTCATTTTCATCAATGTGTCCTTTTGCATATGCCATTTCAAATGCAAGAAGGTACATTACTGACATCTGTACTGAAAATGCCTTAGTTGAAGCAACCGAAATTTCAGGACCTGCATGTGTGTAAAGAACCATATCTGATTCTCTTGCAATCGATGAGCCCTTAACGTTAACAACTGATAAAACCTTGGCACCTTTATCGTGTGCAAGATGAAGTGCTGCCTTAGTATCTGCTGTTTCACCTGACTGTGAAACTACAATAACTAAATCTTCAGGTGTTATAATTGGATCTCTGTATCTAAATTCAGATGCAATATCTACTGTTACTTCTGTTCTTGCAAGCTTTTCGATTACGTATTTTCCAACCATACCGGCATGCATTGCTGTACCACAGGCTACAATAAATAACTTTCTGTAATTCTTTAAAGCTTCTAATGTTAAACCACATTCTGAAAGGTCTGGCATTCCATTTACAATTCTTGGTGTGATTGTTGTCTTTACTGCATTAGGCTGTTCATGAATCTCTTTTAACATAAAATGTTCATATCCGCCTTTTTCTGCAGCATCCATATCAAGGTTAGAAACCTGAACTTCTTTCTTGATAGGTAATTTATGCATATCACAGAACTCAACTCTGTCTGACTTAATTGTTGCAATTTCGTTTTCTTCTAAAAGATAGTAATTTCTTGTATATTTCAAAATTGCAGGTACGTCTGATGCAATAAAGTTCTCTTCGTCGCCGGCACCGATTATAAGTGGGCTATCTTTTCTTACTGCAAAAATTCTGTCAGGAAAATCTTTAAATACAATACCAAGTGCATATGCTCCTCTTACATCTTTAAGAGTCTTGATAATTGCATCTACAGGATCACCTTCGTAATAATAATCTAATAATTTAGCTACTGTTTCTGTATCTGTTTCACTAATAAATGTGTATCCCTTGTCAATAAGGAAATTCTTAATATCTTTGTAGTTTTCAATAATACCATTGTGTACAATTGATACTCTCTTATTTCCATGAGGATGTGAGTTAATATCTGATGGTTCACCATGAGTTGCCCATCTTGTATGACCGATACCACAATGTCCCATTGGCTTGTGTTCAGCTACTTTCTCTCTTAAGTTCTTTAACTCGCCTTTAGCCTTTTCTACTGTTATTTCTCCATTTTCAAATACGGCAATACCTGCTGAGTCATATCCTCTATACTCTAACTTAGATAATGAATCTAATAAAACGTCTGTACAGTCTCTTTCACCTACATAACCTACTATTCCACACATTACTTATTGTTCCTCCTATAAAATTGCGACACATAATTATAATAATTAGTCATCTGACCTGCGTTATTTAAATTAATAACGTTATTAAATCTGCCCCTGATAAAATCATCCAGCTTTTTCATATATTCCTCTGATGTTATTTTTCCTTCCGCTACCTGGGTAAGGCCCAGTTCCCAACTGGCTGTCAATTCAGGATTAAGCAATGATTTAATTGAACCGTGAACTACTCCAAAAATCATTTCTCCCAACTGAGTCGGAGTAATTACCTGTGTCTTCTTATTTAATGATATGTACTTAATGTTCACCAGTTTCTTTATTATTTCTGCTCTTGTTGCACTGGTTCCGATTCCCGAGCCTTTAATCTGTGCTCTCAAATCTTCATCTTCAATAAGCTGACCTGCATTCTCCATGGCAAGAATAATCGAACCTGATGTGTACCTTTTAGGTGGCGTTGTCTCACCTTCTTTTATACTCATCTCATTAACGGTAATTTTACCACCTTTGGGCATATTATACAACAATTTAAAAAATTCTTCATCTAATTCTGCCTCTTCGTTGATAATATTTTCATTTTCAAGCTCTTCTTTAGCTTTTTCTTCATTAGTTTTTTTGTCTGATTTATTGTCTGTCTTATTGTCGGTAGCTTTCTTTTTGCTAGGAACTCCTGCTATTTCAAGATAACCTTTTTGAGCCAAAATCTTAAAGTTAGATGAGAAGTGTTCTGTAGTTGTTGTTCCATCACTAAATGTTGCCGGCATAACTCCTACCAAAGTAGCTTTTTTGTATATTGCCGGTGGATAGAATATGCTTAAGAAACGTCTCACTATAAGCATATATACTTTCTGATTAATTGGTTTCTGCTTAGCCAAACCGTTTAATCCCTGACCTGTCGGTATTATGGCATAATGATCTGTTATCTTTTTGTCATCTACATATTTAGTCTTTGCAAGGTTCTTGTAGGACTGTTGCTTTAAAATATTCTGTGCAAAAACGCTACATGGCTGATAATATTGCAAGCCCGAAATATTCTTGCTTATCTCCTTTGCAACTGCCGTTGAAAGAACTCTGGCATCTGTTCTTGGGTAAGTTACAAGCTTGCTTTCGTACAACTGCTGCACTACATTTAATGTTTCATCAGGACTAATCTTAAACATCTTTGAACAGTCATTTTGAAGTTCCGCTAAGTTGTATAACAACGGTGCCTGTTTTTTTTCATCCTTCATAGTGATGGACTTAATAGTCATTTCTAATGGATATTTTTCAATATTCATATCACCAGTATTTTCCGAATTGTTTCCTACTGCACTGTTTGTTACATTATTGTTTGTATCATCTGATGCAATATTTGTGGAATTGTTGTTTGTTGCTATTTCGTCATTGCTATTGGCTAGTCCATTTTCCTCTAAAGCTCTTATCAGTGCCTGGGCTGTTGTTTTTTCTTTAAATCCGTTTTCTTTATACAAAAGTGGAGATTCAAAGAATTTTGATGTTTTCTGTGATTTCCATTCTGTATCTATTTTTCGTCCGTGTATATCAGTCTTTGCCATAACTCTATAGAAAGGTGTTTTTTCGAAACCTCTTATTTCACGCTCTCTATTGCATACCATTCCAAGAACGCAGGTCATTACTCTACCAACATTAATTGACTTCCACTCTCCCTTTAAATAATTGGTTATGGAATTTCCATATTTTAAGGTTAAGAGTCTTGAAAAATTAATTCCCATCAAATAATCTTCTTTTGCTCTAAGATATGCTGCGTCAGAAAGATTGTCATATTCCTTTAGGTCTTTTGCCTCTTTTATTCCACGAAGAATTTCTTCCTCAGTCTGGGAATCAATCCATACTCTCTTCTCTTTTTTGCCTTTAACTCCCGCTTCCTGGGCAACTAATCTATATATGTATTCTCCCTCTCGTCCCGAGTCGGTGCAAACATATATTGTGTCCACGTCATCACGGTTCAAAATCTCTTTTACTATATTAAATTGTTTTTTTACCCCGGGAATCACCTCATACTTCCATTGTCCCTGAGGTATAAATGGCAAATCTCTAAGATTCCATTTTTTGTATTTTTCATCATAACATTCCGGATAACTCATTGTTACGAGATGACCAACGCACCATGTAACTATGGCATTTTCACTTTCCATGTATCCGTCTCTCCTAGTTGTCTTTAGCTTTAATGCCTTGGCAAACTCTGCTGCCACACTAGGTTTTTCTGCAATAAATACTGCTTTCATACAGCTCTCCTATGTTCTATTTGCTGATTTCGTTTTTATGTACATTTGGATTTGTTTTTTGTTTGATTTACTATATACATTTTTTATTTTGCTTTTTCTATAAGTTTTATTTGCTGATTTCGTCTAATGTTTTAGTGTAGGCTGGAAGAAACATTTCAATAAATTTCTCAATTTCTTCCATATGCATTTCATCCAAAGCCTTCTTTATTGTTTCCTCAGCTTTTGCAAAATCAGTGTTTCCTGTATTTCTTTCTTCTATGCACTTAATATATGCAGACATCTTATCTGCTGCCTTTACATATTTCCAATTAATATCATCATGCTCAATTAATATTTTTTCATATGCATTCTGCATTTCTTCCGGCAACTCTGAAATCAACTGGCAGGCCGCCACATTTTCAACCTTCTTGTATGCATCTCTTATTTCAGGTGCATAATACTTAATCGGTGTTGGCAAATCCCCTGTTATAATTTCTGTTGTGTCATGCATAATTCCAAGCATTGCTATATGCTCAGCATCCAACTCTTTTCCAAAATAAGCATTACCTATAACTGCCAAAGCATGAGCTATAATAGCAACTTCCAAGCTATGCTCCGCAATATTTTCAGTTTTTGTATTTCGCATCAATCCCCAGCGATTGATGTATTTCATTCTGGCTAACATACCAAAGAAATTATTCATGGTGTAACTCCTATTCTTCTGTGTGATATCTATTATCTGTGAATTATCTATTATCTGTGTGTTTTCCATATATTTCATATATAGATTTCTGTAAATTTTTCAATCTAATAACTTCAACAACGATGCCTTACATTGTGTCCGCTAAAATTTAATATAACTTTTATATTATAGCAAACTTTTAGTAATAATGCTAATATTTGAACGTGATAAATACTTGTTATTGAGTTTTTATTTTGTACCACCACAGCCTTACGCCATGGTGGTACATTCTTTAAAACAAGTTTTTTATCAACTTCCGATGCTCAATTATGACTACTTATACAACTACTTACGCAACCACTCATACAATTGCTCATACTGCCACTCATACAATTACTCATTTCTTTAATCATCGGGACAAATCTACTTATTACTTTCCCTATCAACCATCTCATACAGTTTCTTCATTGCATCTTTCAGCCCGCCGATTTCATCAATTATGCCTTCCTTAACTGTCTGCTTGCCAACGAGAATACTGCCCACATCTTTTGTCAGAATTTCAGTTTCATTCATTAATTCTGAAAATCTGTTTTCGCGAATGTGACAGTGATTGATTACGAAATCATTTATTCTTTCCTGTATTTTTTTGAAATATTCGTAGGTCTGCGGCACTCCTATAAACATACCATTCATTCTTACCGGATGTATTACCATTGTTCCTGTTGGCACAATAAATGAATAATCAGCAGATACCGCTAACGGCACTCCTATTGAATGACTTCCTCCAAGTACAAGTGAAACTGTTGGTTTGCTTAGACTTGCAATCATTTCCGCAATGGCAAGTCCACACTCCACATCTCCACCAACTGTATTTAATATAATCAGCAAGCCATCTATATCCTGATCGTCTTCGATTTTTGCAAGCATTGGCAAGATGTGTTCATATTTGGTAGCCTTAGTACCTGATGCCACATTTTCGTGCCCCTCTATTTCTCCGATTATGCTTAACAAAAATATATTCTTGTGATTATTATTGTGATCAAGTTTTACCTGACCATATTCTTTAATTTCATCCATAAAAAAACCTCCATACTACTCTCTATGTAGTATGGAAGCTTTTTCAAAAAATATTATAAGATATTATTTATTATACTCCTCTACGATTTCATCATAACTTAACTTTCCACCAAACAAATCAAGTGCACTGCCAATTGTAAAATCCAGATTGCCCTGTGAAATTTCAGCAAACTTCTCAATCTGTTCTTTTGAACCTATTCCGCCGGCATATGTTATTGGAATGTCTGTAAACTTAGACAACATTTCAACAAGTTCTTCTTCCATTCCGCCTGATTTGCCTTCCACATCAACACCGTGTACAAGAATTTCATCACAATATTCTGACAGCTTTTTCAAAGTTTCAAGGTTTACCACTTCATCAGTAAACTTCTGCCATCTGTCTGTAACTATATAATATTGCCCGTCTTTCTTTCGACAACTTAAATCCAAAACAATATGTTCTTTTCCAACAGCTTTTACAAGGCTTTTAAGATTGCCGTAATTAACTCTTCCGTCTTTAAAAACAAAAGATGTTACTATTACGTGAGTCGCACCAGCTCTTATGTAGTCGTCTGCATTAATTGCCGTAACGCCTCCGCCTATCTGCATTCCATTAGGATATGCCTTAAGTGCAGCCAACGCCTGCTTTTTTGATTCCTTAAAGAACTCAGAACCTCCGGCATTTAAAATTATAATATGACCGCCTTTTATGCCATCTTTTTTGTAAAGATTAGCATAATAGGCTGCATCTTTTTCTGATACAAAATTTTCATCCGCCTGATTTCCTTTATCCTTAAGGCTTCCGCCTACTAACTGTTTTACTTTTCCATTATGTATGTCTATACACGGTCTGAATTTCATAATCTATGCTCCTTGATTAGTAACTTATAATTTAGATTTTCATATGATACCGCTCCTGGCAAGAGTTTATAATCAAATTCTTTAATTTTATGCATTTAGTGCCTGCTCTAAATCTGCGATTATATCTTCTGCATCTTCAATTCCTACAGAAAATCTAATTAAATCAGGCTGTACACCTGCTTCGATTAACTGCTCGTCTGTCATCTGTCTGTGAGTATGACTTGCCGGATGAAGTACGCATGAACGTGCATCTGCTACGTGTGTAACAATTGCCACGAATTTAAGGTTGTCCATAAACTTAATTGACGCTTCACGTCCACCCTTAATTCCAAATGTTAATACTCCACAAGTTCCGTTAGGCATATATTTCTGTGCCAAATCGTAGTATTTGTCTCCTTCAAGTCCCGGATAGTTAACCCAAGCCACCTTGTCATTATTCTTAAGCCACTTAGCTACCTTTAATGCATTTTCGCAATGTTTAGGCATTCTAAGGTGTAATGTTTCAAGTCCTACATTAAGCAGGAATGAGTTCATTGGTGCTGGAATTGAGCCTAAATCTCTCATTACCTGTGCTGTAGCTTTTGTAATATATCCTGCCTTACCGAATTTTTCTGCATAAACAATTCCATGATATGAATCATCCGGTTCAGTCATTCCAGGAAACTTGTCTGCGTGTGCTTTCCAGTCAAAATTGCCACTGTCTACAATTGCTCCGCCTACTGCCATAGCATGACCATCCATATATTTTGTAGTTGAATGTGTAACAATGTCAACTCCATATTCAAAAGGTCTGCAATTAATAGGTGTTGGGAAAGTATTGTCAACAATAAGTGGCACTCCATGAGCGTGGGCTGCCTTGCTGAATTTTTCAAAATCAAATACAACAAGAGACGGATTTGAAATTGATTCTCCAAAAACACATTTTGTATTTGGTCTGAACTCTTTTTCCAAATCTTCCGGTGAAATATCAGGATCAACAAATGTTACATCTATTCCCATCTTTTTCATTGTTACTCCAAAAAGATTAAAGGTTCCTCCGTAAACATTTGAAGAGCAGATAAAATGATCTCCCGCTTCACAAATATTAAATACAGCATAAAAATTAGCTGCCTGACCTGAAGATGTAAGCATAGCTGCAGCACCACCTTCAAGTTCACAAATCTTTGATGCCACCGCATCGTTTGTTGGGTTCTGTAATCTTGTGTAGAAATATCCGCTGTCTTCTAAATCGAATAGTCTTCCCATCTGTTCAGATGTGTCATACTTAAAAGTTGTACTCTGGTAAATTGGAAGAACTCTTGGCTCTCCCTTAGTTGGCTTCCATCCACCCTGAACACAAATTGTTCCTTTGTTGTTTTCCATTTTTTTGCTCCTTAAATAAATATCTTTTTTTCTTATATAAATAGAATTGCAAGAGCTAAATTTTCATTAATTCATGCTTGCAATCCTTTAACCGGAACATTTATTCCGGTTTATAATCTTTTAATAAAATATGACTTGTGATACTGCAAATAGCAAATAGAATTGCTATAATTACAACTGATGTTATAAAAAATCTTTTGTTCATTATAGGCATAACACAAGTATCTATAAAAAAAAGAACAAAAAGCACCGTGGCTATTTTGTTGCATAATTTTCCAATCTTAATCTTTTTGTCTTCTGTCATAAAGCGTTCTCCATGTATTGTTATATATTTAACTATAATCTTCTTATCACTCTGGTTAATGTTATAATTATCTAACTATTATAACATTAGCTAATCTTTATATCAATCTCAACCACATTGGTAGGAATAAGATGAGGGGCAATCGCACTAGCAGTTCATAACGCAAAACGATAACCCCTTAACATAACAAATTTTTAATTGTTTTATTTTTCTAAAAAATATTATTCTTAATTAAATCCAAAGAATTTGTTTACAACCTTATATCCTACTACAGAACACTTTCTACCAAACTTTCCCGGAAGATTCATTGTTCTTCCAAGAAGTGAATTTCTTACTATTCCATATAATTCAGGATTTGCTTCTTCAAGCTGTTTCCAAAGCTTTTCTTTGTCCTTTAATCTTTCCTCAGAGCCTTCTCTAATTGAAAGAATTGAAGATACACACATCATCATATCAAAATAATGAATCATTGCATCATTTGCGTTCTTCTGGTCCTTTGGACTGCTATTGTAGATTTCAAGCATAAGCTTTGTAACCCTGTACTGCTGGTCAAGTCTTTTAATCATAACTGATTCATGAACTGACTGGTCATCTCTTCCGATAAAATATTTGTAAAGGCAAACATCTAAGTAATAGATGTTCTTTACATATGGCAACGGCTGGAATACATAAATGTTGTCAACATAGAATGTATGCTTTGGAAGTTCCATTCCACATTCTCTAAGAATCTTTGTTCTGTAAATAACTGAATGCATTAGCAAATACTGTGTTCTTCCAAAATGAATATCTTCCCAACCAAGCATTTTGCCCGGTGTCATGGCACTTCTGTATCTCATAATCTTCTTGTGTCTTGCACCCTGCTTGTCATACATAAAATTAGACACAAGCATATCAAGACCTGCATCTTTTGCAACCATTTCTTCCAAAAGATTTAATACTTTTTCAAGTGCTTTTCTTCCAAGGCAGTCATCGCTGTCAACTACCTTAAAATACAAACCTGTTGCATTCTTAATTCCTGTGTTTACAGCTTCTCCATGTCCACCGTTTTCCTGATGAATTACTCTTACAATGTTAGGAAACTTTTCTTCATACTTCTTTGCAATCTGCAATGTGTTATCTGATGAACCGTCATCTACAATAATAATTTCAACTCTGTCTCCACCTGTTAACGCACTACAAATACTTTTTTCCATGTAATCCTGTGAATTATAACATGGAATTGTAATCGTCAATAATTTCATTACCTGTCCTCCTAATCTGTACCGCCCCTCCCCTTTGTGTGGGCAATTGTCGGGAAATATGCTTTTTAATTTATTTCCTCTGGTACTACTTTTTTGTTGATTACTCTATATAATAAAAATGTTAATAAACCTGTTATTATTACAAAAACTATAAGCACAATTAAGTCCTGTACTGAGTAAGTAATATGCTGATCAACCACGCTTTCTCCTGAAATTGTTGCAAAAAAAGTTATTAATATTGCAACAAAGTTGGCTGTTCCATGCAAAATCATTGGTGCAATTATGCTCTTGTATCTTTCATATACATAAACACATGCCATGCCTAACAAAAATGCATATGGTGCCTGTATCCAGTTTCCGTGATATACACCAAAAAGCAATGATACGATAATTGCTGACGGAATTACTCCGGCCATTCTTCTAAGTCTTCTATAAATAACACCTCTAAACATTAATTCTTCTACAATAGGCGCACCAACAGCCGTTGCCAATGCCTGTATTATAAACGGACCGCTTGTAAGTGCCTCTGATGTGCCTACATATGAATCAATCATAAATTTCGGCATAAACATCTGTAGAATAGAAACAAAATAATTGGCACAAAACATTGTTGTTATTCCAAAAGGAATTATAAGTAAAAATTTAAATGCTGATGTTCTTTTAAACTTCTTAAAAAATCCTGTTTCTTTATCCAAATTTATGTCATCTTTTAACCATTTAATTAATACCGGTGCTGTTATAATCTGTGATATTAACAACTCAAGTAAAATATTTTCCTCTGCTATTTTCATGCCAATCTTTGATGCTGAAAAAGTAGCATAATCATGTAACACAAAATTAGCTGCAAATATAATTCCAAATGTTACTATCCCTGATACTACTACTTGAACTACCATATACAAAATCATTGGGCTAATCAATCCCCAAAGTCTTCCTGCTGTTATTTTCTGTCTCATCTTTTTTCCTCAATTCTGTGCTTTATACACTTATACATTATATCTATATATTGTTATCTTTTTGTGTCTTTGTATAAAAATAATTATCTATACTCTTCTGTGCAATTTAATTACGTTTTAAAATTTATATAATTAAATTCTATCTTAAAATATGTATGATTTAATTCTATTTAAAATTCTTTATAATTTTTATTTTAACAACATATTGCATAGTTCTGTGGCAGAATAAGCTATGGCTTTAGCTCCATGAGCCAGCATTTCGTCCTTGTCGCCAAATCCGTAATCAACACCTATTGAATCAATACCAACAGTATTAGCGCCATCAATGTCAAAACATGTATCACCTATCATAATACACTGCTTCTTAGTTATGCTGTCAGGCATCTCATCAAACAATGCTTCAAGTACATCAACTTTGTTCTGTCTTGGTCCTTTAAGCTCAGCTCCCATAACTTTATCAAAATAGCTGTAAATCTTTAAATACTTAAGAACTTCCTTAGCCATAGGAAGTGGTTTAGAAGTTGCCAATGCAATATACTTACCATTACCCTTTAACATCTCAAGCATTTCTTCAGTTCCCGGATATATTTCTGTTTCATATATTCCTATAGGCTTGTATCTTTCTCTATAAAATTCAACACCTTCCAACGCCTGTTCTCTCGTAAAATCATAACTTTTCATTAATTCATCAACCAATGGAGGACCTATAAAATGCTCTAATTTATCTAAATCAGGCTCTTCAATTCCAAACTTTGAGAGAGCATATTGAACTGACTTGGTAATTCCTTCTTTTGAATTACTTAATGTTCCATCTAAGTCAAAAATAATCACATTGTAGTTATTCATATATTTCTCCTGTATTTTAAAACAATCTCTGTTTAATTATTTTAATGTAACTTGTTTTTAACAAGTTTAGTATAAACTTATCTTTTTCTTAATTGATTTTTAATATAACTTATCTTTTTTCTAAAATTACTGTTTACAGCATTATTTGTAGTATAACATAGTTTGCCCTTGTTTTACAGTAACTTTTGATTTATAATATTTTAAGAATTTATTAAATTTTTGTGAGGTACATATAATGAGTCAGGCAAAAGTAGACAAGCATAAACAGGAAAAATACAACAGAAAGAAAAATGTTAAGAAGCGTAACTTTAAAAAGATTGCAGCATACGTTGTTGCAACACTTATTGCTATAGCATTTATTGGTTATATCGGATATTCTGTTGCTATTGACACAGGACTTTATACTCCTGCCACAACAACACAGGGAAGCACCCTTTCAAAAGAAGCTATTGAAAGTTTAAGACAGCAGTTAATTAAAAACGGCGACTCAAACGTTCAGGGCAAAACAGGTGATGCTTCAACTGAAGCTGCTACAACAGCTACAAGTGCTGAAACAAGCGCTTCTAAATAAGATTATTGAAAATAAAAATCCTTACAGTTTCTTTTATTGAAGCTGTAGGGATTTTTTAATGTCCCCCCACTACACAAAAAAAATCAACCCTGCAGCCAATTAATTGCAATAATGTAATCAACTACAGGATTGATTCTTATATTTTTCTCTATTCCACTGTTCTTCTTCCCACTACATTCTGTCAGGTGCACTAAATCCTAACAAGTCTATGCACTGTTCAAGTACATTAATTGTAAGATTGATTAATGCAATGTATCCTGCCTTCTTAGTCTGATCTTCTTCAGCAAGAATCTTTGTTTCATGATAAAATCTGTTAAATGCATTAGATAAATCATATACATATGAGCAAATCTTATGTGGAGCAAGTTCTTCTGCTGCATTTTCAATTATTTCATTAAACTTAGCTACTTCAAGCATTAACTGCATCTGTGAGCCATTGTCCGTGTTGATTACAGGAAGGTTTACATCTGCGTTTCCGCTTTCAGCTTTGTATTTTTCAAGAATTGACTTAATACGTACTATTGTGTAAAGAATATATGGGCCTGTATTTCCTTCAAATGAAGCAAATCTGTCAATATCAAAGATATAATCCTTTGATGCCTGGTTTGACAAATCTCCATACTTAAGTGCTGCAAGTCCTACAATCTTAGCTGTGTTATTAGCTTCTTCCTCACTTACTGTACGGTTTTCCATAATCTTATCGTATACAGCTTTATTAATCTGTGCAATAAGACTTTCAAGACGCATTACACCGCCATCTCTTGTTTTAAATGGCTTGCCGTCTTTGCCATTCATTGTACCGAAACCTAAAAATTCCATCTTAGTATTTTCGTCTACAATGTTAGCTTTCTTAGATACACGGAATACCTGTGTAAAATGTAATTCCTGACGCTTATCAGCTACATAAATATAGTGGTTAGGCTTGTAATCCTGTTCTCTCTGGATAATTGTTGCAAGATCTGATGTTGCATATAAAGCCGCGCCATCTGACTTTCTAACAATACATGGTGGAAGTTCCTTTGTGTCATCTTCCTTTGAAATGTCAACAACTAAAGCTCCCTGACTTTCATAAGCTAACTTCTTGTCAATTAAATCCTGAATAAGTCCCGGAATATATGGCTGAGCATCACTTTCACCCTTCCATAAATCAAAATCAACATCTAAGTTTCCATAATTCTTCTTTAAATCTTCAACAGAAACTTTCATAATATGTTTCCAAATAGCTGTATATGGAGCATATCCACTCTGAAGCTTTAATGTTGCCTGATGTGCTTTCTCTTTAAACTCTTCATCAACTTTAGACTTAGCACTGGCACATGGATAAATCTCTTCTAATTCAGAAATTGTAAATGGTGCCTCTTCAGGGTATTCTCCTGTGTATGATTCATCAAAATAAACTAAATCAGGTTTACGACATTCAAGCTCTGTAATAATAAGTCCCATCTGAAGTCCCCAGTCTCCCAAATGAACATCAGAAATAACTTTATTACCCATAAATCTTTCAATACGTTTAACGCTTTCACCAATAACTGCTGAACGCAAATGTCCAACATGTAGAGGCTTAGCTACATTAGCTCCACCGTAATCAATTACAATAGTTTCAGGTTCCTTGTTTTCACATCCATACTTGTCAGCTTCCTTCATATCATTAAGATATTTAGCTACGAATTCACTATTTAATTTAATATTAATGAATCCCGGCATAACTGCTTCAACTGATTCAAACATTTCATTGTCCTGTAATGACTCAACAACCTGATTGGCAATCATAATAGGTGCCTTGTGGTAAAGCTTTGCACCTGCCATTGCCCCATTACACTGATACTGACAAAGGTCAGGTCTGTTAGATACAACAACCTTACCTAATTTTTTGTCATATTCATTCTTTTCAAAAGCTTTTTCAAACTCTTCTGTAATAAGTTCTAATAATTTTTTCATTATAATGTTACTCCGTTTAATTTAAGTAATTCACGGGCTGATTCAACAGAATCAACACCAGTTTTATTCTTGATAGGTGCAAATTCTTTCTCTCTTACAACTTCGTAAGCAAGACAATTATCCATCATATGTACCATATCAAGTACTAATGTTTCAAACTTGAATCCGTTTTCAGTTTCAGGTTTTACTGCATTACCATTTTCATCAATGTGAGCAATCTTCTTCTTTACAACATGCACTGAAAGATTGTTGTTCATATTCTTTTCTAAATCTTCAATGTTGAATAAATAATTTAAGATAACACCATACTTGTATGCAAGTTCTCCGTCTGCCTTAGTCTGGTATCTCATATCTTCAGTTAATTCATAATATTCAACAATAGATGGCTTTCCATCTTCTAAGCATAGTACACCAACCTTTTCTTCAGGTGTAGCCTTAGAAACAACCTTTGCTGCTGAACGGTATCCGCCATCAATCATGGCACCTACGAAACAAGGATCAGCCATTCTCTGGCAAACATTATCAACTGCAAAAATATTAATATATTCAACTCCTGCCTTCTTAGCTTTTTCACAAAGACCTGCCTTAACGAATGAGATAAACCATCCACCATTGCCATTAGGTGAGGTTGAAATTCTATCCTTGTCTTCCAAGAAAATCTTGCCATCAAAAGATGCTGCAGGAGCCATTTCCTGTACAAAGAAATCAACATAATTCTTATCATAACCAAAATAGTTCATTTCTTCAAAGAACTTAACTGTGTCATCGTTGTTCTTTTCACTTGTCATAATATAAAGTGGAACCCACGCACCTGTCTGATTAACAACATCCATTAAATTCTTAATAAGCATTTCAAAAATATATACGTCCCTGGTAAGACCAATATTGTACATTCCCTTAGGCTTATCTGAGCCAAGTCTTGTACCCATTCCACCTGCTAAAAGTAAAGCTGCAACTTTTCCCTCTTTAATTGCTTCCGTACCTATAGCTGTGTATTTATCTTTGTTTGCTTCAATATCAGCAATGCTTACTGCATCGTCAAGGGGTGTGATAACACCTTTTTCAGTTTCTTTTCCGCCATCTTCAATTAACTTAAGCAAATCAAAATCAATTTCATCTATCTGCTTTAATAAAGACTGTCTCTGGTTTTCATCAAGTTCATCATAATACTTTAATAACTGAGACTGATTATACTTTTCCAATTTTGCTTTTGTTTCCTGTAAATTCATTCATTACCTCCATTGGCTTCCCATTTTTTCATATTTTCATACTATAAAGAATAAATTATTTTCCAATAATATGCAAGGTTTTAATGCTACAAAGTATTTCAATACAGCTCTGATATCTTAAATCAGGATTATTTCTTGTACATTTTTTTATTATATTTCTAAGTTTATGGCTTGTTTTAAAATAGTCTTTAAAACTGTAAAGTGATTTACTGCCTGACACTGAATTATATGTTTTTGCAGTTTTTAAATAGTACATTGTTGTACCTATTCCATATATGTCTGCCCTAATGTCAGTATTATAAAGCCCCTTCCCTTTGCTATCGCCAAACTGCTCCGGTGCCGCAAATCCCTTACTTCCCAAGGCAAGCTTATCCACATCAATATCTGTTCTGTATCTTTTTGCTATGCCAAAATCAATAAGCTTAATTCTTCCATCTTTGCACAAGATAATATTAGCCGGCTTTAAATCTCTATAAACTATTGCCGGCGACAAACTATGAAGATAATAAAAGCCACTGCATACCTGTTCCATAACTTTTACAAGCATTTTTGTAGATAATGTTCCATATTCATCCACATATTTCTTTAAATCAATCCCATCTATATATTCCATTACCAGAAAAAATACATCTTCAATCTTTATTAAGTCAAAAATTTTTGGAAGGACCGGATGAGTGCAGTTCTTTAAAACTTCAAGTTCTCTTTCCATTCCTTCCAATAATCTTTTTCTGTTGGCAGGATCAGATGTTATATACTTCTTAAGAGCATAAATTCCACCATTGTGAATATCCCTTGCCTTGTAGACAATAGCACTTCCTCCTCTGCCTATAAGTTCAAGTATATAATATCTTCCTCCAACAATATTATTTATAATATCTGCCATAAACACAACCTTTCCGATGTGTTTCTCTCCAAGGCTTTTTTTATTACAATGTCATTATCCCACCATTGTGCAAGCACAGGTGAAATAAGACCTTAGTCCACTAGTAATCTTAGATGGTTGCAATATCAACTAATGTTAAGTTTTCTTTTGCATTGCTTTCTAAGCTTGTAAGTAATGCATCAACTGTGTCTAAGCTTGTAAAGCAGTTAACACCTGTTTCGATTGATGTTCTTCTGATTAAGAAACCGTCACGGTTCTTGTCACGTCCCTGTGTTGGTGTATCAATAACAATATCAATCTTATGTTCAAGAAGTAAGTCCATAACTGTTGGTGCTTCCTGATGAATCTTGTTAACCTTAATTGCATCTACACCATTCTGACGTAATACATCTGCTGTACTTCTTGTAGCATAAACTTCATATCCAAGCTTTTCAAATCTCTGTGCAAGTGGAACAACTTCCTGCTTATCAGCATCCTTAACAGAAATAATAATCTTCTTATGTTTTGGAAGAACAACTCCTGCTCCAAGGAATGCCTTGTAAAGTGCTTCGTTAAATGTCTTTGCAATACCAAGACATTCACCTGTTGACTTCATTTCAGGTCCTAAGCTTGTTTCTGCGCCACGGATTTTTTCAAATGAGAATACAGGCATCTTAATTGCAATGTAATCTGCATTAGGCTGTAATCCCGGTTTGTAACCCATTTCCTTAATTGTATGTCCAATAATACATTTTGTAGCAAGTTTTACAATTGGAATACCTGTAACCTTACTAATGTATGGAACTGTTCTTGATGAACGTGGGTTGACTTCGATTACATAAACCTTACCGTCACAAACGATAAACTGAATGTTAATCATACCTTTTACGTGAAGTGAACGTGCAAGCTTTTCTGTGTAATCTTCAATTGTATCAATAATCTCTTTTGAAAGTGAGTATGCAGGATAAACTGAAATACTGTCACCTGAATGAACTCCGGCTCTTTCAATATGTTCCATTACACCAGGAATAAGAATGTCTGTGCCGTCGCAAATTGCGTCAACTTCAACTTCTGTTCCCTGTAAATATTTATCTACCAAAATTGGATGATCCTGAGCAATTCTGTTGATGATTTCCATAAATTCTTCTACTTCTTCATCACATGTTGCAATCTGCATTCCCTGACCACCAAGTACGTAAGAAGGTCTTACAAGAACAGGATATCCTAATCTGTTAGCAACTTCCTTAGCTTCTTCTGCTGTAAATACAGTTCCACCTGTAGGTCTTGGAATACTACATTTTTCAAGGATTTCATCAAATAATTCTCTATCTTCTGCAGCATCTACGTCTTCTGCCTTTGTTCCAAGAATAGGAACGCCCATCTTCATAAGTGCTTCAGTAAGCTTAATGGCTGTCTGACCACCGAACTGAACAACTGCACCGTCAGGTTTTTCAATGTTTACAATATTTTCAACATCTTCCGGTGTTAATGGTTCAAAATAAAGCTTGTCAGCAATATCAAAGTCAGTTGATACCGTTTCAGGGTTATTATTTACAATAATTGTTTCATAACCTTCTTCTTTAAATGCCCATGTACAATGTACTGAACAGAAGTCAAATTCAATACCCTGTCCGATTCTGATAGGACCTGAACCAAGTACAAGTACCTTCTTTGGCGGATTAGTTTCTACTGATTCGTTTTCACCACCATATACTGAATAATAGTAAGGTGTTGCAGCTTCAAATTCTGCTGCACATGTATCAACCATCTTGTAAGAAGCTACAATGTTATTATCATAACGCATCTGCTTAATTTCGTCTTCTGACTTGCCTGTTAATCTGCTAATAACTGTGTCAGGGAATTCAATTCTCTTAGCTGCCTTTAATAATTCAGGTGTTAAAGGTTCATTCTTAAGTGAATTTTCCATTTCAACGATAATAGCAATTTTATCAATAAACCACTTATCAATCTTTGTGATTTCATGAATTTGGTCATAGCTTACGCCTCTTCTAAGTGCCTCAGCAATAACCCAGATTCTTCTATCATCTACTACGTGAAGCTGATCTTCTAACTGATCATCTGTAAGTTCTGTAAAATCATAATCCATAAGGCATTCAACATGCTGTTCCAAAGAACGGATAGCTTTCATTAAAGCACCTTCAAAGTTGTTACAGATACTCATTACTTCACCTGTAGCCTTCATCTGTGTTGTCAGCTTTCTGCTGGCTGTAATAAATTTGTCAAATGGAAGTCTTGGAATCTTAACTACACAATAGTCAAGTGTTGGTTCAAAACTTGCATATGTTTTCTTAGTAATTGCATTCTTGATTTCATCAAGTGTATAACCTAACGCAATCTTTGCTGCAACCTTTGCAATCGGATAACCTGTAGCCTTAGAAGCCAAAGCTGATGAACGGCTTACACGAGGGTTAACTTCGATTACACAATATTCAAAGCTTTCAGGATGAAGTGCGTACTGAACATTACATCCACCTGTAATGTTTAATTCATTAATAATATTTAATGCTGATGTACGAAGCATCTGATGTTCCTTATCACCTAAAGTCTGTGACGGAGCAACTACAATACTGTCACCTGTATGAACACCAACAGGATCAATATTTTCCATGTTACATACTGTTATGCAGTTTCCTGCACTATCACGCATAACTTCGTATTCTACTTCTTTCCATCCTGCAATACATCTCTCAACAAGAACCTGACCTACACGGCTAAGTCTTAATCCGTTTTCAAGGATTTCAACTAATTCAACCTGGTTGTGAGCGATACCACCACCGCTACCACCTAATGTGTAAGCCGGACGAAGAACTACCGGGTAACCGATTTTGTTAGTAAATGCAATACCATCTTCAACATTTTCTACTACCAAAGATGGAGCACATGGCTCACCGATTTTTTCCATAGTCTCTTTAAATTCAAGACGGTCTTCTGCCTTCTTAATTGTTTCTGATGTTGTACCAATAAGACGACATTCATGTTTTTCAAGGAAATCTGTTTCTGCGATTTCCATTGCAAGGTTAAGTCCTGCCTGTCCACCAAGTGTCGGTAAGATACTGTCAGGTTTTTCCTTTTCTATAATCTTTTCAAGTACAGGTACAGTAAGTGGTTCAATATATACCTTATCTGCAATATCCTTATCTGTCATAATTGTTGCCGGGTTAGAGTTTACAAGTACAACTTCCAAACCTTCTTCTTTTAAAGAACGGCAGGCCTGTGTTCCTGCGTAGTCAAACTCTGCAGCCTGTCCAATAACGATTGGACCTGAACCTATTACTAAAACTTTCTTAATTCTTGGATCTCTAGGCATTCTTCTTCACCTCCATCATTTGAATAAATTCGTCAAACAGTCTGTCCGAATCCTGTGGACCAGGGCATGCTTCCGGATGGAACTGAACTGTAAAAATACTCTTGTTTTTATATCTTAAACCTTCTACGGTTTTATCATTTACATTTATGAAAGCTACTTCTGCAACTTCAGGATTTACTGTCTCTCCGTCAACCATATATCCGTGGTTCTGTGAAGATATGTATACATGTCCTGATGCAAGGTCTTTAACAGGGTGGTTACCACCTCTATGACCATATTTCATCTTCTTTGTATCTGCTCCTGTAGCAAGTGCCATAAGCTGATGTCCAAGGCAGATTGCAAAAATTGGAATATCTGTATTGTATAATTTTCTAATCTGTTCAATCTGATATTCACACTCTTTTGGATCCCCGGGACCATTAGATAACATAATTCCGTCAGGGTTTGACGCAATAATTTCTTCTGCCGGTGTGTCACATGGATAAATAGTAACGTCACAACCTCTTTCGTTAAGAGATTTTCCAATATTGTTCTTTGCACCAATATCTAATAAAGCTACCTTAAATCCATCTCCCTTTAATTCTTTCTTTTCAGTGCAACTAACTTTCTTAACAACTCCTGTTACTCTGTATTCCTTAATCTTAGGAAGTATTTCGTCAAGGTTGTAATTCTCGTTAGTTGTAATCATTCCGTTCATTGTTCCTTTTTCACGAAGAATCTTTGTTAAAGCTCTTGTGTCGATTCCCGCAATACCAGGAATATCATGTTCTTCTAAGAAATTCTGAATAGTATCGTCACTTCTAAAGTTACTTGGCATTCTGCTAAGTTCGTTAACAATATATCCGTCCGGCCATGGTCTAAGTGATTCCATGTCCTCGTGGCAAATTCCGTAGTTACCAATCAATGGGTAAGTCATACATACTGCCTGACCTGCATATGAAGGATCAGTTAATACTTCTAAATAACCCCACATTGATGTATTAAATACGATTTCACTAATTATCTCTCTTGTTGATCCAATAGATGTTCCTTTGAAAACTGTACCGTCTTCTAAGATTAGAAAAGCGTTCATAAATGTGTCTTCCTTTCTTCATTTCATTAAGTGAGTCAAAGTATCTTTCAATATTTTTGCTCAAATTGTAAAGATTATACCAAAAAAAGTGACGTAATTCAACAAAATATCTAAAACAATTTAGATTTTTTTTAATACTTAAAAATATAAAGTAAATTACTATCTGATTTTGAATTTGATTTAAAATTCATGCATATAAATCTGTTAACAATTCTACCTACTATGTTATAATATTTTTTGTAATTAATCAATTTGAAACGGAGACTTTATGAGAAAAAAAGAATTAGCAAAAATTATTATAGAAAGATTAAAAGAAGAATACCCTGACGCAGACTGCACTTTGGACTACAATGACGCTTGGAAATTGTTAATAAGCGTAAGACTTGCTGCTCAGTGTACTGACGCAAGAGTAAACGTTGTAGTACCTCATTTGTACGAGAAATTTCCAACAATTGATGCTTTGGCAAACGCTGATGTTAGCGAAATTGAAGAAATTGTAAGACCTTGCGGTCTTGGAAGAAGCAAGGCTAGGGATATTAGTCTTTGCATGAGAATGCTTAGAGATGAATTTGACAGCAAAGTTCCTGACGACTTTAACCAATTATTAAAACTTCCGGGAGTTGGACGAAAAAGTGCCAACCTTATAATGGGTGATGTTTTTGGCAAGCCTGCCATTGTAACTGACACTCACTGCATAAGACTTGTAAACCGAATGGGACTTGTAGACAACATTAAGGAGCCTAAGAAAGTTGAAATGGCTCTATGGAAAATTATCCCTCCCGAGGAAGGCAGTGACTTCTGCCACCGACTTGTATATCACGGAAGGGAAATCTGTACTGCAAGAACAGCACCTCATTGCGACCGTTGCTGTTTAAATGATGTGTGTAAAAAGAATATAAAATAAAACATTATAAAAAGGAGCATATCCACTTTGCATTTTTCACCTTTTCTGAGAAATATAGCAAATGAATATGCTTCTTTATTTTTATCCTCTGGGGATTCCTTCTGCTATTCTTGTTATGCCAACGTAAATCTGAGATATTTTGTACCACGTACTAAAATCTACCACACCTGTTTGTGGCAAATCAAAAATCTTTTGGAATGCCCTCACCGAAGCCTGAGTACCTTCACCGAAAACTCCATCTGCTGAAACTCTTGGAATGGCTGTGTAAACTCTGGCAATGGTATCTAGCTGTTCCTGCATCTGCATAACCTTCTGACCACTTGCACCTATAGTCAGGTCGTAGCCGGGCCATGATGCAGGAATGCCTGAAATCTGTTCAGCAGTGTTAATATACATATCATCGCCATAATAGTTTCGTATGATTTCTAACGTTCCAAAGCCCTGCTCACCTAAATTGCAGGACCCCCACTGGCTAAGCCAATTAGGACAGGTAACTCTTTTTCCATCGCAATACTGAGTAAGAATTGGCTGCCTTACATCAGGTCTTGAAAGATATTGGTCGAAAATCTCATCAACAACCTCATCAATAGACTGGAAAATATTTCTTCCATAAATCCATTTTTGATCATATGCCGTTGAGGATGTAATGGTAAAATCGTAGCCTTTGTTTCTATACCACGTTATTTATACTCATTCGGGGTTGCAAAAAAAAATCATTTAGATTTATTTTAAAACGAACTGTTACTACATCTTTCTTTATATCAATACGTTCAATTAACTTATTTACCAGCACTCTCTTTTCCGCTGAATCTGCACTCATAAATACATCACGCCACGATGGTATTCTACTGTAAATTTCTTTCAAATCTTCTGTTGTAACTAGAATATTCTTTATTTCCAGTTCAATGCTTTCAATAAGATTTAACTGCTTAAGTTCTATTTCCTTATTAGCATTAAGACTTTCACTTAAATACTCCATACTTATTTCGCTTTTTCCTCGTAACGCTTTCGGAATTTCACTTTTCAATGCATTCATATCTTTTCTAATTTCTTTAAGTTTCTTTTGTGCCTTATTTAATTCCATTTCCAATCTTTTTCGTTCTTTTTGTTGATTTTTTGATATTAATTCCAATATATCCTCATTTTCTTGTATTTTAACAATATACTCTGCCAAAACATTAAAAATAATAGGTTCAATTATATCTGCTCTATACTGTTTTGTTTTTTCGTGAGGAACACCTTGCCACGCATATTGGCATTTATATATTGGAATTTTACTTGTCCTCTTTTCTCCTGTACTTTTTATAGTCCAATAATTATACTTACTGCCATTTACCATTTTACAGCCACAATAACCACAATGAAGTACATCTACTAAAGATAATTCTCCATCATTTCTTCTAATTATTATCATATTTTTATTTTCCTGTTTCCTTATGTATTTGTCACTTCTTTGCTTTCGTTTTACTTGTACTTTATTCCATAATTCTTTATCAATAATCATTATTTCTTTGTTTTGCTTTTCAGCAACAATCCAATCTTTGCTATCAAGACTGTGATATTTACCATTTATACGTTCTCTACGCTTATACGCTGTATATCCTGTGTAAATAGGATTAGTTAAAATACTTGTTATCGTTCCGCTTTTCCACACATCATTTGGAGCCATATTTTTATATTTATCATCCATATTTAATACCTTTGCTATTTTAGAAGAACCGTATTCCTTGTTTATTGACAAATCATAAATATATTTAACAACCTCTGCCTGTTCTGGCATAATCACAAGGTGTTTTAAAGCTCGTCCGTGTTTGCTAATATTTCCTGATAATTCTAATTTGTAACCATATGGTGCTTTTCCCCCCATAAATTTACCTTTTTGTACCAATTTCTGTGCAGTATCTTTTACTCGCATACCTGTATCCATACTACTTTTTTGAGCCATAGCATATCGGAAATTTAACATAACCTGCCCCATAAGGTCATCAGATTCAGGTGATATACAACCATCTTTAGCAGTATAAACATCTACTCCAAAGTTTTTAAGAGACATAACATATGCTCCAACTTCCCACATTCTACGACCTATTCGGTCATCTTTGTAGGCAACGAGAATATCAAATTCCTTGTTTTTAGCATCTTGAAGTGCTGTTTGTAATACTTCTCTGTCTGCAACGGAATTCTTATACCCACTATTGCTACCTTCAAAATATTCTTTTTTATCCAATATCCACTCTTTATGACTTTCTACATAATCTAAAATCAATCTTCTTTGAACATTTAAATCTCCATCAGCCTCTAACTGTTGATTTGAACTTACTCTTAATAAAATTCTTACTATCTTTTTATTATCTAATTTGTTACTGTTCATAATTTGTCTCCTCCTGTACATTTGTTTTAACAATTTTTTCTTGCAGAATGTGATAAAGAACATTTTTCACATCATCTACAATATTTTCATCATTCTCTAATTTGGGAAATTCAGCAATAACTTTTATATCTCTACTGCTAATTACCCTAGTTTCATAAACATCTTTTTGCATTGTGTCAAATTCCTGTAACCCATTTACTACAATATTATGTTCAGATAACTTGTCACATTCCGTACTATTCAGATGTTCGATACTTTTTTGTTCAACCATAAAATTAGTTGTTTTAAAATTATTAGTACTCTTTTTTGTACACATTGCTTTATTACCTCCAAATTTAATTATTTAACACCCGAAATACTTTTGCCTATGTATTCCTAATATTATTGATGCCTTTAGTTTTTGTAGCGTAAAGCAACGTGGAGAAAGACTATAATGAAATGTCCACAAATATTATTTCTTATCTGACAAAAATTAATATTTACAATCTAATAATATCATTTTACAATGTTATTAATAGACCACAATTCATTACTTGATTTTGTTTGTCTTTTTACAAATGTTAAACGGAGGTAACATTATGGAGTATAACCCACAAAAAATCGGAGAACGAATAAAAACCGAACGAAATAAACTAAATAAAACTCAAGGAGATTTTGCTGCTGATTTAGGGTATTCTTTAAATTCCACTAAATCTCGTCAAACTATAGCAAATTGGGAACACGGAAAATCAATGCCTAACCTCGATGAATTTTTCATAATGTGCTATCAACTATTCAATTGTGAAATAGGTTATCTTGCTTGTGAATATGATTGTAAAAACAAAGACACTTCAAATATTAATGAAATAACAGGTCTATCAGAAAATGCTATTGCAACATTAAAACATCTCAACAAATCTGCAAAACACGCTATAATATCTGCTTTGAATATGATAATAGAACACGAATCATTTGAAATATTTCTTCAATATTTGCTAGAGTATATAAATGCTTTTCGTCTTAATAGTTATATGGCACCTAAATTACAAAAAGATGCTATGGATACTTTTGAGCAAATGCTCTCGGATATTTTAAAATCAAAAGACAAACTTCCAACATTGACAAAGCCACTGTTTAAAATTTAAAATTAATTAACACAAAGTGCATTAAAGATTTTATTAAATATCAATTGATTAGGATAATATCTATAGTCTGCAAAGACTTTTATTCCTGTATGATAAAAATATTCAAGAATGGCAGCAGCACAGGCTGAACTCCTACTTTGTCCGTATTCACATTGGCAAATGATGTCTACGTTGTCATTCTTGGCACACTTTATAAATTCAGCTAACCTATTTACCTCTGGCAAATAGGTATCATAAGTCAAATTGTATTCTCCTAAAATTTCTATATCAATATCATAAACACATATATAAAAAACTCGGTTACAAACTTCCGAATAATTTACAGGTTTATAATCCTTGGATTTATACTCTGACATTGGGTCATAGAAACTTATTACAGCTACATCACTTGGAAAACCTTTTCTTATAAGTTTTTCTATTGCTTTTCTTGAATAAATACTAACATTCATTTATTTTGCCTCCACAATTTTCAAATATTTATATACTGTAGGATAAGATATTGAACATAGACGTGAAAATTCTTTCTTATTTATTTCTCCATTTTTATACTTAGGATAATGTTTGTAAAAAATATTAGGTATATTTTCAGCAGTAACTTGTGGTCTTCCTATCTTCTTTCCTTTAATCTTTGCATTTTGCATTCCGCTCTTTACACGCTGGCTTATTATATTTCTTTCTAACTCACTAAACACTCCCATCATTTTAAGCATTCCTTCGGTCATTGGGTCTAATTCCTTGCTACAATCAACAACAAAATTTCCCAAAACAAGTTTTATCTTTTTTGCCTTAGCCAATTCTATAATTTCACAAAGTTGTTTTGTACTTCTTGTTATTCTGCTAACTTCTGTAGCTATTAGCGTGTCTCCAATTTTTATAACGTTCAACAATTTTAATAACTCAACCCTATCAACTTTTGTTCCACTTTCATATTCTAAATATATTGTTGTATCAGAAGCTCCCTTTAATTTCAGTTCTCTAACTTGTCTATTAATATCTTGTAATTGTTCGTTTGTTGAGCATCTCGCATAACCATAAATCATATATTCACTCTCCTATTTCATTTAATGCAGTTATATTATAAGATGAAAAATGGCTGATTCCAAATTGCTTAATACTTTCGTAATATCTATAATCTTTTCGTAATATTGCTATATAATATAAACGAAACGGTGTTCCTCTTTTTATTAATAAAAAAACGCCATATTCTTATGACTATAATTGATTTTCTATAATTATATTTTATAAATGTAAAGAGATGTTTTATTTTATATATTCAAAAAAGACCTCAAATAGAATTTACTATTCAAGGTCTTTTCGTATATTTACTTTTTTAACGTTTCTTCTTTACCATTTGTTCAAGCATTTTATTAGTGTTATGACGTTGAACTGTTCCGATTACATTTCCTGTATTCATATTACGTCTCATTTTTGATAGATTATTTATCGTATCTAACTGTAATTCATTGCCATCTTCTATTGCATTATATACTGCATTAAATCCTACTTTCATAGTCTGCTCTACTTGTCCAACAGATTTACGAACTATATTTCCAGCTTCCTGTGTAGCTAATCTCTGTCGGTCTCGGTCAAGCAATTCCGTAGCATATCTAATATCATGGTCTGATGTACTCATATCATTATATAACCAACTCAAAATCCATAAGGCTCTATATGTAAGTGACACTATCTTTGTATTAGCATAAAGTTCATCTAATGCCTCTTTATTTAATCTTATTTCTTCTTCAATAATTGCAATTTTTCTTTCCTGATTTGCATTCCACAAATTAAGAGCATCATTATATTGAGGAAGTATAACACTTTCATATTGCTGTTTCTGAGTAGCATATTCTTTATCAATTTTCTCTTGCTCTAAACGTATTTTTTCTTCTAATTCCTTTTGTTTTTTCTGTGCTGTTTTTTCTGCATTTTCAACTGCCTGTAAATACTCTTTAGAATTAGCTAATTGATTATTCATTTCTTTCTTTTTTTGAATGTAATTTTTGTAACTAAAACCAAACAATACAAGTATTATCAAATAACCAATTCCACTAAGCGCCAAAAGAACCAAAACAATACCACGTAAAATTCTTGCCGGAAGAGAATACTTCATTACTTTTTCCTTAAAATATTCAGAATACTTATATGTAGTCTTTGGTTTTTGAGGATATTCAGGTTCAACTTTCTTTGCCTTTTCAAGTATCTTTCGAACAGGGGGTTTTGGTGGTTCTTTAAATCTTTCTGATTTTAATCTTTTTAACTCTCTTTCTTCAAACTCAATTGTTGCCGTAATATCTCTTGCACTTTTTACAATTTCTGTTTCTTCATTCTGTGTAAATTTGCTCATATTCCTTTCTCCTCACGTTTTTTTTATTATTATTTGTATTTTACTGCAATTTGCAGTAAACGTCAAGTTGATACATAAAATTGATTATAATAACCCTATGTTATGCGAGGTAAAAAAATGTATCCAAGAATTCGAGAATTAAGAGAAGATAAAAACATAACTCAAAAGTATATGTCAAAAATTTTAAATTGTTCCCAACAAGTATATAGTAATTATGAGTTAGGGCAACGTGATATTCCAACAGATATTTTAATAAAACTTTCACAATTTCATAATGTTTCAACTGATTACATATTAGGCTTAAAAGATGAACCAAGATAACATTTCGCATAATGTATTTAGGTTCGTCTTTTTATTTTTTTGATTTTCCCAATCAAAATATCTATTTATTATTAAACCTTTCTTATTCAAACAATAATTAAGTCAAATCCATATATGACTTATTTCTAAAACCTTATATATATTTGAAGGACATCAAACTGTTTCTTTATATTTTCTGAAATTCACGCTTTCTTAAAACCGTTCAGATAGTATGTAATGATGAAAGCATTTAACCTAAATGTGCATTTATAATGAATATAAGTTTATGTACTTAATAATTTATATTTAAAGCGAGGTAAATTTTTATATGAAAAGATTATTAAAGCCTATTTCGGCATCAACTAATTACAATGAAGTAAAAGAAACTCTTACTCTTGATGAAGTTTTACTCTTTTTGCAACAGATTAAAGAATTACAGGGAAAAGATATTAATTATAAAATACGCGAAGATGAAACTATTGAATTTATTATTGATGATTTTGAATACGAATTAATATTAGATTAATAATTTATTATAATCTTAAAAAAACAACCGCCATAATATTGACGGTTGTTTTTTGTTAGGGTACGCAGTATAGGTACTTCACCCTATTTTTATATAATTATATATTTTTTACATTTTTTTAAATATATATTTTTTTCCTACCCTCCCCTACCAATTCATCAAAATATCACGTTATCTTTCGATAAATCTTCATCTTGCGATTCTATATTGATTTTATATGGCAATAGCTCTTCTTTTAAGCTTTTCTGCTTTTCAAAAGAGTCTTTCTTTTTTCTCAGAGGTGGGCATAATATAAGTTGTCTTCCATTTGATTTTTTTCTATCAAATGTTATTCCACGCTTATCTTCAATTTTATTTATTAATTTTCCCATTTTAGATGCATCTATTCGTAAATGTTTACATCTTTCATTTAATAAATTTGCGATTTCAGTGGCAGATGACCATATCCACTTATTCTTATCTTCTTCTATGTCAAAATTTGAAATAAATTCATCTTCTCCAAACGAAACAGCTTCATATCCATTGTTGTTTAAATTAACCTTTTCTTTTTCATTTGCAGTTAATAAATATCCTTTAGGATTTTGTCTATATTCTTCATAGAGTTGTCTCCAAAACTGTATATACCATTCCGAAGAATATTCAAATATTTTTTTTAAATTTATTTTTTCAATAGGAATTGTCCAATAACGTCTATTTCCTGTTTCATCTCTTAAATATTGTTTTGGATTAACTGTTCCACAAAAAGAGGTTCGCCTTACTTTCACAGTTTCATTTCGTGCGTATGGTGCCCTAAAACGGTCTATATTTTCTGTCAAAAATGCCTTTAAAGCTGATTGTTCTTTTTTCGTAGTGCTATCTATTTCTCCTAACTCACATATCCAAACTTTTGTTGCAGACATTAGACAATCCTTATTTCCCATATCTAAAGTCGCTCCACCTTTAAAAAATTTTTCATTAATAGCCAAATGTCTAAAAAATTGAGTTTTACCTATTCCTTGTTTTCCTTGTAAAACCAACACTCCCTCAGCAGACACTGAATGATTATCCGAATTAAAAAGTAATGCTATTGTTTGTATAGCCCATTTTCTGACTAATACCTTATACAATTCATTTTTCAAATTTAGAATATCAAATATATCATTCAATCTATCCTTACCATCCCATTTTTCCCTTTGTATAATTTCAATAACAGGATGATAATGATTTTCATTTGCAATAACATTTAATGAATCCTGAACAATCGGTGGAGTTGCTCTCTTATAAGACATACAGCTTGCAATATCACTTATTAACGTGGTAAGCAAATTACTTGCATCTTCTTTATTATATTTTGATGGAAGTCCTACCACTTCAACAACACCACTCATATCATTCAATCTAATACTAATTCCTACAGCCTCAAGTATTAATTTTGCTGTTGCAATGTTAAATACTCTATACTTCTTATCTTCTTTATGTAATTGCTGTACAGCTTTAAAATTAATAGGTGGAATTACCCATTCTCTATCATTTTTAATCATGCTATATATGTCTGGACTTACATAATCGTCACTAACTTTAATTGAATTATTATAATACTTACAAGTTCCATTCCATATTGAATTTATTTCTCTTTCATCTAAATGGGGCATACATTTTTTTGTTTCTTCAATATACAGTTGATATGCTTTGGAAGTGTCTCCTAAACGAGTAAGCATTTTTAAAGCATATTGATGTAAAACATTATTTCTTTGTCCCTCTGGAATAACTGATTGTCTTTCAACTACATTTACTATTTTACAATAACTATTATTTTGCTGTATAAATACTGATAAATTTATATTTCCCTCTACATATGTAACTTCAGGATTTTCTACTCCAAAATTTAATTGTGCAGGACCTTTAACAGCTTTGTCAAAATGCAAATTAGGAAATGTATCTATTATCCATTTCATTGTATTACAATATTCTTCAACATTATTTATAGTATTGATAGGAAATATAAAATGTTCTTTAGGTCTTGGTTTTCTATCTCCTTTTTGTTTCATATTGTTTCTACTTGGATAATAATAAAATTTAACATTTTTCAAAATTTGTTCTACTTCTTTATGTGTTATCCATTCGTTTGGATTATCACTGTGCGTATTATCTATATCTGCTAAAATGCAATTAGCTTTAATAAAATTTTCCCCTCTTTTATAACCATTTTTGTATTTTGCAGTACAATTATCATATTTAACTACATTTTCTAAAGACTCTATATCTCCATCTCTAATTATAAACTCTTTAGAAAACCCCATAGGTTTGTCCGCCTGTCCTCTACTGTTTTCCCTTTGATACATTGTTATATATGATTTATCAAACTTATAGTCCATATTTACTCTCCTTTGCAATAAAAAAACAACCACATTAACTATCCTTCATAAGATAATTAACATAGTTGCTAATTTGTTCATTACTTGATACAATACTAAAAACTTGTCCTAATCAATCATATTCCAAGTATATTTATTCTTTCCTGTTATCCTAATAATCAATTTATTTAAAACAAGAGGTCTTCGGTACTGAATCATCGTATATAGCCTTACCACTCAGTGTAAACCCTGTTTAAGGTAAATGACATAATTGCAAGCACGTTTGCCTCAATAGTTGCCCTAGGCCATGTTGCATATATTTCCGATGAAGCCACGTTTTTAATATAATCTTTATATGTTACATAATAATCCCTTGCATTGCTTGAAGGCGTACCATTGTGAACCACAACATATTCAGGTATAACAACTCTGCTTAAAACAATTTCTCCCGGTTCATTTACATCTTTAATTTCGTCCTCAGGAATCTTTTCCGGATACTCAGCATAAAGGGTATGGGGATCAATATCTATATTCTCCACCTGTTCACCTTCACGCTTTCTCATACGCACATTTTGAAGTGATAGTGAATCAGGCAAAATCTCCACATTTCTAATATTTTCCGTTTCATAGCCCGGTACCTCAATTTGAATATTATAATTGGCATAAGGCATATTCTCATTATTTTCATTAAGACTATATTCCAATGGCGGAGTATTTAAATCTACAATCTGAGTCTGCCCAGAAACATCTGTTTCAAGCCTTTCAATGGGGCTGTTGGGATTAATGGCTGTTTCAGGCTCACTGATAGTTACCCTTGCATCCCTAATGGGAGCATTGTCAGAATCCGTTACATTAACCTGCAACTCACCTCTGTCCTGCTCTCCTACCTGCATTTTTATTAACATAAAATTACCATACAAACTTAATCTTTATAATATATGCAGATAACAAAATTATATTACAATGTCAAAAGGCCGTTTTTCCACCTGTGTTTGCACAATGGTGGAAAAACGACCTTGGGACACGCCCGGATATGTATTTTAATAATTATTTTCTTTTATATGTTCTAAAGAAATATTCAATATCAAAATAAGTATTTTCGTCACTTTCATCAGCCAAAACCCAGTCAACCTCTTTATCCAAATTAGGTATGAAAGTATCTGCTGAATATGCCTGATTAATATATGTTACATAAGCTGTATTGCAGTATGGAAGCATAGCTTTGTAAATACTTCCACCACCAATTACAAAAACGTCATTTTCGTCGTATTTTGAAGCTTCCTTCACTGCTTCTTCAACGCTGTGAACAACAACTGCTCCGTCAACTTCATAATCTTCTTTCTTAGTAATAACAATATTCACTCTGTTCTTTAATGGACGTCCTCCCGGAAAACTTTCCAAAGTCTTTCTTCCCATAATAACAACCTTGCCTGTTGTTGTTTCTCTAAAAAACTTCATATCATCAGGAATGCTTACAAGTAACTCATTGTTATAACCAATAGCCCAATTTTCATCAACTGCTACAATTAAATTCATTATGTTTTCTCCTTCATAAATTCACTAACAAGCATACTATTTATGCTAAAACTTTGTGTGATTATATTGTCAAAATATCAAGCTCTTGTTAAACAGCTACAGGAATATTTTTAATCTGTGGACCTGTAACGTAATCTTCAAGTTTCAAATCATCTACTGTAAAATCGTAGAAATTCTTAATTTCCGGATTAATCCAAAGCTTAGGTGCCGGATGCTGCTCTCTTGTAATCAACTCTTCAATTAAAGGAACGTGCTTGTCATAAATATGTGCATCAGCAATAACGTGAATAAATTCTCCCACTTCCATATCATTAACCTGAGCAAACATATGAATTAACGCTGCATACTGACAAACATTCCAGTTGTTAGCAGTCAAAACATCCTGTGAACGCTGGTTTAAAATACCATTAAGCACAAGATTGCCTGTTTCTTCATTCTTTGTAACATTAAAAGTCATACTATATGCACATGGATATAAATTCATTTCGTGCAAATCCTCATGATTATAAATATTAGTCATAATTCTTCTGCTATATGGATTGTGTTTCAAATCATATAAAACACGGTCAACCTGATCCATATCACCTTCTTTATAATGATGCTTAATTCCCAACTGATAACCGTAAGCCTTTCCAATAGAACCTGTTTCGTCAGCCCATGCATCCCAAATATGGCTGTTTAAATCATGTACATTATTAGACTTCTTCTGCCAAATCCAAAGAAGTTCATCCAGACAATTCTTAAAGCCTGTCTTTCTAAGTGTAATAGCCGGAAATTCCTTCTTTAAATCATATCTGTTAACTACACCAAACTTCTTAATAGTGTATGCAAAAGATCCGTCGTCCCACTTAGGTCTAACCTTTTCGCCTTTTGTATCTGTACCATTATCCAAAATATTCCTACACATATCAACAAATATTTTATCTGCGTAACTCATATCCACTCTCCAATCAATTTATTACTAAAAAATAATTGCAGAACAACTTGAAACATTCTGCAATTACTTTTGTTTGTCTTTTCAATATTATAACATATAAATAAAATAAAAAACATTGATTAAAAATTTTTATTTAAACTTTTTACTGACCTTTAACTTTGTCTGTCAATTTTTTTATTGTACCTTAACTTCGCCTGCCAGAACTTTTTTGTAATCTTCCAGATTTTTCCTAAGTAAAGCAGGTGTATCAAGTTTGTAAGGACACTTGCTCTTGCACTGTCCGCAATTAATGCAATCCTCAATCTTCATCATTTCCTTCTGCATATCCTCTGTTAACCATGCTTTTGAAGGAGCCCTACGAAGCATAAGAGACATTCTTGCACAATTGTTAATTTGTATTCCTTTAGGACATGGCATACAATAACCGCATCCTCTGCAGAAATCCCCGACTAACTCTTTTCTCTCTTTCTCAATATATTCACTTATTTTATCATTCAAAACCGGCTCTTCATCCATAAACTTAAGCCACTCTTCCAACTCACTCATCTTCTGAATGCCCCAAATTGGAAGAACATTGTCGTATTTTGAAATGTAAGCCATAGCAGCTTTAGAATTGTGAATAAGACCTCCTGCCAAGCCTTTCATGGCTATAAAGCCAACATTCTTTTCCTTGCATAAATTAACAAGCTCAATCTCTCTTTCAGAGCAAAGATAACTGAAAGGAAACTGCATAGTCTCATAAAGTCCTGACTGAACACACTGAAAAGCTGTCTCAATATTGTGGGCAGTAATTCCAATATGCTTAATAATCCCCTGCTCCTTAGCCTTAAGCATGCACTCATACATACCTGTTCCATCATCCGGCTTGTAGCACTGTGGCACACAGTGAAGCTGATAAATATCAAGATAATCAGTCTTTAAATTAGTCAGAGATATATCAAGTTGTTTCCAAAACTCATCAGGAGTTTTCGCCATTGTCTTTGAGGCAATAAAAATCTTATCTCTCATTCCCTCAAACGCCTGTCCCAGCTTCTCCTCGCTGTCACTGTAAGCTCTTGCAGTATCAAAAAAAGTCATTCCACCCTTATATGCTCTCTGCAAAATCTTTACAGCTTCATCCATTGTAACTCTCTGAATAGGCAAAGCTCCAAAAGCGTTCTGTGGAGTTTTAATACCTGTTTTTCCTAAAGTAATCTCCTTCATATCAATTCTCCTTTGTGAATTTCTCTGTGTCCAATATTTCATTTAAAAGAGCTGTGCATCCCTTTAACACATCATCATAAGTTGCATCAAAATTTCCCGTGTACCAAGGATCTGCTATGTCCCTTTCTTCTCCTGCAAAATGTAGTAACTTGTAAACCTTTCCGTCCCGGTCATTTCCTACAATTCTTCCTATGTTTCTAATATTAGCACTATCCATTCCAATAATATAGTCAAATTCGTTATAATCACTCTTCTCCATATGTCTTGCTCTGTGATTACCACATGGAATGCCTTCACTTTTTAATTTATTTCTTGTTCCCGGATGAACTCCGTTGCCAATCTCTTCATAACTTGTGGCTGCCGAATCAATGTAAAAACGGTCAGCAATGCCCTGGTTGTTAACCATGTCCTGAAGGACATACTGGGCCATAGTTGATCTACAAATGTTGCCGTGGCAAATGAATAGTATTTTTATCATTGTTGCATAACCTCGCATTTCTTAGTTTTTCTTGGTTTTTCGGGCTTTGTAAGCCTTTGTGAATTTTTCTTTTCTGGCATAACCTGGTTTATTTTCTCATAATATCGTCCGCAAAAGGTGTAAAATAAGGTGTATGTTTTTCCATTTTACACCTTGATATTTTCAATTAAAAATCGTAATTACACAACCTGAATCCGGGCAACTTCTTCCCTGGCATCCTCAAGATTTACGTGCGTATATGTATTCAGCGTTACGCTGATGTCTGAGTGGCCCATCAAATATTGCAATGCTTTTGGATTCATTCCGGATTTTGCCATATTTGAGCAATAGGTATGCCGACATACATGAGGGGTGATGACAGGCATCTGTACTTTGTAAGTATTATTATACTTCTGAATGATGTGTTGAAAATAATGCTCCCAGTGCAGGGAATAACAGATACTTTCATTTTTATCAAAGTATAAGAATCCACTTTTTCCATCTACCATAGGTTCTGCTTTGGGCGGGTTTCGTTTTTCTATAATTTTCCGAAAACATTCCTCTACATCTGCAGTCATAGGTATCTTTCTTGTTCCGCTGGTTGTTTTAGTCTCTTGAATATAATATCCGATTTTTGATTTTTTCTGCAATTGATGATCGATGTTGATCGTATGCTCCTTGAAATCAATATCAGAAATCGTCAAACCACAAAATTCCGAGATGCGAAGGCCTGTTTTAAATAATATGTAAATTCCTTCATAATACCTGCAAAAATGAGGGTCTTCCTTCACAAACCGTAGGAACTTTCGTTCCTCAGCCCTGCTGATTGCCTCTCTTGTCACACTGTCATTCACAACCACTTCCATTAGCTGAAACTGAAATGGATTTTTCCTGATCAGGTCATCATCCACTGCCAACTGAAATGCCGGACGAAGAACTCCTCGGATTGAATGGATGGAACTATAGCTTTTCTTTTCTACCTGCTGAAGATGTATCAGCCAACATTTTGCATCCGAAATCCGAACCGTATCAATCCTTCTTTTTCCAAATGGATCTTTCTTCAATAAATTGATAACTGTTCCGTATCCTGCAACTGTAGTAGGTCTGACACCGGTTTTTGTTGATATATATTTTTCAACCAGTTCCAGTACCGTCATATTTCCGCCATTTGTTGCAATCTGTTCAAAATGATCTGCCTGGATTTTCTTCTCCATCTCCCGAAGCGATAAAGCCCGGCACTTTCCTTTCGGAGTTGCATCGTTATGGTCTAAGCGCCAGCTATATACGCAGCGCTCCTTTCCCATCTCATCGACATACTTAAATCTATATCTGCCATCAGATAACTGTATTTCTCCATTGTGTAATATACGTCCTCTATGATCTCTCCTTTTTTCACTCATAATATTTCGTCTCCTTCATTAAATGCTCATTTAACTTGGAAGACCGTCTCGGTTTATTCATTATACCACAAGACCTTCTCTTCGCTAAGATAAAATGAACATTATTTTCATTACCATTTCTTCTATTCTGTCACTTAAACTGTACTGGCTGTGTCCAGATAATCTTCAAATAATTTTCTTTTGAACCGGATATGCGAACCAACTTCCAAAATAAAATCTGCTCCTTCATTTTCACCTGCGATTTGTCTCAATCTCTTTTCTCCAATTCCGTAATATTCTGCTGCTTCGGAAACATTTAAAGAATATTTCTTCCAAACAGGTATTGTTTTTTCTGTATGATTCATTCGCATTCCTCCTTCCCTCTGTTTGTGTTCAACAGCGTTTTCGCTTTCTCCATTTTCATACTTGCAATCGCTTCTCGTTTGCTTGTGCCTCCAACATACACGGGTGTACACATTTCTAAAATACGGTCATAGATACGCCTTTTATCCAACATGGTCTCGCTTTTTATTTCTTTCAGCGGAAGATTCGTTGTGATGATCAAAGGTCGTCCCGAACGGATCCTGCGGTCTATGACACTAAAAATAATTCCTAACGCATATTCTGAATTTCGTTCCACTCCAAGATCATCAATAATCAAAAGCTGATAAGACGCCAATGCATTGATATATTCCGTTTTGTCTGCCAGTGGAAATATATCATCAATAATGGTATTGAAATTTGTCATCTTTACCATTACTTCTTGCTTAAGAAGTTCATTGGCAATGCACCCCGCAATAAAACTTTTCCCGGTACCAACCGGTCCCCAGAACAAACAGCCTATATGATTTCTTTTCATTTCCTCCCAGTTATCAACATATTTTTTTGCTCTATGCATTACCGTATCTGACATATCTGCATTCTCAAATGTCCACTCTTCCATTCTGCTCTCGTCAAAACAGATGCTCGTATTTCTGCTGACTAATTCCCGGTGCTCTTTGTCTTTAAAATATTTTTGTTCTTCTTCATACGCTTTTCTGTCACAGGCACATTGCCTGGAATGTTTCTTCATCCCCATAAATCCACCCTCAGGAAAAAATGCTTCTTTCGCTTCCCCACAGACTTTACAGTATTGCAAACCATCACTGCCTACACATACAGTATCTTCTTCTCTCATCACAAACTCTCTCCTTCCCCATAGCAATAATTTACTTCATGATATTTATTTCTTTTATATTTCTCAGTTACTTTACTAGGTGCCACATTTCCGACTCCTGCACAGCCATTTTTACGACCAGATGAAGGTTGCTTTTCCGACTCTGTTGCAACCATCTTTTCAACCGCCTTATTCTCAACCAGCTGTAAACCAATCTCATCAGATGGAATTTTTACATATAAATGATTGGGTTTTGAAAAACCACCAGATCTGCGAACCAATAGTCCCACATCATCTAATTCCTTCAATGCTGTTTTTACAGAAGATTTACATTTGCCGATTTGAGCAGACAATTCCTCTATCGGAAAAATCAGATAAACATTTCCATACTTGTCTATCCAGCTATTCTTTCTCGATATCCGTGCCCGGTCATACAAAATCATATAAAGAAATTTTGCAGTTTGGGAAATGCGCAGTTTGAGCAAAAACTTCGGAAACTGGAAGTACTGAAGCATCTGCTCTGACTCCTTCATGTATTCATATTTCATTCTTTTCTCGCCTCGTTTCTGTTTCTAATTGTTGTAAAAATCATTTTTATACCGGCTCAAAAATGTCCTTACACATATTCAAAAGATGAAGGGCATAAATACAGGTTCTTGATAAAAATTTTTTAAATTTTTCCTGTCCAAAATACCCTTACATAAAACGAAACGCTGAGAGGCATTTTTACAGCCCCCTAATGAAATTTTTTTAATTTTTTTGATTAATTGAATATTTGAAAACAAAAAAACACTCACCTATTCCAGGTGAATGCCTTATCAAAATTTCCTTATTTTGTTGTCTATGACGCTTATTCAGATATGCCTGCATATCTGCTAAAATGTAATTGCCAGCAATTATATTTTCACGTGGGTATGGGGACGTAATCCCCATCAAGTCTGCCACTCGTAAGTAATACAATATTGTCAAAATTACAATACTGTAATACACGGGTGGATCTTGCTCTGGTTGTAACGTATGAATTCATACAATAATAGGCCCAAATGGGCACTTTCACCATTTGAGCCTATATATTATATATGTCTTTCAAATGATAGCTTAAAAAATAGCTGTCTAGATGGTATGTTTTTAACGTAGAATTGATTTTATGGAAGACAAGGCATGGAATGCTTTGTACCTTTAATGGAAAAATTTAATGATATTTACCATGTACAAAAAAGAAACGGCAGATAAAAAACATCACACGAATCCTTATCGTGCTGTAAACTATATAAGAGATGAGAACGGAAATCCTATATGCCCTAATGGACGTAAATTTCTTTTCAAACGAAAACAACATGTAAGATATAAAAAATATGGACGTACAGAAGAAATCTATCCAAGCTTATTAAGTGTACCCTTTTTACATAAAACAGTGACGATTTTCAAAAAACATATATTAATGTAAAGAAACGCCAGAACCAGCATTTGTCGGAACTAGCGTTTCTTTAGCAGAGACTTATTTTACAGCCCCGTTTTTTGCTTATATTATTTTCCTCCGTTGGATTTCAATTTTGGAAAGAAGATGACTATCTTAAAGCCCTTTTCCCACGGGGAAGCAGCTTCCAGACGAAGGTTTAGATCGTCAGCCATCTTCTTAACCAGGTAAAGCCCTATACCGGTAGCTTTCTTTCTGCTGTCAGTAGAATCCCCGGTAAAGCCCTTTTGAAAAATATACGGCAGATCATATTTTTTTACACCGATGCCATTATCCTCAACTGAAAGGACATCTGCGATCTCCGAATGTATCATAGAGATTGTTAGCATGGGACTATCGCTGCTATATTTTATGGCATTGCTCACGATCTGTCCCAACATAAACTGAAGCCCTCTACGGTCTGTATAGACTGTTTCAGATTGCAGTTTGTTGAGAATGACAAAATGCTTCTCTTCAAGAAGTGGGGCATAGTCCTCCAGAACTTCACCCAAGCAGTCATTCAAATTGACATCCTCAAATCGGTAATCCTTTGTACTGCTCTTCAACCGGGCATAGTACAGCATCTGCGTGACATCCTCCTGAAGCTGACTGCGGACATAATCCAGCTTTGCTTGCAGGGAAGGAGAGATTTCATCGTTCCGGTTATCCAAGAGCATGGTCAGCAACGATAGGGGCGTTTTCGCTTCATGTGCCCAGCCCTCCACGTATTCTTCATAGTCCCGTAGGGCATCCGCCATATTGTTACTCTCGTTTTTGTATTCCCGTAAAACCGAAGCCAAAAATCGGACAGATTCTCCTTCTTTCTGACTAATGGCACTGAGCAGCCGTTCTTCATTGCAGATGGTAGGATCACTGAGGAAATCTCGGAACAGTTCCATGTGGGTGTTCTCCCTCTTGTTTAGTACAAACAGAATCGCTGAAAACAAAAGGATGCTCGTCAGAACTACTAACCCGATCAAGGTTTGAAATACCTGAATGTCAGAAATCCAAAGAATGACAGCGCAAAAGCAATCCACGCCCAGCAGCAACAGAAGCCAGGGGTAGTACCGTTCTATCATGTGCCAAAGCTGCTTCATAGAGACACCTCCGCTTCCAAACGGTAGCCCATTCCTCGAACTGCAACGATTCGCTGCTTCATTTCAAGGGCGGACATCGTTTTTTTCAGCCGGGTTAGGTTAACCTGCAAGGCATTTTCATCTATGTATTCCGTGGTTCCCCATAGTGCCATGCAAAGCTGCTCCGTCGTGACCAGAGCATCGCCGCCGGACAAAAGAGCGACCAACAGTTTTCCCTGATTTTTTGGAAGCACCACAGAGGTATTATGAATATAAAGCGTGTAGGTCTGCTGGTCTAACAGGAAATCTGGTCCCTCTATGAGATTGGTACGGCCTTCATACCTTTTGAGAATATTGGATACCCTGGCAAGAAGTCGATCTTTTCTGCACGGCTTCGTCAAATATTCATCGGCACCCAACTGGAACGCTTGCAGTTCATCCTTTACCTGATCTCTGGAAGTCAGCACCAGGACGGGGATAGCAGTTTTATTCTTTAGCTCCTGGCAGATTTGAAAGCCACTGATCTCCGGCAAGTTCAGGTCTAAGATCACAAGGTCAGGGCGGAGGGCTGCCAAGAGCCGAGCGGCATCTTCAAACTCGGTAATTGCCTCCACAAGATAGCCGTCCTTTTGGAGCATATCGCAGAGTTCTTCCCGCATATAGACTTCATCTTCCACAACAGCAATTCTTTTCATGACAGCACCTCCTTCCAAATTATTCTTCTCTCTGCGGCTGCATCAGTGTCAGCAAATACCGATCACTGGAGCGCTTGACCACTCTCATATAAATATATTCTATCACGCAAAGTAGTAAAATCATAGCAGCAGATACAAGCAGCATTTCAGACACTGTCCCACGGGTTCGGGACGAGAGTATCCCTGTAAATAACGCCCTGACTCCAAACAGACTGCTGACAGCCGCAACCAATACAGGAAGTCCCATAAACCAGGTAATTTGCTTTCCAGCAGACTGGCAAAGGGTTTCGTAAGTAGCTCCCAGGCGGATCAGGGTCTGGTATCTGCGCCCGGTTTTCTGCTGACTCATCAGGAACTGAACACCCACGATGGTGTTGGCAACTACCAGGAAAACAATCGCAAGATAGAGGGTAATATAACTGGATGCTATGGTGTAGAAAAGCTGACGACCTATATTCTGAAGATAGCTTTCATATTCAATGCCAGTTTCGTCCAGCTTATCGTTCAAATCCAAATATGCAGTCATAAGGCTATTTCCATCCAGAGCCTGCTCACTGAGCACCGCATTGACATAGGTATCATACATTCCCTGGCTATAATATAGGAATGCTTCATCCGGAAGAATCAATGCAAAGGACAAGGTTATAGAACGGTCCGTGACCAAATTCACAGACTGAACCTCTCCTGTAAGATGAATCGGACTACCATCCAGTTCCACCTTGGGCTGTCCGGCCAATACTTGGTTCAGCATTGTGGTACGACTTACCGTAGTAAACTCTGTATCAATATAGACAGCGGCCTCCTTTTCGCCTAATTGGAGAGCCGGTTTGCCGGACAATTCCAACAAACGATTATAGTCCGATAAACAAATCAAATATGGGTATGTGGCATAACCAAGATTGTTCAGAAGGACATCCCGGTCTTCCGACTGGGGCAGGCTCCGAAGAGAGTCCATAACAGCGTCCATGCTGTAGGCATTATCATAATCTTCTGTGGTGCGAATACGCCCAACCCTCATTTCAAAAAGCTCTGAAAATTGATTTTCCAAACCGTTTTCTTTCAGGGCTGCCTTTATATTCGGAAGAACCTGCGATGAATCTTCTGCAGTATGATCTTCAAAAGTATAGTCGATTACATGGCCAGAAGACAGGCTATTCGTTCCTGCAATTCCTACGCCCGCACCAAAACAACACAGCGCCGCCAGAATCAGCAGGGAGCTGATGGCCATGGAGGTTGACTGATGAATAACATTCTCCTGAATCTGCCGGAAGGTAAATACATGAAGCTGCTTATTTCCTTTTCCTTTCTTAACAATCAAAGCAATCAGCGCACGCATCCCATAGAAAAGCAGCATCGTACCAACTATGCCCAACAGCAAAGTCAGTCCCATCATACTTACCTTTGTCCATGCAATTCCCTGAATCGCCATGTAGTAAGCCACTGCCAACATCACACTTCCGCATATAGCAGCCAGTCCATAGATAACAGATGGCATTTGCTTTTTGGGGCGGTTCGTTGGCTGGGATAGCAAAGTACCGATCTCCTGGCGGCTGATTCGTCCACTCAAAATCAGAAGTGCCGTCAGCTTAATTGCCAGAAATCCTGCCAGCGTCCATTCAATTGCAGACCAGGATAAAGAAAACTGATGACCGATGATCCCCATGCCTACCAGCTTGGCGGTGACAAGACTGACAATTTCTGAAAGCACCACAGCCACAGGTAAGCCTATGAGCATGGCAAGAATACTGGTCAGGAAATCTTCCGCCAGAAGCATACCAAACAGTTTACTTCTACGCATCCCCAACATTAGATAAACACCAAACTCATGCCGTCTGCGCTCGAACTGATACTTGCAGGCAAAATAGATCAAAAAGAACAGAATACCGAGGGTCATCCCATAAAACGCAGGAATCAGAAGCAGGAGTTTGTCAACTGCGTCACTCTCCATTTTCTGCAAAAAGAGCATCACATCTTGAGTGGAGATGGAAAGAATCATGTAAAAGGCAACAATAGAAATCACCAGGGAGCTGAAAAACAGACCGTTTTCCTTTCGGCTGCGGTGGCTGTTCCGAAGAATGAGATTAGAGAACATTTGCGCTGCCCCCTCCCAGTTGCGCCATCACCTTCAGGATGCGCCCGTAGAACTCCTGCTGGCTTTCGTCTCCACGCCGAAGCTCATGAAAGATCACGCCGTCCTGGATGAACAGAATGCGCTTGCAAAAGCTGGCGGCATTGGAATCATGGGTTACCATCAGGATCGTAGCTTGTTCGTCACGATTCAGGCCGGACAGCTTCTCCATAAGACTTCTTGCGTTCTTAGAATCCAGCGCACCCGTCGGTTCATCGGCAAGGATCATTTGGGGATGTAAGATCAGAGCCCTTGCTGCCGCAACACGCTGACGCTGGCCGCCGGACATCTTGGACGGAAACTTATCCAGAACATCAGTGATTTCCAGATAGTCAGCCAACTGCTTCAGCCGCTGGCTGCTTTCTGCTTCGGCTACCCCATGCAAGGAAGTCGGGAGCAGGATATTTTCCCTGCCAGTCAGGTTGTCCAGCAATTCAAAGTTCTGGAATAGATAACCAACTTCTTTGCCACGGTACTCGGCAAGAGCCTTTTCCTTGAGGGATTGCAGAGTATCTCCCTCCACCTGAATGCTTCCACCTGTAGGCTGAATCACAGTTGCAATACAGTTGAGAAGCGTGGATTTGCCGGAACCACTGCTTCCCATAATACCGAGAAACTCTCCCGGCATGACCTGAAAAGTGATTCCGTTCAGTGCTCTCGTCTGGTTTGGCAACGTCCCATAGACTTTGGTAAGATTTTCAATATTCAAAATTGGTTTCATGTGAATGCCTCCTATCCATTTCTAGGTAAATGATAGCACAGAAGCACAATAAATAACACTTACAGTCGCTGTAAGGATTCTGTTCCTGTTTTCAGAACAAGAATGACGCATCAAGCGGAATAAGTATATGTTTTGTAAAAACGTCGGGTGACAATGAAAAAATATGCTGGACTACCGGATTGGCTAACTTGCATTTCTTTGTCAATTCTGGTAACCGCTTCAAACATGGAAGTTTCTGTTCTTACTTTTATTATACTCAATCAATAAAATCAACACGGTTCAGCAAATTTTAATTATTTCCAATATGACAAAATTGCTTCCTGTTATATTTATCTATTTCTTTATTTCTCTATTATTCCGATTCGATCTTCCAAAGGTATAAATAAGGTGTAAATTATTCGTCAATCATCAAAAAATCCTTTAAAGCCTAGGCTTTCACAGCATCCATTAAACACTGCCGTGGCATAAAAATAAAATTTTTATCATATGATTTTCTCCTTGTGTTATTGAAAGATTGTGTAATTTGAACCCGCTATGTTCTCAATCACTTAATGATATATTTTGTTCCTCTGCCTTTTCCTTCAACTGCAATCACACCCTTTTTCTCCATAGTTTTCAGTAATTGTGTTGTTTTTGATTTGCCAAATGGGACATATGGTGCAATTTCACTTATTGGTTTCAGCATCGTCTTACTTAAAAATTTGTAAATCACTTTTTCGTCTTCGGTTAAATTGACATTCGTTTCAAATATCGGTAGTACAATTTTTATAGCATTTTCTGACACTTCAAATTCTGGTTTTATCAAACTCTCTGCATACAGTTGTTTGATTCGTGTAATTCCTGTTCCAAATATCTCTACTAATCCCAGTCTGTAAAATACATTTGCAAGATTTCTATTTCTTAAAATAGATAGTTTACCTGATAAATATTCTTCTGCCGTTATTCCAGCCGGCAATCCACCAGGAGACACTACTTCTATTCTATCATCAAACATAGAAACTCTGATGTGTGAATTAATATCCCATACCCTATGAATCAAAGCATTTGCAATTGCTTCTCTGAAAGCTGCTTCCGGTATTTTCTCTACCACCTTTCTGTCAGCCCCCTGTATTACTTCATATTGATAATAATCTCTAAATACAGCAAGTGCTTTTTCATATATTTCTAAAACCGATATATGTTCAAACGTTACTCTTTTTTGAATAATACTGATATTCTCACCGAACTTAACAATATCAATTCCTGAAAAATGATTTTTATCTGCCAAAAGTCCCGCTGCATTATTATAACCATTTATATTGTCATACAGGTTCAATGTCTTTAAAGTATCTTGATTGAAAGTTTCAATGTAAATATTTTCTTTCAGTTTACACTGTAAAATTTTAAAAGATAGCTCCTGATCTTTACAAGGTAATTCTTCGAAGCTAATATTTTTTCCATCTAATACAAGCCTTGAAAATTCTAATGTATCTACCTCTATCGTTGCTGTATCATTTCGTTTGTATGCTTTTGATTTATATAAATACGGTTTTTGAAGACCACTTTTTACAGTAAGTTTTATCGTCTGGTCATTATTCTGTATTTCGAGTGTATAGTTTGGTTGAGGTGATATACTGTCATTGATTTTATTTTCGATATCCAGACAGGCCTGTTTTACATCTGGCAATCCTTTCACATTTCCATTATCATCAACCCCAAAAAGAATTGTTCCACCATTGTAATTCGAAAAGGCACTAACTGTTTTCAAAAAAGTATTCGTAATCGTTTCCTTGAATTCTAATATTCTTGTTTCACGCATAGTAATCGTTCCCTTTCCAACCATAATGATTATATTATATGCAAAAATGCGCAAAAAATCAATCGTATTTTTTTACGATTGATTTTTTAATTAATTTTGAGTGTAGTATTATTTTTTGACCAATTGAATTATGACAACTTTTTAATTATTCCGATCCAGTCTTCCAAAGGTATAAATAAGGTGTAAATTCTATGCTTCCCTCCAAGAACCCCAATAAAATCAAGGCTTTCATAGCGGTTCTAAACTTTACTTGGGGGTAAGGTTTAGAGCCGTTTTTAATTTTTAAGCAAAAAAGTAGGCATAGGAACCTATAACCTTTATAATTAAATCACCACAAAATAACCGAAAGGAGATTACCTATACCTAATAATGATTTTATATCAAATATCTTAGAAATAAAAGACCTAATTATAACAAATGTGGAATCTACTTCAGAAGAAATACATATTTACTTTAAAATGGAACGTCGTGATCATGTTTGTCCATGTTGTGGTGCAGTGACAAATAAAGTTCATGATTATCGTCCTTCAATTATAAAGGATGCTCCTATAATGGGTAAAAACACATATCTTCATTACTCAAAAAGAAGATATCACTGTGATTGTTGTGGCAAACATTTCAACGAGAACTTCACTTTACTTCCTAAGCATTGCAGAAACTTATTTTCCTAATGCAAACATAGTCATTGACAGGTTTCATGTGGTCAGATATATTACCTGGGCTTTAGAAAATTTATACTATCAGCGCAGGCAAGCGAACTGGAAGAATTCAACGCTACATTAACAATGTTATCAAACTGGGCCAAATACATACTGAATGCTTTTGACTGTCCTTATTTCAACGGATTTACAGAAGAAACCAACAACAAGATTAAAGTAATTAAGCGAAATGCTTACGGATATAGAAATTTTGAGAACTTTAGGAATAGAATCCTTATGACCTCTGCTTAAAAGAGAAAACACAGTTGTGAACAATGGTTCACAACTGTGTAAAAAATCTTTTTACCCCCGCTCTTGACAAAGAGCCAAAACTTCATCATTATAATGAAATTTTTATAATATAACGGTCTACTTTATTTTTTAATTATTATTTCTTTAAAATTCTAACTTTTTTAGGTTTTGACCACTTCTTGCAGCCAACGGCTCTAACTCGTACAAAAAGTTTCTTTCTCTTTTCAAATGCTTTTTTAGAAATTGTTACTTTTTTATATTTCTTTACTGTCTTTGTTACAATAACTGATGTAAACTTTTTACTCTTAGAAACCTGTACCTGATATCTTTTAGCACCTTTAACTTTTCTAAATGAAAGCCTGATTTTCTTTGAATTTTTCTTCTTTGTTGCTTTCTTTACAACTGTTGTTTTTAATGCTTTGTTTGGAGTCTTTTTCTGTATTTTCTTTGTTGTTGGAGAGGCTGTTGTTCCTTCAGGTTTTGTTTCACCTGAAGCTGTTGTTCCCTCAGGTTTTGTTTCACTTGGATTTGTTGTTCCTGGAGTAACCGGCGTTACACCTTTCCCAATCTTATAATCTCCATAAAGACCATCCTTTGCTCCATTTGTAGAAACTCCTGCATTATTGTCTGCCTTCTCGTCTTCTCCTGCCTTAACCATACGCTGGTAAACACGAACATAATCAACTAACATTGTTCCTGATGTAAAACTGCTGTCAGGTACATAACCACTGTCAAATGTTCCACCTGCTGCAAGATTTAAAATAAGGTAAAATCTCTGGTCAAACGGTGCATATGCATTTCCTCTGTCTGAGCCTGAATACCACTCACCATATGTACATTTGAAATAGCATTTGCCATCACAGTAAATCTTAATATTTTCAGCATCCCACTGAACACTGTATACATGCCAGTCGTCAATGCCTGTCTTTTTATTACCATCTCGTGTTATGTTAAATGCATCTGATGTATTAATATTATTTGGCCACTGTGCACCATAATGTAATGTACCAAATACCATATTTGGTGTTCTTCCACGTCCTTCAAATACATCTATTTCACCTGATAATGGCCATGAACCATAACGTGAGTCATTTGGAAGCATCCACATAGCAGGCCATATGCCTGTACCTGTAGGCATTTTTGCTCTGAAATCAACTCGTCCGTATTTCACTGAGAATTTATCTTTTGTTGTAATCTTTCCTGATGAATACTGAGCAGTTGCTTTCTTAGATGGATCACCTTTTTCTGTAAATACCTTTGACTGCTTTTTCATAAGAATATTTAATGCACCATCTTTTACTGATACATTGTCTCTTGTGTAGTATTCAAGTTCCTGATTTCCCCAACCGGCTGTGTTAATATCGTCTTCTTTAAGTAAGAATCCTTCATCATATGACCACTTGCTTGTGTCAAGAGATGCACCATCAAATTCATCATTAAAAATCATCTTCCAACCTGCCGGTGTATATGCATTTGAATTGTCATTTACTTTAATATCTGACATATCTGACGGAAGTGTTGGCTTATAAGATGTATTTCCTTTAATTGTATACAATACATAGTTATTGCTTGCATCTCCACCTTTTTTACCATCAATAGGATATGTGACTTTTATTTCTGTATCCTGTCTTACAGGCTGGAGCCAAAGTCCATAAACATGATCAACAAAATAACCCCACTGACTGCTTAGTGAATATTTGTTGTAACCACTTCCTTCATATACCCATCCACAGGCTGCAACATCTGTAAGTGGAATCCACTTTCCATCTACCTTAACTTCGTATTTAAATAAATCCAAATCATCTTTTATGGCTTCTGTTCCACCAATTTTTGGAAGTGGAATACCAACTGATGCTGTATCACTTGTGCTTGCATCGTATGATGTGCCATTATATGCTGTGATTTTGTAATTTGATCTGGTTGGCTTTGTATATGTAACTTTTACATCCTGATGTACATTTGGATTTGACTTTGATGCAAATCTTAATGTAAATGACCAACTGATATTTGTAAACCAATATCCACCATCACCATCTGAGTAATATCCAAAGTTCTGATCCCACAGAAATCCTGATGCTGCATTGCCTAAAAACTGAACAAATCCTTTTCCGTCATTGTTGTCTACTGTAATGTTAACATCATCCTGAATCTGTTCATACTTGATACTCTTGTCTCCATTAAATGTCCATGCTCCCCAATGTGTAGCTGAACCACCTGTTGTATCTGCCTGAATATTTGTTTCTGTTGTAGAAATACTTGTAAGCTTATACTTTGAAAGTTTGTTAAGTTCCAATTTGTAATCAAGATTTATGTTATTTGTTTTTCCATGGAAACGGAAATATGTTGTTTCTGTAAGTTTCATCCAGCAAACCCAGCCACCCCATGACTGATATTCCCATGCCCAAGTGTCATTCCACTTGAAGTAACTTACATCTTCAATTTTCTTCCATTCACCATTTGTTCCGTTTTCCTGTTTAACATAAACCTGAATGTCTTTTTCCACATCTGCAATGGAAAGTTCACTACTGGCTTTTCCGTTAAACTTTGGCATTACAAATCCATAGCTGACTGTACCAACTCCTGAATGTGTAATTGTTGGTCCATCATTTGTTGAATAATAATCCATTGATGAAACAACTTCTGCCGCTGCTCCCTTTACATCACTACCTGAAAAAAATACTCCTGCTGAAGTAAGCAACAATGCCAGAGACATTACAACAGAAATTAATTTTTTCATAGTTTTTCCCATACTAAAAAATTCTTTCATAATACTTCCTTTCTTTTCCCTTACTGAAATAATCTCGCTATACTGCCTTTTAATTATATGAATATTCATTTTTTCTTTAAATGGTCTGTATTTTTATATGGTATTCAAATTTTATAAAAACGTTTTAATTATTATAATAACTTTTTACTTCCCTTTTAGTTGCTCCAAACAAATCTTTTGGGGTATCTCTTAAACTAGCTTGCTTAGAACGATTACAATGCTTACAAATACATTGCAAATTTAATACGGAATCTCTTCCACCATATTTCTGTGGAATAATGTGGTCAATATCCATATCACTTTTTCTGAAACTACGTCCACACTTAATACATTTATACCAACCATTGTTGTTATCATACGCATCATTTTAATCAAAATAATTGCTTCTATAACCCATATCTTCTCTCCTTTCTGCTTGTTTTTACTCTGTAGCTAAACTTTTTTATAGTTTTTGGATTATTATACTACAGCTATAAAAATATTACAATTATATATCATATAATTTGAGGTGATTTCATAAAGGATATTGATTTCGATTCTATTGGCAAGAAATTAAAAGAAATACGAACACACAAAGGTTTTACTCAGAAATTTGTTGCATCTTCTGTTAAAGTGAATACCAGCCATATTAGTAACATAGAAAATGGTAAGGTTAAAATCTCCCTTACCACACTTGTTAATGTATGCAATGTTTTAGGTACTACTGTTGATTATGTACTAAAGAATTAATATAACGACTCTTCTTCTGCTGTAGATAGAGCTATATTATCAGAACTTCACAAATGTAACCGTACTTGAATCCCTCCTTAATTATATAACCGAGCAAACCCTAGTTATATTATAATCTTATATAATCGTTTTTTCCACAAAAAAAACGCCCCAGCCTGATCATCATAAGCGATTCTGATACAGCTCGTACGGGAATTGAACCCGTGATTCCGCCTTGAGAGGGCGGCGTCTTAACCACTTGACCAACGAGCCATTTTTATGACACTGTGCTTTTTGCACAAGACACTTTACTATTATAACAATCCTGGCAAATTTTGCAAGTGCTTTTTAATATAAAATTCACGTATAAAATTCACGTATAATATTCACGCATAATATTTCAGCTACCACGCTCCCCCCATCAACAAAGGACTGCCCGGCGGGCAGTCCTTCATCCTTCATCCTTACTTCTATATTCTCTGTTCCACTCTTCACCCTAGAAGTCAAATATTGACAACTGGCTGTCTTCCGGCATTCCTTCCAGCAGTCCCAAGCTTGACATTGTTTCTATTACTGTCTTACTTAGCTTGCTTTTTTCTCGCAATTCATTTTTTGAAACAAATGGGCCTGATTGGTTTGCTACTGCTTCTACCAAACCATCGGCAGCCTTTTCGCCTAAGCCTTCTATTGTGTCAAGGCTTGGCATTAGCTTGTTGTCTATTATCTGAAATTCATGTGCTTTAGCCTTGTATATGTCTATAGGCATAAACTCAAATCCTCTGGCGTACATTTCCTGTACAACTTTCATATCGCCAAGAGCGTCTTCGTCTTTCTTAGCTATTTCGTGATTTGCTTTCTTTCTTTTCAAGTCAGCCATATAATATTCAAGCTTTTCCTTGCCTCGACACATTGTTTCGTAGTTAAATGCTTTTGCTCTAATGGCAAAGTATGCAGCATAGTAAGCAAGTGGTATGTAAACTTTATACCAGGCAACTCTAAGTGCCATCATAATATATGCTGCCGCATGAGCTTTAGGGAACATATATTTAATCTTTTTACATGAACCAATATACCAGTCAGGAACATTATGCTGGTGCATTACTTCCTCTTCGTTTATTTCCTTGCCACTCTTTTTGTCCTTGTATATCTGAAGGCCTTTACCTTTTCGTACATGCTCCATTATCTGGAAACTTACCTGTGGTTCAATGCCTTTATGCATCAGATATACCATAATGTCGTCACGGGTACAGATAGCAGTTGAAATTGTACATCTGCCCTCTTCAATTAATGTTTGGGCATTTCCAAGCCATACATCTGTTCCGTGAGACAAACCTGATATGTTAACAAGATCAGAAATCTTAGTAGGCTTTGTATCCACCAGCATCTGAATAACGAAGTCTGTACCAAGTTCAGGAAGTCCCAACGAACCTGTTGGGCATCCATCTATATCATCTGATGTTATTCCCAGTGCTTCCGGACTTGTAAACAAAGACATTACCTTTGGATCATTAATTGGAACATCTCTGTTAACGTTAGTATTTGTCAACTTTTCAAGACGTCTGATCATTGTAGGATCATCGTGTCCCAGAATATCAAGTTTCAATAAGTTGGCATCAATAGCATGATATTCGAAATGAGTTGTAATAATATCAGTTGTCATATCATTTGCCGGTTTTTGGATAGGGGTAAATTCATATATTTCCTTATCTCTTGGAACAATAACAATACCACCCGGATGCTGTCCCGTACTTCTACGGATTCCCTGGCACCCTCTTGAAATTCGGTCAATTTCTGCTGTTCGCTTTATTTGTCCGTGTTCTTCGTAATAATTCTTTACATAACCGTAAGCTGTTTTTTCTGCAAGTCCGGCTATGGTTCCTGCTCTAAATGTGTGTCCCTTGCCAAACATAACTTCCGTATACGCATGGGCATTGGACTGATATTCTCCTGAGAAGTTCAAGTCAATATCCGGCTCCTTTGTTCCACCGAAACCTAAGAATGTTTCGAAAGGAATTTCAAAACCATCTCTGCACATATCCTTTCCGCAATAAGGACATTTTCTTGGTGGCAAGTCAAGTCCTACACCACCGTCTTCCCTTAACTGTCTTATTGTATCCTGAATCTCCTTCACTGCTTCTTTGTCTGCCTCATCAGGTACTGTAACTTCGTCTTCAAAGAATGAACTTTTACACTCTGTACAATAATAGTGGGGTGCCAAAGGATTAACCTCTGTTATACCTGACATTGTTGCTGCAAAAGAAGAACCAACGGACCCTCTAGAACCTACCAAATATCCGTCTTCATTAGACTTCCAAACAAGACGCTGCGCCATTATGTACATAACCGCATATCCGTTACCGATAATTGAGTTAAGTTCTACTTCCAGTCTGTCCTCAACTATTTTAGGCAATTTCTCGCCGTACATATCGTGTGCCTTTTCAAAACAAATATTACGCAAGTTTTCTTCTGAATTATCCAATACAGGTGGACATTTATCAGGATGAATAGGTGAAATGTTCTCTATCATATCGTTGATTCGGGCAGGGTTTTTAATAACAATTTCTTCTGCCAAATCACTGTCAAGATAATCGAATTCCTTAAGCATTTCATCTGTAGTTCTTAAATATAACGGTGCCTGATTGTCTGCATCCTTAAATCCATTACCACACTGGATAATTCTTCTATATATCTCATCTTCCGGATCAAGGAAATGAACGTCGCATGTTGCAACTGTCATTTTGTTAAATTTCTTACCTAAGTCGATAATCTTCTTATTTACATCCTGAAGTTCTTCAATTGAATCAACAAGAAACTTCTTTCTGTCATCTATTTCAGGATCACCTGTTTTTAACATAAACTCATTATTTCCAAGAGGTTGTACTTCAAAATAATCATAAAATTCAGCCAGACGTGCTATTTCCTGCTGGCTTTTTCCGTGAAGAATTGCCTGATACAACTCACCTGCTTCACAGGCACTACCGATAATAAGTCCCTCACTTAATTCAAGATAATCACTTTTTAGGATTCTTGGTCTTTTGTTTGCAAAAGTTTCTATATGTGATTTTGAAATCAACTTGTAAAGATTTACTCTTCCAACCTGATTTTTTACAAGGATAATTGCGTGATGGGCAGGAAGCTTATCAATTAAGTTCTTTGACTGCTTTCCCTGTCTGTTTAATTCATCAAGGTTATCAATCCCCTTGTCCACAAGCATTTTACATAATTTCAGAAAAATAAGTGCAGTACATTCTGCATCATCAACTGCCCTGTGATGATGGTCCAGAACAATACCTAATGCCTTCGCTACATTATCAAGCTTATATCTTCCAAGACCTATTATAAGATATCTTGACATTGCAACTGTATCAATTACCGTATAATCACATTCTAAATTCTGTCTTTTGCAATTAGCTTCTATGAAACTCATATCAAAATCCGAATTGTGGGCAACCATAACCGCATCTTTACAGAATTCCATAAACTTAGGCAATACCTCTTCTATCTTTGGTGCATCAATAACCATTTCATCATTAATGCTTGTTAACTTTTCAATTCTAAAAGGAATAGGAATTTCAGGGTTAACAAAAGTGCTAAATCTGTCAATAATCTTTCCGTTTTCAACTTTAACGGCACCAATTTCTATAATCTTGTCGCTTTTTGCACTAAAACCTGTAGTTTCCAAGTCGAAAACAACATACCTGTCATTTAAATGCTGACCTTTAGGATTAACAATCATATCCTTTAAGTCATCTACAAGATAAGCTTCAACACCATATATAACCTTAAAGTCACATTCCCTGCCTGCCTTTTCACATTCAGCTTCAATAGCTTCATATTCATGCCATGCATCAGGGAAAGCCTGTACTACACCGTGATCAGTTATAGCAATAGCTTTGTGTCCCCACTCATAAGCACGACGTACAATTTTTTTACATTCACTTACACCATCCATATCACTCATCTTAGTATGGCAATGAAGTTCAATACGCTTGTCTACTGCTGTATCTTTACGCTTCTCTGTGGCAAATGGAGAAATAGACTTCATTCCGTCAACACGGCTGATTTCCACCTGCTTATCCCATGTATCATAAAGGGCAACACCTTTAATTCGCACAAAAGAACCTTTCTTTACTTTCTGTTTAAAGTCCTTAAGCACATTGCCGTCTGCCAAAAACATCTTAACGGCAATACTGTCTGTAAAATCGGTAATTTCAAGAGTAACAATAAACTTTCCTGTCTTTGTTTCTCTCTCATCCATTGTCATAATCTGACCTTTTACCGTGCATTCTCCGGTGCCTTCAAAAACATCACAAAGGTTAGTATCTGACTCAAACTTAAAGTCCCTTCCATATACTACCTCAGGATTGTCTGAACGGCTTGCCTTTCTGATTACAACAGGCTTTGGTGCCTCTTCTTTCTTTTCTTCCTTCTTAGCCTTTGGTCCGTTATCTCTGTTAAGTAACACCTCAACCTCGTTCTGAAGTCGTCTGGCATTCTGCTTTGCAAACCTGTTAGTTTCAAATCTTTTCTTATCAATAACTACCTCAATAGGCATTTCAAATCTGTTAGCAAATATTCTTTCAACTGTGTCCTTTAAAATCTTCATTCTGGATTCTGAAATAATATTAGCCTCCAAGTCAATAATCATCTTATTGCCATCCCAACGAATGGGAGCCTTTTTAAACATAGTTGAAACTATGGGACTTCTTACTCCAAGTTCCATAACTATGCTCTCCTTGTAGGCATCAAGAAGATTTTCTACTGTATACTGTTGTGATAAATGATATTTTTCTACTATTTCAATTCCAATTCGCTTTCCCATTCTGAGATTTCTTATAATTTCATCTCTCACGGTGAAAATAGCAGACTTTTCAATAAGTCTGCTGCTTTCAATATAAACTCTTAACTTGTCATGAGACATGTTAGAGGAAACTCGTGTTACATAAACTTCCTCAAACATAGCCTGCAAATTATCATTTAATTTAAGTGCTGGAAAAACGTCAAAAAACTTCTTTCTCTCCAAATTATTCACTCCAATTTTTCAATTCATCTTCCAGTGTCTGTAAAAGCATATCCTCAGGAACTTTCTTAACAATCTCACCTTTCTTAATTAAAAGTCCTTCGCCTACTCCACCGGCAACTCCAATATCAGCTTCTCTTGCCTCTCCGGGACCGTTAACTACACAGCCCATTACGGCAACCTTTATATCCAGATTATCGTATTTTGATACCATCTTTTCAACCTTTTCGGCAAGACCTATTAAGTCTATTCTGGTTCTGCCACATGTAGGACATGAAACTACTGAAATACCGCCTTTTCTAAGTCCTAATGTTTTCAAAATAAGCTTAGCACTTCTTATTTCCTCAACAGGATCACCTGTAAGTGAAACTCTGATAGTATCACCTATTCCCTGATTTAAAATAAGTCCAAGTCCTATTGCTGACTTAATATTTCCGGATGTTACAGTACCTGATTCTGTTATTCCTACATGAAGTGGATAGTTAGTTCTTTCCGCAATAAGTTCATGTGCCTTAACACACATTAAAACATCTGATGACTTAATGCTGATAACAAGATTGTCATAGCCTAAGTCTTCAATAATTTTAACCTTATCTAATGCACTTTCAACTATTCCCTCTGCTGTAACTTTTCCATATTTTTCAAGAATGTGTTTTTCAAGGGAACCACTATTTACACCAACTCTTATTGGAATGTTTCTCTCCTTTGCCACATCAACTACTGCCTTAACCTTTTCAACTGAGCCGATATTTCCCGGATTAATTCTAATCTTGTCAGCTCCGTTCTCCATTGCTGCAATTGCCAGTCTGTAATCAAAATGAATATCCGCAACAAGTGGAATATTAATCTGTTTCTTAATCTCCTTAAGAGCCTTGGCTGCTTCCATTGTTGGAACTGCACATCTTATAATGTCACAACCTGCTGCCTCTAACTCCTTAATCTGGTTAACCGTTGCTTCTACATCTTCTGTTTTTGTGTTTGTCATTGACTGAATAAGAATAGGATTTCCTCCGCCTATTACTCTATCGCCAATCTTAATTACTTTCGTATTATCTCTATACATATTACCTGCCACCTTGCAATCTTATAAAATAATCTTTCTAATATCATTAAATATTAAGAATACCATAAGCACCATTAACAAAATAAATCCTATAAAGTGTATCATTCCTTCTTTTTCCTTAGGTATAGGTCTTCTAATAATAAGCTCTACAATATAAAGGAATAATCGTCCACCGTCCAATGCCGGTATAGGTAAAAGGTTCATTACACCAAGGTTTGCACTAAGCATAATTGCCAGATTAATCATTGTGAACAAAGTAACCATAAAGCCTTCTGACTTAGTCTGGTTGTAAGTATCTCCAATAACATTAACAATACCTACCGGACCTGATACTTCATTAGCTGAAACCTTTCCTGTTACAAGCATCTTTAAGCTTTTAAGAACTGTATTAATTTCATATCTCACTTCAACAAGACTATATTTTAAAACTCCGCCTACAGACTGCTTATCTCTTGCAAGATTATAAACAAATCCGCTGCTGTAAAGTTTAGTCATCTGTGGAACTACCACTACTTTCTTTTCTTTATTATTACGCTTAACAGTAATATTGATTTCTTCTTTTCCAAAAGGATGTGCATCAATATATTCCTTTAAATCCTTTCCTGTTGAAATCTTTGTACCGTTAATTTCCACAACTTCATCTCCTGCAACAACTCCTGCCTGATCCATTGCTGAGCCTTCAGGAACACTACTAATAGTAGCCTTTGGATCTGTTTCATAATATGAAATGCCAACTATATAACGTTCTTCACTGTCAGGTGCATAACTAATAGTCTGCTTCTTTCCATCTCTTACAAAAGTAACTGAAATATCACTTCCGTCAAGTGGGCTAACATAATCTTCCAAATAAATTTCACGTCCTACTGAAACTGTAGCTCCGTTATATTTAGTAATTCTGTCTCCCTGTCTAAGTCCTGCCTCGTATGCATTACTGCCTTCTGTTACTTTAGAAACGTAAGAAATATCAACGCCGTTGTAACCGATAACAATTAAGGCCAATAAAAATGCAAGAATAAAGTTAAAGAAAGGTCCTGCAACGACAATTGCCATTCTTGCCCATAAAGGTTTAGAGTTAAAAGAACCTTCTTCTGCGTTATCTTCATCTTCACCAAGCATTGCACATGAACCGCCTAAAGGAAGTGCCTTAATTGAATATCTTGTGCCACTTTTTGCAACTCTGCTAAGAAGTCTTGGTCCCATACCAACGGAAAACTCGTTAACTACAACTCCACACTTCTTTGCAACTATAAAATGTCCAAATTCGTGTATTAAAACCAATACACTGAAAATTATAAGGGCTATTATAATACTGATTAATGTCTGCATCCTACCACCTACTTTCGATTAATTCATATGTCCACTGTTCAATGTCTAAAATCTGCTCTACTGTAGGGTTTGGTATAGCCTTATGCATACTCATACAATATTCAATAATATCTGTTATGTCTAAGAATCCAATCTTTCTGTTAAGGAACTTAGCTACTGCCTTCTCGTTTGCAGCATTAAATACTGTAGGCATTGAACCTCCAACTGTTGCTGCCTGATAAGCCAATGCTAATCCTCTAAAGTTCTCAGGATCAGGATTTTCAAATGTAATCTGTGCTATTTTGCCAAAATCAACTCTTTCTCCTGCCAAAAATCTTCTTTCAGGATAATAAAGTGCATACTGGATAGGTAATCTCATGTCAGGAGTTCCAAGCTGTGCCATAATTGCGCCGTCCTTAAACTGTACCATGGAATGAATAAGGCTCTGTGGCTGAACAACAACCTGAACATCATCAAGACCAACTCCAAAAAGCCATTTAGCTTCGATTACTTCCAATCCCTTGTTAACCATTGTAGCAGAGTCGATGGTTATTTTTTGTCCCATGGACCAATTTGGATGCTTTAATGCATCTTCTACCTGAACATTTTTCATCTGCTCTCTTGTTCTGCCCCTAAACGGTCCGCCTGAAGCTGTAAGAAGAATCTTGTCTATCTCTCTTGAATTTTCGCCGTTTAAGCACTGGAAAATAGCACTATGCTCACTGTCTACAGGAAGAATCTTCACACCATATTCCTTAGCCATTGACATTACAATATGTCCTGCTGTAACTAATGTTTCCTTATTAGCTAATGCAATATCCTTACCTGCCTTAATTGCTTCAAGTGTAGGCCTTATACCTATCATTCCAACAAAAGCAGTAACAACAATCTGTGCTTTCTCATATACTGCAGCCTCAATAAGTCCATCCATTCCGGCAACTACCTTTACCGAAGTATCCTTAACTGCATTCTTAAGATTTAAAGCAGCCTCTTCATTGTATACACATACAATCTCAGGATGAAACTCTCTTATCTGATCCTCTAACTTTTTAATATTTGAGCCTGCCGCAATGGCAACAACGTTCAAATCATCATTTGCTCTTACAATATCTAATGTTTGTGTTCCTATGGATCCTGTTGATCCAAGAATGGAAATATTTTTCATATCGTCTCCTTAAAAAATCTGTAATAAAATCCAAATAACAGGTGCCACATAAATAACACTGTCAAATCGATCCATAATTCCGCCATGTCCGGGAATTAGTTTGCCATAATCCTTGATATCATGATTTCTCTTAATAGCTGATGCAGCAAGGTCGCCTACCATTGAAATTAAAGCTCCCACTGCACAAATAATTGCAAATCCCGCAACCGGATTAATGCTCATTGTAATATTACTTGAAAAAATTGTTGCATAAATTGCTCCAAGTGCTGCTGCTCCAACAACGCCCCCAACTGCACCTTCAACTGACTTCTTTGGGCTTAAAACAGGAGCCATCTTATGCTTTCCAAAAGCTACACCTGCAAGGTATGCACATGTATCACTTCCCCATGAGCAAAGGAAAATAAGCCATACTGTATATGCTCCGTTATTTCCCTCACGTACACTATAAAGATATGATAACATTACGCCTGCATATAACATACTCATAATAGCATTTGAAATCTGTTCTGTTTTATACTTAGGGAACATAAATACATACTGAGCAAGTAAGCACATTAAAAATACTACCATAAGAATCATCATATATTCTTTCTTATCAAAATAAAGTACTGCATAATATGCCAAAACTGCTATATATCCTGTAATTCCAAGTGAATTCTTTTCAATTCCAAGAACCTTGTATAATTCATATACGCCTACTACTGAAATCAAAAGATTTGCCACAAAAAGAATGTTTCCTCCCGGTATAATTGTAGCCAACATTAAAGCTACTAGAACTATTCCACTTAATAATCTTGTAAAAAAAGATTTATTTGCAAATTTACTTAAAACCATTTTGTTTTTCTCCTACTATTATGTATTTTATTCTTCTGTTTTTACTCCGCCGAAACGTCTGTCTCTTTCATTATATTTTATAATAGCCTTCTTTAATTCTTCTTTGTTAAAATCCGGCCATAAAACATCTGTAAAATAAAACTCTGTGTAAGCCAACTGCCATAAAAGATAATTAGACAATCTTATCTCACCACTTGTTCTAATAAGAAGGTCAGGATCAGGAATGCCTGCTGTATCCAAATATGAATTAACAGTATCCTCTGTAATATCATCAGGATTTAACTCTCCGTCTGCAACAGCCTTTGCCATCTTCTTAGTTGCTCTTGTTATTTCATCACGGCTTCCGTAATTAAGAGCTATAATAAAAGTAATTCCTGTATTGTTCTTTGAGCATTCCTCTAACTCATCAATTCTGTCAAGAATATCCTGATCAAGTCTCTCTCTCTTACCAATTACTTTAACAATCATATTGTTCTTGTTTGCTCTCTCAATACAGTCTGAAAGATAATTTCTAAGAAGTTTCATAAGAGCCTTTACTTCATCATCAGGTCTGTTCCAATTCTCAGTTGAAAAAGCATACATTGTAATATATTCAATTCCCATATCGTGGGCATCTTTAATAATCTTCTCCACATTCTTTGCACCTGCTGCATGTCCTGCGTTTCTTGGAAGAAATCTTTTCTTTGCCCATCTGCCGTTACCATCCAAAATAATGGCAACATGCTTTGGTATATTAAGTCCTGTTATATCAATCTTTTTTGCCATATAATTAATCTCCTTTAACCGAAAATAGAGGAAACACAGGTCTCCTCTTATTCTCTAAAATCTGATATTTTATTATACTGTCATTATTTCGTTTGATTTTTCTTCGATTGCCACATCAATCTTCTTAATGTATTCATCTGTCTTCTTCTGAACATCATCCTGATATCCTTTTACTTCATCTTCTGAAATGCCGTCTTCTTTGCCTTTCTTCTTAATGGCATCAATTGCATCTCTTCTGATGTTACGGATAGCAACCTTGGCATTTTCACCCTTCTTCTTAACATCCTTTACAAGTTCTTTTCTTCTGTCCTCTGTAAGTTCAGGGAATACAAGACGAATGACCTTACCATCGTTTGTAGGGTTAATTCCTACATCTGACATATTAATTGCATGTTCAATATCTTTAAGTATTGAAGCGTCCCAAGGCTGAATACAAATCATTCTTGCTTCAGGAACTGAAACGTTACCTACCTGCTGAAGAGGTGTTGGTGTTCCATAGTAATCAATTTTGATTTTGTCAAGAATATGTGGGTTAGCACGTCCTGCTCTGATTGTTGCATATTCTTCACCTAAATTAGCCAAAGATTTTTCCATCTTATCTTCGTATATCATTAATAATTCTTCCATTATAATTCTCCTCTAATCTTTTATAATTAATAAAATTTTATACTTAATAATTTTTTGATTAATAATCTTTTTATATTTCTAATTATATAATCCTTAAAATTTTTGATTCTATAGTTATTATCCAAAATTACTTTTCAGTTAATAATTATTAACTATTCTACAGTAATCTTTGTGCCAATCTTTTCACCTGATACAGCCTTGTTAATGCTGTCTTCTTCGTTTAATCCGAATAATAACATTGGCATCTTGTTCTCCATTGCAAGAACACTTGCAGCCAAGTCAATAACACCTAATCTGTCATCAACAATCTTGCTGATTGAAAGTTCATCGTACTTCTTAGCATCAGGGTTAACAGCAGGATCACTGTCATAAACACCGTCAATTGCTTTTGCACCAAGAATGCAGTCAGCTTCAATTTCAATGGCTCTAAGAACCATAGTCATATCTGTTGAGAAATAAGGATGTCCTGTACCACCTGCAAAGAAAACAACCTTTCCTGCATTAAGGTCTGCTACTGCCTCATCCTTTGAAAATAACTTAGTCCATGTTCCGCATGCAAAAGGTGTATACACATTAGTATCCATTCCTTCTGTTCTGAAAATTTCTGATACATACATGCAGTTCATAATTGTTGCCATCATACCGATTCCGTCAGCCTTTGTTCTGTCAATCTTATTGCTTGTACGTCCTCTCCAGAAATTTCCGCCACCGATAACGATAGCTACCTGAACTCCCTTATCTACTATAGTCTTAACCTGTTTTGCAACAGCTACACAAGTATCTTCATCAAAACCAGTTTTTTTATCACCTGCTAAGGCTTCCCCGCTTAACTTTAATAAAACTCTGTTCATCTTTATCTCCTCTATCATATATGCACGCCAAATTTGTGATAATACTTATAGTATTATTCATAAGTGCAAAATCTAAAGATAGAATAACATATATTATAAAAAAAATAAAGGAGAATAATCTCCTTTATCTTCTAAATTTGCATTTATACTTGCTTTTATTCTTCATCAAAATATCCCAAGTTATCACTCATATCTCTTCCATTAACAAACAATTTCATATTGTAGTCTTCATCATCTTTGACTATGTTTGCCTTTGGAACATACAGCGTAACAAAATATTCTGTCATATAACTGTTAGCCATGTTTTCAATATCCGTACCCATAATTGAATCCGCTGTCTGATCTTTGTTTAAAAATCTTCTTACGTGGTTATTTTCCTGATACATATTTGATATGTAAACAAATTTGTTATCTTTTGCACTGCTTGTAACTTGAATTTTTCCATCTTTAACTTCTGCACTTATCTGGCAATCCTTAAACACATCTTTAATATATTTATTTTTGCTCTTTGAATCTAATTCCATCCTTTCAATTACAATTCTTGGATTTTTGCTTTTACTTATATCAATGTTTCCTACTCCAACTGCACTCATATCATAAGAAGTCGAAATTGTCTGCGGGTACTTGTCACCTTCTTTTATTTGTAACGGATATGTTTTCTTTTCAGTAGCTGTTTTAGATATTACGTTACTGCCAGAATACATAGTAACCCCTGCTATTGCCATTGTAAAACCGCAAACTGCCATTATTCTTATTAATATTGCTCTTTGATTTCCGCCAAAAGTCAATGGCTTGCTATCACGGATTTTCTTTTCAATAATAAATCCTATGAAGAATGCTATTACAAGAGTCACTACGATTTTTAAGAAAAATAATCCCATATTATATTCTCTTTTATAAAATCCAACTATAGCTGAAACTAAATCTATAGCTTTTTCATATAGGACTAATTTGTTATTTTCCTTAGCATAAGCTGCAATGTTCTGCCAAATATTCCTATAGCTTAAAGCTCCTACAATTAGTGCAATTGTAATAACGCCAAATACTGCCATGCTTTTTCTATAAATAACTGCAAATAATTTGATAATTGCTGTAATAAGTAAAAAACATCCCAATAAATATACAAGCTCAGCAAAAACAGTTTTCATTGAAAAAACATTTATTAGTTTTATGTTTTTATTAAATAATGAAACTAGTGATACCGCACCAAACAAAATCAACTGGTTCATTACCTGAAACAATGACGCAATTCCAAAGGTTGTTACATCGGCCAAATATGCTGATACATATCTTGTAACACTGTTCTGTGGAAATACCATATAATTGTTTTTGTATTCACCAATATTAAAGGATGTGATAACCAATACCAAAATTACTATCCAAAACAATGCACCGCTATTGCGGTTAAGATTCAGATAAAATACATCTTTGTCTGTTGAAAAATTTATAACCATTGACAATATATCTACTAATGCAAATACAATGGCAACACAAAATACTATTATTGCATATTTTTTATTTGTGTGCATTCTTAGCAAATACATTTTTTTAATATTATTTAGTTCTTCTTTTCCCATAATGCCTCCATCTGATTTGCGTTTTTCAAATCTGTCTTATACATATAAATTTCTTCCCCTGAAAGCTTGCTTGTGGCAAGTTCCAATTCATCGGCTTTCTCTGCTTCCTCTTTGTTAAGTCTGCCTTCGATAACTGCCATAGCTCCCAATGTCTGATTTTTCTTATATAAAACTTTCTTTTCTTCACAATATTTTTCAATATTTGCAAGTTCGCCGTCTACCCTGTAAACGCTGTCTTTCAGTTCTTCAATATCTCCTGCAAAAAGTACATCGTTGTTTCCTATCATTATCATATGTGACAAAATCTTTTCCATTTCACCTAACATATGACTTGAAATTAATATTGTTCTTGGATGTTCTATGTAGTCTCTTAAAATAATTTCATATATTTTGTTTCTGCTTATTGCATCAACTCCCGAAACCGGCTCATCAAGTATTGTTATGTCTGCTCTTGTTGCCATTCCACAACAAAAATTAAAAATTGTTTCCTGACCTTTTGACAGATTTTTAATTTTTGCTTTTTTATTTAAACCAAATAATTCCATTAACTTATAAGCAAACTCTTCATCAAATTTTTCATACATCAACCTATACTCTTCGATTATCTTTTTTAACTTAATTTCGCTGTAACTCATTACCCCTGCCACATAAATAATACGCTTAGCTGTCCCTATATCAGTTGCCGGATTCTTTCCGTCTATTTCAATTATTCCTTCATCCGGTTCAAACTTGCCGGCTATTAAATTCATTAATGTTGTTTTTCCCTGTCCGTTTCTACCAATTATTCCCGTAATGTGATTTGGCTCAATATCTACAGAAAAATCTTCAAAAACATATCTTTTCTTTCCCTTGTATGAGAAAGTTACATTCTGCATGCTTATGCTTTTAATCTCTTCCATGTTTTCATTATGCATTGCTGCACTTCCCTCCTGACTAAAATTGTTGTTACAACTACTTGTTGTGAATTACTTCTTTTTTGTTTGTTTTTTCTGGCTTTTGTACTTAGCTTTGTATTTAATTATGTGTCTGTTTTTCTTTTTAGCTTAGTATTTAATTTTTTTGATTGTTTAACTTTATGTTTAGCTTTTTTGTCTTATTTACTTCTTATCGTATTGTTCTGCTATTAGTTTAAGTAACTCCTCTTTTGTAATTGATAATTTCTTACTTAGTTTAATTAATTGTTCTGCTATCTGTTCCACTTCACTATGCCTCTTCCTTTCTGAAATCATACTTATGGCATCGCCTGCAACTGTCATTGCCTGGCCTCTGTGCTTTATAAGAATCCCTCTGCTAACCAAAAGATTAATTCCTTTCGCCGCAGTAGCCGGATTGACTTTAAGCTCCTTCGCCAAAACTAATTGTGAGTAACATGTATCGTTCTCCTTCAATTTTCCTGATAGTATGTCATCTTCAATGGAATCAGCAATTTGCACATAGATTGGAATCATACTGTTTTCATCAATTTTCAATGATGTACCTCCTTGTATAATATCTTTAATCAACTATACTACATTACTGATATAATGTAGTATAGTCCCGTGGTAGTTAGAAGTCAAGTGGATTTATGTCAAAATCATAACCTCCTTAATATTTTCATAAGCGTGTTATGACTTTTAACATAGATTCATATAATTTATTCTTTATTTTCATAACCATATGAGGTTTTTAGATTATTTGTTATGATTTTCTAATGCGGTAGACTTGATTTTTTTGCTCTGTGGACAGGCTTAATTGGGAGCATTACGTGTCATATAACATTTTCGTTCACCGACACGTAATTCCATGCAAAAATACAAGCTTAATTTCAATAAATTACTTGTCACACAGCGTTTTCGCTCTACGACACGTAATCGGTTGCGAATCAAGACAAATATTTCAATATTTTACGTGTACTACAGCGTTTTTGCTCTACGACACGTAATCAGCAACGAAACAAGACAAAACAAACCACTTCCACAATTGCAAAACAAACCACTTCCACACCCACAAAAAAACTAGTCAAATCAACTATGGTTAATCTGACTAGTTTTACTCTCTTTATTTTCTTTCACAACTTTTAGTCAAGCTCTCCGCTTGTTACCCTTTGGATGTGCATTGCAAGATATCCTATCTCCGACTCATCAAAGGACAACTTAAGCAAATGGCCTATATTGTCACATATGGTGATTGCCATCTGAAATTCCTGGGGAAATTTGTTTTCCATATAGTCGTTCAGATTAAGCTTGATTTTTTCACCTTTAAGGGCTCTTGCTATCATATATTTAATGTGATTCATTAGACGGTTGTATGAAATAGATAAAACATTTATTTTTCTTCCTGTTTCAGCTTCTACCATTGAAATACACTCACGCACACCCTGAGCTATGATCATTGACTGGGATACGTTCTCTGTATCAATGGCTGAATGAATGTGAAGTGCAATATATCCTACTTCATGTTCATCTATTTCTATACCCATCTTTTCAAGCAACAATGGTTTAATCCCCTCGGCCACTTTGTATTCTGAATGAAAAAGAACTCTTATATCCGGTGTTAACGGATTGCTTATTTGCTCATTGTTCTTTATTCTTTTGACTGCAAACTCAATATGGTCTGCCAATGGAAAAAGTATTCTTCTATCAATATTTCCAAATTCTTCTTCTGCCTTGTTTAAAACTGCATCTGCAATCTCTAAACAAACTGGAGAAACTTCATTAACAATGTCTTCTGCCTCTCCTCTTTCCGTACATTCTTTCATTGAATATACAGTGTCTTCTGCTCTTGGTTCAACATACTCAGTAACTTTCTTACCGAACCCGATGCCTTTTCCCAAAATCAAAAATTCCTGACATTTTTCTGCATCAATTGCCACAACCGCATTGTGGTTTAACGCTTTTTTTACTCTATACATATCCTAATTACTCTGTGACATTATTCGTAAATATCAATAGCAAAAAGTGATTCCCCTGCCTGTATATCGCCTTCCTTAAGTAATCTGATTTTTTGATTGTCGCTAAGCTCTGTACACATTACAGGTGATGCCAATGATGGTGCATTGGCAGATAAATAATCCAAATCAAGTTTCATAATAGGATCACCCTTTTTAACTTTCTGTCCTGCTTCTACCATTACATCAAAGCCTTCGCCATTAAGTTTTACTGTGTCAATACCAACATGGATAATCATACTAATACCATCTTCTGTTGTAAATCCTACTGCGTGCTTAGTATCAAAAACAAATACAATTTCACCATCAGCAGGTGCCTTAACAACTGAATCTGTTGGAGTTACAACTGCACCGTCTCCCATCATTCTGCTTGCAAAAGCTTCATCCGGCGCTGTACCTAAATCTGCGGCTATACCTGTAATAGGGCTTGAGATAATAATTGATTTTACTATTTTTGTCTCTTGCTCCTTCTGATTATTTCCATCCTCAGTCTTGTTTTCAACTTCGTCTGACTGACTATTGCTACCATTATACTCTATATTTGGAGCTGTTTCCAGATAATCTTCTAAGTTAGACTTAATTACTGTTACTTTTGGTCCATAAATCACCTGAACACCGTTACCCTTGTGTACTACACCTGACGCTCCTGTTGCCTTAAGCATTCCGTCATTAACCAATTCAGCTTTAAAAACTGTACATCTAAGTCTTGTTGCACAGCAGTCAACATCAGAAATATTTTTCTTTCCGCCTAAGCCGTTAGTAATCATTTCTGATAATTCGTCAACATCACTATTTTCTTCGTTTTCTGACTTGCTATTTTTCTTAGCTTCAACATCGCTTCTTCTATAAAGTTTGACTTCCTCACTGTCATCCCTACCAGGTGTCTTCAAATCTAATTTTTTAATTAAGAAGCTAAATAAGAAATAATATACGATAAAGTAAACAATACCTACAATAACAATCCAAATCCAGTTAGTCTTTCCATTTCCCTGCATTATTCCGAATAAGAACATATCTATAAGTCCGCCTGAGAAGGTCATACCTACGCCAACCTTAAATACATGCATTAACATATATGCAAGTCCTGCAAATACGCAGTGAATACCATAAAGTAATGGTGCAACAAAAAGGAATGTAAATTCCAATGGTTCTGTAATACCTGTAATCATTGATGTTAAAGCTGCTGACAAAAGAAGACCTGCTACTGCTTTCTTCTTTTCAGGCTTTGCTGTTCTATACATTGCAAGTGCTGCTCCAGGAAGTCCGAAAATCATAAGTGGAAACTTACCTGACATAAATCTTGTTGCTGAAACTGCAAATTTTGTAACTGATGGATCTGCAAGCTGTGCAAAGAAAATATTCTGTGCACCTTCAATTAACTGACCTCCAACTTCCATTGTTCCGCCAACGCCTGTCTGCCAGAATGGAAGATAAAATACGTGATGAAGACCAAATGGAATAAGAAGTCTTTCCATAAATCCGTATACCCATGTTCCTGCGTAACCTGAATTAAGTACTAAATCTCCAACAGAGTAAATTCCGCTCTGGATAACCGGCCAGATAAAGAACATTAAAATACCAACTAATGTGAAAACTAATGAACAAATAATTGGAACAAATCTTGTTCCGCCAAAGAATGATAATACCTGTGGCAATTCGATTTTGTAAAATTTGTTATGAAGTGCTGCAACACCAAGACCAACAATAATACCACCAAACACACCCATCTGTAATGAAGTAATACCTACAACATCTGTTGTGGCACCTTCAAGCATTTTTTCTGCGCCACCGTTAATTGTAATCATGGCACCAATTGATGCGTGCATAATGAAGAAAGCTATAGCTGCTGCAAGTGCTGCAACTTCCTTTTCTTTTTTTGCCATGCCTATTGCAACACCCATTGCAAAAATAATCGGCAGGTTAGTAAAAACTATATTTCCCGCATCACTCATTACCTGAAATATTGCATTAAATACTGTTCCAGGTCCCATAATACCTAATAATCCGTATGCTTTAAGCATTGTTTCATTTGTAAAAGAGCTACCAAGTCCAAGTAACAAACCTGCTACAGGAAGGATAGCTATTGGAAGCATAAATGATCTTCCTACACGTTGTAAAACACCAAAAATTTTGTCTTTCATTTTTTCTCCTTTCAAACACTAATAATATTTTGGTTCATTTGGGCATGTATCATACATTTACGACTATTTTTGTTATAAGTTGCAGCTCTTTTAAACACAAAAAAAGTAGGTATAACAGATACACGACCCCCTTTGAGATGTGTGTATAGTTAATGCCTACTTAAAGTTACATACTATTTAAAATTATTTAATTTACTCCTTTAGAGTAACATCTTATGGTTGGGATGTCAACCCTGATTTTGATTTTTTCTATCAGATTAGTAGATTTTTATATATAATACCACTGTGGTAGGAATTGCTAGGATAAACTCAGATATTATCTTTATTGTTCCTCAATTTTCTTTGCCAAATCTTCCAAATACTCCCAACGGTCCATTTTTTCCATAAGAAGTGTTTCCGTTTCTTCCTTACTTTCCATAAGTTCCCTAAGCTTAACTGAATTAGTTGCATTCTTGACTATTTCACCGTCAAGCTTTTCAATCTTCTCTTCTAATTTTGCAATATCGTCCTCAATTGTCTCGTATTCTCTTTGTTCATTGTAAGAAAACTTAAGCTTTTTGTTTCTTATTTTGTATTTCTCTTTTTCGGTTTTGTCTGAATCTGACTTTCCTGCACTGCTACTTTTTGTTTTTAACAAAACATTTTCTTCAAGCAGTCCCTTTTCCTTCTTTCGATTTATGTAATCTGTGTAACCACCTTCGTACTGGTCGATTACCCCATTTTCCTCAAAAGAAAAAATTCTTCTGACAACTCTGTCTAGAAAATATCTGTCGTGGGATACGGTAATTACAATTCCATCAAAACTATCCAAATAATCTTCAAGAATTGTCATTGTTTCAATGTCCAAATCGTTAGTTGGCTCATCAAGTATAAGCACATTTGGGGCTTCCATAAGCACACGCAAAAGATTTAAGCGACGTTTTTCCCCACCTGACAATTTTTCAATCTTACTATACTGCTGTGACGGTTCAAAAAGAAATCTTTCAAGCATAACCGAGGCTGACACAAGCCCTTCCTCTGTTCTTACAAACTCGGCAGTATTTTTTATATAATCAATAACCCTATCATCAGGATTCATATAAGCAATTCCTGCTTCTTTGTTATTTTCAAGCTCCTGTGTATAATAACCTATTTTGATAGTCTGTCCAATGTTTACACTACCGCTGTCAGGCTCAATTCTTCCATCAATAATCTTCATTAAGGTAGTTTTTCCACAACCATTTTTGCCCACAAAACCTACTCGGTCGCCCTTTAGAAAATTATAAGAAAAATCATTTATCAAAACTTTGCAGTCATATGCCTTTGAAATATTTTCAAGTTCAATAGTCGTCTTGCCCATTCTTGACTTAATGCTACTTAACTCAATTTTTTCGTCCTGAACAATCCCTTTTTGATTCTTTAGATTTTCATATCTTTGAATGTGTGCTTTCTGCTTAGTAGACCTTGCTCTTGCCCCACGCTGCATCCATTCAATTTCTTTTCGAAGAATGCTCTGACGCTTTCTCTCGCTTGCCTTGGCACTTGCCTCTCGCTCAGCTTTTCTCTCCAAAAATCCTGAGTATTTTTCGTTGTAACTATAGATTTTTCCTTTATCAAGCTCGATAATCCTGTTAGTTACGCTGTCTAGGAAATATCTGTCATGAGTAACCATAACAAGCGCCCCCCTAAAACCGCGCAACTGATTTTCAAGCCATTCTGCCATTTCGCTATCCAAATGGTTAGTAGGCTCGTCCAAAATCAAAATATCACAAGGTGTAATCAAAACAGAAACCAACGCCAGTCTCTTTCTCTGTCCACCTGAAAGTTCTGAAGTTTTCTGCTCAAAATCAGTAATTCCAAGTCTTGTCATCATCGCTTTAGCCTTAACCAATTCATCTTCATTGGCATGATGGTGAATCATGTTCTGAACACTTTCAAGCACCGTGTCTTCTTCATTAAAAATAGGATTCTGTGGCAAATAATGAATCATCATATTAGCTGCCTTAATTACCTGTCCTTCATCCGGGATTTCAAGACCTGCCATAATCTTAAGCAAAGTGGACTTTCCTGTCCCATTAATTCCTATAACTCCTACCTTCTCCCCTTCGTGAAGGTAAAAACTTGCCTCGTCAAATAATTTTCTTTCTGTATATGAATGTGTTATGTTTTCTAATGATAGAATGTTCATTGTGTTCCTCTTTCTTTGGATTGATTTTCTAAACTTGTCATTACTGTTATACTTTTTAGTCTTGCTTTTAATATTACTTTTTAATCTTGCTTTTTATTATTGCTTTCTAATCTTGCTTTCTATTATTTCTTTTGGTATTGTTCTTTCTTCTTTTTCCTGTCATTTCCTCTGCAACCATTTTAAATACTGTTGTTACCGGAATTACTTTTGTCCCAAATTCAAAATCTTCTGAATGATACTGCTTCATAATTATCTTAAGTGCCGCAAACTTATCTTCATCTTCAACAAACTGAATCTGACCGCATCCCATTACACTTTCGTATGCCATAGTGCAACTCATCTTTTCATCATTTAAAATAAATTCATGTCCACAGTCCATTTCGAAAGCTACCTTGTTATTTTTTCTAAGTAATTCAAGCTTCTTTCCCTCGCTTGCGCAGTGAAAATAAAGAACAACCTTACCATCTTCTATATTAAGCCCAAAATTCATTGGCACAATGTATGGATAATCTCCATCATTAATCGCCAATCGGCAAACGTCACATTTATTTATTACTTCAATTATTTCATCAAAATCTTTTATTTCTCTATCGCTTCTTCTCATAGTGTCCTCCTGGGTAATATCTATTTGTTATTTTATATATGTTGATTTTTTCTTGTATTAATATTTTATGTAAATTAATTTCTTTCTGATTTCACACTTTTTTATTATACAGAAGTAGGCTGTGAAAATCTACGATAATTCTTCAAAGTTGTCATATACATAGTCAAGGATTGCAGTGTTATATAACATTGTTATGAAACTATCTGCTAATAATTTTTTCAATATTTTCCTGTGCTCCATATATGGATCTATTGCCATTTACAACGTAAGCAAGACTGCATACTACCACAAATGCAAGCATATTGTTTCCGCCAAAAACCTCTATTCCAAGCATAATCGGTGCCATTAATGTATTAGTGGCACTGCCAAAAACTGCCGCATAACCAAGTGCTGCACATAACATGGGAGAAATTCCAAGAAAGCTGCCAAGTATTATTCCCAGAGAAGCCCCTATTGAAAATAATGGTGTAACCTCTCCACCCTGAAATCCTATTGATAAAGTTAAAACTGTTAGCAACAATTTAAGGAACCAATCCACCTGAAAAATTTCTCCATTTCCAAATGCGTTTGAAATCAGGTTTGTACCAAGTCCGCTATATCTGCCATGCCAAAGTAATAATAAAATTATTGCTAATGGTATAGAAACCAAACCTATTCTTAAGTATGGATTTGCAATTTTTTCAGCCATTATTTTTTTCAGTAATTGAAGTAAATAAGAAAAAATTCTTCCCACAATTCCAAAAGCCAAACCTAAAATTATAATGCCAATTACTGTTTTTACATCAGATATGTTAATTGTTTCATTTAATTCCACTACAAACTTTTCAAGCCCCAATGTATGTGATGTAAATGATGCCACAAAAGCTGCTGTTATTGCCGGAAGTAATGCCTGATAATCCATATAACCTGCCACAATTACTTCCATTGCAAAGAAAGTTGCCGCCAATGGTGTCTGAAATAATCCACCAAAACCTGCTGCCATACCTGTTATTAACATAATCCTGCTATTATCAGGAGTTTTTAACTTTCTTCCCATATAATGCGACAATGTTGCACCTATCTGAACCGCCACACCTTCTCTTCCTGCACTTCCGCCAAACAAATGTGTAATCCATGTTCCTATCATTACAAGCGGCACCAAAGCCATAGGGATTGAATCCCTTTTATTCTGTCCTGCCTCAAAAACCAAAGTCATTCCCTTTAGACTAACCTTGCTAAAATATGAATACATCCAAACAATAAACAAACCTGCTATTGGCAAAAAAGGTATCAGATATTTGTAATTAGCTGTCCTAAAATCAGAAATGGCAAGAAGACCTCTGCCAAAAATTGTATCCACTGTTCCGACAATAATACCAATAAGCACTGCCATAGCTATGTACTTAATAACAAGCGTCAATTTAATGTTGACATTGCTTTTTTCTATTTCCATTGTTATTTCTCCTTACTTTTATTTTTTTATCATATCGTCAGAGAGAAAATGACTGCAAACAATAGGAAGATTTTTGAAATTTTGCGAGCATAGTGTACAGCGATAAACTTACTGTTTGAGCCGAAGGCGAGTTTAAGTTTTCGCTGTACGATAGACGGCGGAGCAAAATAAGAAAATCAACGTGTTTGAAGGCATTTTCTCTCTAACGATATATAACTTGCAAAAAACTCATAACGCGTAAAAAGCTGACTTCCCCTGTGTATTGTGCACAGAAGTCATCAGCTTGTTATAAGCGGTTTCGATTAAATCGTGGGAGAACCTCATTCCCTTTTTTCTATTGCAAACATACATATTTATATGTTCTTATATCTACGTCAAACCTTAACACATTTATATGAATGTGTCAATTATCTTGTATTCCACAAAAAAGGCACCGGTAACTGCTTTAAAAGTCAGTTCCGATGCCTTTTTGTTCGTATATGTTTACTTAGTTTTTTTGCTCATATTATGTGCATATCCCAAGGTCATTTTTCCACCTTTGTGCAAGCACATGTGGAATAAGACCTTTTTACACTATAATATTATTTTACGTTAAATGCTTTTATTCCAGGATAAACTGCACTATCGCCTAATTCTTCTTCAATTCTAAGAAGCTGGTTGTACTTAGCCACACGTTCACTTCTGCTTGGTGCACCTGTCTTAATCTGGCAAGTGTTAAGTGCTACTGCAAGGTCAGCAATTGTTGTGTCTGCTGTTTCACCTGAACGATGTGATGAAGTAGCTGTGTAGCCTGCCTTGTGAGCCATCTTTATTGCTTCTAATGTTTCTGAAACAGAACCAATCTGGTTTAATTTGATAAGGATTGCATTACCTGCACCCATTTCAATACCTTTTGCAAGTCTTTCTGTATTAGTAACAAATAGGTCATCACCTACTAGCTGAACCTTGTCACCAAGTCTGTCTGTAAGTTTCTTCCATCCTTCCCAATCTTCTTCATCAAGACCGTCTTCAATAGAAATGATAGGATATTTTTCGCATAATTTTGCCCAATGTTCAATAAGTTCTTCAGCTGTATACTCTGTTCCTGCCTTTGGAAGCTTGTAGTATCCTTTACCTTTTTCGCTCTTCCATTCTGAAGATGCTGCATCCATTGCAATCTTAAAGTCTTTGCCAGGTTCATATCCAGCTTTCTTTACAGCTTCAAGAATTGTTTCAATAGCTTCTTCATCAGACTTAAGTGCAGGTGCAAAACCACCTTCATCACCAACTGATGTAGCTAATCCTCTTTCTTTTAAAATTACTGCCAAAGCGTGGAATACTTCTGCACACCATCTTAAGCATTCTTTAAATGAAGGTGCTCCTACAGGCATAATCATAAATTCCTGTACGTCTAATCCTGATGATAAAGCATGGCAACCACCATTAACAATGTTCATCATTGGTACTGGTAATCTATTTCCTGAAATACCACCTAAAAATCTATAAAGTGGAATATCTAACGAGATTGCTGCTGCTCTTGCTGATGCAATTGATACTGCAAGAATAGCATTTGCTCCAAGTTTTGTCTTTCCCTTAGTTCCATCTGCATCAATCATAGCCTTATCTACTGCATAAATATCTGATGCATCCATTCCAATAAGAGTATCATTTATAATTGTATTAATATTTTCTACAGCTTTCTGAACGCCCTTACCTAAGTATCTGTTCTTATCGCCATCTCTAAGCTCTAAAGCCTCAAACTCACCTGTAGATGCTCCACTAGGTGCAGTTCCTCTTCCAATAGTTCCATCTGCCAAATATACTTCAGCTTCTACGGTTGGATTTCCTCTTGAATCTAAAATTTCTCTTCCAATAACCTTTTCAATTTCCAAATAATTCATTATAGTATGCTCCTCTCTGCTTTTGGACTTCTATACCGAAAGGTAGCTAATCTTTCGGTACTTAGATATTTCTAAAGAGTCCAAATGATTTATTCGTTGAAATTAGTTAGCTATAGCTAACCATAATTATATTAAACTAATTGTTATGAAAATGCAAGATGTTTTTTGAATTATTCTTGTTCTGCCGTCGCCAATTACGGAATCTGAGAGCGAAATTTCTGTGGCTTCCGTAATTGATCTTGTTCAATACGTGTGGGACAGCATTTTTGTTCTACGACACGTAATTTTGCGCTGGAAATAAACAATTCTTCTTCAAATTACTTGTCAGATTGAACTTTTATTGTATGACACGTAATTGAACTTTAAATTTAATGAATTTTTCTTAGAATTACTTGTCAGATTGAACTTTTATTGTATGACACGTAATTGAACTTTAAATTT
>OGMV01000021.1_pt1 | contig 117562 bp, 101 predicted proteins | sample 1573341 | NCBI WGS metagenome assembly OGMV01 (sample SAMEA2581994, study PRJEB24529) | metagenome | biome: Human gut stool | place: China | collected 2011 | reverse complement strand
ATCCTGCTAAAAGTGGGATATATTAAATTACATAAAAATGAGGTGTGTAAATTTGCAAGGTACACGTATTACTATGATGTCATATTTTGAAATGTTGGCTGAAGAAAAAAACAATGATAAAAGTGTGATATTTGGTTTTGAAGAGCCTGAGACTTTTCTTCATCCCGAAACACAAACTCTTCTATATAACAAACTTATAGCCATGACAGAAAATGGTTATCAGGTTATGATTACAACGCATGCTCCTAATATTGTAGCAGAAACAAATATAGGAGATATTATTTTTGTTCAAAAAAAATGGAACTGACTATATCCTACGTCAAGGTGAAGACATTAGCATACAAGAGATAGTGGAGGAGTTAGGTATAAAAGGGGACAATACAATATTCAAAGTATTTGACAATATCAAATTATTATTCCTTGTTGAAGGTTCTGATGATGTCAAAGCTATAAGCCACATTTCTCAGGTATATAAAACGGCAGGCAAGATTGATAAAACATTAGAACAAATTGGTGTGCTTTTAGTTTGTATAGGAGGTTGTGATAGTCTTAAACATTGGACATCGTTGAATATAATAAGAAAATTAAATAAACCCTTTTTCATTTTATTAGACTCTGACAAGAAAGCACCAGATGATATTTCACCTAATTTAAATAAAATGATAGATTTAGGATATACATCAGATAATTGTCAAGTAACACGAAAACGCGAAATAGAAAATTATATTCCGTCTTCATACTTTTCTAGTCTTCAAGATCCTATTACTATAAACTATTCAGACTGGGATGATGTTAAAGATATATGTAAACGTCATGCAGAAACTATCAGGCTTGGAGGAAAGAAGGTTTGTGATAAACATTTTACGAATCTTTCTTATTCTCAGTTACGCAGTACTTTATGTCCGACTGATGATGATAATGATGATGAATTCCTTGAAATTTATGGAAAACTTAAACAGATGATTATTTGATTTTTAAATAAAATAGAAGGTTAAGATCATATTTAGTTATGTAGATTACTGTATAGATAGATATTCTAATATCCCATAAGCACCAATCAATAGCCTATGCCCCCACCGACACACCCCATACCCCAGATGGTAGCATCCCTACTCCAGGCAACTACCCTCTCTACGAATACCCGGCATATACCTTCGACAGAAAGTATGAGAATGACGAGTTCCAGAAAAAGGTAATCACCCTCGACAGCGGTTATCATCTGGTTCTGGCTCCTCCGGGATGCGGCAAGACGGATATCCTAGCCGAAGTGGTTCGTGCCCTCTCATGCGGTGTGTCGCTGAATGACATGCTCTGTCTGACCTTTACGAACAGGGCGGCCAGAGGTATGCGCTCCCGAATACTCGAAAGGCTTCAGTCTTCAGGAGAAATGAGCCTGTTTGTCGGAAACGTACACCGCTTCCGTTCGCACCCTCTTTAACAATAATGTGGTGGCACGTGATACGACCGTCATTGACGAGCAGGAATCTTTATCAATTATGGCTTCCATTTTCTGCTGGGATGAAGGTGTCCTGGCCAGCAATGGCTACAAGCGTATTCTTACCAATGCCATCAAGATGCAGTATCTTGGCTATATGATAGCCAACGGATGTCCAAAAGAATTTTTAATGCACACTGACCTGTTCCGCACGTTTGACTATAAGACGCTGTTCAAGCTGGTGTCCCTTGACTACACGATGGAGAACTTTGCCGGTCTCTACAACGGTACTGTTTTTCCGAAAGTAGATACTTTTTGTCAACCGTCAAAGTACTTGGATGACTGGAAAATATAAAGTCGCTTGACCCACTATTATACTCCCAATTGACCCATCAAAAATATATTAGAATCAAGTAGAGAAAAATGCATTTTAACCCGGGTCAGTTTCAATTATAATTCTTTACAGTAGATACTACTTCTTTTTAGCATTAATCTTTCTTACAGAATCTCCAGACTTATGTAAGGCTTTACATAAAACGGATGAATCATACAGACTTAAGCAGACGAAATTGTTAAACAAAAAAAATTAAAAGAGGAAAATATCCTTTTTCACGTTCCAATATTTTGATATTTTTGCTAGTGCCAGAGGCCCATTTTTTAATTATTATCTGGTACATTTTCTGATTATTATTTACAGTTTATATTTAACTCACACTAAATAATATTCTGTAAAAATCAAAGACTGGCTATTTGGCCGAAAAAATAAGAGAAAAGCTCACGTAAAGTAAAACTTTTCTCTTGATTTATAAGAAAGGGGGGAATATTTACGGAATATCCTTGGAGATTCACTCCATCATCGACAAAGAGCATCTTCGACTTGCTTCTTGGCGACAGTTGCGAGGTATTCAATACACCGCTCTCAAGTCTTCGTCTTCAACTTTTTTATATGGAGTAAATCAAATGCCCCCCATAACCTACCAAAAGAACATTGTGCCATTTTATCTGGTGAAGTATTAAGCCATGGTGAGCGTTTACAATTATAGCTTGTCATCGTTAAATCAGGCTCACCTTTCTTTGTAAAACAATTATGACACCATTGTTTCAATTCGCACTCTTTCTCAATATATTTGTTTCCATGAGGGTCTGTTCTAACAGCATCACTTGTGAACATAAGATTGTAAAATTGATGTAAACACAAGAACCAGTCGGCATCAACTTTCAAACCTTCACATGACCGAGGGAGAAAGTTATACACTAAATCTGCACTTGTTTTCACTGATAAGCAACCCAATGTGCCAATCGTGGTTTTAAATGCTTCATTTCTAAATAATCTTCCTCCACATGCTATATCCAAGAAGAGTGTCGGACGTTTGGTTCGATATGCCAGAACATCATCAAATGTTCGCCCAATAATTGTTTCTATCTGCTCCCAATATGGATGTGTAAAATAATCACACATCTGTTTCTTTGCGAGACTATTAGTTTTCATATACTCACAAATCCATGGCATATTCCTTCCAAATCTATTTCCAATGGTAGGACCAAGGCCTATCAGATAGATTAATGCAGGTGTTATCTGGCATGATATTGTTTGTAACTCCTCTAACAAATAGTATAAAGCATTTCCTGGAAGCGAATACATCAAACAAATATCACATATTGCTATCAATGACAGATCATCAAGCATTCTTCCTAACTTGTATTCTGTAACTTTCTGAACTACCATATAGGGACAGTCTCCACCTTTGGCCAACACATCAGTATAGATATGGTTTTCTATCAAGTAAGCCATTGATTCAGAAATTGCAAGTTCACCGACCGCATACTTATACTCCGTACCGTTTTTATCCTGAAAAATAAATATAGCTTGGGCTCCCCCTTTCACATGCGTTCCATTCGCTAGGTTAATCGTAACATTAACCAAACTGAAAGATACAGGAGTTACAATATTGGGAGTAATGTCTTTTCCGGATTTATTTTTTACTTTAAAATCACCTTTACAGAGCTTTAAGCTAGAAGCGTTAGGCTTCATATTATAAGCCCATGTATCATTTGGATCCAGAGGTAGTTTCAATTTATTCTTATGCCTAGCAACATCACCAACAATCCATTTGACCTGATCTACAATCGTTTCTATACGGGCGTTCCCTGAAACCGTTGTAAGGTCTTGCAGATAGTGTATATATTCATGTAAGAAGGCAGCTTCTGTACGTTCGTCAAACGGCATCCGCATCAATGCATCCAGATAGTCTGGTGTATCTACCTCCATACATAGAAATGAAGGATAATACGTATTCTTGGCACTTTCCTTTCTTTGATACATAATGCTATTTTATTATTACTTTATTAATATAACGTGAGTTAGATATAAATAGACAATTATCTATTTAAAAATCAGGAAAATAGCGATAAAATCATTGAATTTATAGTGTCAAATTATAACATTTAAACGATTATCACCATGTTCTCAAAGTCCAAAATTACAGAGATTTATTGTATAGCAGAGGATTTTTGCAAGGAATTTGCGTTGCAACAGGGAAAATATATGGTTGAAGACAAGGAACACAAGCACCGCAACAAACCTAACCGTATGAATGATACGGAAATAATTGTTATTCTTATCCTATTCCATTCAGGCGGCTTCCGGTGTTTCAAGCATTACTATAAGGGATATGTCTGCAAGCATCTGACACACCTGTTCCCCTACCGTGTGTCCTATAGCCGTTTTGTAGAACTGGGAAGGAAATGATGCTTCCTCTGGTTGTCTTTATCAAGAAAGTCAAGTTGGAAACCTGTACGAGCGTCAGCTCTGTCGATTGCCCCCCTTGCGTGTCTGCCGTAACTAACGGGTACTAATTTACAAGATCTTAGAAGGACTTTCCGAGCGAGGAATATGTTCCATGGGATGTTTTTTCGAGTTCAAACTTCACCTGATGACTGTCTCCAGCAGTTCAAGTTTGCAAGAAAATACCAACAGTACAAGGAAAAAAGGAACCTGGTTGACTTTGATGACCTGCTTATCCTGACCTATATCCACGCTTCACAGCATCAGGACAGGCTGAAGAAATATTCCTGGATTCAGATTGACGAGGTTCAGGACCTCTCCCCTTTCCAGTTCGGAATCATCGATCTGTTTACTGACCATTCTAAGGAAAACGTGACTCTTTATCTCGGTGACGAACAGCAGGCAATCTTCTCATTCATAGGCGCAAAACTCGCAACGCTTGAATGGTTGCGTGAACGCTGCGGAGAGAACATGCACCGCCTTTATTTCAACTACCGTTCTCCGAAATATCTCTTGGATGTCTTCAACACATACGCCAACATGGAGCTTGATGTTGACCCTCATTTCCTGCCCAAGACGAACAATCTTGCTGAAGCTGGACAGAATTCCCTCTGTATCATGTCCGCTTCCGATAAGGACGCTGAAGTAAGGCTTGTGGCTGAAAGTGTTGGTAATTTCTGTACCTCACATCCTGATGAAAGAGTGGCAGTTCTTGTGCCTTGGAACAAGGATGCCGACCAGATATCCCGTGAACTCTCCGACCGCAATATCCCCCACTTCAAGATTTCTGGAATAGACCTTTTCACTACCCGACAGGCGCAGCTGCTTTTTGCCCATCTGCAGGTGGTGTACATGGATTCCAACATGATGGCATGGTCAAAGATCCTGACCGGGACAGGTATCTTCAATGAAGATTCCGAGGCACGCCGCTTCGTGAAGAATCTCCGTGACAACTACCTGCTGCCGTCAGATTTTCTAAACTACATGCGCAGCTCATACATGCTGGAGCTTTACAGATGCTGCCAGGGCGAATACGTTATCTTTGATACGGAAACCACGGGCTTGAATGTCTTTGAGGATGACATCGTACAGATTGCGGCCATTAAGGTGAATGCCGGGGATATAATCGACCGTTTCAACATCATCCTTCACACTGACAAGCCGATACCGGCCATGCTCGGAGGCATCGTTAACCCTCTTCTCCAGGAATATGAACGTGCCGAAAAGGTTGACCGTAAGACCGGTCTGTATGCCTTCATGGACTTTGTGGGTGACTGTACCCTTATCGGCCAGAACTTGGAATATGACTGTTATTTTTCGTAGGAGGTGATGCACAGAAGATTACAGGCGATGATAGCTGCGAACAGAATGAATTTTTTTCATATTAAAGAATTACTTCAAGGATTGATAAAATCATACGTTTCTCTCCATAGGAATACTTATAATTCCTTTATTTATCTCCTTCTCACCTCTTTGCTTAAATCCCAAAGATTGATAGAACGCTTTGGCATAGGTTGAGGAATTCACCGTTAGATGAGTAAAGTTGCAATCATCCATCATATAGGCAAACAGCGATTTCCCGATTCCCTGCCGATGATAGATGGGCAGAATAAAGAAAAGGGAAATATGCTGCTTTTCTTTATTCACGCCAATTATACCTATCAGTCGATGATGATCAAAGGCGCCATAGAAGTCAAGTGCATTCATCAACGATGAGTTATATACGAAGTTTTTAAACGTTTCAATGCCCTCTTGGGTAAAATCGCTCTTGCCACATTCCATATATACTTGGTAGGATAAATCGGCGGCATGTTTGTATTCTTCTTTCGTTAGTTTGCGTATCATATCAGTATCTTAAATAATTAAAGTGACAAAGTAACGGAGAATAAATAGAAAAATTCTTGATAATTATCAAGACACTAATACAATAGATGTTAAAAGATGAACTATTTTTCCAGTTTACGGCGTATGCGGATTATAGTTTCGGGAGTAACTCCCAAGAATGAAGCTATGTTTTTCAAAGGAACTGCTTCTTTCAAGTCTGGGCAACGTTTTATTAATTTCTTGTATCGTATTTCAGGACTACAATATAAATCAAGGAATCTTTCATATACCATTTCATATAGATTTTCAGCTACATATCTTCCGAATCTTTGAGTTTCCATATTCGTTTCCAAATATTCAATCAAATCATGGCGTGATATTTCATAGACCGAACAATCTGCTATTGCTTGAATATTTACTAATGATAGACAACCTTTCATAAAGGAAGAGTAGTCACATACAAATTCGTTAGTAAAAGAATATCCTACAATATGTTCTTCATCCTCTTCATCAATGTACGTATATTGGAATGTACCCTCTTTCACCCACCCTGCAAAACGTTCTATTTCATTCTGACAGATAAAGAAATCTTTCTTACGGTAAGTACGCAATTTCCCTTTTTCCACACATAAATCTTTTATATGGGAATAGTCTAAATTTTTGAGATATGTATTGAATTCATTCATTTGCAAAGTCATTAATATACACGAAATTATAGAAAATCTTCAAAATGGAAAAACAAATGCTTTCACTCAGTCAAAAATAAGATAATTATACCTAACCGCAGGATATTTTTTAGTGATTTGCATATTACAAAAGAAAGCCGTATTATTGAGCCGTAGTTTTAGGCAGACAACCCGAAGATGCAGTACATCTTCAGCTTCCTCCGTAACGATGTAATCTCCCTGGAGAAGACTCCGAGCCTGAAGGAGCAGCTTTCAGCCCACCTTCTCGATATAACTACCTACCGTGAAGCCGACCTGTGTGACAGTTCATGTATAACAGAAAAGGTGTTCGTTTCTACAGTCCACAAGGCAAAAGGTCTGGAGTTTGAGAACGTGATAATCTTCGAAGCAACCGATGGTGTCTATCCGTTCTTTGACAAGAAGACTCCGGAAGAAATCAGAGAATCCGCAAGACTTTTCTATGTGGCCATGACCAGGGCAAAGATACGCCTGCACATCATATACGCGGAATCAGTGTCCGGAATCTCCAAATGGGGAAACCCTTACTCAATCGAAAAGGAACCCACACCATTCCTCCGCCACATAGCAAATTCATTTCCGACTTGGTCTATGCATTCCCAAACCTTGCCATTGCCTCCGCTACCAATCTTTTTCTTCAGTTCCCAGAAACCAATTATTTTTTCGCCCTAATAATCTATTCCACCTTTACCAACTGCTCCCATATATCCTGCTTCATAGCAGTAAGAGGTCGCTTCCAAACCTCATCCTTCTTTGCATATGTTCCTAGAATATATCTTTCAAAATCAAATCCTTCTATATCTAACTCCGCAAATTGTTTATTCGTAGCATTCACGATTCCCTTTGTATATATCCTATTAACGCCATAGCAGTTCTTCTACTTCGTCTTCATGCTCAGCATAAATCCTATCTATGTCGAAAATAAAGTTAAACCGCTCTGCAAGCGTTCCGTCTTTCTTAGCCACAACTGGTTGATTGGGGTTATCTTCATCACAAAGATATGCTTTTACCCCTCTACACTTTCCTTTAGTATGAAAATCAATCACGTCTTGTGGACTGATAGCAAAATGTAACGGTGTTGGATGTGGGTCACCTTCCTCATAATACAATGAATATGGCAAGTCTTGTGCAGATTTACGTTTGTTGCACGAGCTACAACAAGGTTGAAGATTATAGAAGTTGGTACATAGGAACGGATATTTAGACTTTGGCTTGTTATGATCCAGTTCATAATAACCGCCCATCAATGGTATAATCTTCGCTTCTTTGGGGCGACCTCTTTTCCCTGTCTTTATTTTTTCATGCACATCCTCAATGAGTGTTGTCATGGCAAACTGGGCGTTGCAATAAACGCAAGATCTAATCCCAAGTTTTTTCACATAGTTAGGCATCAGACTTGCTCTTACTTTATCATACCCCATCACATCAACAATCACCTCATAAAGTGGTCGCTTATCCTTATTTCCTTTAAACTTTATCCAAATATCATCTACAGCAACATCTTTCAAGGTGCTATTGATATAGGAAAAACACTCATCATACTTGGACGGCAACAAATTATTTAGGTTATCATACTTTTCTGCAATCTTCTCAACATACTCTGACACCCTAAGATAATCGCTTCCCTTATGACAAACGCCTTTAAATATCTCCTGTCTATCCTTTAGCGATTGCTCTGCATTTCTAGCCTCAATCGCATCGGGGCGTGTCTTCTTTCTTACGCTTGATTTACCTTTTGCCTTCTTTTCTTCTACAGGTGTACATATCAGAATATCTGTTGACTCTTTTTTTAAGTCATCAGCCAAATTCTGTAAAAGTGCTTTTGCTTCACCCACCACAAGTGGCAGTTGATTCACGTATTCAGCAGCGAGTTTCTTTATCCTATCGTCAATAAAAATCCTTCTCATCGGTTCTCTTGGTTCAATCCTAGTCTCTCAAATTCTTTTTGCACCCACGTCTTATACGCTTGATTATTTTTTCCGAACTTGCGAATAAACAATCTTCGTAGTTGTATCTTTACAACGTCATCGCCAACAGTCTCAATCAATTGATCTGCAGAATCCATATCCCATCTACGTTCATGTTGTTTTCCCAATAGGAAACTAGTCAAGTCATTAACCACTTGACAAGCAAACTCTCCTACAAATCCTCCATTTAGGAAAAAACTTTCTGCTAGCAACTCATTGATGTTCGATGCGAAAGTCTTCACCTTCATCTGTTCCTTTACATCTTCCCCATTTTCAAGATATAGGATATTACTCTGTGGAATATCAGACAGCACAAAAGGTGAATGTGTCGTTAGTACTACATTCACGTTTACACTTTCTGTAACTTTATTGTCTTTCAAACTCTGAAGCAAGTTGGCAACAAATAATCTCTGGTATTCAGGATGGAAGCAAAGTTCTATTTCATCCAAAAACAAGCACACATTATGATACTTCACCCTTCCTGCATTCTCCGGTACAGAAATGATATTCCTCAAATGGTAAAGGTAAGCTGATAGCATGAAAAGGTATTGTCTTTCACCAGAACTCAACAACGGAAATTCTATGCATTCTTGATTCATATCATTCTTCAGATAGATATAGTTTCTGAAGATTGGCGGTGGGTAATACTCCATGATAGTCTTAGGGCCTTCAATATTCATGTCAGGAAAGAATTGCTGTATGTATTCTTCATAAGAGAATCCATTATTATTCATTTCAGACTGTTCAGCCTCATCAATATAAATAAGCCTCTCAAGAAAATGCAACGTCTGGTGAACTTTCACTCCTATATGCGATGGTTCCTTTTTAACTTTCTCTATAAGCGAAACCACCATGTCTTTTTCTTTTGGAAGCAATTTATGTTCCAAGTCAAAGAAAGCATCCGATAGTTCTGAGTAATCTTCATAGTCTGGATAATTACGACTTACACTGAAAGTTTTATCTATCAGATACATAAAAGCCCGCTTAAAGAGGTGACAATCATTCTGTTTATAACCCTCATCAATTCCGTAGAATTCAAAAAAGAGATTACTTCTTTCACTCTTCAAGTCCTCTGCAATTTTCTGTATTGCATCCGTGGAAATATCATCATCTTCTGCCGGATGGTCAAATCTTAAAGAAAACTTTTGGTCATAAGTAAAATCTATTGAACTATAACTATACCCAGGCAACAATTTATGACCATGTTTTTCTGCATCGATTAGCAACGCAGCCACTCTGTCCTCAGCTAATTCCTTTTGATTTACCAAGTCTATCTGGTTGTTCCCTCTATAGGGCTCAAATCCTATGGGTACCATATAACCGTCGTTTTTCCTATAGAGACTTGTCAGCCAAGAATTATCAGCCCAATCGTCTGCATCTTCGCCATATGCTTCTTCATACTCATAGTCGCATGGGTTCAAAGATTGGATGGAATAATTCACCACGAGAGAATAGAAGAAGTGGTTCAATGTCTTTTCTATGTTTTCCCCTATTATTCTTCTTTCCATGCCACGTATGGCATCATGATCAAACCCGTCCAATGGTCTGGCGTTAAGCCAGCCGTCAGTTTCCTCATAATTCTTGCTGGCGGGGAAGTATAATTTTAAAGGATTATTCTCGCCATAGACAAATGTTACGGTATCATCTTCAACTTTCACACACCCGAGTTGCCCATCTAACTCAAAATATAGTTCTGCCTTTATTCCTTTTATATAATATAATCTTTCTGCCTTTGCTCTATAAACGCCTTCGGTAGTAAACATAAGAGAAGTTGTTTAGAATCCTATATATCAGCTCCAGAAGTGAACTTTTACCACTTCCGTTTTTGCCGACAACAGCTTGGATTGTAATACTATTACCAAAGAAGCCTTTTTTGAATGTATTATCCTCATTTCTGATAATATGTCCATTCTCTTCTCGATACCAATCATTGAAGAAATAGTATTCTCCCTCTTTTAGTATCTTTAGATATTTGCATCCTACTATTGGATGAATACAGATAATTGTAAATGCCATGTTTTTTTAAGCTCTTTTATGAGGATTTCCCAATCATTCCTTTTCTATTAAATCGAGTTCATCCTTACAAGTGTTAAAATGCTTCACTTATAGTATCATAGTTATTCTTTTTAAAAATCCTCCTCTGTTTCCATACAAATAGTAAACTCTTTACTAAAAGATTCAAGTTCTTCGGCAACTATTTCCTTTAGCTCCTCCTGTGAAACAATCAACTGGTAATCAGCAGCACCAATGGGTTTGTCCATATCTTCCAATGTCAATTCAACTTCCACACGGTCTTTCTTAGCGCATAGGATAATGCCTATAGAACGGTTTTCATCTTCCCTACGCTCCAAACGGTCAAGCAATGACAGATAATAGTTCATCTTGCCTGCATATTCCGGCTTAAACTCGCCAATCTTCAGGTCAATGGCTACAAGGCAATGCAGACCACGATGGAAGAAAAGCATATCTACCTTACTCCGCTTTCCGTTGTATTCGAGCACATACTGGTTGCCAATACCAATATAGGTGAAGCCCCTACCAAGTTCTAAAAGAAATTGCTTTACCTTCTCTACTAATCTAACCTCAAGTTCTGTTCCCCATATGGGATCTTTAACACCAAGAAATCCAAGATTATAACCGCTTCTGAACATTTCATTGGCAAACATCGCCTGTGTGGCAGGCAGAGTCTGCTCAAAATTATTATCAGAAGAGGTATACTTCCTCATGTGCATTTTCAGAGATATGGCACTGAATTGCGTCATACTCAGATTCTTGAATTTGTACAATATCTGTCATGACTTCAATATTTTCCTGTTATAAGCTCTCGCTTGTCAATATCACGCAATGTTGCAATTTTGTCTAGTGTGTACAGAACTGGTTGAGATACATTAGTGCACCACTTGCTTACAGTAGCAGGACTCTTCTCTAATTCTTCGGCAAGCCATTTGGCCGTCCGCTTCTTTTCAACGAGTACAACTTTGATTCTATTTAAGTTCCCATTTTGTAAATCTATGAATTTGAACACAAAAGTATGTAAAATAATCAACAATCAATAAAAATTTCACCACAAAAGTTCATTTATGCATTCTTTATTTTACACTTATTAAGAGGTTCTCGTCATATTGTCTCCACCAAATACAAACATTCAGACCATATCTTGTAAGTAATATTATCACTATAAAACTTGCACACTTCCATGATTATCGTGGTTTACAAAAGTTAAACGTGTTAAAATTCAGTTTTAATTCTGGCTTCTAAGAAAAAACGATCCACTATTCTACCGTATTACCCACAAACAACTGATAGCCAACAACATCCATATACAATTCATGTTTACGATTCCAATGATAGTTATTTTCTATATAATATTAAGCATTTAGTTTTTTATTTCTTTTACTTGCTTATGTATTATAATTACTAGCAAAAATTTAATTATAGGTCTTCGACCCAAAGAGTGATAATTCCCATTGGGCTGATAATAATATCATCGCCACAAAGTCCGTACTTGATCATCATTTCCTGAGTGTCTTTGCTGCCTGTATGCAGCAGACATTGACTGCCTTCAGAAAACTCTGACGTGTCCAAGCTATTCCGTAGAACCTATACCGACATCTATCACGGCTCACTCTACCGTCTCTACCAGAGTCCGTCTGAATCTCCCTTGCTCATTGACGAGCTGGAGTATCTTTACAGTACATTCATACAGAAGTGGTGGATAGCAGACAACCCAAAGATACAATACGTCTTTAGCTTACTCCGTAATGAAGTCATCTCCCCGGAGAAGACTCCGGAGGGAATCAGTGAATCCGCAAAACTGTTCTATGTCGCTATGACCAGAGCAAAGAAACGCCTGCACATCACATACGCAGAATCCGTGTCCTAAATATCCAAATAGGGGAACCCTTACTCTATCAACAAAGAACATACCCCATTCCTCCGTCACAAAAAGGAATACTTCAGTTTTTGATCCTGTTACATAATCAAAAATGAAAAGTGATTACAGAAGTGATAATTGTAATATTATTTTTATATGTTAATAATAAATTAGTCTTAGCAAATTAAAAACGATAAGACTATCTTATTCAATAATATCATGAATCTTATTCAATTCTTCTACACCTATTGATAGTGCTTTACTAGCTGACCACAAATCATCCTCTATCTTCAATATTAAAATAGTCAATAATTTTAAAATTGTAAAATAAGCAGTTTGATGAATATTTTCATTATCCTTTGGTGGTGTACTTCCATGGGCATAATGATTTCTATAGGCAAGTCCGTTAGTGAACTCACTATTGTCAAGACAATAACTAAAATATTTACGCTCTTCTGTTGTTAGTAAATTATCTTTTTTAACTACCCATCCCTTAGTAAACATTTCATCTAAAGCATTTCTACCTTCAGTATTGTAATGCCAATATGCACAAGCATGATACTCCCATAATGATTGCAATGCAATCGTTTGTTCTATATTAAATAATGATAATAATCCATTGTCATCTTTTTTTAATATATTTTGATTAACTAAAAAGTCAATTTCATGTTTTTGATCATCTTCATAATTATTATATGAAACGGAATTTTCATTAGATAGCAAATCATATAAACAATGATAATGTTTGTCCTTATAAGGTTCTACATAATTAAGCATAGCACCAGAAGCAAACATATTATATAACACACGACTAATGTCAATATTATCTTTATTAATCTCAAAATATTTATTGATAAGTAAACTTTTTCCTTCAGTGACTTTTAATGGCTTTGAATATTTAATGATATCAATATCAACTTCGTCATATTCTACATATGTATTGTATTGCTTTACCACTGAGTCCAATTCAGGGAGTAATACTCTACACTTATTCAACCAACTATCTGTAACATTTGGGAAATTTAGTACTAATGAAGGATAATTATACTTATCTTTTAAATGAACCTCATAAAGTTTTTTCAATTCTTGTTCAACAGAAGTTTGCATACCTGTCAAAATATCATTATAGCCACAAAGCTGGCAGAGAGAGATTCTATTCTTAGTTAAAAAATAATTAAATGCTGGATATGCATTTTTACTCATGTCAAAAGCAATTGACTCCAACACATCAACTTCACTGTTTTTATTTATGAGTTCTAATAAAAAATGTCGATTCATCCAATTAAATAAATAGCAGGAGTTTGCTATTAATTGTACATTATCACATTGCTTAATAAACCTTACACTATAGGTGTATTTAGGAATGTCATTTTCCATTTTAAAGCTACAAGGCTTTATTCCTTCAATATTTGAAAATTCTATTCCAACTTTTTGCTCAACAATAACAGTTCGTTCATCATTCATTAATTCGTCATTTAACTTTTCTGCTAATTTATTGGCTTTTACTTTAATAAGAGGACTTAAAATTAAATTCTTTTGCTCATCTTTATTTTGACAGATCAATCTAACGTAATTTAGATTTGGACTATCACTCTCCAGATATCTACTAATAATATATTCCTTATCCTCCATCGTCAAGTTCGACGGAAGAAACAATTCTCTATCTGAAGGGCTATTATGTCGTGCTATATATTTATCAATAATAATATGGGCACTGTCACTTTTACTTAACAATATATCTCTAATTATTCCTTTAAATTTTTCAACTATAAATCCGCATTTAAGTATGGTTCTGAAATCATTTGCATTTTCTTGAGCTATTCTTTTTAATACATCAGCGGATATAATGTTAAACATTTTAAATTGATCAATTATGTCCCAAAATGTTTGTCTATATCCCCATTCTATGCTCTCATATATAACCTCAATTTGTTCAACAGATATTGCCTTGAAAAATTTCGCTATAATTCCATTATAATCTTTTACTTGGACTTTTAATTGATTCAAATAGTCATCGTCCCATGTAGTTAGTCTACAGTTATTATCTAATAATTTTTTTATATGATAAAGTTCTATTACATCATTAATGTTTGACGGTGTAGCATTTTGGTATTTTATAATTGCTTTTTCAGCTAATACAAGATTATATCCAATAGACATATCATATATAGAGAAAAAATGCACTCGCTTTTCCATAATTTTTGTTAAACCACTATTTTATACTCATATAATTTAACACGGGATATGATTTTCATTACAATATTCAAGAATCTCTTCCTGCGAAGAAAAGCCTCTGTCACAGAATTTTTGTAATCCATTTTTTACATCCTCAAGAACTTCGGTTTGAGCGTTAAGCACTTTAGTCGCCTTTGTAATAAAGCTTTTAAAATCATTATTTATTCGGCAAAGCTTGTCTATAGTATAATAGTCCAACTCATTTTTCCTTGCAGGAAATAATTCTTTTGTATCATCAGTATAAGGAGATAGCTTAATAACACCAATACCAAATGCCCTATTTAGACGCTCCATTTCCTCCATCACATCCTCATTAATTTCAAATGCGACCAGATAACCATAATTTGCCCAACTACTGTTTGATAAAGCCTGAAAAAAATATTCTTTTAACTGATGGTCATTCTCAATAGTACGTTTAAGCTCATATGAATATAAAGCAACATATTCTTTTGTTTCAGAAGCTTTTAACAAAGCACGTGTAGCCTGTTCTTGAAACTCATTAAATCTGACTCCGACCATATCTGGATGTACCCACTTCTGAGCCTGATAAGCTTTACTGGATGTTTCATGAAAGATAGTTTTACAAAGAATATTATTACTAAATAAATAATTAGAAAGTAACCGATGTAAACTTCGTTCCTTAAAATTTTCTACCTTCAATGAGTCATTAATAATCTTTATAGGTGTACTTCCATTTATCAGTTGTTGCAATTCATCAGCATATTTCGATATATTACAACACGTACCAATTGAGCCTGTTGAGTTTTGCAGTTTTTGAGACATTGAACTTCTTTGTATAATGACATTAAGCCATTTTACTGTTCTTCGATGTGATAATTCTTTTCCTTGAGCATAAAAATAACTACCAGTAATTTCAGCTACATAATACCCACCCTCTCCATTAGGAGCTAGAACGACATCACCTGTTTTTAATCCGTAACACACGGTCCACATAAAACCAATCGCCATTCTGGCTGTTGCAGATGTCTTATCAGGATGAGATTCCAAATATTTTGCTACTAAATTCTGTTTCCAGACACTTTCATCAGTGTGAGGTATATTTGACAAATCTATATCTTTCAAAAAATTCACTCCGATGTAATTGTTGTCAAGACAATCCTTAACATACCTTCCACCTTCACCCAACATGATACGATTATATAATTTCATATATTTATAATTTAATTGCCTACTAATTTTATTGTATACTGACAAGTGTAAATATTTATATGTAAAAATTATCCACTTGCTAGAATAACATGATAATCTATTTATATTTTTCATTATAAATAAACGCGAAATTATTGAAAGCTTACATATAAGTGCAACAAGATAGCCCTAGCAGAAATTGACACAGTTTATTTACACTACCTACAACATCTAAACTATATATCCATTTTTCCAATATATTTTACTACCAAATTAATCTGATCTAGGCACCGCATATACCAGTATTCTTTCATTCTGACATCCTTAATAGTAATCTTTCCTATCTCAAAATGTCTGATTTAATGTATATTTCCAAATACCGCTAGATAATCAAATTCACAATTAAAAGTATTCGTCATATCTGTATCTTCTTTCGAGATTTTATCAATAGCAATTTTAAGTGATTTCTTTTTATCAGCCATGTAGTAAGTTTTCAGCTTTTCTAATTCTTACCAGATCTTTAAAGAGTTATTATTAACTGATTTCAGATAATATTATTGTTCACACGGAATCGACCGTAACCTAAATGCATTCTCATCTACTACCATCTGATATAACTTAATTTGAGAATTTAACTCCGTTCTAACATATTGTATAATTTTTTCTTTCTCCGCTAACTCTATATTGACACCAAAATAAATTGATTCGAAACAATCATTTTTTAGAGGCATATAGTGGCGTATTTCTCGCCAATTCCAAATCTTATCAGGATGCTTTTTACTTTGTTCAGCTTGTTGTGGAGTAAAGGCTGCATACATTGGATTCGGATTTGGCATGACTAATCTTACTTCCTGCTCATATTCCCATTCTTTCGCTTTTGCCTCCCATTGATAACTAAATAGTTCTTTTGAGCTATGATATGCATCAGGACGCTCTATTATATCTTTGTATTTGACGTCTAAAACAAGTGGCTCAAGATATATTGTACCAAACATCGGAGGAATAGACTTCATCACTTTGTCTATATCAATCCCTATACAGATACCTTTGTGGTTGTAACAATAATGGCTCTACATTAGCAAAGAATCATTAACCTTCGACAAACTGCAAAGCCATGTATCGTTACGCAAATTAAGAGCGTCATTTTCTTCTTTTTCTATCCACCACTGCTTAGGCCACCCTTTAAGTCTGGTGTTAGGAATATTCGAATAATCAATTAGTTTTGGATGGCAATCAAAAGGGTCATTTAATTGAGATGCATTTGTGAACTGCAGATTCTTATTACCTATCATGCCTTTTGCACCCGCTATATCTAAATATTTATAGAGTATTCTTGACATATCCATTTGGTTTTAATTTTTCTATGACCTATAAGAATTTACCGATACTTGGCCATTCATTAAAAGCGGTAGAAGTTCGTCGCGTTGCTTAGTGAGAGACTTCATTTCCTTATAATTTGCATCTATCTGCAAATACAATCTACAAGCTGTTTTTGCATACTCCTCTATCATAGAATCAAGAGGCACTACTAAATCTAGATTCTCTATGTCAGATGTATTTATTGATGGGTAGGCACTTACGGCTGATTGTGCAATAGTAGATAAATTCTCTATTGTTGCAGCTTGAATAAGGAACTGATAAATGAAGTAACGATATGCACTCCAATTTGCAGTTATTACAGCAAATCCCGTGGAAACTACCATATTATAATCGGGATTCATAATAATGCCAAAATGCTTAAGATTTGGGCGCACTGTTGAGTAAACAATATCGCCTTCTTGCACTAATCGCCTTGCCCTACTCGGAATAATATCACTCAAAGGATTCAGAAATTGTAGTTCATCAATTGTATTATTGGTGATATTTGACGTATCCAAATATAGGATTGAGTGATTGAAATAGCCGCTACTCGTTCTTTTGTTGAAAGAGCAACACTCTCCAAGTTTTAAGACATTCCATCCTTTAGGAATCTCTCTCTTTAGTTTTTCGTTCCACACCATCTCACCGCCACTTGACTTATACGGTCTTCCATTTTCATCTGGAAAATCAAATTGAACAAACCAGTAATCATAAAGCTGTTTTGCCATAGCCTCTAAATTCTGATTTATTACACTATTTACGTCTAATTTTCGATCATAGCATCTCAATACAAAAGCAATTTCTTTTTGTATAGAGATACTTGGTATTGCCACAACCATATTCTTTATGTCACTTATCGCAATACTTGATTGGCCAATAGCATCTTTTCGCAAGTTATACAAAGACTTTTTTATTGTATCTGTCTGAAAATAATAATATGCAAATTCAGGATCTAACAATTTTGTATTGGTTTTTATCCGAAGAAGATTCATTCCATGTATTATACATTCATTTGCTTGTTTTTTATATATGACAGTACGACCAACAAACTCTTTGCTGTTTATGTGTGACATAAGCAAATCATTATCTTCCAATATATAATCTGAATATAGTGTTGGATCTTCTATATCTGCATAGCCTAATTTGTCTCTATTAAAAAGACCATTAGAAAGAGTCTCTATTCGAGTAATTGGTATACCTTTTGCTCCTTTATTTTGTTTAATAACAGCTCCATTCTCTATTTTAGACAGAAGTTCTCCTAATTTATATTTTTTCAATTCCATTATTCTCTTCCTTTAGGTTCTCACTTAGTTTAGCTTCAATCTCTTCGATTGTAGGTATGGTTCCCTCTAACTTCTCCGGATAGAATTTCTCGAGTTCATATTCAGAGATGCTAATCGGTTGGCTGCTGGACTCCAGTGCATACTGTGCTTCAATTTTGTCCTTTGATTTACAAATGAGCAAACCAATAGTCTTATTATCTCCAGGGTTACGTAGTAAATGATCGACTGCAACCATATACGAACCAAGCTGACCTATATGTGACGGTTCAAACTTGGTTGTTTTAACTTCAACAACTACATAGCAGCGCAATCTGACATTATAAAACAGCATATCCATGAACTGCTCTGTCTGACCTACTTCGAGACGGTACTCTCTCCCCATATAAGCGAAACCTGTACCAAGTTCAAGCAGAAATTTTTCAATGTTTGTGATAAGCGCATCTTTCAATACCCGCTCATTATAAGGTTCACACAGTTGAGTGAACCCAAAGCAATAAGGATCTCGTGTTATTTCTTGTGCTAAATCACTTTCTTGTGATGGTAATGTCTTGATAAAGTTCGTCTCTCCTTTCCCTTGACGGTCAAACAAGGCTGTGCCGTACATGTTCATCAATACAGACCGGCTCCACCCGTGTTTTACAGTTTCACGTACATAAAACAAAGCCTCAGAGGGGTTGTTAGAACATTTATCAATCAAATACATGTGATGTCCCCAAGGTACTGAGAATATCAGGTTTTGTATTTGTTCAGCAAGTTGCTGAGTAATTATTATCCCACCTTCCATTTGCTCAGCAGGCTGCTGAGCAATTTCAAGGAAGTTACTATAAAGACGATAAAAATTCCTCATATACAGGAGATTCGTTGGCGAAAAGCATGTTGCTCCTGGATTCTGAGCTATCAAATCACGGCTCAAACTTGCGAAAAACTTCGATCCCCAACGTGACTCTGCTTTCTTCTCTGATATATCACGGCCAAGCTCGTAATAGAAACGAAGCATTTCTTTGTTTACTTTTACAGCAGCCTTTATTTGGCTTTGACGGTATCGATTGCAGAGGTCTTGTACCCACTGCAAATAATCGTCATCCAGTATACTGATAGATTTACTCATTGCTTCCTACATTTGCGTTGAACTGCAGAGAATCCAACTGTTTCATGATTTCTTCTTCCAAAAGGCGACTTTCAGCAAACTGTTCAGTCAATGTCTGTTTATACATTTTCATTCTTGACTTGAATTCTTCTTCTGTTATATCAATATATTCAATCTTAATGTCAAAGTATTGACCGGCTGAAAGACTATATCCTTTTTCTTTTATTTCATCATAAGATACAGCTACAGAGAAATCATCTACACTTTCTTTGTTGTTGAAAGTTGTAATGATTTTTTCTATCTCTTCATCATTAAGTCTTACCTTCTTTAATCCGTTTGCATCTTTATATTCCTCTCCCAGCTTACTCGCATCAATCAATATCACATTATCTGCTGTTGTTGACTTGTCAAAGAACAGTACGCTGACATTGGTTCCTGTATTTGCAAACACATTGCTTGGCATAGAAACACAGCCGTAAACTATTTTATCCTCTACTATCTTCTTTAATATCTTATTCTCAATCCCGCTTTTGGCTGTTATGAATCCGGTCGGTATGACAATAGCACCTTTACCTGTTTTCTTCAATGAGTTTATTACATGCTGAATGAAACAAGTATAGATAGCCATTGATTCCTTCTTCTTGGCTGGAACATTTGGTACCCCTGCCCAGAAGCGGGCTGGCATTGCTGCTATCTTTTCCCTTGTGTCAGAGAAATCCATTTTGAAAGGAGGATTGCTTACCACAAAGTCGAACTGTCTGAGCTCTTTTCCGTCATCACTCTTGTGATAGGGATTTACAAGTGTATCACCTTGTATCGCATTGTCCAGAGAGGAAACCAGACCATTGAGAAGTAGATTCAACTTCAGCATTTTATTACTTCTCTGTGAAATATCCTGAGAAAAGATTGTGCATCTATCCTCTCCTATCTGATGGCTTAATGCCATAAGAAGTGTTCCTGTTCCGGCTGAAGGGTCATAACATTCAACACTGTGCAGATCTGAACTATCTCCCACTAGCAATCTTGCCATAATCGTTGCGATGGCATGTGGTGTGTAATACTCTGCATATTTACCACCTCCGGCTGTATTGTAGTCCTTTATCAGGTACTCAAATATGCTCGAAAAAAAGTCATAATTCTGCTTGAAAGCTTCTTCAAATGAAAAGTTCACCAGTTTATCGACCAATGCACGCGCAAAGGCTGCTCTCTGCGAACTGTCTGTAACAAACGGTGTCAACGGTTCAAACAAAGGTATTTTTGTATTAGCCGTTGTCTGTGTTGAGAATATATCAGCGTTCTGTTCTGCTATATCCGTCATTGTATTGTCAAAGATTGTGTCGAAATCTCCTTTTCCCTGCTGGTTCCATAAATTTGAAATTAAATGATAAGGTTCCAACATAGGGACATCAGGAGATATTGCACTTTGTAGAAGCATTCTTTCATCATCAGAGAGATTTGCGTATGCTTCTTCCCACTTGACATCACCATTCAGTTTTTTTGCTATCTCACTCTTTGCGTTTTTAATTTCATATCCGAACTTGTCATTCAGGAACTTATATAAGAATACCTGTGTTATTATCTTATACTCGTTCCCATCATTACCCATACCGTATGATTGACATGTTGCCTTTAGGGCATCAATTAACTGAAGTGTCTTTTCTTTTATTGCTAGCATATATGTTCTTTTTAAGCTCTGCCATAAGTGGCATTATATTGATTAATATATTGTTGTGAAATTCTGGATTGGATGAATTTATAATCCTCCATCTCAGGCTTTATCTCCGGATACTGATAAAGGCAGCCATTTATAAGAGCCATTACTGTTCTGTTAAAGTAGGCATCCTTCTTAAGTATATCATTTCTATCGTATACTTTTGCATCGATATCGTTTTTTATAGTACTGAGTATCGACACAAGTTCTTCATCCTGTTGAGAAAAGATTGGTTTCAATCCCTTCTTTTCCCTTTCCTTATTTTCCTCTCTTATTCTTTTGTGTACTCTGGCAAACTTTTCATCTCCCTTATATTTCTTCATCAGCACTGCATTGCGCTTCTGGAGATCCTGCAGACGCTTAATAATTTCATCAAGAGCTTTTGTTTCTTCATTGAACTTTGCTATAGTCTCAACTACAAAGCCGTGTTCTTTGAATCTTTCCATAAAAGCCTCCCTCAGAGTAATGTATTCAGGGTCATCCTGGTCTATGTTCTGGGTGAAGTTGCTGATAGTCTTATTCCACTTCTCTTTAAGCTCTGCCCCTCCACCTATGACTTTCATTTCCTCCTGTCCTATCTTTGAAAAATTGAACTCAATGTTCATCATAGCCTCATTTATCATCCTCTTTGTCTCGTCCTCATTGCTAAAGGCTTCTTTCTGGTTTATGATGTCAATTCTGTGCTGAACCTCACTTAACAGTTGTGGCAACTTGGTTATCTCAATCTTAGCAAACTTCTCCTTCATATCTTCATCACCGAATGTACGGACAAGGTTTGCCATATTCTTGGCTGCTACCAGTGCCTGTTTTAGTTCAAGAAGAACAGACTTGTCTTCTTCTGTTGATATCTCATTCGAGAACTCTTCTGCATTGTCATAAGAATAATTGAAAAGTGTTTGTTTTACCTGTTTCATTTGGTTGATAATCTCTTCCTTATCCTCAATTACCTGAGTAAATGTATCAGTGGCATTGCCTTCCCCTATTTCTTCTACATCGTTAAAGCGGTTAAGTTCTTTAAGATAGGCTTCATTTGTTTCCTCAAAGTTCTTCTTTATATCGGCAAAATCAATTACATAGCCATATCTCATGTCTTTATAAGGACGGTTCACTCGTGTTATGGCCTGCAACAGATTATGATCCTTAAGTTTTCTGCCAAAATACAAGCGCTTCAATCTGGGCGCATCAAATCCCGTCAGCAACATATTGAACACAATTAATACATCTATGCTCATGTTCTTCTTAAACTCCTTGACTATCTGCTTCCTCGTCTCCTTATCGTCTGTATCATGAAGGATGAGACCTGCTTTAAGTGGTCTATATTTGCTATGATATGTCAAGACTGGTTCTGCAGCCAACAGTGTTCCATCAGGCATTCTAAACATCTGAGCTTTAGGATAATGCTTTTCCCACTCCTCCTGAAATACCTCATACAGACGTTTTGCTTGTTCACTCGTTTCACAGATGACCATTCCTCCTAAAGTATCATCTCCTTGAATTTTCCTGAATCTCTTCAAGTCATCCATGATGTAATTGGCCAACTCCTTAACATAATTAGGATGCTCTATGATATCCGCTTTCTTTATATCTTTTTTTTGAACCAATGTGTCAAGTTTGTCATAAATATCAGACAATCTTTCCTTATAGGATGTTTCAATATCTTCCCTTATTATCTTTAGCGTATATCCGTCTGCTATTGACTTATCGTAATAGTAGGTGTGAAAGTACTCACCATTTCCGAAGACTCTGCATGACGCCCTTTCTTCCTTTAGCAAAGGTGTACCGGTCAATGCTATTTTTATAGCATCCGGGTCTGCTTCAAACAAGTTGGCCAGGAAACATCCTCCCGGCTTATATCCTCTATGTGCTTCATCCAGTATGAATATTCGTTGCAGGTTTGTAGCATAATCATTAAACTTGACCTTTTCTTTGTCTTCTGAAAATCTCTGGATATTTACTACTGTTATTTCAGCCTGTCCGCTTGCTCCATGCTGTGCCTGGTTGCTCCTGAAATGTTCCATCAGTTCAGCCCTCGAGTTGGCTGTACTTACTACAAGACCTCTTGCCTCAAACTCCTGGCTTGCCTGTTCCAATAAATCAAGTCTATCAACTATAAAATACAGCTTGGCCACCTTGTGTTGCTTTGCAAAGTAGTCATTGAGAATATAGGTGAGATAAAATGACAAAGCTGTTTTTCCACTGCCCTGGGTATGCCATACCACACCTGAGCGCATCCCTTCCGACAGCTTCTTTTTAATCGCCAGTGATGCAAACAGCTGCTGATAACGCATAATATGCTTCTGGTCTGTAGATTCTATTTTACCATCCACTTCCCTTTCCATCTTCACGTATGCAATACCGTATCTAATGATGTAAAGCAATCGCTCCGGTGAACACATTGAAGTCAATATCCTGTTTGTCGGTGTATTTATATCAAGATTTGTCTGATATTCAGGACTTGTATGGATTACCTGACAGTTATAGTCAGAGAGAATACGCTTCTCTTCCTCTTTATCAATTTCCTTATATGGATAATCTCTATGGTAAGGTGCTATCTTCTGTGACCCTATATTTTCTTCCCTGAAACAATTGAAGGGAGAATAAGAACGGGCACCAGTACAATAGAATGCTCCTTGTATAGGTACTATACCACCCATAGCATCATATTCCATATTGTTGCTGAATATCATCAGCTGGGTTATATTTATGAATCTACGGAATTTCTTGTTTGGGAATCGTTCCTTGTTCATTCTGTTGCTTTCCGCTACCATTCCGCCATGGTTGTTTGGCTTCTTTACCTCTATGAAGCAAAGAGGGAGTCCGTTAATGAACAAAGTTATATCCGGTCTGAATTCATCCTGACCGTTTTTGCAAGTAAACTCGGCAGTAAAATGAAAAGTATTGTTTCCTATATCCTCAAAATCTATGAGTTTTACAGGTGATACATTCTTTAATCTTTGATAGAACCCTCTACCCAGATCGTCGTCATTCAATTCTTTTCTTATATCTTTGAGTACCTGCAGAAACTCTCCTTCATGTGAAGGATTAAGTTTCTTGAACTGCTCTTCAAACACAGGCAAAAGGATATTTGTGTCACCATCATATACGGTGCCACTCATATCTTCATATATCTTCCCAAAATACGTATATCCTAATCGGGTAAGATGTACCATAGCCGGCATCTGTACCCTTGTTGCTTCCGAAAACTGTTTCATAATTCTTTCTTAATCTTTGACACATCTGAAAGACCTGGCTCCATTGGCTACAGGTATGGAACCATATCTGTCATAGAATGATTCTATTATACTTGATTCTAAGTCTTTTGATTCCTGATACCCTCGACATGTATAGTAGTAAACCTTTGCTCCATGATAACGCATATAATTATATCTGTCCAAATGCCAGCATTCATTAAATCTGTCATTTATGGCATTTATCAGATTCCTTTGATGCTCTTTAAGCCTTCTCTGTATATTGTCCGTTTTTCCTATATAGATTACTTTAGATTGTCCTATAGGATATATAAACTTTGTCTTAAATGAAACTATTATATAGACTCCTGGTTTTGACGGTAAATCAGTCAAATCATCATCCTCCAGATTGTCAATCTGTTTATCATAACCATAAACAGGCCTGAAATCCTTTATAAACATCAGTTCTCTTTTCATTGCTTTGTTGATATTAACCCACTGATAATACTGCACCGATAGTCTGCAATTGTAAAATTCCATATTTCAGTTCAGTACTATCAGTTCTTCTAATTTAACTTCAAGCAATTCCGATATTCTCTTTAGTGTCTGCAAATTGGGCTGTGTCTTGTTTGTACACCATTTAGACACTGTTGTAGGATTGACCTCCAACTGTTCTGCGAGCCACTTGCTGGTTCTTTTTTTCTTTACCAACACTATTTTAAGTTGATTCAATTCTTCCATTTATCTATAACATTAGCTTGACGCACAAAGATAATGATTTATAGGCTAATTTCATGACTATTGAGCTATTTCGCCTATTTTTTATTTTTATATCCTTTATTCCACCTTCCCAAACTCCAGGTATCTCCCCCTGAACCTCTCATAAACCTGAGCATAATACTCCGGCAGGTACTGTATCATCGCATCCACAAAGTCCTCCAAAGTAACAGCACTCAACTTATAAGCATATTCCGGCTTCAGGTACTCTGTAACCGAGCCGATTTCCTCTTCTGTTGACGGATGCTCCTTTGGCGAAAGCACTACTGAATACGAATCCTTCAGTCCTTCAACCATCCTGTACCGCTCTGTAAGCAAAAGGTTTCTGTAAATCTGCGTAAGTTTTACTTTACCTCCCATCAGCAGCTCCTCAAAGTCCGCACTGAACAGACCGGTATCAATAAGCATCTGCTTCTGCTCCTCACAACGGCTGGCCTCGTTCACTCCGAGCACATCCGTATATTTCGTCTCGATGGCGATGATATGCTTGCCACCCTTGTTATCCACGAATCGGATATACGCATCCATTGCAGACTTGTCGTTCGTGTAGTTCTCAATCGGTGTAGGAATAAACTCCAAACCGATTTCTGTCACCTCAAATACCGGGTAGTTCCTGAAGACTGACCTCACGGCAAGCGTAACCATTGCCGGATCCTGCTTCAACAGTAACATCAGGGGATGGAACAGGTTGAATGCCATCGGCTGGCTCGAAAGCAGGTTGTTGAACAGTCTGAACCCGTCTATCGTCTCATTTTCCCTTTTGTTGCCCACTCTTTCCTTGGCATACTCGAAAGTCTCCTTCATCAAGAAGTTCTTTCCGGACACTTCACCACCACTGATCATGTTCCCGTATTTTCGCTTGGAGGCTCTTGTTGGCCCCACTCCTTCCTCTTCGCCTATCTCCACCCTGTACATGGACTGGAGCAGTCTTGCTTTCCTGGTGAAAGCATTGTCGCTTCCACACTGGTTTCCGTATATATTGTCTTCTATATCTTTCATAAATTATTGACAAATCTATATATATTCTTAGTTGTATCAATATTATAATTCTAATTATCTAATAATTAATCAATTCACTACAGTCATAAAAAGCTTCCTTTGATATTCCTGTATTTACGCATACATATTCTACGTGCATATAACCATTAGTATCTATTGTTATTTTTGTCTTAAACTTTACCTCACCCGCTTTCATTTGTGGCAAATCATTTAATTCAATTTTTAATAAGGATTTATTATTGTCTGCTTCTTCTGAATTCCCAAATAATACATCACATAGTGCGCTTTTCTGATTGTCAAAAATAGTGACTGTATCTACTGTATTTGTAAAAGGAAGTTCTTGTCCTTGTTTTATTATATTTAGAGTCTTATTTTTAATACCTTTTATACAGCATCTCTTTCCTATATTCATTTTTAAAGTTGGTTTATGTCTATTGACTTGGGTAACAATGGTTGCTAATTTATTTATGCCAATATTTTTTCTAGATTCATTGATAATATTAATAGCATCAGACTTAATAACATTGTGCTCTTGCATACACTTATATTCTTCTACAATATTATCATATTCTTGTATAAGAATATCAGCCTCTATTTCTGAAATGTTCATATGGCTATACTCATTTACTTCTGTCAATTGATTCCATAAATCTGAAAAGTATTTAGTATAGTCTTCACATACATTTTCTTCATCGGTGATTATGATATTTTCTGCATTTCTACTTTCTGCAGAGTAAGTCCAATTATACGAACCTGTTATAAGAATACTCCCATCAAAAATGCAAAATTTATTATGCATTAGAATATTGCGTTTATTCACGAAACATAATTTTCCTCCCTTTTGCAGATATAATGAAAAATCAAGTCCATAATCACCACAATTTATTATATCTTTTATAAGAATAAGAGAGATATTTACTCCTCGTTCCAAAGCATTAATGATTGCATCAAATAAATCATGTTGAGTGAACCATGCCACTGCGATTATTATATCTTTATTTGAGTTATTAATTTCTTCTATTATTTTCTTCCGTATTTGATTAAAGTATGCTTGTATCATAATATCAAACTTAATTTTATGATTTTAAAACAATCTATTAATAATCACTTTTTAACCAATCGTACTATTATTTCATTATTATACGACTATAAATCAATCCTAAAATAACCAATATTAAAACAAAAATGACTGCTATAGCCACATAACCGACTCCTTCTTTTGGGTTTGCCAGCTTCAACAACTCCTAATAACCTTGTTACCAAAGCCTTTGCATTCTATGTCGTTATCTCAGTCAGCAACTTCTGCAGAACAGCTTTCGTGTGCTGCATCTTAGTATCTATCGTTGAAAATTTCCGTCTACTCCTCTTGAATCTTTATCTATTCTTAAAATACGATAACTCAATACGGTTAATGATGCTTCTTAAAATTATCAATTATTCTATAATTACCTATTTAATGAGCATAAAGTTAATAATTATAAATTGATAAATATAAAATATCTCATATTTTTACATTACTTACTACACTCACTCACCCCCATTCTCTACTTTTATACTACCTATTAAGAAGAAGTTTATTAAAAATAAAAACTGCATTTTTTGTATGCTTTACTAGGTTAAAATGTCTATCAAAATTCAATTATAAAGTAAATATAATTATTGCTTATCAACTTAAAATATGACCAACAAATTAATGAAGAAAGTGATCTACAAATTGTTATTCATTCATTGTATAGAAACACATAACAAAAAGTCTTTTATACCATTGACATCAATATTCTCGAATATACAACAAAATATTCAACAATAAACTTCTATTCAAGAGAATAGATAAAAATCCATTTGTAATATTGCAGAAAAATAAGCAAAACATGTTCCGTTTGTTTAAGATTATAAGAAACTATAGGGAAGAGATTAGTTCTATAGAAATCAAACAATTAATCACAGATAAAATAATGATAAAAGCAGCTCTATCACCATATATTTTGATATATACTTTTTCCCTAAACTACCATAGCACAACGCATTTATAAAAGGGCTTGCCCTATTCACTTTTTTAAAAGAGGGAAGCCTAATTCCCCCTTCCTGAAAAGGGCGTTAGAAAAAAACAGTTTAAAATGGCAGCAAGCTGAATAATTTTGTTATGTAATTTACAGAACAGAGAATCGAATTTTTGCCATAATTTGGATCAAAAAATTATCAGCTGTACCAATATTAGCAATACACAATAACAATCGTAAGAAAGGCTTAAAACTAGCTAAATTCAAAAGTTATTCTCCAGCAGCTACAGTCGTTTTATCATATTAAGAGCAATAGAAAGCCAATACAGACTTGGATCTTTTTTAATTAAAAGTCCCCAATATATCATATACGACTGAAACAATTTATATGGGGGTGTCCAACAAAATTATACAACAGGATAACCTCAAGAAATAGATTTTTTGTTGTACACTATACCTATCAAAAATATGATTAGAACAAAATAACAATGTACAAGAAAAACAGGGCTTAAAGTAGCAAACAAATATACTTGATCGCCCCAAATGTAAGTATAGTATGGAAAGGATAATAGTATCTAACAAAAAACTTTTTTAAGATGCATTAAAACCATACTTTTATTCTAATTTGACATAATCAAAATCCAAACAATAACCTCATCATTTCATCAATTCATCAAAAAACAATTGTATCACATAACGTAGAATTGTATAAAAAAACAATAAGCACTTTTATATTTAAACAACATTTCATACTTTTGAGATACATCTTTTGTTTTTCACTATTAATGCCCAGCACAATAGTAATAATTTATAACAATATACGTCATGATTAAAATTTATAGTATGAATACTTGTCCGGACTGTATTTATGTTGAAGAACAGATACAGGGAGACGACAGATATGAGATTATAGACATAGGTTCGCATGTAAAATATTTAAAGGAATTTCTAAGAATCCGTGATAATAGCCCTGTTTTTAATGAAGCGAAAAAAGTTGGAGCTGCAGGCATTCCATGCTTTGTTCTAGAGGATGGTTCTGTTACCCTCATACCAGAAGAAGCCGGACTTACTTCAAGACCAATTACAGAAGGAATGTCATGTAATATAGACGGAAGTGGTTGCTGATACAAACTATATTTTGATGCATCTAACCTATCATATAATAAAGCTAAAATATGAGATCTGTTTATTATATGATAGGTTGTACCAATAATAGTCTTTAATCACAAACTGATCTTTAGATAATAATTGGCAGTCCCATATGAATGTTTACTATCTTTATCCTCTATGAATCGTGTATATTGGAAATACAGCTTCTGATATAATGCAATGATGATGAATATGGTATGCTTACCTGCTGCTTGTTGTATAGGAAAATTTTGCCAATGAGGATTTATAAAGATGTAATCCTAGCAAAGGACTCAACTATATTGAGAAATTAATGGAATAATTTTTTAAGTCATCCGATGAACATTGAAGATATTTCCGTATTTTTGAAATCATAATTTAATCATTAACAGAATGTTTTATGGGACAGGAGTTTTGCCAAAGTTGCGGTATGCCTCTCACTGATACAAATAAAGGAACAAACTCTGATGGAAGTTTGAACAATGAATACTGCTCTTATTGTTATCAGAAAGGACAATTCACACAAGATTTTAACATGAGCCAGATGATAGAATTTTGTGCTCAATTTACGGATCAGATAAATAAAGAGACAGGATGGAATCTTACTCCGGAACAAGCTAAGGAAAATATGAGACAATTCTTCCCTACTCTTAAACGATGGAAAGAAAAAGATGAAAGAACACTTACAGAAAAAGCAACTGGCTTGTTAGCACAATGTAAGGACATTACGATTGCCTCAATTGATGACGAAGGATTTCCACGTCCGGTTCCAATGTCGAAAATCAGCTCAAAAGGATGTAATGAGGTATGGCTGGCAACCGCTGCCAATTCTGTGAAGGTTACAGATTTCAAACTGAACAACAAAGCAGGACTTTGTTATTCAAACTATGGTGACAGTGTCGGCTTGAGAGGAATCATTGAGATTATAACTGATGATAACATACGAAAAGAAATGTGGCAAGACTGGCTTATCAATCACTTTCCGTATGGCCATACAGATCCTAATTTTGTACTTTTACATTTCATAGGAAAAGAGGCTACATTTTGGATTAATGGAGAATTTGCGCACGAAAAGTTGTAATATAAATTCATATTATTAAGAATAGACATAGCATTCTTTATGTCTTGCATTCATTATGAAAAAAGTAAGATATTTATGACAATAACCTCCTACTGAAAGGACAAAATTACAAAATGCAAATCAAAATGGCCTACAATGGAAATTCATAATTTGTTAGCTGTCAAATCAAGAACCGAACTGCGTGAATGGCTAATACATAACCATAAAACGGAGAAAGAATGTTGGGTAGTTGTGAAACGTGGAAGGCCTACAGATGACAATACTTTCTGGTATATCGATGCTGTAGAAGAAGCCTTATGCTTCGGTTGGATAGACAGTACTACTAAAAAAATAGCAGATGATGTAACAGTCCAAAAACTTTGTCCACGAAAGCCAAGAAGCAATTGGTCTGAGCTCAATAAAGAAAGATGCCGAAGAATGGAACGATTAGGACTGATGACAGATGCTGGCAGAGCCGTTCTACCGGATATGTCACCTAATGGTTTTATCATAGACAAGGATATATTACAGAGGCTACAATCCGACCCGGTAGTGTGGAACAACTTCTGCCAATTTCCTGATTTATATAGGCGAATCAGAATTGATACCATCCAAATCAAGAGGAATCAACCCGAACTTTTTGAAAGCCGTCTGAACAAATTCATAGAAAATACCCGAAAAGGACTTCTTTACGGAGAATGGAATGACAACGGAAGATTATAAAAACAAAGAAAACAGCACTATAAAAACTTTGTGCAAATAGAAAATTAATAGTAACATATTTTTTCTTCTTAAGAGAAAAATGTATATTCACTTATTTTTAAACTAAATATATACAGATATGGAAAAGTTAATTTTTACAATCGTGTAAATGACGAAGTCGTATAGATCCGCCATTTCTCTATTATTGATAGAGCTCATTATATGCTTGACTTTGACAATCACCAGCAATAGAACGAATAAAGGCCTAAACCAAATATAATCCTTGCCACTCAGAATATTAATAGCTTCAAATTAAATGATTTTGACTTCTATGCGATTGCACATGATCCAACAAACTATTGATGATAAGGTTATCAAGGACTTGTTTGGTATGAGTGGTCAGGAACTCCAGGAAATTAGAACTGCAATTGCTGGGCTTCAGAGATATTTGTCCTTTGCATGGAAAATAAGTATAAGAATATTTATGTCTCGCATTTGATATAAACAATTTAATTTAAGAATATAAAATGTGGTCAGATAATGAAACAACGCAAGATTTGCTTGGCTATCAAGTCCATGCAGATTTACTCAAGAAGATAATTTTGAATGATGATATGTTACCAATTTCCATAGGGGTATTTGGGAATTGGGGATCTGGGAAAAGTAGTTTGATGCTATTGCTTCAGCAGTCCTTACATGAATGGGAAAAATCACAACAGAACGAGAAACATAAGATTATACTTCAAGTATATTTTAATAGTTGGCAGTTTGAGAGCTATGACTCAACAAAACTGACAATGATAGAAAGTATATTAGAAGCACTTGACAAAGATATTAATAAGCGAAAAGATGTATTTGAACGGGTAGATGATTTTCTCGAGCGAATTAACTTTTTAAAAGTAGGCGTATTTATCTTGAAGAAAGCCTATGAAAATCTCACTCCTGATTGGCTAAAGAAATGGTTACCGAAAAATAAAGACCTTGATAAGATAACAAACAAGGATAAGTACAACAATCTACTTGAAGATGTAACAAAAGGTAATACGTCAAAATTTATCGCAACATTCAGAGAACTCTTTGAAGAATTGGTTGACGATATGGGATATAAGGCTGTTGTTGTCTATATTGATGATTTGGATAGATGTGAACCCAAAAGAATTATTGGTTGCCTGGAGGCCGTCAAGTTGTTTGTAAATGTAAGGAAAACCGCATTTATCATTGGTGCAGATGAACGTATTATTGAATATGCTATTAGTCAGCATTATCCTATTCAAATGAAGAAAGAAGATATATCCAGTCCATTTTCAGATTATTTGGAAAAACTCATTCAACTACCATACAAACTGCCACGTTTGTCTGACAACGAGCAAGAGACTTATATCACACTTCTTCTATGCAAAAATCATTTAAATCATATCTACTTTAATGAAATACATCAGAAATATTTGGAGTTCAGAAAAACAGACAAGCATTCCAAATATAATATAGATGACATCAAAGCAAATATTCCCAAAGATAAAAAAATTGATTTTCATGCAGTAGAATATCGTTTACCAACTGTACCTCTAATTAAGCGTTTTTTAAATGGTAATCCACGACAACTAAAACGTTTTCTAAATACCTTATATGTACGTCAAGAGTTAGCTGAGGTAGCAGGTTTTACAGATATACGCCCTGAAGTATTAACCAAACTAATGGTATTAGAGTACAACACACTGTACAATTCTCGTTTTGAAGAACTTTATAAACTTCAAAATGCAAATAGAGGTGTTTTGCCATTGGATGATGTTGAGCAAGAAGCAAAAACTGAAAATGGTATTCAAAATCCACAATGGAAAGACAACTGGTCGTCAGATTATTTGAGGCAATGGTTAAGCTCAGATCCGTCATTAAAAGATATAAATTTACAAAACTACTTTTGGATAGCACGAGATGCTTTGAAAAATGAAAAACCAATAGCTTCGTTGGTTACAAACAAAGTCATGCTGTTATTCCGAAGATTATGTACCTTGCAAACAAACAGTATGATGAAGCGAGATTTGCCTGGAATTATTAATGCTTGCGATGATTCAGAAAAAGACATGATTATTCACTTGATTAATGATAACCTAAGAAAAGATCCAAAGTCAGAAAATTGTTGGAGAATACTTAATTGCGATGAGAATAATTTATTATTTGGTGACAAAATAGACAGATTAAAATTATTATTCAGTAATATAAAGACCGAAGATATAGATACAAAAGCGGATATATTTTTTGTTAGAATGCTTCCATTAAGTAATGAGATACATAACTATATAAATAGTTTGCCAAAAGCGAACCCTTTAACAAAAGCTATTGAACGAAAAATACAAAAATAATAAATATGGGTACATCACAATCACATAATTTGAAATCTTCGCCTAATTGGTCTGCAGCAAAACGAGCCATGACGAGTCTAGCAAATGGAACAGACAATAAGTCTGAGTCAAATGCAAAGTTTTTTGGTAATTTAGGAATAGCGCTCGGCAATGGTTTGTATAGAGGTGGCAGAATTGGAGGGCATGGAGGCAAGAGAGGCGGCAGTTCGTTTGGACGTGCTGGTGGACATGCAGTCAGAGGGTTGGCTACTGTTTTAAACAATATTAAGCAATATGGACTTGTATCAAGTTTAGGCATTGATAGACTGCCTGATACACAAAAGCCGAAAACGCCACATGATTTCAAGGAGTTGCTTTTGCATGAGATTATTGGAGACAATGATTCTACAATGGATGATGCAGCAGCAACTTATGCAATGGATAAAGTGCTGAATGATATTTTGTCAGATTGTAAAGACGGACAAGAAATTGAAGATAAACTTCAGAATGCAACAGATGACGATCTTCATGAATGGATTATAACATTTGAAATTGAATACATACTGGAATATTCTGCTGAATTATTTCAAAGCCACATATTTGACAAAGGGAGTAATCCCGAAGAAATAAAGAAGGACATGAGAGGTTGGCTTCATAACGAACTAGATGAGAAGTTAAGCAAAGAACTAACTCAAATCGACTTCAATAGCCGAGAAGGAAAAGAATACCTGGATTCTTTAACATCAGAAATATTGGATATATGGAAACAAGAATAAACATTAATTATACTCCGTCAAAAACAAGCGAAGTTTTTGGCCTTTTTACTCTTTCATTTCAAGGAAGTGACGGAAAAGTTCATTCTGTCGACACAAAGTTTAATCCCAAACAGTTATGGGAGTTTTCACGAGATACATCATCTGTTGCTTTTGATTTATTAGTTTTATCCATGATTGTATATAATGTGGACAGAGCTGTACTTCGTTTGTCTAATTCAGATGATGGATGGAAACGAAACTTGATATTATTGAATGTTCCTGTAATAAATCTTGAGGATATGAATAAAGGTCGTGAAGCTTTTAATAAAGCAATCAATTTTCTTACGGGCGACAATTGGGATATCCACTTTATACAGGCAGATTCATACTCGTATAATCCAACTAAAAAAGTAAAGGAATATAATCCTCAGTTTTTTGAAAAGGTTGCATTGTTTTCAGGAGGTTTAGATTCATTGATTGGATTTATAGATGAGGCCAGCACTCTCTCTATTGATAAAAAGATACTACTTGTTTCACATATGGAATTGGGCAAAGAGCATAGTGATCAAAAAAGCATTTTAAAATATTGCAGGGAAAACAATATCTTTTCGAATAAATACGAACAAGTGTTGCTGAACGCAGGGCTTAAACCTCATTCTTGGAATATTAAAACTCCAACAGAGAGTACATTCCGCTCACGTTCCTTATTATTTTTTGCAGCAGGAATATATATTGCAAACAAAATATCCCCACAATGTCAATTGATAGTTCCAGAGAATGGAACTATATCAATAAATATACCTCTTGATAGTGGAAGAAGGAGTTCATGCAGTACTCGAACTACACATCCTACTTTTATCAAACGCATACAGGAGGCCTTATATACTATAGGTATATCAAACTCAATATACAACCCATATCGATTAAAATCAAAAGCAGACATGGTTCTTGAGTGCTGTCAAGATACTTCGAAAAAGGCAATTTTAAAATCATTAGTTGACTTATCATGCTCTTGTGCAAAACGTGGTCACAATGTTTTTTGGGACAAAAGCGGAATAGAAATACGCAATGCCAAAATCAAGCATTGTGGTATGTGTTTGCCATGCTTATATAGAAGAGTCGCACTAGATACAATAGGTCTAGATAATGAGGCATTGCTTGGCACTGATGTACTTCATGGCATTAAATTTAATCTTGACAATAAACATCAAAAAAGGAATAGGGATTTTAACGCTCTTCTGTATTTCCTAAAAAACAGAATGAATGAACGTACAATTCGCCAAGAACTATTCTTTAATGGAATTATAGAAAAGCAAGAGTTAGATGAATATACATCATTAGCCTTACACTCATACAGACAAGTTATAAATTGGCTTAAGAAAAAAGCTACAAATGAAATACAAATAAGAGCAGGAATATGATTATAGACACCCATTGTCATTTTGATATGATGCCAAATCCTGAACAGTATCTCAAACAACAAGAGGTAAAAAAGAATATCTCGATAGGAATGACAAATCTGCCAAGTCATTTTTTATTGGGCTATGAGCATGTAAGACAATATAAGTTCTCACGTTTGGCTTTAGGATTTCATCCATTATATGCAAGCGAAAATAAAAGTGAATTACGGCTATTCAGCCAGTGTTTAGATAAAACTAGCTATATCGGTGAGATCGGTCTAGATTTTAGTAACGAAGGACTAAAAACTAAAGATGATCAAGTTTTCGTTTTAGAGAAAGTATTGCAGCTATTAAGTGAAAAAAATAAAATAGTAAGTGTCCATTCCAGACGAGCAGAAAAAGTCTTGTTCGAAATGTTGGTTACCTATGGCATTAAGAATGTAATATTCCATTGGTATTCAGGTCCTCTCTCTCTAATTCCTAAGATTGTAGAACATGGATATTATTTTTCTATCAACGAAAAAATGACAAAGACTAATAGCGGAATAGAAATAATTAAGCGCATACCCCGTAATCTTATTCTAACAGAAACAGATGCCCCTTTTAATAAGGTTTGCTCAATTAGTAATACTCTGACAAATATAGGTTTGGGAGAAAATGCCATTTATGATAATTTTAGTCGTCTTATATCTGCTATTAGAAGATAGATATTGAAGATATCAGATTTATATTACATTTAAAATCTGTGGCACTATAAAATATTTTGTGTAAATGGAAATACGGGATTCAAATTTGAGTTTCGTATTTCCAGATACACAAGATTTTGGACAGCGTCACAACCTTTTATAAATCTATAAATGTAAATTCAGCAACACCTTCTCTTTATACCCATTAGGATACTCAAAAATTTTTGTTTGCCTTTTAAATAATGGCCGATATGTATGCACTATCCTATGATGGTTAGGACAAAGTATCATCACATTATTATAATTATTATTTAACGATTGTGTAAAGAATTCAATATGGTGGGCATCTACAACAGGCTTGTTGCCATATGGTGCAGAAATGAGTTGTCCACAAATTTGACATCTGAAATTATAGAGTTTTTTTAAATTCAGACACACATTACGGTCCAGCTTACGAATCTTCACAAAATGATTTTCTTGAACTATAGTTGCATTATTATCAGTCAATAGCATATCCTCAAAGCTTTTTTCAGTAATAGCTAATTCTGATAATTGCTTTTTAGTCTCTTGGTAATCAGAGGAAGTTATAGGAACAGCCTCCCAAACATTAGGATTATCAGTAGTATAAAAAGATAATGAAGATTTCAGCTCTTGAGGAATTTTTATATTAGACATATTCTCTCCTCGCTCTTTCATAATCTTTTTAATTTTCATCTGCTCATCTATGAAATTATATAAATCCGAAAATTCAGAACGTAATGCCTGGAGGAAATCATTCATATTATCATAACGGACTTGATACATTTCTGGATGATTAGGATATTTATTCCTATCGAAGTTTTGATTAACTACCTTAATCCCCGAATATATCTTTCCATTCAGCAGAATAGAAATCTGACGCATTTCACCAATGTCCAACTTTCCAAATATACCAAGAAAAGAATTCAATAAAGCCGTTCTTATAGTAAAGCCTTGATACAACAAACTTTTATCTACTTCTTTTACATATATAAGTTCCATAACTACAATTTATTCGCAAAGATGCTAATTATTTGACAGATTATCTATAAAACAATATCAATATTTCTGCTTGCTTGGAATTCCCCCCTCACTCCACCTTTTGGATTCTCCACATCTCCCTTATAGCGAGGAATCAAATGTATATGCACATGAAATACCGATTGACCAGCCGCCTCATTAAAACTATTAATTGTTTGAATCCCATAATGAAAAAAACTGTCTATCGAAGTCGGCGATTATACTTTCTAGTGATAAAATACTTTTCAACTATATACTTGAGCTGATCAGATGACAGGTTTGCTATGCCTATTGATTCAATAAGTGAAAACTCTTCTTTATTCTTACCAATAATAAACTTACGTTCATGACCGTCTATTTCAGCAAGCAAATGGAAATTTCCTTTATACGCCTGCTCCATACGGATATTCTTTATAGTATGTCCGTTTATGACAAATTCGCATATTTCGGGAGCCATTTCCTCTAACTCTCCCCATGATTTCAGACGGTCAACTATAGTGTTTTCAACACGTCCTATCCACAGTTCTGCAACACCATATTTAGTGGCAACCGTACGAAATTGTTTCATGGCATTAACTATATCACGTATTATTGCATCAGGCCTACGTATTCCATTATCTTTAGCAAATTGAATAACATCATCCCGTGTTATATCCCTAAGTTTTGCCCTAATATACATGCAATGATCTTCATTAGGCAAGAATCCTCCATTGTCAAATATATAAGTTACATCGTATGCAGGAGACAGACGCCAAGTACCGTCCTCACTCATAACGAATGAAAAATTCTTATTGTGATCATCTGTATTGTTTGCCAATACATTAAAAACCATCCTGCGGAATACCTCATAACAGTCTGTTTCCGGTAGATGGAGCTTCCGACACACTGTAATCAATTGTTCGTAACTGTCCGCATCAGGGCTAATTGCGGCCAGAGTTTGTGTATGAATCTTTTTTCCATTATTACGGTCAAAGCGTTTTGTCATGAAATGATTATTTCCGTCCACCTGATAGAGTTTTGAAGGCATCATATTTATCCCTGCCATTGTAGCAAGTTCATAGTAAGACATTTCCAATTCTGCCGAGCTGTATTGCGAATTCCCAAATTTGACCAGATAGTAATCAAATTCCTCTAATCCGGAAATCTGCCCGCTACGGACCTCACCATTCTTTCGATTAATGGCAACAATGGCTTTAGGTTGACGGCCACCGGCTGAAGTACCAACCGTAAGTAATGACTGCATTATTACCGACTCTTCAGGCAGGATTCTGGCATTTTCTCTTTCCGAGAATATACGCTCTGCTAAATTTGCCAATGATTTGATATCTATTTTTTCAGCCTTACGCTCTCTTGAAACCTCAGGCAAAAATTCCAAAGCTCCCATTCCACGCTTTCCTATAAATGAGAGTTTGTCAAGAGGAGTAATATCTGCGTTTGACAAGTGATTCTGCTGGCGCCATAATTCAAAAAGTTGATTACCCCATGAGTCTGGCAATGAATCTGCTAAAAAAGCCGGTAATTTTTGATAAATCTTGGCCTCTTCTCCCCATACAGGCATAAGTCCTCTCGCTCCATCAACTGGTGCAGCTAATGGAGAAATGTTAAGACCTTTCTTCAAGAAGGCCGGATTATACATAAAATAGGACAACCTGCGTCTGGCATCCCATGCCAATCTACCAATTTCCTCACCCCAAAGTATTACTTTTAACGACTGTACCATAATTTATGCTATTTAGAGTGTCTGACACGCTGTACCTTTTTATCATCCCTACGCATCAGGTAAGGAGATTCAGGCAATTCCGGAAGAAGATTGTCTATAGTGTTAATCTGTCCGACCACTTTCAACAACACAATAAATGTTGACAATGAAATATTGCCAGCTGTACCATTCTCGAATTTGTGGATGGTTGTAAGTCCAATTCCGGATTGCTCAGAAACATCTTTCTGAGTGAGATTGCAACGAATTCTATATTCTTTAAATCTGTTGCCTAATAGCCTTACAAGCTCAGGCGTGGAGTATTCATAGAAATCTACCATATAAACCGAATTTATATATCATTATAATGATATTTATATATATTTTTAAGCATTAATCTTCACTATTATGAAGATTATAAATACAAAACTATGCAATTTCTGAGAATAAAACTAATTTTTCTTAGAAAACTTATCGTCAAATCATAGTGATTGATTGTAAATCCTATATTTTGTATTTGTTATATGTCCAATTTCGCTATTTCCCTCATGAAGTTTTGATTGCAAAAAAATGGCTTATCAACTACGCATAAACATGGAGATAAGCCAACTTTTAATTACGACGTTCCATTAAGAAATAGGCTCTACACGTTTCTCAGACTCCCATTCGGTATGAGAAATAATATCATGATATTGCTCCAGAGTAAGAAAAGAGTTTTTCTCATCAAAACATTCATACTCCCAAGGAAGTTCATATACGGTACCTTCTTCCTGATATCCCATATAGTTATGGTATGAATCAGGAACCAGTCGGACAAAATCCTCTTCCTTCAGAATACTCAGAAGTTTCTCTGCATCGTAAATATGTAATGGAGCATCAGCCTTATACAGGGAGACAGCCACCTCCATAGCCAATCCGACATTGGATGAATAACTGTTGGAAACAACAATCTTCCATCCCTGATGTTGAACATTTGAAGCTAATATATTCAAACGTGAAAGCCCAAGTTCACCGTAATGATCCGTTGCAAACCGTATGAAATCCTCCTGGCTGTCGACGTTATAAAGGTTCTCCACATCCACATACTTCATATACTTGTAGTAAGCCACATCCGAGATTTTTTGGAGATCTCTTTTTGAATCCTTATTGATACGTCCACCGATACCCCGTTTCTTATGATAAGCCTTATAAGCTTCGTTAGCAATACGATAAAATTTACAATACTTTCGTATGGTCATAGTCTCTATAGGAGACAAAGAACACCCTTGTATTGAGTCCTCTAAAGCCTTAACTGTCATTTCACGGTCCTCTACATCAATCCTAAGACTCGGAACTATGCGGACCAGGTTCTTTCTGGAAATCCTACCTGTACGTTGTTGGTATGGCAGATTGTTTGCTACATACTCATTAAACCCGTCGGAATCTGCTATAATAACACCAATCATAAGATTCAAAAAGTCGAAAAAACGTGTAAGGTTCTCCTTGCAACAAACATCATCGAACTCCTTTTCATTATACGAGGAGCGGTTAGAAATAACAAAGTGGGTAAATTTCCGGTCGGTAACATGAATCGACCGGTTATTCCCGTGTTTTCTTGAGGTTACATAGAACCAGCGCGTTTCCATCGGATTGAACGCAAGCCAGTCCGACAGATATGCATCCATGCTGCTGTATTCTCCCGAAGCAATCAGTTCCTCTGCATTACCCCAATCTTCTGATGTTGGCCGAGGCACCTCTATATAAAACCCACGATACTCTTCATCACCAATCACGGCAAGACGCTCAAACTGACGCTGAGTCTCAATCATCCTTTCCAGTAAATTTCCTTCCACAACAATTTCCCAATGATGATTTTCGCCTAATGCTTCCAGATCTAATGTAGTCAGACCAACTTCCTTAGCTAAATCGCAAAGGTATTTTCTATCTATGATTTTTCTTTCATTCATCGCTGTACTCATTTAATTTCAATAAACTTGCCCGATTCAAATCCATTCATCAGATGCTCATTTGCAAAAATATATCCCATCTGGTTAGAGATTACCCTGGTCCCTCCTATCTCCGTATCAATATTAGTATGCGAATGTCCATATATCCATGCATCAATCCTACTATTGGCGATTAAATTATCGTACTCACTTGCAAATGCACTGTTCAGAACAGATCCTCTATGGTGCGCTGCTACTACTTGGAGTGTAGGCAAATGATGTGTGACCACCACAATATGGCTTGCTGTGCTCTCTTCGATGTTTTTCCGAATAAAGTCAATACTTATCTCGTGCATCCGGTTGAATTCCTCCACTTGCAGCAGCTTCCCGCCAAACTTAATCTGACGGAAGTCGTTCATACCTTTCCATACAAAATATTCATCATTCGGATTGATATGCGACCAAAGCGTACTCAGTATAAAGTCCGTATCATCGATGCGGACAGCCTGATTCTGATAGTAACCCACATTCTCCCGCAACATCCACTTCCATTGAAAACCGCGTTCCATCACATCCGAATAGTTATAGTATTCATGATTACCAGGAACAATCAATACCTGACGGTAATTTTTGGATGCCCACTTCCAGAAATTCATAACTGGAGCAGTCTTATCCTTGAGATAGAAAATATCTCCTGCCAGCACCAGTACATCACCTGTTACAGGCAATTCATTATATCTCAGATATCTGCTATTCTCCTGAAATTCGAGATGCAAATCACTCATATATTGTATTCTCATTTTATCATTCTCCTTCCTTTAATTGTTCTATCTGTTTCTCTATTATCATCTTTACCTGTGCAAATGATACCGGTGTGAAATTATTGTTATCTACACCTACATCATACTGAGTCGGGAAAAGCATTTTCAACCGCGGAACATCCTTGCCGGTGTTATGCCTGCTGGTATGTACATGCCCGAAAAGCTGCCATGTATCACTGTAAGCTCCTCCATAACAAAGGAAGGGACAATGATTCAGATAAATTTTCTGTTTATCAACTTCAATATGCATCTGCATCGTTATCTGTTCAAAGTACTTCGTATAATTCTGCCTGAGATTCTTTATATCGTGATTGCCGGCTATAAGATATATTTTCCCATTCAATCTGTTTAGTACATTTATCCATTCGGCAGAACCTCCCAAACAAAAGTCTCCCAAATGAAATATTATATCATCAGGGCCAACCACGCTGTTCCAGTTGGCTATTATCGTTTCATTCATGTGGGCTACATCTTTGAAGGGCCTGTTGCAGAACCGGATGATATTGGTATGGTTAAAGTGCGTGTCAGATGTAAAGAACACCCTGCTTCCATCAAATTTATAATTCATAATTTTGTTCATTTATGCGCATCACTACGCGGTTAATAATACATTGTATTTTGCCCATGGACGGAATTGACGGAGAAGGACGCATCGAGCGGATGTCACCAAAAGGCATAAAGAAAAAGCCGTCGAAAAGTTTTAATCAGGACTTTCCGACGGCTTTCTATTATAATTATCAGAGGGTTATCAGCATCATTGTAACCTCAATAATATACATAAAGATCGTTGGAAAGTGTAATTGTATTTATTCAATGATTCAATGCTTGATGCATGAACATACGACACACGCTCAAAGCATTTTGTGCTTCGATATAATGTATTTGCAGGTATGTTCATTCTATTATGTTGCATCGTTGTTATATATAAATTATATTGCAAAGTTACGAATATTATTGAGAATCAATAAATTCTTATATATAAAAATGAAAAGTCACACATTAAAATACCAGTACTTTATCTATTTTCAATATCCTACCGCTTGCTACACCCAACATCAAAACCGTGATATAATTTCACTGAATGCCACCTCCATTATTTAAACAAACTTGAGTAAGGTCCTGAATGGCATCATCCAATGAAAGCAGATGTTCTGCTTCATAATGTTCCGTAAGGAAGTCAATACCATTAAAACGTATTAAATAATTATTTGCTTCACGAACAGAAATATGATAAGTCTTGGCAAATTCATTGATAACGGCAACGATATATACAATCACATTTTTATCAATCGCCTGCGTATTTTGTAAGATAACAGAAGCAGACATGCCAAGAGCATCAAGAACTTTTGTTATTGTCTTTATTGTAAGTCCTTTTCCACTCTCAATTTTTGAAATCTGAGCTTTTCCAACTCCTATACGTTTACCCAGTTCTTCTTGAGTAAGTCCCTTGCGAAGACGTTCATTCCGAATCATCAAACCTATATTTTCTATGCTATCTGTCATATTATATGTTTTATCACATGGAAAACAAACATACGACAAAGATCCTAAACTGGAAACAACATAGAAAAAAAATTAAGTTCCAAATAATAATGATATAATATCGTCTTACTTTTTTTTGATTTTGTTACATAATCAAAAACATAAATAATCTCCGGATTACACCACAAGTACTACTTAAATATATTATTATTTTCCACATTAATACATTGAGAAATTCACAAAAAAGACCTATCTTTGTTGTACCATCATCATGTAGCGCATGGGATAAAACTATCAAAGAATCAAAGTTTTATACTTGATTTTTGATATACAAAATTTGAATGAAGAAAGGCGGTACAAATAAAATCAACAAAAGACTGAAAAACAAAGGTTTACACTTGTACATAGAAAATGAATTCTTTGTCAAAAATCTATTTGTACCGATTAAAATGCTAAAACGCTGATAATTAAACATGCTTCGATGTTGCATCGTAGATAAGTGGTGATTACCAACGATTAGCATTTGGAAAATCCATCGCAATCTGCCCTTGAAAACCAAGCGATTTTGCTCCCTTTCGTCAAAATAGACATTTCCTTTAAAAACAATATAAAAACGCCCCTGCCAAACATTGTCCGACAGGGGTGTTTTTCGTAGATTTGATTCCCGTCTTGACCGGTGGGGTAAAACCATTTCTACTATGACAACAAAGATAGCAAATATTCTCCAATGCTATGCATTGGGGATGGAGATAAAGCAAATAAGCAGGAGTTTTGAGCTATCCCGCAACACAGTGCGCAGATATGTGCGTCTGTTCCAAAAGTGTGGCATTCCGATAAAGGAGTTGGCATCAATGCCTTCTTCCCGCATCCAAGAAATGTTCTCCGAAGGGGTTAGCCGTAGTCAGATTCCATCACAACGCCAACTTAAGCTGGAGGCACTTCCACCCGAGTACTCCGCCCGTCTTAGCCGCCGAGGGGTAACGGTCAAATCCCTGTACAAAGAGTATCACAAAACACGCCCTAATGGATACAAACATGCCAGTTTCGGTAATTATCTCATGCGTTACCGGATGGTGACTCATGTCGTGGGGCATATTGAGCATTATGCCGATGACCAAATATACATTGACTTTGCCAGTGACAAGTTTGAGGTCATTGACAATGAAAACGGTGAATGCCGTAGCGTTGAAATGTTTGTGTCCATACTCCCCTGTAGCCACTATACCTATTGTGAAGCGGTCTGGTCCCAGTCAAAACAAGATCTGATCAAGGCATGTGAAAACGCACTTCATTTTTACGGCGGTATTCCGATGGCAATCGTACCTGACAACCTCAAAGCAGCAGTAGCCCGCAGCAACCACAACGGTCCGGTAATCAACGAGGAGTTTGCGGCATTTTCCGAGCATTATGGATGTACCGTATACCCCGCACGGGTACGCCATCCCAAGGACAAGGTGTTGGTTGAAAATGCCGTGAAACTGCTTTACCGGCAGTATATGCAGATGTCGAAGAGCTTGTGTTCAACTCTCTGGAATCTTTGAATGTGGCCATTTTCGAATCGCTCTCAGCCTTTAACGGGCGCAGGATGAACGGACGTTCCCTGTCCAGACGCGAACAGATTGAAGCCGAGTACCTCCGCCCACTTCCTGCCATACGCCACCAGATGAAGGAGCGGCGCTCTGCAACGGTAATGCGGAACTGCTATGTAACTTTCAAGCTTCACCATTACAGCATGCCGAAAGAGTATATAGGCAAACGTGTCGAAATTGTCTATGATGCTGACACGCTGAAGATATACCATGGTCTGCGCCTAGTGACCACACATCAGCGTGATGATACGCTTTATGCCTATACAACTAAGGCCCCCACAGACTGCCCGGACGCCATGGGAGCTATGAAAATAAAATAAACTTAATCATATATTAATCTTTTCAAAGGTCTGTAATCCGGAGTTGCCAAAAGGCAACAGCAGCTGCTGCAGCCACATTGAGCGAATCCACTCCATGCGCCATAGGGATACGGACTACATAATCAGCTTCAGCAATTGTCTTGTAAGGAAGCCCATCCCCTTCTGTTCCCATCACAATAGCCAACCGAGGTTCAGCCGCCAATATGGGATGATCTATAGAGATAGAATCATCAGTCAACGCCATGGCAGCAGTACGGAAACCAAACTTGTTCAAATCGCCAATCGTACCATTCAACCATGTCCATGGAACCAAGAACACCGAACCCATAGACACCCTTACCGCACGGCGATTCAACGGATCGCAAGAATTGCGTGTCAACAAAACAGCATCTATCCCAAGAGCAGCTGCCGAACGAAATATCGCCCCGATATTGGTAGTGTCCACCACACCGTCAATGACTACAATCCGCCGGGTATCCCGGCAGATCTCTTCCATAGAGGGCAACACTGGACGACGCATAGCACATAATACACCACGTGTCAGAACATAGCCAGTCAACGTAGTCAACAACTCTCTATCACCCGTATAAACGGGCACATCACCACAACGCTTGATAATGTGAGCAGCACTGCCAGAGATATGCTTACGCTCACACATAAGAGCAAGAGGTTCATATCCTGCATCCAAAGCCCTACTAATGACATTGGGGCTTTCGGCTATAAATACCCCTTTCCCAGGTTCCATACGCTGACGTAACTGAGCTTCCGTCAACATGCAGAAAACATCCACTCCGGGATGTGTCAATGATGATATTTCAATAATAGGCATACACTCTTATATTATACTATTTCATTGCTTTTAATCTACATTCCAGCCTCCATTGTCACAGCTACTTTTATCACTCCATCTTGTCGGTTCTCAAAAATCTGGTAAGCCGTTTCTATCTGATCTAGCGGGAAACGATGTGTAATTAGTGGAGTGGTATCTATTTTTCCCATCTCTATCAAGCGAAGTATCTCAGCACAATCGCAACCATCTACGCCACCAGTTTTGAAGGTTAGATTCTTTCCATACATATCCGGCAAAGGAAGAATCTGAGGACGGTCATAAAGAGCCACCAAAAAAACGACAGCATTAGGGCGCGCACATTCCCATGCCAAGCGAAATGTATCCTCCCCTCCTGCCACTTCAAAAACTACATCCGCACCACCGTGTGGACTACTTTGCAATACAAATTCCTTACATTCTTCTGGAGTGACAACTTCTACCTGCGGATAATGTTCCCTAACAAACCGAATTCTTTCAGAGGATTGTTCGCAAACAACAATGCGCTGCGGCTTTCTCAGCATCACACAAAGCAAAGTACAGATTCCCGTAGGTCCCGCACCAATGACAAGCACCGTGTCTTCTTCGGTAATCTCCGAAATGCGAGCAGCCCAAAATCCTGTAGCAAGGATATCTCCTACAAACAAAGCTTGCTCATCACTCACGGAATCGGGAATGAGATTCAAGCCTTGATCAGCATAAGGTACGCGAACATACTCCGTCTGCCCCCCATCAATCCGACATCCCAAGGCCCATCCCCCATTAGGATCAGCACAATTATTCACATATCCATGCCGGCAAAAAAAACATTCTCCACAAAAGGTTTCCACATTGACGGTAACTCGATCGCCTGGTTTGACTAATTTAACATCACGTCCTGTCTGCTCCACAATACCCACCATTTCATGCCCCACTGTTATTCCGGGAACAGCACGTGGCACACCACCATGTTTAATATGCAAGTCACTGGTACAAATACTTCCGAGAGTGACGCGCACAATAGCATCACGCGAGTCCCTCAACTCAGGCTTCGGTTTCTCTATCAATTCAAATTTTCCCTGTTTAATATAAGTATATGCCAACATGATATTTCCTTTTCTTCTTTAATGGTTATCTTTATAAAACGACGCAAAGATAATATACAAACATAAATAACAGCCACCATTTGCTGACAAAATGGCTTTCTTTATCACTTTACCTTGCTTCTCAACTGCAAACAAATTTTACAAAAGTTTAAACACATCTCGATATTCATTAAAATTATCTTCACAGATTTAAATTCATTTCATTTCCGGCTGACATTTTGCCATCAGGCATATACTTTGCAAGAACATCAGTGTATTGCCAAAAACGACAAGATAAAAAAAATCAAAAAGCAATCTAGTAACAATTTAAAATATAGGAGATTATAATTATGATGCCGACTAGAAAGTATAACAATCAGAATTGGTTACCAAGTATTTTCAACGATTTCTTTGATAATGAATGGTTGACAAGAGCCAACGCTACCGCCCCTGCAATTAATGTCATTGAAAGTGACAAAGATTATAAAGTAGAGGTTGCTGCTCCGGGTATGACTAAAGAAGATTTCAATATCCACATCAGCGAAAACAACGAACTAGTGATCTCAATGGAGAAAAAGAATGAAACAAAAGAGGACGACCATCACAACAGAAGATATTTACGTCGTGAATTTTCTTACTCTAAGTTCGAACAAGCTTTGATTCTTCCTGAAGATGTGGTTAAGGAAAAAATCAGCGCCAATGCCAGCAATGGTGTTCTGACCATTGATTTGCCTAAACGCACTCCTGAAGAAAAAGCCAAAGTGAACAGAATCATCGAAATTCATTAATCACAGATTTTGAATATTTACAATCAGACAGTTTATAAGGTACATCTATAACATGCTATTATTTTGCATGATATAAAAGTGTGCCTTATATATTGTCCGATTGTCATAAAATCAACATATTTGCATCAACACTTTCTGCGGATTTCCACCATACTTTTCAGCGTTTCTTCCCATCTTTCCCCTAAAAAAGTCCACCTCTATTACAATTGAACTTCAAATTCAGGACAAAACTGAAAAAAGCCAGTTTAAATTTTCTTTCAAAAAATGCTGAACAACATTAAAACAGAAACTAAGATGAGTAGGCTTCTTTTTTATTATACAAGCATTAAAATCACATATTTTTAGTATTTTTGTACCCAAATTCACCATATAAAACAAACCAATAAAAAGAGGATGAAAGCATCAGTACGTTTAGTTCGTTTTGCTACAATAGGAACCTTAAATTACCTTATTACCATGTTAGTGATATGGATTGTGATGAGTTACTTCTCATTCAAAGGAAAATATATAGTAGCAAATATTATGGCATATCTCATCGCTCAAACCCATAATTTTATATGGAGCAAATATTGGATTTTTCCTTCCAGCAATCCCCAAAACAGTCTTTGGCAACAAATAATGCTCTTTTGTACCGCTTTTGGTATTGCCTATGGCATACAACTTCTTTTTGTGATACTGATGATAGAAGCAATAGGAATCAAAGAATTTACAGCACAATTTATTGGAATAATAATATATGGAGCTGTTAATTTTATGGTAAACAATAGAATAACATTCCGATAAATATATTTCAGAACTTATGGCAGACAATTATATAGAAAGGCAATACGAACAATATGAAGCCCGAAAGGCTGCATGGGAAAAAAAACGTAAACAAGGAAAGAAGAAAACGATTTCCGTCAAGTCTCAACCAAAGGACCTGACAGACAATACAATCAAACTTCCTAGAAAAGCATTCATCACAGGAGGTGCCGATGGCATAGGGAGAAACATTGTGAAAGCTTTCTGCAACTCACAATACCAAGTCGCCTTTTGTGACAAAAATGAGGATTTAGGAATACAGACAGCCAAAGAGACCGGAGCAATTTTTTATCATGCCGATGTAAGTAATAAAGAATCCCTTGAGAACTGTATGCACGAGCTTTTTGAAAAGTGGGGGGATATGGACATCATTATTAACAATGCCGGAATAAGCGAATTTTCTCCCATCACGGAAACCAGCGTGGAAGATTTTGATAAAATTTTGTCCATCAATCTGCGACCTGTATTTATCACCTCACGCACATTAGCTTTGCATCGCAAATCCCAAGCAGAAAATCACCCGTATGGCAGAATTATCAATATCTGTTCCACCCGTTATTTAATGAGCGAACCGGGAAGCGAAAGCTATGCGGCTTCCAAAGGAGGAATCTATTCACTGACCCATGCACTTGCTTTATCCCTTGCCGACTTTCATATCACCGTAAACTGTATTTCGCCGGGATGGATTCAGACCAATGATTACGAACGGCTACGCCCAGAAGATCATGCCCAACATCCATCAAGACGAGTAGGCAAACCAGAAGACATAGCACGTATGTGTTTATTTTTATGTCAAGAAGAGAACGACTTCATCAATGGACAAAATATCATCATCGATGGTGGAATGACCAAAAAGATGATTTATTTAGAATAAAACGAACTAAAGAAAATATCTATAATGAATAAATAATCACTCATGAAAATACATCATATCGCCATTTGGACATTTCATCTGGAAAAGCTAAGGGAATTTTATACTCGTTACTTTAACGGAACAAGTAATGAAAAATACATTAATTCCCAAAAAGGTTTTGAATCTTACTTCATTTCATTTGAAAGTGGTGCTACATTAGAGTTGATGAGTAGGATTGACGTGCAAAATATCCCGATAGAAGAAAACAGACCGGGATTGACCCATCTAGCTTTTTCTTTTGAAAGCCAAGAAGCTGTCTTATCACTAACGGAACAGCTACGTACTAAAGGATACCATATCGTAGGTGAACCTCGCATTTCAGGAGATGGCTATTTTGAAAGTGTGATACTAGATCCAGACGGAAACCGGATAGAGTGTGTTTACAAAAAAGAGCAGGAATGCCCTCCTGAGGGAAATCATGTAATAGAAACTGAGCGACTTATTTTACGTCCTTTTACAGAGAATGATACGGAAGCTGTTTTTAACTGTTGCCAGAATCCCAACCTAGGAAATAATGCTGGTTGGAAACCTCATGACACACTGGAAGAATCTCTGAAAATTCTTCAAACAATATTTATACCACAAAAAGACACATGGGCCATCACTAGAAAGGAAGACCGGCTTCTGATAGGAGCTATAGGAATTCTACCAGACCCAAAGAGAGAGAATTCAAATGCCGGAATGATAGGTTATTGGTTAGATGAAGCCCAATGGGGAAAAGGATATATGTCTGAAGCCGTCTGTGCTGTCTTGGACTATGGCTTCAACAAACTAGGATTAACCTTGATCAGTGCAAATTGTTATCCTCAAAACAAACGTTCACAACGTGTTTTGGAGAAAATGGGGTTTACATACGAAGGCATTCTCCATCAAGCCGAAGTTAGCTATGATGACAAAATATATGATCATTTGTGTTATTACTTAGAGAAAAACAACCTAAAATAAGTTTTTCATTTTTACACAATCTCAAATGCCTATTCTATTTCATCATTAATTTTGTTAATCCCTAACTTCCCCCAAAGGATATATACGTGTCTAAAAAAATCAAAACAAAGCAATCGTTCTTGGGTAAAACATTTATCCAAGAACGATAAAAATACACCTTATTCTTCTTCGGAGATTATTTCTCATAAAATCAATTGAAATAATACAAGAAGATAGCGATGCCTTCAAGTGCCTTCTTCGGTTGGTCTTTTATCTCAATTGTAAATTTAATTTCAGCCTTGGCTACGCCACGCAAGTTCTGTAAAGAATGAAGACTTGCTACCATACGAATACTCTGACCTGCTAGGACAGCCTGTCCAAATTTCATCTTGTCCATACCATAGTTGATCATCATTTTCAGATTATTCACTTCTATAATCTGGTTCCACATATGTGGAAGCAACGAAAGGGTCAGGTAACCATGTACAATAGTACTATGATAAGGACTTTCCACTTTAGCACGTTCTGTATCTACATGAATCCACTGATGATCCAAGGTAGCATCTGCAAAAAGATTAATTCGGTCTTGCGACACTTCCACATAGTCGGAAACTCCAATCTGCCGTCCTAGCAGCTTCTCAAAATCCTCGTACGAATTAACAACAACTTTATCCATTATCTCTTTGTTTTAAAGGTTATACACTAATTGAATACAAAAATAAGAAAAAATAGTCCTATATTTGCACTTTATTCATACAAAAACTTCATTACAGATGAGAATTATCGAAAGAGAACAGCGTACCGCAGAACAAATGATCCGAATTTATTGTCGGTACAAGGAAGGCAATAAAGAGCTTTGCCCAACCTGTCGGCAGTTATTGCAATATGCACATAACCGGTTAAAGCATTGTACATTCGGTGAACAAAAAAAGACTTGCCGCAACTGTCCCATACATTGTTATAAACCAGAAATGAAGAAACGAATACAAGAAGTAATGCGGTATGCTGGTCCACGAATGTTTTTTTTTCATCCCATAACAACTATCAAGCATTTCATTCATCAATAAACAGAATGGACAGAGCACAGTTTTATAAAGAAGTATATAGCATTACAAAAGAAATCCCCTACGGCAATGTTTTTACTTACGGAAAAATAGCACAACTTATAGGTAATCCCCAATATTCACGAATGGTAGGACAGGCTTTATCTCATGCACCAAAAGAAGAAGACCTTCCTTGCCACCGGATAGTAAACAGCCAAGGAAGACTAGTTCCCAGCTGGCAGAAACAAAAAGAATTATTGGAAAAAGAAGGAATCACCTTCAAGCGCAATGGATGCGTCAACATGTCCAAACACTTATGGGACATTACTGGTTCACTCACATCGACAATAGGTATTAGCCCCACAAGTGCAACGTGGCAATAATTGCTCACTCAGTTCGTCCCGATAAAACTCATATAATTCACGATACATCGTTTCATAAAGTTCGGAAATACGATGTTCCAATTCTGTTTCATCCTCATAAATATGCTGAAACGGGTCATCAAAAGAAAAATGCTTCCAGTTTTTCACTTCCTTATTAAAATCACCCTCCACTTCCTTTGCTTCTTCACAAAGAGTAATCACATAGTCCCATGGTTGATGGCAATATATATCCACATCACTAGCTTTCTTACGAGAGCAATCGTATCCATTCTGTTCCATCACCCCTACCACTGAAGATGGTACCACTCTTCCCGGCAGAACTCCAGAAGTAAATATCTTTGTCCCATGTCCAAAAGAAGATAATATCTTCTGTGCCATACGACTACGACATATGTCACTATTACTCACCAATAAAATATTCATCGCTATTCCTATATTTAAATTCAACAATTATTTTCATTCATCCCTACTAACATAAAACACTCTCAAAGTATAAACTAATATCCGATATCCAGCCCCATTCAAGTGCAAATCATCAATGGGCAAATTAGGGTTCAATTTATCATTCAACAACAATTTATCGAACACGTCTATCACCAATAAATGAGATTTTAAGTTTTCCTTTCATACCTACCTCTTCACCAGTTTTTTTGGAGAGCCACTCCATGAACACCCCAAACAATAAACAATAGTTAAATCAAACCCTTCCATATTCTCTTCCAAATTTCTCGGTACCACTTCCCCTTCATCCGATACATAAACTAACAACCTTTCTTTCTTCTCATTTTTAACGTATAACCCTGCAATTTTGCATTGCGGACACAACAATTTTCTCATATCTATTTTCTCTTTTTATCCAAAACAACAAATTAACATCCAATTTTTCTTATAAATTTGCGGCAAAAATACGAAAAAAAAACAGTTGAATAGCATCTGTAGTGAATTTGCACAACATAAAAAGATTATTGGAAAGAAAATGCCTATCTTTGCCCAAGAATATAAAATCGCAAAATAAAAGTGTAGCTATGGAAATAAAATTAGACAGAAAAAAAAATCATATTGCGGCATCTGATTACAAAGAACAAATAACCGTCATAAAAACAACTAGCGATTTCAAAATAGGAAACAATGTAGGCACGAACAAAATAGAAGGGAATTATATGGTAAAAAGAGAGAAAGAAACGCTTATAAAAATAATAGAACTTCGCAAATCTCAACGCGATATTATCCTAACTTTAAATCGTATCTCTATATTCCCCTTACAGACTGAAAAGCAGTCAACTGAAATATTACAGGAATTAAACAAAAACTTTATCATCCATTCCGAGTTGTCCGCATAGTGACCTCACAAGAAAAACAAATCATTATCAACTATATTAAACGAACTATGATACATTTTTTTAAGAATTCCATTGCCACTATAAAGTTACCCGATAAGTTCACTTATCCTTTTCACTATACCCCTCATCCACTTTGCATAATAGCGACTAAAGAAGTACAAGCCTATCTGACAAGTCAATCCCAATGGCAAAAAGAATTGCAACAAGGAAAAATGTTTGGTGTCCTAATTGTACAAACACCCGAGAATAAAATAGGTTATTTGGCTGCATTTTCAGGAACATTGGCTGGTAAAAACTGTCATCCTTTCTTCGTCCCGCCAATTTATGATTTGTTACAACCACAGGGATTCTTCAAAATAGAGGAAGAACGTATATCCGCCATCAATGTATGCATTAAAAAGACACAGAACGACCCTCGTTATATAGATCTACTCCGACAAATTGAAAAAGAGACAATACAATCCCAGCAGGAATTGACTGAAGCTAAAGAGTTTTTCAAATCCGCTAAAAAGAACAGAGAAATCCGGCGCAAGACGGGAATTCCCGACGCAAAGGAGTTAGCTGCAATGATACGTGAAAGCCAGTTTCAAAAAGCTGAATTAAAACGCATGGAAAAAATATGGAAAGAAAAAATCGCTTCACTACAAGCAGAGGCCGATACTTTCATCACAAAAATAGAAACGATGAAGACAGAAAGGAAAAAACGTTCTGCCACTTTACAAAGAAAGCTGTTTGAGCAGTTTCAGATACTCAACGCCCATGGAGAAACAAAAGATTTATGTCGTATTTTTGCACAAACTATACAAAAATTTCCTCCTGCCGGAGCCGGTGAATGTGCAGCTCCCAAATTACTCCAATATGCCTATAAGCATCAATTAAAACCTATTGCTATGGCAGAATTTTGGTGGGGAGATTCTCCAAAAGCAGAAATAAGACATCATGGATACTACTATCCTGCATGTAAAGGAAAATGCGGACCTATCCTGGGACATATGTTACAGGGACTGGAAGTGGAAGAAAATCCCTTGTTAAAAAAACATTATCATGAAATGCCATTAGAGATAGTATATGAAGATAATTACCTAGTCGTAATCAACAAACCAGCGGGAATGCTCTCGGTTCCAGGAAAAGGAGAAATAGACTCTGTCTATCAATATATAAAAATACTTTATCCAGATGCCACAGGTCCTCTGATAGTCCACCGATTGGATATGGCTACTTCCGGTGTGTTATTAATAGCCAAAAACAAAGAAGTACATCAGCACCTGCAAGCACAATTCAAGAATAGAATGATAAAGAAACGATATATTGCCTTATTGGATGGCAAGATTTCTTCTAAAGAAGGAACCATAACACTCCCCCTCCGTATGGATCCTCTTGACAGACCCAGACAAGTAGTAGACCATGAACATGGAAAAACCGCTATTACACAATATCAGGTTTTAAACGAACAAGAAGGAAACACACTTATTGCCTTTTATCCATTGACAGGACGGACACACCAATTAAGAGTGCATGCCGCCCATCCGGAAGGATTACATTGTCCTATACGAGGAGATGAACTCTACGGACAAAAAGCAGACAGACTTTATTTACATGCTGAAAGTCTAGAGTTTGTTCACCCTGTAACAAAAGAAATAATTTTTGTAGAAAAGAAAAGTAATTTCTAATAGTTTTTGCTCAGAAAATTTATCTGTGGGTGCTGAAAGTTTTTTTCAGCACCTCACACACCAAATTAGTATTTCACCATTCCTGAAGTAGACATCCGTTTTATTCTTCCATACACATATGTAAATGCGGGAATCAGAAAAATAACTGCAAATATCCATGCCGTAGGGTCACCAAAACAAACAGCTAAATAGCCCAATATTGGTACTGCATAAAGACTGACCATTATACGGGCAATCATTTCGGATACCCCCGACAACATAGCCAAATTGGTAAAGCCCACCCCCTGAATGGAATAACGCAAGATACAAAGTAAGCCCAAAACCGGAAAGAAAGAAACGGAAATATGCAAAAACAATTCCGTATCTTTCAAGATCTCCCATTCTGCTGGGTCAACAAATAACAAGGCAAAAGTACGTGCTCCCAACATCAAGACTACAAACATAAAACCACAATAAACAACCATCATTAATACACTCGCCTTGATTCCCAGCCAGATACGCTTCGGTTTTCCCGCACCGTAATTCTGTCCACTATAAGTAGCCATAGCTATACCCAGACTCTCAAGCGGACACATACAAAACATCTTAATACGCATAGCAGCCGTAAAAGCAGCCACACAAGCAGTACCCAATGCATTATTTGCACTTTGCAACATAATACTGCCAATAGCAGTAATAGAGAACTGCAATCCCATCGGCACACCGATATACAGTAAAGTCTTTGCCAACGCTCCTCGAAATTTATGCTCTGTCGGAGTCCCCTTCAGAATCTCAAAATGACGCATCATATACAAATAACACAATACAGCCGAAACCCCTTGTGAGAATACCGTAGCCACAGCTGCTCCCGCCACTCCCCAATCAAGTATCAAAATACAAAAGAGATCAAGCAAAATATTCAATATCGTAGAAAAAAGCAAAAACCAAAACGGAGTCTTGCTATCACCCAATGCACGAATAATACTTGAAAGCAAATTATAGAAAAAGGTACAGGGCACCCCGATAAAAGTAATCAGCAAATAAAGATAAACATCCTCAAGGATATTCTCCGGAGTCTGCATCATCTGAAGAATATCCGAACAAAACATACTAGTTACAATAGCAATTACTACAGACATCACCGCTGCCAATTGTAAACTAACTGCCACAAAACGCCGCATCATACCATAATCCCTAGCTCCAAACTTCTGTGCGACAGGAATACCGAAGCCACCACAACAGCCATTGCAAAAGCCTAATATCAAAAACACCACCGAAGTGCTAGCTCCTACAGAAGCCAAAGCATTAATTCCAAGAAACTTACCCACAATAGCAGCATCCATCAAGGAATAAGTCTGCTGAAGTAAATTACCCAGCAATAAAGGAAAAGCAAAATTCAATATCAAAGGGAACGGACGTCCCGAAGTCATCTCTCTCGAAGTTGCCATAACATGAATGTATTGTAAATCCGAGCACAAATATATATCATCCTTTGTAAAAATACATATTTCTAGAACTTCATTTCAATGAATACCCATTAATTAAATGATACATATCAATTTTTCCCAAAGAACTATCGTCTTTCCCAAAATCCTGAATAAAAAAGCAACAACACAGCAAACAATTCCAAACGTCCTATCAACATCAGAAACGACAATATCCATTTAGCAGCATCAGGCAACGCCGCCCATGAAAAAGCAGGACCGAATGCTCCTAACCCCGGTCCCACATTGCCTAAGCTAGAAATTACTGTACTCATCGCTTCAATTATCCCCACCCCGAAAAACATCAGCAGTATCCATCCGGCCAAAATACAGAACAAATAAAATACAAAGAATGTATTCACTGAAGCAATGATGGAAGGCGATATAACCTGACGGTTCACACGAACAGGCAATACAGCCCTAGGATGCAGCATCCGTTTGAATTCATTTTTGATATTACGCGCCAGAATCATAAGGCGCATATTTTTGATTCCCCCACTAGTAGACCCCGTACATCCACCTGACAACATAGCAAAAATAAGAAGCATCCATGTAAAAGATGGCCACAAGTTATAATCATCCGTTGCAAAGCCGCATGACGTATGCGCCGTAGCCACTTGAAACAGAGCCCTGCGGAATGCCTTTTCCCAATCATAATGATTCTGAAAAACTAAGGCAAACATAATAACAAGTGTCAGAATACTCACTGATTTCATAAACCAACGGAATTCATCATCCTGAAATAAACGCTTGCCTTTCCCTTTCAGACACATAAAATAGAGAGAGAAGTTAATACCCGAAAGGATCATAAATATCGCTATTACATATTCTATAAACGGAGAGTTCCAATAAGCTACACTAGCTTGTTTGGTAGAATAACCACCTGTAGCCGTTGTAGAGAATGAATGACATACCGCATCAAAAAAACTCATTCCTCCTATCATCAGCAGCACAGTTTCTGCAATTGTAAGAATAGCATATATCATCCACAGCCACTTAGCCATCACATCAATCCGGGGATGTGTTTTGTCGTGCGTCACTCCGATAGCCTCAGCTGAAAAAAGTTGTATAGTTCCTCCCCCGAAAATAGGAAGCACAGCAATAGTAAAAAAGACAATACCCAAGCCACCTATCCATTGTGTCAAGCTACGCCAAAATAACAGACCATGTGAAAGAGATTCTATATCATCCAATATAGTAGCTCCTGTAGTAGTAAAACCCGACATGGTTTCAAAAAAGGCATCCGTCACCGAAAGGATTCCTCCACTAAAATAAAAAGGCAACATTCCAAACAACGTAAACAAAAACCAAGTAAAAGTTACAATACAGTACCCATCTCGTCGTGTCAGCCGATTCTCAGCACCTCTACTACAAATTAGCAAAACTCCACCGACCAATGTATTCAAAAGAATGGTATATAGAAAATATTGATAATCTTGCTCACCGTAACATAAGGAAACAGCCGCACAAAGCAGGAACATAGCAGATTCAATAAAAAGTAATACCCCCAATACACGGAATATCATTTTTTTATTTATCAAGCTATTATTCCGGCTTCCACCTTTATATAATTTATCTGGATTATAAAATTCTCCCATCTTTTTATACCTTTTATATTCGACAAGTATATAGCGAATACTATGCCAAAATGAAAAAAACATTATAAACCATTGATAAACAAACAGATATTATATGAAGTCATAAAAAAGGGAAACACTACCCTTTTCAAAATGAAAGGGAACGTATTTCAAAACAACAAGGTTGCAGATATGACGATCTCAAGCAAAATTTAAATTACATACATATCTGCTAACACTACAACATCGTCTTCATCATAATGAATAATGAATAAATATTTTAAAATTACCCACTATTTTACTATTTTTGCACCCAAATCGATAATCCTCTACTAAATTTAATTCGCCTACTGTGGAATTATTCTACAGCTGTTGCCTGTTTTCCACACTTTCCCTATCAACAAAAGGTAGTAATAAAACACTGATTATGAAAAGGAAAGGCTATTTACAGTAGTTTGGCACGCTGCTTGTATTCCTACTGACGGCATCTTAAACAATAACAAAACTAAAGTATGAAACTATTTTTTACACACAAAGAAATTGCGCTAAAAAAGAAAAGAACAGCGCTTGTAGTAATAGGTATTGGACTAGTTATCGGGATTTACCTGATTGTTTCCCATCGACCGGCAAAGATGCCGGAACTTCCAGTAGTTGCCATAGCACCGGCAACGCAAGACGATGTGGAAATATATGGTGAATATGTAGGACGCGTACGTGCACAGCAATTCGTTGAAGTACGTGCCCGAGTAGAGGGATATTTAGAACAAATGCTTTTCGCAGAAGGTACATATGTCACTAAGAATCAAGTGCTGTTTGTTATCAATCAAGATCAATATCGAGCCAAAGCTGACAAAGCGCGTGCCCAATTGAAAAAAGATGAAGCACAGGCACAAAAAGCAAAACGCGATTTAGAACGTATCCGTCCGCTATATGAACAAAATGCTGCCAGCCAGTTGGACTTGGACAATGCTACTGCTGCATATGAAACAGCAGAAGCCTCGGTAGCTATGAGTAGTGCCGACCTTGATCAAGCAGAATTGGAACTAGGTTATACGATAGTTCGTTCTCCGTTAGCAGGACATATCAGTGAACGTCACGTGGATTTAGGGACATTGGTAGGTCCAAGTGGCAAATCACTGCTTGCCACCGTAGTAAAAAGTGATACTGTATTAGTGGATTTCAGCATGACAGCTCTAGACTATCTGAAAAGCAAAGAGCGTAATGTGAACTTAGGTCAAAAAGACTCTACCCGCTCTTGGCAACCCAATGTTTCCATTACTCTAGCAGACAATACTATTTATCCATACAAAGGACTGGTAGACTTTGCCGAACCGCAAGTTGATCCACGCACAGGTACATTCTCCGTACGTGCCGAAATGCCGAATCCAGAACGGATATTACTTCCTGGACAGTTCACCAAAGTAAAACTATTATTGGATGTCAGAGAAAAAGCTACGGTAGTTCCGTTAAAGTCCGTTATCATAGAAAAAGGCGGTGCCTATATTTATGTAATGCGCAAAGATTCTACAGTAGAGAGACGTTTCATTGAATTAGGACCTGAATTCCAGAATCAAGTAGTGGTGGAAAGAGGCTTGGCTCCCGGAGAAGACATTGTTATAGAAGGATACCACAAGCTGAATCCAGGCATGAAAGTAAAAGTAAGTCCTGCCGTAGAAGACAAAAAAACGGAGGAAAAAGATACGATCGGATAATTTCACTCCCGAATACGAATTCCCCTATGGAGGAAAATTTACGCATTCAAAAAAACAATAGACATTATGAAAGTTAGTTTCTTTATAGACAGACCGGTATTTTCAGCTGTCATCTCCATATTAATAGTCATTGTCGGTATCATCGGTCTCACGATGCTACCCATTGACCAATATCCGCAGATTACCCCGCCGGTAGTGAAAATCAGCGCATCCTATCCGGGTGCCAGTGCCCTGACTGTATCACAGGCGGTAGCCACTCCTATAGAACAGGAATTGAACGGTACTCCAGGAATGCTTTACATGGAATCAAACAGTTCCAATTCGGGAGGTTTTTCAGCCACCGTCACTTTTGATATCTCGGCAGATCCCGATCTGGCGGCAGTAGAAATACAGAACCGTATCAAGTTAGCAGAATCACGTCTTCCAGCAGAAGTTATACAAAATGGTATTTCGGTAGAGAAACAGGCTGCCAGTCAATTGCTGACCCTATGCCTTACCTCTACCGACCCGAAGTTCGATGAAATATACCTTAGCAACTTTGCTACTCTGAATGTACTGGACCTAATCCGCCGTATCCCTGGCGTAGGACGTGTTTCAAACATCGGAAGCCGATATTACGCCATGCAAATTTGGGTACAGCCCGACAAACTGGCCAATTTCGGTCTGACCGTAGCCGACCTGCAGAATGCACTGAAAGACCAAAATCGGGAATCAGCAGCCGGTGTACTGGGACAACAACCCGTACAAGGATTAGACGTAACCATTCCCATCACTACTCAGGGACGTCTATCTACTGTAAGCCAGTTTGAGGAAATCGTAGTCCGTGCCAATGCCGATGGTTCCATCATCCGTTTACGTGATGTGGCCCGCATCTCACTCGAAGCACAATCATACAATACCGAGAGTGCCATTAACAAAGAAAATGCAGCGGTATTGGCCATCTATATGTTACCGGGAGCCAACGCTATGGAAGTAGCAAAAAGCGTGAAAGAAGCTATGGAGGAAATCAGCAAGAATTTCCCCGAAGGAATGAGTTACGAGATACCTTTCGATATGACCACATATATTTCGGAATCTATTCATGAAGTGTACAAAACACTGTTTGAAGCCCTGATACTGGTTATTATCGTAGTATACCTTTCACTCCAAAGCTGGCGTGCAACAGTTATCCCACTAGTTGCCGTACCTATCTCACTGATTGGAACTTTCGGATTCATGTTGATTTTCGGATTCTCGCTTAATATCCTGACCCTGTTGGGGTTGGTACTTGCCATCGGTATTGTGGTGGACGATGCTATCGTGGTAGTAGAGAATGTGGAGCGTATCATGGAAGAGGAGAAACTATCTCCCTACCAAGCTACCAAGAAAGCTATGGAAGGACTTACAGGAGCCATTATCGCCACTTCTTTGGTACTGGCAGCAGTATTTGTTCCCGTAAGTTTTCTAGGTGGAATTACCGGACAACTTTATCGCCAGTTTACGGTAACCATCGTAGTATCCGTATTGCTGTCTACGGTAGTAGCTTTGACATTGAGTCCAGTCATGTGTTCGCTTATCCTGAAACCGGAAGATCCGAACAAGAAAAAGAATATCGTATTCCGCCGTATCAATGAGTGGCTGGCTATCGGCAATCATAAATATGTAGGGCTTATCAAACACATTGTGAAACACCCGCGTCGGGTACTGAGCACATTCGGCATGGTATTGATCGCCATCCTGTTAATCCATCGCATTATTCCCACCAGCTTCCTCCCCATCGAAGACCAAGGGTATTTTAAAATAGAGTTGGAGCTACCCGAAGGTGCAACGTTGGAACGTACACGTATCGTAACAGAACGTGCTGTGGAATACCTGATGAAAAATCCGGCAGTGGAATATGTGCAAAGCGTGGCGGGAAGCAGTCCGCGTGTAGGAACCAGTCAGGCACGAAGTGAACTGACTGTCATCTTAAAACCTTGGGAGGAACGTGACTCGCAAACTATTGACAATATTATGGCACAGGTAAAAAAAGACATGTCACAATACCCCGAATGCAAGGTATATCTTTCCACCCCTCCCGTTATTCCGGGATTAGGCAGTTCGGGCGGGTTCGAAATGCAATTGGAAGCACGTGGAGATGCCACTTTCGAAAATTTGGTACAAGCTACGGATACATTGATGTATTATGCATCAAAACGTAAGGAATTATCAGGTTTATCTTCGGCTTTACAAGCGGATATCCCCCAACTTTATTTTGATGTAGACCGTGACAAAGTAAAATTCTCAGGAGTACCTTTAGCCGATGTATTCTCGACTATGAAAGCTTATACAGGTTCGGTATATGTAAACGATTTCAATATGTTTAACCGCATCTACCGTGTATATATTCAAGCAGAAGCACCCTACCGGGAACATAAGGAGAATATCAACCTGTTTTTTGTACGGGGTACAGACAATGCCATGATACCGCTCACCTCGCTGGGTACCACTTCGTATACCACTGGTCCGGGCAGCATCAAACGTTTTAATATGTTCAACAGTTCTGTGATTCTCGGTGAGGCCGCAGACGGTTACAGTTCAGGACAGGCTATGGAAATTATCGAACAAATAGCCCGCGAACACCTACCGGAAAATATCGGTGTAGAATGGAGCGGACTATCCTTCCAGGAAAAACAGGCAGGTGGACAGACCGGCATGGTGCTGGCATTAGTGTTCATGTTCGTATTTTTGTTCCTCGCTGCCTTATACGAAAGCTGGATGGTACCGGTTGCAGTATTACTCTCTTTGCCTGTAGCCGCATTAGGTGCTTATCTAGGTGTATGGGGCTGTGGACTGGAGAATGATGTCTATTTCCAGATCGGATTGGTGATGCTGGTAGGACTAGCCGCCAAAAATGCAATTCTTATTGTAGAGTTTGCCAAAGAACAAGTAGACAAAGGAGTAGATGTAGTACAAGCTGCACTTCATGCTTCACAGCTCCGTTTCCGACCTATTTTGATGACTTCATTGGCATTCATCCTAGGTATGTTACCTATGGTCATTGCCAGCGGGCCAGGTTCAGCCAGCCGTCAGGCTATTGGTACAGGTGTATTCTTCGGAATGATCTTTGCTGTAACTGTGGGAATTTTGTTAGTACCTTTCTTCTTTGTACTGATATACAAGATGAAAGCGAAGATGAAACAAAAATAAGGATATAAAAAGATGAAAGAAATGATGAAACATACATTATTATATATAGCCGTATCAGGAATGACTTTGCTGACTTCTTGCCAATTAGGTAAGCACTACACACGTCCCGACTTACATCTTCCCCAACAATTAGATACATTACGACAACAGGATACATTATCTATAGCCGATATGCAATGGTGGGAAATCTATACGGACACAACCTTGCAAAGCCTGATAGAAAAGACGTTGGATAACAACAAAGACATGAAAATAGCTGCGGCACGTGTAAAAGAACTTGCCGCAATGAAGCGCATAGACTTTGCCAACCTTTTCCCCCAACTGAACGGAAGCGCTTATGCCCAAAAAGAAGGAAGTAATTATGGTGGTGACAACTATAAAAATGACCCCGAACAGGGTGGTAAACTTACCGTGACTTGGGAATTAGACTTATGGGGTAACCTGCGTTGGGCAAAAGACAAAAGCATAGCACAATTTCTGGGAAGCATCGAGGCGCAACGTGCCTTGAAAATGAGTATTGTGTCCGAAGTGGCACAAGCCTATTTTGAATTGGTCGCATTAGACAATGAGTTGAACATCGTTCGTCAAACACTCTATGCCCGTAAAGAAGGAGTACGCCTGGCAAAGCTTCGTTTTGAAGGAGGACTGACTTCAGAAACTTCTTATCAACAGGCACAAGTGGAGTATGCACGTACCGCAACCTTAGTTCCTGAACTGGAAAGGAAAATTTCATTGAAAGAAAATGATATCGCATTCCTGGCAGGCGAATACCCGCACCGCATACAGCGTCCCATTCTGCCCGAAGAGGTAAAACTACCTGAAACATTACCAGTAGGTCTACCCTCCACTCTGTTGGAACGTCGTCCCGATGTACGCGAAGCAGAACAGAAATTAATAGCAGCCAATGCCAGTGTAGGTATTGCCTATACCAATATGTTCCCACGACTCAGCCTCACAGCACAATATGGCGTAGAAAGTGAAGAATTCTCTGATTTCTTTAAATCACCCATTCATTATATCAGTGGCAATCTTCTAACTCCTCTCTTCGCCATGGGAAAATACAGAGCAACCCTAAAGGCTAAGAAAGCCGCATACGAACAGGAATGCTACAGCTATGAAAAATCAGTGCTGACTGCATTCAAAGAGGCCCGCAATGCCATTGTGGACTTTAATAAGATAAAAGATATCTACGAATCGCGTCTGCAACTGGAACGTTCCTCTAAAGCAACAATGGAACTGGCCCAGTTGCAATACATCAATGGAGTAATAGGCTATTTGGATGTATTGGATGCACAACGTAGCTATTTCGATGCACAAATAGGATTAAGTAATGCAATAAGAGACAAACAGATTACATTAGTAAAATTGTATAAAGCATTAGGGGGTGGATGGTAACCATCCCCTCTTTTCTGTATCTTCCTTTATCCGGAAAATCAAATTAAGATATATGCCTGATAAGACGTATTGTTCTCTACCGGTGTAAGTGACAAATAACCCGACTTCACTTTTCCATTTTCCAGATATAAAGGATGCTTTTCTTGAAGCGCAAGATGAGAATGCCATGCCTCACCGGGCTTTGCATAATATTCTATAACATACCGTCCCTGCCCGCCATCACACACATAGTTATCATATATCAAACGTGCTACCACTCCCATATTCATACGAAGATTTATTTCCACACACGGATGAATGGCATACCCGCCGTTTTGGGTACGGCATATCATCATATCCACCCCCAGATAGCCTTCGTAACTCCCTTTTATCACTTCCGCCAATTCCACCTGTAACGCCCTCCCAACCTGATGTAAGATTTCCGCAGAAACATATGTGGATATCCTCTCTTCAATAACCCGATCCGCAGCCAACAAGTTTTCTTTATAAACACCTCTCTTGTCTGTTTCGAATAAAGAATACCCTATAAAATGTACCTGTCCCCACTCGTCTGCAAAAAACTCCATGGCAAAATCCAAAAGCTTATCATAAAAAGGCTCTCCTATCACCTCATGCTGAGTGGTAAGTATGTGTCGAATCCACCCTTCCAGAGGGATGGTAAAACTACCTGAAACATATTGTATCCCTCTCCCACTACCAGACCATGGCGCTTTTAACAAAGCACGAGGATGAGACAACACAAAAGCCTTCACTTTCTCTGTTGATGACAATACAAAAGCCTCCCCCAATGTGGGAATATTCCCACCTATATGCCTACAAAGGCGTCGTAACACTTTTACAGCCGTCTGACGTCCGGATATTTGACGGATACGCTTCATACGCTCTACTGAAGGATATGCTGTATCAGGAAATCCAGCTTCCTGCAAACGACGCACCAAAGACGGATTCCATCCCCAAGGAATCACCTTATTATAAATGGGGAGGAATTCTGAAGTCCAATTGACCGAAGGCGGCAAAAAAGATTGTCTTTCCATTGTTTTCATACGCAGAGCAGAATCCAGCCATACAGTTCCTCCCTGTTCTGCATACCATGCAGGCAACACGGACAACTCGGCCGCCATTCGCCGGGCACTGGCAGGTGCCATATAATAAGGATCACCACAAGCCAATGCCATATCATTTTCCGGATTGAATAAATAAAGCGCTTCCATTTCCGGACACAAAGATAAATGTTTTAGAGTACAAACCATTTCTCTTGTTCGTCTTTTAGTTGAAAAAAAATAATATTTTGCTATCTCCAGTTTGCAATTTGAATTAGTATTGCTATATTTGCAACCGATAAAAAAGCAACCATGGAAACCTTTTACAGAACACACAGTTATCTGGTGGAACATACAAATGCTCCTGTTCGCCGGGACTTGATGGACGAAATAGACTGGAACGACAGACTGATCGGCATCAAGGGTACTCGTGGCGTAGGGAAAACGACTTTCCTCCTGCAATATGCAAAAGAAAAGTTCGGAACGGATCACTCATGTCTGTTCATCAACATGAATAACTTTTACTTCTCTAAATATACGTTAGTGGAGTTTGCCGCAGAATTCGTAAAACGAGGAGGAAAAGTTTTGTTGATAGACCAAGTGTTCAAGTATCCCGAATGGAGCCACGACCTGCGTGCTTGCTATGAAATGTTTCCTACTCTGAAGATTATATTCACCGGATCATCCGTGATGCGACTGAAAGAAGAAAATCCAGAACTGAGCGGCATTGTCAAGGTATACTACCTGAGAGGTTTCTCATTCCGCGAATACCTGAATCTGCAAAGCGGTAATTGTTTCCGTGCCTATACCTTACAAGAAATTTTGGAGAATCACGAACAGATAGCGAAAACCATCCTGCGCAACGTGAAGCCGTTGGATTATTTTCAAGATTATCTGCATCACGGTTTCTACCCATTCTTCCTGGAAAAACGTAACTTTTCGGAGAATCTGCTAAAAACCATGAATATGATGATAGAAGTAGATATACTTCTTATCAAACAAATTGAGCTGAAATATCTTTCAAAGATAAAAAAATTACTATATTTGCTAGCTGTGGACGGACCCGTTGCTCCGAACGTCAGCCAGCTGGCCACGGAGATTCAAACCTCACGTGCCACGGTGATGAATTACATTAAGTATCTGGCAGATGCGCGTCTTATCAATATGGTTTATCCCAAGGGAGAGGAATTTCCCAAGAAACCTTCCAAACTGATGATGCACAACACCAACCTGATGTACTCCATTTATCCGGTAAAGGTCGAAGAACAGGATGTTTTGGATACATTTTTCATGAATACCCTGTATAAGGACCATAAACTATATAAAGGCGATAAAGGCACTTCATTTATGGTAGACAACGGACTGCATTTCCGTATTTGCGCAGAAGGGTGCAAGTTCAAAAATAATCCAAACGTGTATTATGCCCTACACAAATTGGAATTAGGACACGGAAATATGATCCCATTATGGCTTTTCGGCTTTTTATATTAAGAGATAGAGAATAGATTTTATTACCTAATAATTAGTAATTGTATGACTAAACAAAAAAAATTCATCACTTGTGATGGTAACCAGGCAGCAGCACATATCTCGTATATGTTCTCTGAAGTAGCTGCTATCTATCCCATCACTCCGTCGTCTACTATGGCTGAATACGTAGACGAATGGGCTGCCGCAGGTCGTAAAAACATCTTCGGCGAAACAGTTTTGGTACAAGAAATGCAGTCAGAAGGCGGTGCAGCAGGTGCTGTTCATGGTTCTCTTCAGGCAGGTGCGTTGACTACCACTTACACTGCATCTCAGGGTCTGTTGCTGATGATCCCTAACATGTACAAAATTGCCGGTGAATTCCTGCCTTGCGTATTCCACGTATCGGCTCGTACATTGGCTTCACACGCATTGTGTATCTTTGGTGACCATCAGGACGTCATGTCTTGCCGCCAAACAGGTTTCGCCATGTTGTGCGAAGGTTCTGTACAAGAAGTTATGGATATGGCTGCTGTAGCCCATCTTGCTACTATCAAATCTCGCGTGCCATTCGTCAACTTCTTCGATGGTTTCCGTACTTCTCACGAAATCCAAAAAATTGAAATGCTGGAGAATGAAGATTTGGCAGGTCTGATTGATCAACAGGCTTTGGCAGAATTCCGTCAACGCGCGTTGAATCCTAACAACCCTGTTGCACGCGGTATGGCTGAAAACCCCGATCACTTCTTCCAGCACAGAGAATCTTGCAATAACTTCTATGAAGCTGTTCCGGCTATCGTAGAAGAATACATGAACGAAATCAGCAAAATCACAGGCCGTCCTCATGGTTTGTTCGATTACTATGGTGCTGAAGACGCTGAACGCGTAATTATCGCAATGGGTTCTGTTACAGAAGCTGCCCGCGAAGCTATCGACTACTTGATGAGCAAAGGTGAAAAAGTAGGTTTGGTTTCTGTACACTTATACCGTCCGTTCTCTGCTAAACATTTCTTGGCTGCTGTACCTAAGACTGCCAAGACTATCGCTGTTCTTGACCGTACTAAAGAACCGGGAGCAAACGGTGAACCTTTGTATCTGGATGTTAAAGACTGCTTCTATGGAACAGAAAACGCCCCGGTTATCGTAGGTGGACGTTACGGTTTAGGTTCTAAAGACACTACTCCGGCTCAAATCATCGCTGTATTCAAGAATTTGGCTCTGCCAATGCCGAAAAACCACTTCACTGTGGGTATCGTAGACGATGTAACTTTCACTTCTCTTCCCCAGGAAGAAGAAATCGCATTGGGCGGTGAAGGCATGTTCGAAGCTAAATTCTACGGATTAGGTGCTGACGGTACTGTAGGTGCCAACAAGAACTCTGTGAAGATTATTGGTGACAACACCGACAAGCACTGCCAGGCTTATTTCTCATACGACTCTAAGAAATCAGGTGGTTTCACTTGCTCTCACCTCCGTTTCGGTGATACTCCTATCCGTTCTACTTACTTGGTAAATACTCCGAACTTCGTAGCTTGCCACGTACAGGCTTATCTGCACATGTACGATGTAACCCGTGGTTTGCGTAAGAACGGTTCTTTCTTGCTGAACACTATCTGGGAAGGTGAAGAACTGGCAAAGAACCTGCCTAACAAAGTGAAGAAATACTTCGCTCAGAACAATATCACTGTTTACTACATCAATGCAACTCAGATTGCTCAGGAAATCGGTTTGGGCAACCGTACCAATACCATCCTGCAATCAGCATTCTTCCGTATCACAGGCGTTATTCCTGTTGACTTGGCTGTAGAACAGATGAAGAAATTCATCGTTAAGTCTTATGGCAAGAAGGGTGAAGACGTGGTGAACAAGAACTATGCTGCCGTAGACCGTGGTGGTGAATACAAACAATTGGCTGTTGATCCGGCTTGGGCTAATCTGGAAGTTGAAGCTCCTGCTGCTAACAATGACCCTGCATTCATCAACGAAGTAGTTCGTCCTATCAACGCTCAGGATGGTGACTTGTTGCCGGTATCTGCATTCAAAGGCATCGAAGACGGTACTTGGGAACAAGGTACTGCTCAATACGAAAAACGTGGTGTAGCTGCATTCGTACCTGAATGGAATGCTGAAAACTGTATCCAGTGTAACAAGTGTGCATATGTTTGTCCTCATGCTTCCATCCGTCCGTTCGTTCTTGACGCTGAAGAACAGAAGGGTGCAGACTTCGAGACATTGAAAGCTGTAGGTAAACAATTTGACGGAATGACATTCCGTATCCAGGTTGACGTGCTTGACTGTCTGGGTTGTGGTAACTGTGCCGATGTTTGTCCGGGCAATCCGAAGAAGGGAGGCAAGGCTCTTACAATGAAACATTTGGAAAGCCAGTTGTCTCAAGCAGCCAATTGGGAATACTGCGCTAAGAACGTGAAGAGCAAACAACATTTGGTAGATATCAAAGCCAATGTGAAGAACTCTCAGTTCGCTACTCCGTTGTTCGAATTCTCTGGAGCTTGTTCAGGTTGTGGTGAAACTCCGTATGTGAAACTGATTTCCCAGTTATTCGGTGACCGTGAAATGGTTGCTAACGCTACCGGATGTTCTTCTATCTACTCCGGTTCTGTTCCTTCAACTCCTTATACTAAGAACGAAAAGGGTCAAGGTCCTGCTTGGGCTAACTCATTGTTCGAGGATTTCTGCGAATTCGGTTTAGGTATGACTTTGGCTGACAAGAAACTTCGTGCACGTATCGAAGCTGCTATGAAGGATGCTATCGCCAGTGATACTTGTCCGGCAGAATACAAAGAAGCATTCCAGGAATGGATTGACGGTAAGGACGATGCAGACAAGAGCAAAGCTGCTGCCGAAAAGATCATTCCAATGGTGGAAGCTGCTAAAGATAAATGTAAGAACTGCGCTACCATTGCAGAATTCAAGAACTATTTGGTTAAGAAGAGCCAATGGATTATCGGTGGTGACGGTGCTTCTTACGATATCGGTTACGGTGGTTTGGACCACGTGATTGCTTCCGGTGAAGATGTAAATATTTTGGTATTGGATACTGAAGTTTACTCTAATACCGGTGGTCAGTCATCTAAGGCTACTCCGCTGGGTGCTATCGCTAAGTTTGCCGCTTCAGGTAAGCGTGTACGTAAGAAAGACCTTGGTATGATCGCTACTACTTACGGTTATGTATATGTTGCCCAGATTGCTATGGGTGCTGACCAAGCTCAGACTTTGAAAGCTATTCGTGAAGCAGAAGCTTACCCCGGTCCGTCATTGGTTATCGCTTACGCTCCGTGTATCAACCACGGTTTGAAGGCAGGTATGGGTAAGAGCCAGGCTGAAGAGGCTAAGGCTGTAGAATGCGGTTACTGGCACTTGTGGCGTTTTAACCCCGCTTTGGAAGAAGAAGGCAAGAATCCATTCATGCTTGACTCTAAAGAACCGAAATGGGAAGGTTTCCAGGATTTCTTGAAGAACGAAGTTCGTTTTGCTTCTGTAATGAAACAGTATCCTGCTGAAGCAGCAGATCTATTTGCTGCTTGCGAAGAAATGGCCAAGAAACGTTATGCTTCTTACAAACGTATGGAAGCAATGAATTGGGGTGAATAATCTCTGATACATGCATATAAAAAAAGGCTTGTTCTGTATGGAACAAGCCTTTTTTTATAGCCTTTTCTACCATTAGTATATATGAGGTCACCCATACGTATGTACAAAACAAGACTTCAATTTCAAGTATTTCTACTGTAACCATCACCATTTATGGCTTAAGGTTACCAAAAATTTCCTACCTTTGCACATAACATTATGAAAAACCTATAAACATGAATATTCTAATCAACCTGAAATACACATTGGCTGTCACAGCCGGAGTGTGCTCCTCTTTTGCATACGCACAAAAACATCCTCATATCATACTGATAATGACCGACCAACAGCGAGCTGATGCCATAGGCTGTATGGGGAACGATGCGGTTATCTCCCCTAACCTGGACGCACTAGCTGCCGAGGGAACATTATTTATGAATGGTTATTCTTCTTGTCCAAGCAGCACTCCGGCACGTGCAGGTCTGCTGACCGGACTTTCTCCTTGGCATCATGGCTTGTTGGGATATGGAAAAGTATCTCCCGAATATAAATACGAAATGCCACAGATGCTAAAAGACGCTGGTTATTATACTTTTGGAATCGGGAAAATGCACTGGCATCCCCAACGGATAAAACATGGTTTCGAAGGCACTCTGCTAGATGAAAGCGGACGCGTGGAGGACGAGAATTTCACCAGTGATTACCGCCAATGGTTCCAAACAAAAGCCCCCGGAAAGAATCCTGACGCCACCGGCATAGGCTGGAACGACCATACGGCAAGTATCTATAAATTGCCCGAAAACCTCCATCCTACCTATTGGACAGGAGAAATGGCCTGTGAACTTATCAGCAACTACGATCCGACCAACAAACCGTTATTTCTGAAAGTTTCTTTTGCCCGTCCGCACAGTCCGTATGATCCACCACAAAGATATCTGGATATGTATAAGGACGCCCTAATACCCGATCCTGCCATCGGAGACTGGTGTGGCAAATACGCCAAGAAACTAAATCCTGAAGAAACGGCACAAGACGCTCCATACGGTAATTTTGGCAATGAATATGCACGCAATTCCAGACGTCATTATTATGCCAACATCACTTTCATTGACGAACAGATAGGCAGAATTATCCAAACATTGAAAGAAAAGGATATGTATAATGACGCATTAATCGTTTTCGTTTCCGATCATGGCGATATGATGGGCGACCATTATCACTGGAGAAAGACCTATCCATACGAGGGCTCCACTCATGTGCCATACATCGTGAAATGGCCTTCTGCCAACCACGTTACACCGGGAAAAACAGACGCTCCCGTAGAGTTGCGTGATATTCTTCCCACTTTCCTCGATGCAGCCGATGTGACCATCCCCACTGACATGGACGGCCGTTCCTTGTTGCCGCTTGCCAAAGGCATGGAAACAAACTGGCGCAAGTATCTGGATCTGGAGCATGCCACCTGTTACAGTGATGATAACTATTGGTGTGCACTGACTGACGGCAAAATAAAATATATATGGCGTATCCATACCGGTACCGAAGAATTATTCGACTTGACCCAAGACCCTCAGGAATTGCACAATGCCGTCAATGACAAAAAATACAGGAAACAGCTGACGGAAATGCGTAATGAAATGATTCGCCATTTAAGTGAACGCGGTGAAGAGTTCGTGAAGGACGGCCGATTGGTGGTCAAGGAGAAAACCATGCTTTATGGACCTCATTATCCGGAAAAAGAAAATAAAAGATAACGTGTGTTGTACAGAGGAGTCGTTTCCAATTGCCCCACTTTCCTACAACAGAGTTTTATAATTCTGTTGCCACTGCTGTCACCTTTCTAACTCCCTATTCATAGGGAGTTAGAAAGGTGATGGCAATACATTATTTTATGCAAGAAAAATGCCTGCAGCCACCACTTTATCCACCTTGTTCCATGGTACAAGCCTGCCCTGTCCGGTGGACAAAGCAGGCTTGTGCAATAAACATGGTAAGCTTGTACAGCCTCGAAACTGCGACTTTCCTTGCCAAAGTATTTAGAATCCTGATACAAGTTCTGTCGGATCTTGCAGCAAGTTCCACGAAATCCTTTACCAAGTTTTGCCGTTACATCCAGCATCCTTCCCTTTCGGAGGAGAAGGATAAACCGGTAGAGCCGGAAAGACTTAAACTAAAGATTGAAAGATATAGATCTTTGGAATGAAACGTCTTGTTCTTTTTATCAGACGTCTTCATCTTTTTTGTAAACGTCCTTGTCTTTTCCGAAAAGAATAAAGACTTTCGGAACGATACGGAACTGTGACCGGAAACGGGTTTCTACACATACGTTTCCAAGTGAACCTCCATTTACATCCGACAGATTCTTCATTTCGGCAAGAAAGGGTGCACAAGTTTCATCAAATTTCTGATACCTCTCTATTCTTCTATTTTCCAACAGTTCCTCAGCCTGTTCACAACTTAAAATATAAAGCCTAACCCTAACGACAAATTGGAAAGGGCCAATTTATCTTTCCCTTCATTCTTCTCGTCAGTAATATTAGCCGATTTCAAACCTTTTTGATAAGCGACATTCAAAAACAAGCGTTTCCAATAAATGCTGCCCTGTACGGCAATTCCCCAATCAAAACGGTTAATATTACCTTTAGGATCGTCCGCATCATCATTCTTGCCAAAGGAGGGATAATCATCTTTGGTTATGGTATGTTTATTTTCTCCATATTTGTCGGGGGATACTGTCAAATATTTATCCGACTCATATTTAAACTTACCAAACAACCCATAAGAGAAATAAGGCCCCACTCCCAACTGAACCCTAAACGATTCTGACAAAGGTAAAGCATAAGCAAATAAAATAGGAACGTCCAAATATCCCAGATTATGTTTTTGAGTGATACTAGTGCCGCGAGATTCCGTCACATCATATTTCTTATAAGAATCCAAATCGAGCCGATGCGACTTTTTAGTGGTAAATTTATCGTACTCATAAGTGATACCTTTCATAGAAAGTCCAACAGCAGGCTGAATACTGAAGTTTCCAATCACAGGAACATCTATAAAATAATGGATACTGTAACCCATATAGCTTTTATTATTATAATCTTGATCTGCCATAAGATCATTATACTTCCCTGTAGCACTGGTCATATTTAACCCCACACGAATACCGGAAGTTGTTTGTGCTTGTGCCGTGAATGCACATACGGACATAGCCATGATAAAAAACAGTTTCTTCATAATGCAGTATTTTTATTAAAATTTGTAATTTTGTTTCACTCCTTTCATAGTGAACAATAAAGAAGGACGGATAGACCAAGTTTCATCAATAACATACTCAGCTCCCATTCCTGCATAGAAACCTGGATGCATTTTAGATTCCTCTACGTTAGACATGCTGCTCATATTGAGTCCAGCCTTCGCAGTCCACATTAAACCCTGTGCATACAATGTTAAAGAAATCAGCATTAAAAGTGCTGCAATAATTGTCTTTTCCATACTTCGTAACAATTGACTCTATAAGTTTACATTTGCAAATGTATTGCAACTTTTACAATCAAAAAACCATCATTTGTCAAGATTTACACTAAACACACCAAAGCAGATACCAAGCAGCTAAAATTAACGACTATATATACAATAAATAAATTATGCCAATAAGACAAGCTTGAAAATATGTAAATTAAGCTTCACATTCCAGCTCTATATGATATGAAATCGGAAGAGCCATCAAAAAAACAGTTATACTTTTCACACCTCTCCAAGCCGGCAGTATAGAACCATTTAAAACATAAAAAAACAGGCGTTCATTTCCGAAGAATAAACGCCTGTTTGTTTTATGTTTCACCATTCAGCCATATCAACAAATCTTTTTGGCAAGCAACCAATTTTCACTTCTGTTGACGAAGCCGGCTAACTTAAACACTTATTTTATTTCACGAATCAACATTCCCGGATAAAAATCGCCACCCGATACTTTTCGGAAAGTGGTAAAACCAAAGTCCGAACCATAAGCCTGTTCCTCGGAAGCCATATAACGATTATCCCAAATCAGATTTTCCTTAGGCTGAATCACTCCTACACGCTTATAAGTCATTTTGCCTTCTTTGCTCAATTCAGCTTCCAGCACTTCAAATCTAGACTTTTCAGTGACTCCCTCTTTCAAGCCAATATAAGCTTTCAGGGGAGAAACACTGATTAAGGGAGTATTCACTTTGAACTGGTCAAAATTCTTTTGCAGACTCGCTATATTTTCATCAATGGCACGTTGGCATGCCTTTCGCACCATTTGCTGGGGCTCATCCAAGTTAATACCCAAAAAGGAAGTGTTACTTCCATCACTATGCTGGCTGCCCACATACTTCAACTTGAACATCTTACGGTTATTATTGAAAGCATTCACCTTCTCCTTATTATCCTTATCAGTATAATATTGAGTATAGAATTTTGTTGCAGTCTCTTCATCCCAAACCAGTTGATAGAGATAAGTATCAATATTTACTTTAAACCCCTTATAGGATGCAACCATATCTCCCGTAGAATTACCTAAATCCATATAGGATGTCTCACCGGTGTAAATAGCCACTGCCGCACCCAGTCCTTTGACAATTCCTCCCCACACACTTGAACCTTTTGAACGGTCAATATAGCGAATGTCATTCACAATAAGAAAAGTATTTCCAATCAAGTCCTCACCGGCATCTTCCAGCAGAGCGTTTCCGCGTTGAGTCTTAGATGCCAGAGCCTTGTCCAGTTCGGAAGCGTTATACAGCCCTCGTTCTTTCACCAGTTCCACATCACAGATCCCTGTCATGTAATCACGGTTAAACCAGCGTCCTACCATACGGCTGGCAATACCATTGTTTCTGATAAATTCATCTATCTCCTCATGGTTTTTATCCAATTTCTTTTCAGAAGTATAGATTACTTTTACACTTAAATCATGGTTATTGTATTTATCAGGAACAGGAATTTTGAGAAAAACATCCTTTATTTCATCACCAAATTCTCTTCCTTCGTGATTGATCATCATGCTATAAAGAGAACTGCGGCGATATTTTATTTCGCCGTCTCCCTGGGCTTGAATTTGAGCGGCGAATACCACCGCCAACAGCTGTATTATAATGAATCTTTTCATTTTTCAAACATTCAATAATTAATAATCCCAATGTTTATCCGGAATGACAGAGGTTATCTTAAACATATTTGTATCCGGGTCAAAACGTGCAATCACTCGAAGAGCCTCTACTTCGGTCAAGTTCTTCTTGTCTTCCGCTAACATATATTGTTTGGCCAAGACCATATCCTCTTCTTTCTCGAACAAGCAAGGCACCAGTACCTTGCCATCCGGATCAATAATCCCCCACTTTCCATCAGACATCACATAAGCCATCTCATTATCAAAGTTGGACGCATTGGCAAATCCCTGCTTCAGACGAACAGACTTTTGCACCCCATCATAAAGATAATACAGGTTATCCTTTTTCACCCATATCAATTTCGGATCGACTATAGGAGCTACACCTTGCCACTCTAAAGGAACGACAACCCGGTTCTGCAAATCAATAGCCCCCCATAATTTGTTCAGGCATACGGATGCATACCCCTGATGAAAATTGCCTATACGGTCATACTTATCGGATACGATTTGTCCTTTCATATCCACATAAAACCAAGAAGCATTTTTTTGTACTCCCAAACGTCCATTGTTCACGCTGGTAAGCGAATTGGTATATTCAATAGGAATAACAACCGCCCCTGTAGAATCAATAGCGCCAAAAGCCGATCCCTTTTGTACCACCCGGTATCCTTCATTACTCAGGAAAGCCTTTGACAGGCCACCAATCACCTTGTTCCCCTTTTTATCTATGAAATACAATTCATCATCCAATGAAACCGGAGCTAAATTATGGCTGAAAGCTCCAAACTTTCCCTTTTCTGAAGAAGATATTCTGACCATCACTTCAGCATCCAAATCATAATAAGCTTTAGCTATCTGCTTCTTTTCCACTTTAGCAAGCCTAAGCATATTGTCTGAAGGAGGAAGAATAGCCTGATTGGCAGTTAAAGGAATAATAGTATTTCCATGGATATCTACCAACCCTTGGGATTTCTTATTAATGAAATAAAAATAATCGACCCTTGATGAAGGCAACTGGGACTCAGCGGCATGAGGTTTGGGAAGCAGCAAGCTCTGTATTTCCTGCTTGGTAGCCGGAAATGCAGACTGGTCTGCCTTGGTATAAAAGGCAGCCTCATCAAGCAAAGCTCCGGTTTTCTTATCTCGCAAAACAGGGAAATTGCCCACATCTTCATACTTGGCAGGAATTATTTCCCGCCCATTTTCATTGATTAACCCGAATTTACCTTTAGACACCATGTTGTTCTTTTTATCGTATTTGCCACCGATATTAACCCAACAGATTCCTTGGTTATTGAAACTGCCAATAAAATTATAAGTAGGCTTCACTATGATATTACCAGCTGAATCAATGAACCCGAACTTCTTGCCTTTCAAGACATATATCAGTTTCTTATTCAAATCTCCCATTGCTTCATAATCGGTTTTCAGGATTTCCTTACCTGTCTTATCAATCAACCCCCATTTTTCACCTGTATTGCTACTAGCTTTATTGCCTATGAGCCCACCCGTGGTTAGCATTACTCCTTTTTTAGTATTTCCACCTTCAGCGACGGGGCAAACCCCGTTATAAAATTCACCGATATATGTATATTTCCGTTTTGTAATGATTTCACCATCTTCATTAATCAGACTGTATTTTCCATCTTTTCCTATTTTAGCGATACCGTCTTTAAAGGGAGTAGCTTCATCATATTTATATTTTATCACTACCGTCCCGTCTTCCGTCATAAAACCATAACGCCCCTTTTCATTCTGCACGGCCTTCAACCTCTGAGCTTGCACAGAGCCACTGACCAGCACCAGCAGACATAGAATTAGGATAACTTTTTTATTTCTCATATTCTCTCTATTTAAAATCATTTGAACTTGAATTAATGGAGCCAAGTAATATTAGTAGTAACCGGTTGCTGCCCATTACCAAATGCTACACCTATAGCTCTGGCAGCTTCTATCCTCTGCTTTTTCAGCCCCGCTTCATCCTTATATTTCTCACGATTCTCAAAATCCCAATCACTGGTCACCTTTTGCTTTACTTCATTATACAAAGCTTTAGCTTCACCTTCACAACTGCTTCCCGGTTCAATGAAAACCAACCAGTCCAAAGCTTTTGAAGCACCTTCCGCATCGGGCGACTTCGCCCATTCGGATCTGGCGTATTGCATAATCAATTGACAATTATAATTCACATATTGAGTATAATAAGTGTCTATCAGTTTACTAGCTTCCTCATAGCCGGCACAACATTCCGGAATAGAGGTAACATAATACAATGCAGCATCATACTCATGCATAGAAGCACTTTTTTGCGCTTTTACCAATATTTGCCTGTAATTACTATTATACCAAGAGATAATTTTTTCTTTCCCTTCGCGTATAAATTCTTGTATTTTCACATTATTGCCATTTATTGCACGGAAAGCATTGATATATGCCCGGTTAATATTAGTACCTACTCCTTTTGCATCCACAGTGAGAGTAGAAAATACTTTCTGCCCTACTGCATCGCCTATATACAAAGTCAATTGAACAGTAAGCGCTGTACTGACAGGAGGACCGGACAATGTTTCCTTATATAAAGTATTGGTCTTAGCTGTGATAAAGAATGGTGTAAAATTGGAATTGGCAACACTCCCCTGACCGGCCACTGCCGCAGCTAAACGATTTCCTAAAATCTCTTGTACCTGGGATGGAAGTTCCTCTTTCTGGGCAGCTTTAGCTATGGTAAGGCTTATCTCACAATCCTGTGCTGCCACAGACATGGCACAACATGCGCACCAAGCGGCAAATATCATATTCCTTATTTTCATATCTTTTCTATTTTTCTCCGATAACCAATTCAGCTTTACCTAACCCTTTCGTCATTACTTTGCAGGTAAGATTGGCTTTCTGATTGAGATATTTGCGCAAATCATTTGCAAAGCTTCTTGTATCTCTAGCCATTCCATTTTCACGATAAAGCGGAATGCGTACCTGCTCAAAAAGCATCATATTCTCAGTTGCATCAGTTAAACTAAAACGATGAGCCACCGTATTCTGCGCCACCCAATCTTCTATGATTTCCTGTAGTTCAGCCCCCCCAAATTCACTTTCCAAATTAACGCCGCTCCCATTATCAAACACACGGACTTCCAATGCCACTTCACGGCCATTAGCCATCAAATCATCAAAATGTTTCTGTAATTGACTTACGAAAGCATCCATCTTGTCTACTACCGCTTCTTCCAACAATACTGCCACTTCAGCAGCCATAGAAGGTTCTCCCGTACCTTGCGTCGCTGCGACCTGCTTATTAGTGTAGGCATCCAAGCCTCGCAAAGTATAAGTAACAGAACGTTTGGGACCCATTGTATTAATATTCCAAACTACTTCAATCAGAATATCAGCTTTAGCTCTATTCATTAACCGATCCAAAGGAGACTCTGCCAGTGAAGCTCCCGAAGTAGAACTGGTAGTCATCTCATGTTCCGCCGAACTCTGCTCTATGGAACGAATAGAAGATGCCATATCCTTCAACGGAAAATCTTTTTCAGCCATCAATTCACCTATTTTCGTTATGACATTCACCAAGTTCAAATCATTATCCAATGCCTTTTTATAATCCGGAATTTCGGTAATAGTGCCTTGATTGTTATATTTTTGTGTATAACCATTATGGGTACACCACACATTAGCGGGAACAACCATAATGGTAGGTTTTTTAGCCTGCCCATACACTCCGGTGTGTATAAGTGCTACAAGAAATAAAATAGCATATAATTTTTTCATGTTTTTCTGTCTTTATGGTTTTAAAATTTTATCTTCTATCAGTTTCTGCTGTAATTGAGAACGAAGCACACGCACCGTAGTGGAATAAGAAATTTGGGTTTTATTAGAAGCCTTCGTGTTAGAATTTGTTTTCTTATCTTCCATACTTACATACTTCAGATATTCCCCTCCGTCTCTAAAAAAGTCGTTAAAATAAGATGCATACCGTTCCTGTGCATTCACTTCTGTTATCAAAGGGCGCACACTACATTCACGACTACCGGCAACAACACCTTTGAACAAGACATCTCTTACTGCATTTTTCTTTGCCTGCTCTATAGCATCTGTACGATTTTTCCCTCTGCCCCAGGCGCGAAGTGTTTCCGACCCATCCAGTTCTACTCCCAAACATTCACTCTCAAAGGAATGATAGGAAGAAACACTTTTTTTGCTGCTGCATCCGGCAAGGATAAGTAAAAGCAGACATCCCAATTTCCACGTATAAAACAGATGTTTCATAATTTTTTCTTCTTTAAAATTCATAGTCTAATTTCAATGATACAAGTTACCATTATTCAGATTAATCACATCACGAGCCTGCCGGGCAAAAGCAGACAATAATCCGTCAGCCAGTATCAGAAAAGTAACAATCAACCTCTTATACATAAGCTAAAATCCATTATTTAGTCCTTTAATAACTCCGGCTGATACCAGCTCTTGATAGAGGGCGTCTTTCGCAACGGAAACCACTGCTGAAATTCGATACTGCTTTCCCATCTTCACCACTGAAAGATTCTCTCCTACCATATTGGCAAAATTCATGTAAGAACCTCCTTTTTGGAAAAAGACATCAAAATAATCCTGATGTTGCTGTTCTACCACCATACTTCCTGCCAAAGGTTTCTGCCGGGTGCGTGAAGTCTGGCTGGAAAATCCTTTAAAAAGCACCCCATGAACTGCACACTTCTTGATCACATCGGCATCCAATTTACTTTTCTTCTGGATTACTGTCACTTTTACCAAATAAGTACCTTGTGCACCTACTCCTTCTCCCTCTATCTCATATTTTAAAGGGTCATCACCTGCGTGCGCTCCAATACAGATGAATACAAAAAGAACCGTCATAATGATTCTACCGACAAATTTCACATTCATTACTCTCATAATTCTATTCTTTAATTATATATTATTGTTCACACCCTTCTTTACCGGCAAACTGCAAATATTCATCCTTCACTTTCCGATAATACTCTCCCATCAATTCGCCCGTATTCTTCTGAATCTTTTCTTCAAGATCTTCTAACACATATTTCAAAAAACCACAATGATTACTACCTCCTGCTATAGCAGTAGCTGTAGACCCACCAAGGGCATCTACCTCATCCATAGAAACTCCCAGATTAATTCCGGATGAAGGCTTATTTTGATTTCTGCTTTCATCTTTAAAAGAATTAGAGTTTGTAGATTCCAAATCATTATGCACACTTGCAATGTAACCAATCGTATTCAACGTTCTTTTCTTCTTGTCCTTTTTGGCTTGCTTCAGCGCTAACGCTACTTCTCCATTATCCGGATCCAATTCTGCCGCTATCTTCAGATGCTCCATTCCTTTAGAATAAATGCCATCAGTCACTTGCCCTTTTCCCATATAATAGTGGGCCATGGCATAGTCCGGAATCAAATCTGTCAATAAATTAAACATACCCCAAGCACCTGCCACTCCCTTTTTTTCTTCTTTCAAAAAGGATTCTGTCACATCCTCTGCAAAGCCATCAGAGAGTTGTCCCTTCGTATCTATCCAACCGAGTACGGAATTCAGCCAAACAGGTGCTTTGCCATCCACAAAACTACCTATATAATCAATCCTTCCCGGTAGTAATAAAGCACCTTGACTATTATATAGCCCCATTGCAAGACTTTTGGCAATCCAGACCTTTGCCGATACATCATAATATACCCATTGATAAACACAAGGCAATATAGTACGCCCATATATATCCAAAGCCCCCCATTTATCCTGCTTGCAAGCAAGAACAAATCCATCTTCTGCTATTATAAGCTCCTCATATTCTGTAGGAATTACAGTTTGTCCTCCCACTACAAGGCCCATTTTACCATTATCTTCCCTTATTCTGAGAGAATCGGTTATAACTTCTGCTCCAGGATTATTAATTTTTTCATTGACCTCTCTGCTACATTCAGCGATTTTATCAAGCAAATCATCAAAATCACCGTTCCCTTTCGCATTTTTCACTTCTTCTTGTTTCTGGCGATATACCTTATTGGATATAGGAACGCTTATCATTGCTTCTTCTAGAATATATTTACATGGAACAACGATTTCTCCCCTTAAATTAATAGCCCCGAACTTACCCTCTTGCTTGATTGTAGCCAACATGTTATCTCTAAAATTATCAGCGTAATCAAATTGAGGTTCAATGACAAATTCTCCTTTTTTATTTATAAAGCCAAACTTGCCATTCTTCTTTACCGCAGACAGTCCTAAATTAAATCCATGAATATCATCTGCATTTTCAAACTGCGGTTTAATTATAAAACGGTTGTGTATGTCTATAAAACCTACTTTTCCTCCTAAAACTACTCCTGCCAACTTTTCTGTAAATCTCTTGGTCACCCCTTCATATTGTGGAGAAATCAACCAATTTATCTCATAATCCTGATTTACTAAAGCCGCATCCCATCCACCAAACATAGAATTACCCCTATATTTTGAATTTTCCCACCATCCTTTATTTTCGGTCTGCTCATATCCCCATTTCTTTGTTACAGCATTTTGGCGCGCCTTCTGTGCATAAAAACTAAAAGGTATAGCACAGCATAATAAAAACAATATTACTTTTTTTACTTCATTCATATACATGTCTTTTTTTAACCTTATGCGGCTTCAAAGAAAAACAATTAACGTCATTTTACAAATTCACAAAACCAAGAGAAAGTATCAAACAGCCTAACAAGCATACTATTCTATCTAAATTAACGACTATATAGCCTCATTTCCATATACCGCAAAGGGAAAATTAAGCACTAAAAACAAAAAAAGCAGCAATCTCACGACTCCTGCTTTTCCACTGTGACTTAAAATCACTTTCTATAAACTTGTATTTTCAACGTCATCAATAGATTCACTACAACAAATAAAACCTATCCTGCAATTCTTTTCTGAACTTCTTGGAAACCTGAAGTTCCGTAATATTCTCAAACGGGGGAAACATGACGCAGCGGTTCTCCTTAATCATCATCAGATAATTGATATTAATGATATACGACTGATGGATCTGGACGAAGCAGGAGTCATATCCCTTGATATGATCGGCCGTAGTATTTTTCTTCAGCAGCAAAGGCAGCTGGTTGTTCAGCACCACTTCCCACAGTTTCCGGTCGGAGTTATAACGGAAAAAACCGATGTCAATGGAGCGCAGAATGCGCAAGTCATTGATGGGTGTGGATATCATAAAAGTATGCTCGCCGGCCGAATACACACGCGGAGGGATAACCAAAGATGCGGCTGCCGACTCTTCCGCCTTTTTCATGAAGCGGTCAATGATCCCTTCCAGCTCCTTCTTATCTATAGGCTTCAGCAAGTAGTCGAAAGCTGCTCCACGAATAGCATAAATCATGTACTTATCATAAGCTGTATAGAACACAATCTGCATATTCCAAGTGATTGCCCCCCTTAGCTGTTCCAGCAGTTCCATGCCCTTCATGTCCGGCAATTCCACGTCCAGAAACAGCAAGTCCGGATGAACTTTTTCCAGCAGTTTCCGGCCATTCGCACCGTTACGTGCCATCCCGTCTATAGACAGCCTGTTATATTTCTTCAACTCCAGACAAAGATTGTCCGCAGAGAACTCATCATCATCAATTATTACGACCCTGTATAGTTTATCCATAGTAAACAATCCTGCTTTAGTTATTAACGGAACAAAAGTATTAAAACATGTTTTAACGCACAAACCCGACACTCCGGTTATGGAACTATAGCGACCGTTTCGGACACTATCCTAGCAAAAATAACAACTAAACCATCTTTTTCAAATTATAATCATAGCCTTGGGGCAGGAAGACAGCAAACTCGCAACCGGTTTCTCCGTCTTCCAGCTGCACATTGGTTATGGATATGTCGATATGCTTTTTATTGTTGGCGTTCAACAACTGTATGGTTTGAAGAATCACTTTTATACCGGTGCCTGTACCATGGTTGGCACTGTTTATCCGGTAACCTCCCCCATTGTCACGCACCTTGACGCAGATTCCCTCCCCGGTCTTCTTGATATCAATCCACAGTCTTTTCATCCCCTCTTTGTCCTTCAGGGCATGCTTGATGGCATTTTCTATCGGAATCTGTATCATCATGGAAGGAAGTATTTCTTGGTCAAGATGGATGGCAGCATCTATGGATGTGGACAGTATAAAGCTATCTCCCAATGCTTCACGTTCCAGGTTGATAAACGTATTGACAAAGTCCAGTTCCTCGGCCATGGTAACGCACAGCTGTTCGGTCAGTTCCAGGTTGCGCCGCATCAGCTTTACCAACCCACGCATATTTCCGGCCTGCTCATCGGTGTAGTTTCCCATCTCACGGTTCAGAATGTTAAAAATGAAATGGGGGGAAACCCGGTTACGGATATTCTCCATACGCAAAGTGGCAATCATATTCTGACTTTTCATTTGCAGCAGGAAACGCTGTCTCTTGTTGTACATGTAAACAAAAACAACGAGCCCCAAAATACAGATGCAGGCAAACATCCACAGGTAAAGCGTCTGATTCAGCGCCAGTACTTCATTCTCTTTTTGCTGGATAAAAATTTTCTGCTTCATCAGCGTGGTGTCCTGACTGTATTTCAGATCAATTTCAGCTGTACGCATTTTAATACGCTCATTACGTGTAGAATCATCAATACGCTGATTTTCCATTTGATAATAATAGGCTTGTTTGAAATCCCCCACCTCTTCAAAATAATGTTGCAGGTAACGGTTACGGATATGCTGCATATTCGGTTCCACATAATCAGGCTGTATAGCCTCAGACATACGTTTACGTGCTAAAGACAAATTATTCTGCTTCAAGGCAAGTTCAATCAATTGGGTATCCAAATAATAGAGAGCCGTCTGATTTTCGATAGAACGAAAAAAATCACTGCAAAGGTTTAAATAGTATGCGGCAGAATCAACCTGATTCATCAATAGAAAAGTTTCTCCCAAATTCATTTCAGTCAGATGTTCCTCAAAAATCATATCCGGATAAGAACGAGCTAACAATAATGATTTTCTGAAAAATTCCAAAGCATTAGGATAATCAGCACGAAAATAATAAGAATTACCACGATTATTCAAATAAATATGTTTCTCAAATGGAAGCATCTTATCATATTGCCGGGCAGCCAGTTCATAGTAATGATCACAAGAAGTAAAATCACGAAGTTCCATATAAACCTGTGCCAATCCGTAATAAACAGGAAAACGTTTTTCTTCAGGAATCTTCAATGAATCACAGTAAGACAAAGCTTTACGATACCACATCGCGCCTTTATCATAATGACCGGTACGGACAAAAGCATCAGCCAAATTAATAGAAATATCATGAAGCATATCTCTGTTACTACCCTTCAAACGATAATCAAATGCTTTTTGAAAACATACCACAGAAGAATCTGTCAACCCTTGACGAACACATACATTACCCCGCATATTGTAAATCTCAGCATACAAATCATTAATTAACGATGACGGTTCAGCTCCATCGCAAAATACTTCCGCTCTATCCATGCTAAGTTTAGCCGAATCCATCTCGGATTTAAACATATATGCTTTTGCCAAAAGAACAAGATAATGGTAATACGCCACACTATCTGTGGCAACCGACATTTGCCTGGCAGTCCGGGTACATACATAACTAGGATTTTTTGACAATGAATCAATTATAAAATCATAATACTGCATATAGATATCCATTTGGGTCTTTTTATAAGTTCCGGAACTTGTACAAGATACTCCCCATATACAAAATAATACACTATACCATAAAAATTTAAATATCAAATGTATGTTCTCCATCTTATCCTCCTTCATAGTTTATTGACAAACATAAGCAAAAATAAACACAACTATATACTTTTATTAAAATTTATTTGACCCAAACAGCCTTTTAGATAAAATTTACACAAAGATGAAGATTCACTTTGTCATGTCATGAAACATCCCTACCTTTGAAAAAAGAATTTATAAACGAAGAAACATGGAAACACTATCTAATTCTATCCTGACTGTACAAATAGCCGAGCATGGCGCCGAGCTTCAAAGTATCAAAAAGGATGGCAAAGAATATCTTTGGCAGGGCGACGCTAAATTTTGGGGACGGCGTTCACCTGTCCTTTTCCCTATAGTAGGACGTGTGTGGAACAATAAATACCGTCATGCCGGAAACACTTATGAAATAGGGCAACACGGTTTTGCACGTGATATGGACTTCAAACTAACCTATAAAGAAAACAAAGGAGCTGTATATTGGTTGGAAAGCACTCCTGATACATTGAGCAAGTTTCCTTTTCCCTTCCGCCTGCTGGTGGGATATTTATTGGAGGAAAATAAAATCACCGTAAAATGGCGTGTAGAAAATCTGGGAGCTATGGATATGTATTTCCAGATTGGAGCACACCCAGCTTTCTATTTCCCCGAGTTCGATGCTGTTACAAAGGATCGTGGCTTCTTTGTTTTTGACCGAAAGTCTGACTTAGAATATATCATGCCAACCGAAAAGGGGTGCGTATCACCAGAACGTCATGTACTAAAATTAAACAAAGAAGGGCTGATGCCAATTGATATTCATACTTTTGATTGTGACACTTATATTTTTGACAATAAACAACTGAAAAAAATAACCTTACTGGATAAAAAGAAAAAGCCCCATATCAGTTTGGAATTTAATTCTCCATTGGTAGCTTTGTGGTCTCCTACCAAGACACATCCCGATTGCCCATTTGTTTGCATTGAACCATGGTATGGACGTTGCGATTCTGTAGGGTATTCGGGCGAATTAAAGGACCGTGAATGGATACAGAAATTGGAACCAAAAGAAACGTTTGATGTAGAATATAAAATCATTATAGAGTAATCAAAAATAACGGGGTATGCACGATGAGTCACACCCCGTCTTTTTTGCTTACCGACTTCCCAAATACAAAAATATCATACCAATAAGTACCAGTGCCAAATCCACAGCCTTGCTTTTAAGATTCTTCTCACGGAATACCATTGCACCAAATAGAAAAGAAACAAGCACACTGCCACGCCTTACCATAGATACTATGGAAATCATTGAACCATCCAAGCTTAAGGCATAGAAATAAACAAAATCAGCTGCCGACAGAAAAATAGATATCAGAATAATACACCAATGCCAATGAAACGGAGTGGTAGATTTGCGCTTCGGCCACCATAACAACATCAAAACACCTCCCATCATAAACAATTGATAGATATTATACCATGACTGTACAATCATTCTATCCAGTCCGATACCTCCTTGATCGACAGGCGCCATGAGATACTTGTCATAAAGCCCGCTGACCGCTCCCAACACAGCTGCCATTACCACATAATAAATCCATTTATTATGTTTGAAATCTATTCCCTCTTTCTTTCCGCTGCGGCTCAGCATAAAAAAAGAGAAGACAGCCATCAGCACACCAATCCATTGGTAAAAATTCAATCGCTCACCAAAGACCACTAAAGCTCCCACCAACACCATCACCGGACGAGTAGCGTTTATAGGTCCCACAATTGTGATAGGCAGATTCTTCATCCCAAAATATCCCAATATCCACGACGAAAGGACAATAACAGATTTCAACACTACATAACGATGCACCTCCCACCCTGCAACAGGCACATAAAAAATAGAATCCTCCAATATTCCCGGCCTCCACACTGACAATACAATAAAAGGAAGAAATATCAAACTAGAGAACAACGTATTCAGAAATAATACCGGAATAACCGCATTGTCCTTCAACGACTGTTTCTTAAATACATCATAGAATCCCAGCAATGCAGCCGAGAGAAATGCCAGAAGTAACCACATCATATCTTTTACCTTATTTAAAACAGAAGGCAAAGTTACAACAAAAAATAAACAAAGAAGTGTAGATTTTGATATAAATGGCACGGAAATAAAAGAAAAGGGGGATAGAGAAATACATCTCCACCACCCCTTCTTTTATTTATGAATATTCTCTCAGACTTTCGCCCGATGCTTATACTCGATTAAATTCCCAGTGATTTTCTTACGGCTTCCACCTTTTCCTCAGCAGCTGCATTAGCGGCATCGAAACATTTGTGGCAACCCATTTCACCTTTTACTTCCACATAGAATTTGATTTTAGGTTCTGTTCCTGACGGGCGAACTGAAATCTTAGTTCCATCTTCCGTAAAATATTGCAATACGTTACTAGCCTCCGGCATATCTATTTCTGTTATATTCCCGTTACCATCTGTCACCTTCAAAGTTTTAAAGTCCTTGACAAGAACAACCTTAGAACCGCCTATTTCTCTCGGAGGATTAGAACGGAAGTTTTCCATCATTGCCTTAATCTCTTCTGCCCCGCTCTTTCCTGGTTTCACAACATTCACAGTAGTTTCTTTTGAGAAACCATACTCCACATAAATATCAAGCAAAACTTCGAACAAGGTCTTGCCCTGGTCTTTTGCCCAAGCACAAATCTCCGCCAACAATGTACAAGCAGAAACAGCATCTTTATCACGGACAAAGTCTTCGGCCAGGAATCCGTAGCTTTCTTCACCACCTCCGATGTATTGCTGTTTGCCTTCACGCAAACGAATTTCACGTGCAATCCACTTGAATCCGGTATAGCAATCCAACATTTCGATGTGATTCTTGTCTGCGACAGATTTAATCAGTTCCGTAGTAACGATAGTCTTCACAATGAAATCATCATCCTTCATCTTACCCATCGCAATACGGTTCTTTATTATATAATACAAGAACAGCAAACAGGTTTGGTTACCATTGATCAGCACCCATTCTCCTTTGTCATTTTTACAAGCCATACCTACGCGGTCAGCATCCGGATCGCTAGCCATTACAATGTCAGCGTCTATTTTCTTAGCCAAATCAATAGCCATAGACAAAGCCTCGGCATTTTCCGGATTCGGAGAGACAACAGTCGGAAAATCGCCACTCTTCACCATTTGTTCAGGCACGGTATGTACATTTTCAAATCCCCATTGTTTCAATGCACGCGGAATCAACATCATACCTGTACCATGAATCGGAGTATACACAATTTTCAAATCCTTCTGACGCTTGATCACTTCAGGATCAATAGAAATTGTTTTCACTTTATTCAAATAGACGCTGTCTACCTCTTCGCCCACAATCTGAATCAGATCCTTGTTACCTTCAAACTTGATGTCGGTAGCCGATGAAATCTTGTTCACCTCATCAATGATACCTTTATCGTGCGGAGCCAATACTTGTGCACCATCATCCCAATAAGCCTTGTAACCATTGTATTCTCTCGGATTATGAGAGGCAGTAATATTGATACCGCTCTGGCAACCGAAATGACGGATAGCAAATGACATTTCAGGAGTAGGACGCATATCTTCAAACAAATATACTTTAATACCGTTCGCAGAAAAGATATTGGCAGAAATTTCCGCAAACAAACGGCTGTTGTTACGGCAATCATGACCTACCACAACAGATATCTGATCGAGATCTTTAAAATTTTTATTTAGATAATTGGACAAACCCTGAGTAGCAGCACCTACCGTATAAATATTCATACGGTTACTGCCCACGCCCATAATACCACGCAAACCACCTGTCCCAAACTCCAAATCTTTATAAAATGCTTCAATCAAATCAGTCTTATCGGGATTCGCCAACATTTTCTTAATTTCAGCCTGTGTTTCGGCATCATAAGCAGGTGTTAACCATTTCTCTGCTTTCTCTGTCACTTGCTTTATCAATTCTTCATTTTCCATAATTTTTTGTTATTTATAAGGTTTATAATTACATCCGATTTTTACGTCTTGACAAATGTAAAAGAATTAAATTAAAAATCCTAGAAATTTGAAAGAAGAAAATTAGAGATATAAAGGATTATCACCCTAAAATAATCTGTCATAAAAAAGCAGAAGACCATACAAGGTAAAAAAACACTACTATATAACAGTCAGGAAAGTTCCCAGGCATCCTGAATACAATCTAAAAAACTATCTTATTATGCACAGGAGCAGGATCATAACCTGCCCCTCCACTAATTAATCAGACTTTCAGAACATACAAAAATATATCCTATTTCATCTTATAGCGTTCACCGGTGGCCTTTACCAGTTCTTCCAAAAATTCTTTGGGATACCCCGGACGTACCAAAGGAGCGCAATGACCGGTTTCAGGACGAAGTATGGTTCCATCTTTTGCCATCTTTTTCACAGCACCGTCATTATACTTCACAATCAAAAATTCGCCCAATTTCTTCCAGCTGTCTATTGCCGATTCGGCTGTCATGCAACTATAGTTAGTCAAGAACTCTTTTGCCTTTACAGGATCTTTCTCATATAAGCTCATGGCAGAAGATTCAATGCCAGCCTGTGCATTCGCATAAGTATCTTCCAAATTATTTTGAACGGCACGCATATCATCAATCATCAGGCTATAACGTGGACGAATCATATCGGCCACCCAATTATAAATCCAAAATGCAGAGTCCCATGAAAAAGTTACACAGTCGGCTTCTTTACCGCTATAACAGTCAGGAATACGATCCGAACAACAATATACAGGAGCAAACACTGTCATATTAGCATCATCTGTCCCAAACCATAATACTCCCCCTATTGCATCGGGCAGGTTAGCACGCATCTGTGCCACAAAAGTGAAAGCCGTTTGCTGAGTCGAAATGGGACGTTCATTGAAATATTCCTGATCTCCTACTTTAAAACTCAAGGGAGACAGACGATAAGGAGTTTTAAACGGACCGGCACCGGGATCATTAGTTATATCCAGTGGAGTACCCTCATAGTGATCGCGCATAGCCGCTTGTACATCACGTACTGAAAGTTTACGGGAAGGCTTGATATAAAGAGGCATCGGTTCTTTGCTGTCCCCCTGAATATAAGGAAGATAGGTATCTCCCACCGACTTGTTGAACATATTATAGAAACTCCATACACGAGCTTCACAGAACCGTATACCACCAAAATCTAAAGGATTATATGCCGCCGAGAAACTGAAATCTTTATTCATACCGTCAAAATAACCTTTTTCACGAGCGAAAGAAATCACATCCGGAGAGTAAAGACAATTATCCTTGTCATTCATATTGAACTGATGAATCCGGCTCTGATTAGCATGTGCGGCAATACAATCATCCGGTATACGGACTGCTACCCATACAGCACCTTTCACACCGGGACCCTTACCGATCATCTCCAAAATCCAGACTTCATTGGGATCAGCGATACTGAATGATTCGCCACTGCTATAATAACCATATTCTTTTACTAAATCCGTCATTACCTGTATGGCTTCTTTAGCTGTACGAGAACGCTGGAGAGCTACATAAATCAAACTTCCATAATCCATAATACCGGTAGAATCAACCAATTCCTCCCGTCCACCAAAAGTAGTTTCACCTATGGTTACCTGAAATTCATTCATATTACCTACCACATTATAGGTTTGACGCGCTTCTTTTATTTGCCCTAAATATTTGCCCGAATCCCAATCATAGATATCACGCATGGTTCCTTTTTCATGCATACCGGCAGGATAGTGATACAACTCGCCAAACATTCCGTATGAATCAGCGGAATAAGAAACGATAACAGAACCATCAACCGAGGCTCCCTTACCTACAATCAGGTTAGTGCATGCCAAACTCTCTGTTATTGCCGCCAATAGAAAGGCAGCACCTAAAATCAGTTTATTCTTCATTAATATATAACTTTTTAATTGTGTATAATACTTATTTTACCATCAAAATTCATATTCCTCTTTTGTTTCGTTTCCACAATAATCTGTCACCACCAATTCCAATTTATGGGCGACTCCTTTTTTTAACCGTTCAGGATGCTTCATCCACAATTTCGCATTTTTGGAACTGAAACCGAATAAGGCAAATTCGCCGTCTATCTTCACCTTATAATCCTTAATACCCGTTTCCGCATCTCCTATTTTGAACTGAACCTTACCTGTCTTCCATTGTGCCTTATTTAATGGGGTCACTCGTGGAGACAAAGTATCTATAGCTACGGTATAGGTTCCCAGTTCACGGATGGAAGTCTTCATCCAACCATTTTCATAAATTCCTCCTGCTGAACCTTTCCTTTTTCCCCACTTACGGGCCACATAATATTTCGACGTATCCTCTACAGGAAGATGGCGTACCCCGATCATCAGCGTGCACCCAGCCTGCAAAGCTACTGGCTCATCGTGCAACTGGTACTCGTAAGATATTGCGGCTGTATCTTTAACCACATGACAGTTCAGTGCCACATCCTCATACAACATTCCTCGGGGGATAACCAGTTCCATACCCGGTTCCTGAACCACATTACCTTTATTCCATGCCAAATAATGTTTTACCTGCGGATGATATTCCTCTATCGGCTGCCTACGGCCACGCACAATGAAACGATAAGTCGAGTTATTCCCGTATAAATCAGCTAATTCATAACGAAAATGATAATCGCGTTCTTCATCAATCGTAACCACCCCTCCTTCATCATTGGCTTGTAACATGCGCAAACTATTTCCGGGAAGAATCTGTGAGCGCATCACCCAATTATGCCTCTTTACATTCTCCTCATAGTCTGTCCAGGCATTAATCATCCGGTTCTCTTCGGGCAAAACGCCATCCACCGTACTGCGAAAAACTTCTGTCGTATCCACATAGAGTACCACGGAACGCACACCATAATTATTATGTGTGCCATCCATATAGTCGTATGCCTTAATGCCAGCGGCTATTTTCCCCCAAGCAGAAACCGGTTGTCCCAAAGAAGCAACAGATATGGATTTTTTTCTTTGTGAGCCTTCCACAACTCCAGCGCCCCGCTGCGGATAAAGCATAATCATTGACGCACGTGGCGGAGTAGTGTCTTTAATTTTATCGGTATAGAACTGTAAGGGATCTATCAATTCACCAGTATCCGTACGGCGTATCTCCATATGCAGATGCGGTCCGAAAGAATACCCTTCATTACCGCTTAAAGCAATGATTTCTCCAGCTTTGAAACTGACCTGATGAGGCTCGAATTTCAAATCCACAGCAAAAGTTTCATGCCGATATTGATATTCCTCCACCACTTTTGCCACTGCAGAAGCAAATTTCAACACATGTCCATATACTGAAGTATATCCATTGGGATGCGTAATAAAAATAGCCTGCCCATATCCTCCGGGAGTAACCAGTACACGGCTCACATATCCGTCGGCAATGCAATGAATAGGTTTTCCCACCTCTCCCTGGGTTTTAAAGTCCATTCCTCCATGAAAGTGGTTAGAACGCAGTTCACCGAAATTACCGCTCAGAATAAGCGGAAAATCAAAAGGAGGACGGAATACAGGAGCAGCCGGTTCTTCCTGTGCCCGTACAGCAAGAACACTGCCCAAAGCTGCTATGATTATATAATTTCGTAAAGTCATTTTCTTTATTTTATGGAGAACTCATCACAAAAATTTTGAATCTCTCCGCAAACTTACAAATAAAAAACAGAATATCCCTTAAAACAATGTTGCTAAACATACATTTATTACGAAAAAAACATATCCAGACAAAACCTACTTTTCTGACATTTTGTTATCTTTGAGGCAGTCAAACCCCTTAAATGTGACAATTATGATAGTAGGAATTCCTAAAGAAATCAAAAACAACGAGAATCGTGTATCATTAACCCCTGCAGGAGCACACGAGTTGGTACAGAGAGGTCACACGGTGTATATACAACACACCGCAGGTATAAACAGCGGATTTTCCGATGAAGAGTATGAGAAAGTCGGAGCGCGTATCCTTCCTACTATAGAAGATGTGTACGCCATTGCCGAGATGATTATAAAAGTCAAGGAACCCATCGAATGTGAATATAACCTGGTACGTAAGGGCCAACTGGTATTTACATACTTCCATTTTGCCTGTGACAAAGAATTAACGGAGGCAATGATGCGTAGTGGTTCAGTATGCCTAGCTTACGAAACTGTAACAGACAAACAAGGAGGACTGCCTCTGCTGATTCCCATGAGTGAAGTGGCGGGACGAATGTCCACTCAGGAAGGAGCACGTTTTTTGGAGAAGCCTCAAGGAGGACGTGGCATCTTGCTAGGTGGAGTTCCCGGTGTCAAGCCAGCCAAAGTGCTGGTATTAGGCGGCGGCATTGTAGGAACCAATGCAGCTTTAATGGCTGCAGGATTAGGGGCTGATGTCACAATCTGTGATATTTCATTACCCCGCCTGCGTCAGTTGAGTGAGTTCATGCCTAAAAATGTAAAAACATTATTCTCGTCCAGCCACAATATAGAAAAAGAACTGCCAACAACTGATTTGATAATCGGTGCAGTTCTTATCCCCGGTGCAAAGGCTCCCCACCTCATAACACGCCCTATGCTGAAACTGATGAAAAAGGGTACTGTACTGGTAGATGTGGCCATTGACCAAGGAGGATGTTTTGAAACCTCCCATCCCACAACTCATGCCGAACCCATTTACGAAGTAGACGGTATCATCCATTACTGTGTGGCAAATATTCCGGGAGCCGTGCCGTGTACTTCAACCTTGGCATTAACCAATGCTACACTGCCATACGCTATCAGATTGGCAGATCTTGGTTGGGAAAAAGCTTGCGAAAACGATCCGGGACTAAAAAACGGCTTGAATATTGTAAACGGAAAGATTGTGTTTCCGGCCGTAGCAGAAGCCTTTGGCTGGAAAATTTAATAAAGTATGGATCCTAATGGAAAAAGGAAGGCCTATCATGAAAGGTCTTCCTTTTTTACGGAATAACATTTATAAGGATTATCATCTCATGATTTTTCAAGTACTTCCTCTACGGATTCTTCCCGCTGTTTCTTCCCAATCCGACTTACAATCCAAATGCTGACTTCGTAAAGCAAATACATAGGCACAGACACCATCATCAATGTAAAGACATCTGACGTAGGAGTGATAACAGCTCCAACTATCAGAATAATAACAATAGCATGACGACGATACCGCTTCATAAAATCAGCCGTAAGAAATCCCAGTTTGGCAAAAAGCCAACAAAGGACAGGAATCTCGAAAACAATCCCCATCATCAGGCTCATCATCATCAATGTATCCATATACGAAGACAAAGTAATCGTGTTCTCCACTTCCATACTGACCTGATAGGTAGCAAGAAAACGAAAAGTAAGAGGGAAAATCAAAAAATAATTCAAAAGAACTCCCATCATAAAAAGGAAATAGCCCCATCCTACAATCCGGATAGAATATTTCTTTTCATTCTCGTATAAAGCCGGCGAAACAAAACGGAACAACTGATAAATAACATAAGGAGATGCCAGCAAAAAACCCGTATAAAAAGACACGCTCATATGAGTAATGAATTGAGCCGCCAATTGGGTATTGATCATTTTCACATAAAACACTTCCGGACATAATGAAGGCATAGCCATGAAATCAGCTATCCGGCAAAAAAAACGATAAATAATGAAATCAGCATTCTTAGGCGCTAGAACAATAGCAAAAAGCTCATCCTTAAACAAGAATGCTACCAACATTAGAAATACCACAGCCACTGCAATACGGAACAAGACATGGCGCAATTCTTCCAGATGATCCCAAAAAGTCAGTATCTTCTGCTGTTGTTCCATCATTTGTCACTCTTTCGTTTCCCCTTTCTTATCTTTTCCATCTATATCATCCTCCACCCCGTTCATCCCTTCCTTAAAACTCTTAACCCCTTTGCCCAACCCCTTCATCAGTTCGGGTATCTTCTTCCCACCAAAGAATAAAAGAACAATCAATGCAATGAATAATATTTCCTGCATTCCTAATCCTAAAAATAATAATGTGCCTGTCATTTTATCTATTAACTATTAAATGATTTATCAAAAACCAAAGTCATCCATTTACCGGGATCTCCATCCATGACAGCTACCAGAACATAGCCAGCGCCACCATTTTCAGGCTGCTTCACAATTTGCAGCATAACATCAAATGTTTACAACTTATCTTTTTGCAATAGCTTTCAACAAAGCATAGCCACCAAAAATCTGGAGCAACATGCCCGGAATTCCAATCCGGAAATCTTGTGCCGCCAAATAGAAATCACCGACAAGAGCCCATTCTATCAAGGTACCCACCACCTGATATGCCATAACAGTCCCCAGCAATGCAGGAATCGTAATCTTACGGAAACGATCTGCCATATATCCCGCCACCAACGCCAACAATACCGACTTTACCAATATAGCCGGAAGTATGGTCACAGAAGGCATTCCAAACAAGAAGCTATTGACAAGCGGAGAAAGAACAGCCGTCAACATCCCCACTTTGAATCCATATTTATAAGCACCTATTAATGTGAAGAAATAAATGGGTAACATAGCAGGTCCACCCAAATGCACCAAATGACAAAGTTGCGGCAATACCACATTACCTACAATAAACACGAATGCAAATAAATAAGTATTTGCGTTTGTGTAATTTAACGAATAGAGTTTTGTTGTTGATTCCATGAATACTAACCTTTCATTTAATTTCTGCAAATATAATCATTTCATAAAGCAAGCTCCATCTTTTTTTTCCCTTTTCTTGTTTATATTATCAAATATTCTTCTATCTTCGCAATAGATTGATAAAATTACAACTATGAAATATTATAAATTCATCTATTTTTTAGCCTTCGTCCTTGGAATGTCAACATGGGCACAGGCACAAAGCACTCCTTGTACCGGAAATGCATATAGCACAAACGCAGACTTCTTCCGTGCCTCAGCATCAGCTCAGAGCGGTGATGCCACTGCCTCCCAAAAGAAGGCGGTCATTGCAGCCCGTACTGCAATAACCAGCCAGATCAAAGCAAAGGCGGAAATGGCTGCCAAGTCTCAAAAAAAATTCGGTAATGCAGAGTGGGAACAGTTCTCAGATCTGATCCATATGGCTACCCAGCAAGAGGCTGCTAACTTAAAAGTAATCTGTGAAAACAGCCGGCAGAGCGGTGGTAAATATAAAACAGACGTTGTGGTAGAATTGCCTAAAGCAGGAGTTCTGTCCACAATCATCAACCAAATAAAAAGTGATGATAAATTAAAAGGACTTTTTGAAGAAAGCCAGTTTAAGCAAGCGTTTTAAAGCCACTTGAATCCATCAGAGGAGTCAATGCAGTTTAAAAGGAAAACCTATTACATCAACCTAATCTTGACAGATTTATGGAAAAGTTGTACGATTACCTTCCCCAGCAATTGGTTACTTTCATTCTGGTGACCTTGTTCTCTTTACTCATCGGTTTATCCCAACGGAGAATCAGCCTGAAACGAGAGGGGGAAACTACGCTTTTCGGCACAGACCGGACTTTTACTTTTATCGGCATTTTGGGATATCTCCTCTATATACTTGATCCTAAGGAAATGCATTTATTTATGGGAGGCGGAATAATTTTAGGTATGTTACTGGGCATCAATTATTATGTCAAGCAATCCCAGTTCCACGTGTTTGGAGTGACAACAATCATCATCGCCCTTATCACCTATTGTATGGCTCCTATCATAAGTACACAGCCTTCCTGGTTTTACGTGATGATGGTAGTCACCGTGCTTCTTTTCACAGAAATGAAACACACCTTCACAGAACTTGTACAACGGATGCAGAATGATGAAATGATCACACTGGCAAAATTTCTGGCTATCAGCGGTATCATTTTGCCCATGCTACCCAAGGAACCTCTCATACCGGGTATCAATCTCACTCCATACACCATTTGGCTGGCTACTGTAGTCGTATCGGGTATCTCCTATTTGTCCTACCTGCTGAAGCAATATGTTTTCCGCGAATCAGGCACTTTGGTTTCGGGCATTATCGGTGGTCTGTATAGCAGCACCGCTACCATTTCCATCCTTGCCCGCAAATGCAAACGGGTACAAGCGCATGAAATACCGGAATATGTATCTGCCATGATGCTTGCTGTCAGCATGATGTTCTTACGTTTCATGATTTTGATCCTTATATTCAGCACTTCCATCTTTCTGAATATTTACCCCTATCTGCTCATCATGTCTGCAACCGCCGCCGGCATCGGCATATTCATCCATAAAAAGCATACTATAAAAGGCGAGCGCGAAGTTATTGAAGAAACGGAAACGGAAAGTAATCCACTGGAATTCAAAGTCGCTCTGATCTTTGCTTTATTATTTGTAGTATTTACATTTCTGACTCACTATACATTGGTTTATGCAGGAACAGGAGGTTTGAGTATTCTCTCCATTGCAACAGGATTAAGTGATATCACTCCTTTCATACTAAACCTGTTACAAGGCGGAAACATTCCGGCAACCATTGTAGGGGCCTGTATCATGCAAGCTATCATCAGCAACATCGTAGTGAATATGTTCTATGCCATATTTTTTTCCTCCCGCAGAAAAGAAATGCTGCCTTATGTATGGAAAGGATTCCTCACTGTCATTGGAGTAAACGCTGTACTATTACTCATCTATTACTTCTAAATTATATTCTCATAAAAAAACATGCGGATAACAGGATTTTTCAAACAATCCATATCATCCGCATACTTTTTAATATTCTAATAAATCCCTATCAGAAAAGTAGAATATAAGCCAATGAACTAAGACTGATCACCGCCCAAAGAGCAACACCTTGAATCAGAGGTTTCATACCTACTTGCTTCAATACATCCATAGACAAGGAAGCTCCAATAAAGAACATGGTAATAATCAATCCTTTACGTGCCAGTCCGGAAACAGCCTGCCCGAATTGAGGCACACCATCCAGCACATAAGTATTCAGAACGATAGCCACAACAAAATAAAGGATAAACCAAGGAATGCTTACTTTCTTACCGCTTCCCTTGAAAATAAAAGAAGTAGCGAATGCCAAAGGAATAATCCAAAGTGCACGGGTCAGTTTGATTGTTGTCGCCACTTTCAACGCCTCTTCACCGTATGCCGCACCTGCTCCCACCACAGAACTCGTATCATGAATAGCAATAGCTGCCCAAGTACCAAACTGTTGTTGATCTAACCCAAACATGTGACCTAACACCGGAAAAATAAACAAAGCGATGGCATTCAATACAAAGATAGTAGCCAAAGCCACAGACATCTCACTATCTTTAGCTTTCAATACAGGACCCACAGCAGCAATAGCGCTTCCCCCACAAATTGCAGTACCCGAACTGATAAGATAAGCCGTATCACGATCTACCTTCAAAAGTTTATGCCCTATAAACATACCTATAATCATTGTACCGATTACAGAAATGATCGTGAATTCCATTCCTTCCTTACCGGAAGCCAGAGAAGCCTGAAGATTCATACCGAACCCCAATCCCACTACAGAATATTGCAACAAATATTTAGAAACCTTTTTATTGAACTTAGGATAGGCCTGTCCGCAAACTAATGCAAATATCAACCCCAGAAATAAAGATACGGGGGGAGTGACCCACTGGGAAAATGAAGCCAATACCGGAATATAGTCCATCAACAAAAAGACCGTTAACGTGGAAAGCAAACCTACATAAATAGTTTTGCTGTTTTGCTGTAAAGCTGTTACTGAAATCATATATTTTACTTTTTAACATTATTTCTCCATTTCGGGATGCAAAGGTAATATATGTTTCAAAAACAATCTAATCGTTTTTAATTATAAGTTATAACTTTTCCTTATAATGATTGGCAAATTGCATGAACAGAGCCGGTAGCCCTGTATCCTGCCCTTGCAATTGGACAAAATCAAATTCACGAAACATCACCAGGTCTTTTATATCCAATACTTTAAACTTCCCTGAATACAGTTCTTTATTAATAGACCGGATAGACAAAATCCCCATGCACTCACTATTTTCCAGAAATAATTTAATGCTCTCTGTACTTCCCAGGTGCATACGGATAGTAAGGTCCGATAACTTTATGTTGTGTTTATGCAAAGCGGTAATCAATACATCCAATGTTCCCGAACCTCTTTCACGAAGTACAAGAGGAACTTCTTTCAATTCATCCAAAGTTATCTCATCATAATCCATCCACTTACTATGAGTATGGACGATAGCCACCAGCTCATCTTGCAGAAAAGGAGTATATTTCAAATTAGGTTGCCGGGTATTTCCCTCTACCAGTGCCAAATCTATACGATGTTCCTGCAATGCCTTTTCCACCTCAGAGGAGTTCCCGCTGAAAAGTGATAAAGACATTTGCGGAAACTTCTCGATAAAGCGGGCCAGCAAAGGGGGAAGCACATATTGGGCAATTGTAGTACTGGCTCCCAAGCGCAACTCACCGGTATGCTCATTACGTAATAAGTTCATCTCGTACTCCAAGCGTCCGTAATCTTCCAAAATTTTCTCACAATGCTCCAACAACAACCTGCCTGCATCAGTCAGCAAGATCTTGTTCCCCATTCGCTCAAAAAGGCGTGTCTGGTACATCGTTTCCAATTCCTGAATATGCTTGGTTATAGCCGGCTGACTGATAAACAGCTCTTGCGAAGCCTTTGTAAAGCTGAGGTTTTTCGCAACACTACTGAATACTCTTAACCTGAAATCAGACATGTTTTTTAATGATTATAGTTCGTCTGCTTTAATTCCTAACGACTGTAAAACAGCGAATCCAAACATCTCCCACTGATAAGCGACTTCACTGGTTGGAGGATTCATACCGAATACCGTCATTTTTTCTTTTCCGTCCACCTTATTTAATATAGCAGGAACTTTATCTCCATATTCTTCTTCGGCAGGGACAATAATCACCCGTTTCACCTCTTTTGCATCAACCACCACTCTCAAAGACTCCAGAAACAACTCTTCGCGACTAGCCATATCCGATGGTTCGAAAGAATAAAGTGCAAACTCTCCCAACTGGCTTTTGAAAGCCACGTTATTTAATTCCTTTTCCAAATCCGACGGCTGAAAAGCATCCATTTTCTTACTTTCCTCGTCATAAATAAATAATACCTGAACTGCATTCTCCCCCAAGGGTATTCCACTATCCAGTGACAGACATTCCAACAACACCGGTAAATCCGCTTTCGGCAACTTACGGCCCACCACGTCACCAAAATGTTTGGATAAATCACCCGCCACCCTATCTACATAGGCTACATCCACCAAAATTACAGTATCTGCAAACTTTATTTCATTTGTCATCTCGTTTTCATTTTATGATTTCGATGCTAAGATAGCAATTATCATCTGCCTGCAAAAAGAGTTATCTGCCTTTTTGTGTACAATTCGGACTTTTTTTCATTTAAAAGCCGGAAAGCCTGCCATTTTGTCTTCTTATTTTACCTCATTAGCTTTCTTTTTCTTTATGGCAAACTATTTGACGATTATCAAATGAAATCGCAAAAGCCACTGAACAAAGCAGTGACAGTTACGTTTTCAATAGGTATTTGAATAATATTTAGAAAGGAGATACAATATGAATTTTAACAACTTCACAATTAAATCACAGGAGGCAGTGCAACAAGCGGTGAACGTAACTCAAGCCCGCGGACAGCAAGCTATCGAGCCTGTGCATCTGTTGGCCGGAGTACTGAAAGTAGGTGAAAACGTCACCAACTTCATTTTCCAGAAATTGGGAATGAACGCCCAGCAGATCGCATTGGTCATCGACAAGCAAATTGACTCGCTGCCTAAGGTTTCGGGAGGAGAACCTTACCTTAGCCGTGAAAGCAACGAGATATTACAAAGAGCCGTACAGTATTCCAAAGAGATGGGTGACGAATTCGTTTCACTGGAAGCTATTATCCTGGCCTTGTTGAATGTAAAGAGTACTGTCGCTACCATATTGAAAGACGCGGGAATGACAGACAAAGAGCTGCGCTCCGCCATAGCAGAACTACGTAAAGGTGAAAAAGTAACTTCACAATCCAGTGAAGACACTTATCAATCCTTAAGCAAATATGCCATTAATTTGAATGAGGCTGCCCGCAGCGGAAAACTTGATCCGGTTATCGGGCGTGATGAAGAAATACGTAGGGTATTACAAATATTAAGCCGCCGTACCAAGAATAATCCGATTTTAATCGGTGAGCCGGGTACCGGTAAGACCGCCATTGTTGAAGGCTTGGCACACCGTATCATCCGAGGTGATGTACCCGACAACTTGAAGAACAAACAAATCTTCTCATTGGATATGGGCGCACTGGTTGCCGGAGCCAAATACAAAGGTGAATTTGAAGAACGTCTGAAATCTGTTGTCAATGAAGTAATCAAAGCCGAAGGCAGCATCATCCTGTTTATCGATGAAATCCATACCTTGGTCGGAGCCGGTAAAGGTGAAGGTGCCATGGATGCCGCCAATATATTGAAACCCGCCTTGGCCCGTGGTGAGCTCCGCAGCATCGGAGCCACTACTTTGGACGAATATCAGAAGTACTTCGAAAAGGACAAGGCATTGGAACGCCGGTTCCAAACCGTTATGGTAGCCGAACCGGACACGCTGAGCACCATCTCCATTCTCCGTGGATTGAAAGAACGTTACGAAAACCATCACAAGGTACGTATCAAAGATGAAGCCATCATTGCCGCTGTAGAATTGAGCAACCGTTACATTACCGAACGTTTCCTTCCGGACAAGGCTATTGACCTGATGGATGAAGCTGCTGCCAAATTGCGTATGGAACGTGATTCCGTGCCTGAAGAACTGGATGAAATCTCACGTCACCTGAAACAACTGGAAATTGAACGTGAGGCCATCAAACGTGAAAAAGACGAGCCCAAATTACAACAGCTGAATAAAGAGATTGCCGAACTGAAAGAACAGGAAACCTCTTACAAAGCCAAATGGCAGAGTGAAAAGGAACTGGTCAACAAGATTCAGCAAAACAAGCAGGAAATAGAACAATTGAAATTTGAAGCCGAGAAAGCGGAACGTGAGGGAGATTACGGTAAAGTAGCCGAAATCCGTTATGGAAAATTACAGGCTTTAGAGAACGAGATCAAGGATATTCAAGAAGACCTGAAACACAAGCAGGGTGACAGTGCCATGATAAAGGAAGAAGTTACCGCTGAGGACATTGCCGATGTTGTTTCACGGTGGACAGGGATACCGGTCAACAAGATGCTGCAAAGCGAACGTGACAAATTGCTTCATCTGGAGCAAGAATTACATTTGCGTGTGGTAGGTCAGGATGAAGCCATAGCAGCCGTATCCGATGCCGTACGCCGCAGCCGTGCCGGATTACAGGATCCGAAACGTCCGATAGGTTCATTCATCTTCCTGGGTACTACCGGTGTAGGTAAGACAGAACTTGCCAAAGCATTGGCCGACTACCTGTTTGATGACGAGAGCCTGATGACGCGTATCGACATGAGCGAATATCAGGAGAAACACTCTGTATCCCGTCTGATCGGAGCGCCTCCCGGATACGTAGGTTACGATGAAGGCGGTCAGTTGACAGAAGCCGTCCGACGCAAACCATACTCTGTGGTATTGTTTGATGAAATAGAAAAAGCACATCCCGATGTGTTCAATATTCTGCTGCAAGTTTTGGATGACGGACGTCTGACTGACAACAAGGGACGTACGGTAAACTTCAAGAATACAATTATCATCATGACTTCCAACTTGGGCAGCGCATACATTCAAAGCCAGTTCGAAAAGATTAATGACGAGAATCGCGAAGTGGTGATTGAAGAGACGAAGAAAGAGGTAATGTCCATGTTGAAAAAAACGATACGGCCGGAGTTTCTGAACCGTATAGATGAAACAATCATGTTCTTGCCTTTGAACAGAGAAGAGATAGAACAGATTGTGATGTTACAAATCAACGGTATCAAGAATATGCTGGCCGGCAACGGCATTACTTTGGAAATGACCGATGAGGCCGTCCGTTTCATTGCCAGCACAGGCTATGATCCCGAATTCGGCGCCCGTCCCGTGAAACGTGCCATCCAGCGCTATTTGCTGAATGATTTGTCCAAAAAGCTATTGTCACAGGAAGTGGACCGAAGCAAACCGATTATCGTAGAAACAGCGGGTGACGGATTAAAATTCCGCAACTAGAATGTTACAAACAACCAGTAAAGATAAGGTCTTATCTTTACTGAGCAAAAGGGGTGTTCATCATGCACCCCTTTTTTCGTTAATTATAGCCCTCTATCTGCAATATTTTAAATATTTCCTTAACCAATATGTTTCCAATAGCTAAAAAACGGCAATAAGCTCATAAAACAGTTTAATCAGCCATCTCTACTTTCTTTTTTCATCCTTATATAAGAAAGAAGACTGGAATACGGCAAGATTCAGAACAGCCTGTGTAGACTGGTATATTTTTACAATATTGAAAAACATAAGAAACTTATTCATCCGAAAAGAGTTCATTGAACTGGATAATCGTAAAAAAAGATAACCTACTGTTTTATTATCAAACATATACTGAAACTTCATACCTGTATGATATGTATCACTTGTAAGATATATAATCTTTTACCTGTAACATTACTAATCTTACAGCCCACACATTAGTAACGTGTCGCCCCACACGTTACTAACCTTCCGGCATGCAGGTTACTAACCTCTCAAACGTCCTGTTCTTTTCTGAAAAGAACAAGGTCTTTAAAAAAAAGAACAAGACGTTTTCATTGAAAGAACAAGAGCTTTTTAAAATTTGACCTGTTGTTTTTTTCCATAACGGTATCTACATGCCGAAACGCCTTATTTTTCCTTCAGATCTTTCAGCCCCTCCGCAAACACCCTGCCCGTCGGCATTCCGGCTGAAGGATATACCTCACGAAATGTTTCAGCCGGAAAATATCCTTCAGAACAACCACTCCTCCGAAAATAAAACCGGCTGAAACATTTCCACTTGGCTGAAGGATTCCATAACCTCAATCCTTCAGCCGAAACGCCGACGGGCAGGGTGTTTGCGGAGGGGCTGAAGCTTATGAAGGATTTTTCAGGATATTCTCTACAGGGCATTATAAACGACCGTATCCCACTGAAAAAGGTAATATATGTTCATAGACAAAGTATGTGTACTTCATCGGCAAAGTAAGTGGTGTTATTTCGCCAATGAAGTACACATACTTTTTTTACCAATAATGCCGGTAAACAAAAAGCCCGTCAAGCAGTTTACAATCTACTTGACAGGCCTTTCCCTTTCGCTTTATTTCAATTATTCAGCAGCAGCTTCTTCCACTTTGTCAGCAGAATCTGCCGGAGCTTCTACAAATTCAGTAATACCATTGTTTACCAAAATATTGTACCATGAAATCAGTTTCTTGATATCTCCGTTATGAACACGGTCACGATCATAATTTGGCAAAACTTCTGCAAAATAAGCATGCAACTCATCGGCTGATGCTTTTTTATAATTGATAGAAGCAACCGCTCCATTCTCTTTCTTCTTTACCGCTTCCAGCACTTCGCTCAAAGGTACTTCTTCTGCATCTGTGTACATAGCAATATCCGCCAATGAGATAACTTTGTCATGAGCATAAGCAGGAACTCTTTTCTTAGCCGCGTCAACTGTTTCTACAATCAACATGTTCTTTCCTTGAGAAATCAATTTATATAATCCCGGTTTGCCCGCGATTGATAAAATGGTCTTTAACATACTATTCTATTTTATATTTATGGTTTGAGGAAGCAAAAGTACAATTCACCAATGAAACTCCCAAATTTATAGTATGAATTTTTCGGTTTTTAATTGTTCTACTATTCTGTTCAACTGGGGTATGAGCAATTGCACCCCGTCATTCACCACCGTGAAATCGGCCCGCCGACGCTTTTCTTCATCATCCATCTGGGCAGCAATACGTGCCCGGACTTGTTCCTCGCTGGCTCCGTCACGATACATGGCACGCTGTATACGCAGTTCTACAGGTGCATAGACCATTATTACCGCATCTACCGTATCCTGAAAACCGGCCTCATACAAAATAGCCGATTCCATACCCACTATCTCACACTTTTCCTGACGTTCCACCCATACGGTAAAATCTTTCCGTACCCGGGGATGGATAATGGAATTGATTTGGAGCACATGCGCCGGATCGGAAAACAGATAGGAAGCCAGCAACGGCTTGTTTAACAGACCATCCTTATAAACCTCCTCACCTAACAAAGCAATCAGTTCCCCACGAATTCCGGCATCGGAAACAGTAAGGCGCTTCGCTTCATTATCCGCATTATACACTGGGATATGCATATTCTCCAGCAAATGGGAAATGTATGATTTTCCACTGCCGATGCCACCGGTAACCGCTATCTTAATCATTGAATTTAATTCGTTGTTCTATCAAATAATCCACCTCCTTGGGATTCAAACGGACGTGGTTCACATATCGGGGGATGGATTTGAGATTGACCGGACACTTCTCCCCCTTATTGTTCAACAAAGACTCATAAGTCACCCCGATAAAGAAATCCTCGGAAGTGATGGACTTGAAATGACTCAGACCTACCTGAAAAGTCACCTGAACCTTGGAGGGAAAAGTGCGAAGTACTTTATCGGGCGGAAAATTGATGCCACGTATAGGCACCTCCACACTTTTTTCAGCGTAAATATCTACCAATAAAGTCACATCATCAAAAGAGGGAATGAATTTCGCTCCACGTACATCGGCCAGATTCACCCTGCGACGAACGGTGTCTGCCACATCTTCAAAGTTCAATGCCTGTGTATAAGCAGCCGTGATGGTATCCAAAATCTCTTGAGGAGCATAAACCATCACTGAATCCGGCGAGTAAATGATATCCGAGATATAATACTGACGGTCCAAAGCCACCTTGCCTTGCAATTTCACGGGCACCTTCTTTGCCTTCCCTTTTGTATAAATAAACTCCACAGTATCCGGCCGTATGGTCAGCAATTTGGTTGTCTGATTCAACTGGACCGAAATCTTTTTCATTAAAGCTGAAACCGGAATCCGGACACGACTTCCTTTATCCTCATAGTCCTTAAAGTCCACAACAATGGGATAGAATGTCTGTCCCAGCATATAGTTAGCCAATACAGTTCCCCTGTCTTTCACGCCAATACGCAGTTCATCAGGAAGTTCGGAGGTCAGCACCACATCACTAGGTACATTCTTCAACCGTAACGGAACGGAGAATTCCGTTTCATAATCATCATTTAACACCTGAAGCAACCAAAAGCAGAAAGATACAAATACAAAAAACAAGAAAATCAGGAACTCCCTGCTATTACGGCTAAGCAGGAAGCTTCTGATTCTCTCTAAAGTCTTTAAATAGTAAATACGTATGTTCCTTTTGTCGAACATGTTGTTATGTCATTTACTTTGCCTGTTGTTGGTTGGATGCAGCATTAGCGAAGATAGAATTTCTATCAATTTTAATATTAACGCCTGACGCTATTTCCAAAACAACCGTATTATCTTCTATTTCTTTTATCTTTCCGTATATACCACCTGCAGTGATCACTTCCTGACCCACTTCCAGGTTCTTGCGGAAATTAGCAATTTCTTTCTGTTTTTTATTCTGAGGACGAATCATGAAGAAGTACATAATAGCGAAAATGGCTACCATCATAATAAGGAAAGAGTAATCTCCTCCACCCCCTGCCTGCAGAAATACAAATAATAAGTTCATACTTTCTATGTTTTTTAGTTTATAATATCGTTATTCTTCAATAACAAACAAAGATATTAATTTTTTGTTAGCTTATTCTCTTTTTTTAATGAATTAACGATTCCATCCAAAGTACCGTTAATAAAGCCACCGCTTTTCGGAGTGCTGTACAGTTTGGCTATTTCCACGTACTCATTCAGTGAAACGCTGACCGGGATATTGGGAAAACTCAGGATTTCAGCCAAAGCGATCTGCATAATGACCACATCCATGAAAGCCACACGGTCTAAATCCCAGTTCTTTGTATTTTCGCTAATCAGATGACGATAATAATCGGCATTCAAGATAGTACGACGGAACAAACGGCGCGCGAAGTCTTGATCCTCCTCATCTTTAAATTCCGGCAACAATTCCTGTTTTGCACCATTCTTCTCATCGAAACGCTTGATGGTCTTCAACACAAAGGTATCCACGATTTCCTTATCATCATTCCAATACAAACTTTGGTCCTCCAAAACCTGATCCAGTTCGATATTATTAAAAATAATATTTTTATATAGCTTGCGCCACAATTCACGGTCTTCCTCATACGAAGAAGTCTCACTGGCCATATATTCCTTATATATATCGCTTTCTAAGATTTTATCACATAAAGTCTTTACGAAATCAGCTTCATTCTCCCAAGTTTTCTTCTGATTGTTCGAAAACTCCAGCAGCTGTTTGTTTACCTCCAGCTGTGCAATAAAGCGGTTTTCCACAAATTTGGTGTTGGGAAACAATTCTTCCTTAGTAGGGACCAGTTTGTTTTTCGCAGCATTCAGTCGTTTGTTAGCCTGTTTAGTTACCTCTACCATTAAAAGCAGCAGATAGTTGTATAAGTCATACGCTTTAGAAAGGCTGAAAAATAACTCTTTTTCCGCTGTATCCAAGTTTTTGCCTCCGTTCTGATAATAAGCATAGACTATCTGAACTATCTTAAGACGAATAAGAACTCTATTTATCATAATTCACATAAAATTATTAAGGAGTTGCAAAAGTAGGTATTTTCATTGATTTTACATAACATAATTACATTTTTTAATGTAAAATTTACATAGAGCTATCTAAATCGCTTTTTTCATCGAAGTTTATCCGCAAATTCTTTGCCCATTTAAAAAAAATGTCCAATTTTGAAGCCGATTTATAAAGATACTTAAGTTATGGAAGATTATAAAAAGAAAAGTGTAGTGGATGGTGACAAAGAAATTGTTTTTTCAAAAGCAATTAAAGCCGGCAAACGTATTTATTATTTAGATGTGAAGAAAAACCGAAAAGATGAAATGTTTTTGGCTATTACCGAAAGCAAGAAGATTGTTTCGGGAGAAGGTGATGACTCGCAAGTAAGCTTCGAAAAACATAAGATTTTTCTATATAAAGAAGATTTTGAGAAGTTCATGAACGGTTTACAACAGGCTATACAGTTTATTGCCGAAGAGCAAGGTCCTATTGAACCTCATCACACTGAAAATGAAGAACAGGAAACGACCGAAGACGCTCACAAGCCGCTTAGTCCGAATGAAATTAAAATAGATATCGATTTCTGATTCCAACCGATAAAGAAAGCACAATGATAAAAAAATTGTGCTTTCTTTTTGTCAAGTCGGAAATAAGCAGTAATTTTGCACCGCTTTTCAAGCTCATCGTGTGATATACCACATCGTGTGATGGCGAATTAAGCAATAAGATCAACTTAATTTAGAGTAACACAAAAAATTAAAAAACAATGAAATCAATTGAAATTAAAGGTACTGTCAGAACAGACGTAGGAAAGAAAGCAACTCACGAATTGCGTAAGAACAATGGTGTTCCTTGTGTATTGTACGGAGTGCAGAAAGACGAAAACGGCTTGCCCGTAGCTACTCACTTCTCCGTGCCCACCGAAGGACTCCGTAACTTGGTATACACACCGCACATCTATGTTGTAGACTTGAACATTGACGGTAAAATAGTAAACGCTATTTTGAAAGATATCCAGTTCCATCCTGTAACGGATGCAATCCTTCACGTTGACTTCTATCAGATTGATGAAGCTAAACCCATCGTTATGGAAGTTCCTGTTCAGCTGGAAGGTTTGGCAGAAGGTGTACGTGCCGGTGGTAAATTGGCATTACAGTTGCGTAAACTGAAAGTGAAAGCTTTATACAATGTAATTCCTGAACGTTTGGTTGTTGATGTAACTTCTTTGGGTCTGGGCAAGACTGTCAAAGTGGGCGAATTAAGCTATGAAGGTTTGGAATTGATTAACGCTAAAGAAGCCGTTGTTTGTGCAGTTAAATTGACTCGTGCCGCTCGTGGTGCTGCTGCAACTGCCGGCAAATAATCAGTAACCTTTTAATCCTTATCAATGAAATATTTGATTACAGGACTGGGTAATATAGGTGAAGAATACCGAAATACCCGTCACAACATAGGATTCACAGTATTGGACGCCCTTGCAAAGGCGTCCAATCTTGTTTTTACCGACGGACGTTATGGGGCTACTGCCACCCTCTCGCTCAAAGGACGCCAGCTTATCCTGCTGAAACCGTCTACTTACATGAACCTGAGTGGAAATGCAGTGCGCTACTGGATGCAGAAAGAAAACATTCCGTTGGAAAATGTGTTGATAGTGGTGGACGACCTCGCCCTTCCTTTCGGTACACTACGCCTGAAAGGAAAAGGCAGCGATGCCGGACACAATGGTTTGAAACATATAGCTGCTACGCTGGGTACACAGGATTATGCCCGTCTGCGCTTTGGTATCGGCAACGATTTTCCCCGTGGCGGACAAATAGATTTTGTATTAGGTCACTTCACTGATGAAGATTTGAAGACCATGGACGAACGTGTAGCAACGGCTTGCGACATAATTAAGAGTTTTTGTCTGGCAGGCATCAGTATAACAATGAACCAATACAATAAAAAGTAATGGCTGAAGCAAGAATTGATAAATGGCTGTGGGCCTCACGTATATTCAAGACCCGTACTATCGCTGCCGAAGCATGCAAGAAAGGACGGGTTTCCATCAACGGTACTCAGGTGAAGCCGTCGAGAATGATAAAGCCGGGAGAAGTGATACAGGTAAAGAAACCGCCTGTCACGTACTCATTTAAAGTTTTACAGGCAATAGAGAAACGTATAGGTGCCAAATTGGTTCCTGAAATTCTGGAGAATGTAACGACTCCGGAGCAATATGAATTACTGGAAATGAGCAGAATCAGCGGTTTTGTTGATCGCGCCCGCGGAACAGGGCGTCCCACCAAGAAGGACCGTCGCAGCATGGAAGAATTCATTACTCCTGAATATTTCGGTGATGATGACTTCGACTTTGAATTTGATTTCGAAGAACAAGAATAGATAGTGATTAATGGTTAGTGATTGTAGGTGTACGCATCTGCTATTAATCACTAGCCATTAACTACTATCTATCTGTTAATCATTTCACTACTACAGATTTTTCTTTATAGCTTCAATCATTTCTTGGTATTCCGCATCAGTCAGATAAACTTTTCCCGGATTCATCTGAAATACACCTCCATAATCAGGTCCGTCCACATACTTGGGAGCCAGATGAAAATGCAGGTGAGAAAGTTTGTCACTATATGCTCCGTAATTTATTTTTTCAGGGTGGAAAGCCTTGTCCATAGCACGGGTCACACGGGCAACATCTGCCATAAATGCATTACGTTCTTCATCACTCAGTTCAAACAAGTCGTTTACATGATCTTTATAAGCAACAAGGCAACGTCCGCGATAGGTTTGTTCCTTAAACAGGAATACGCGTGAAACACTCAGTGGCGCTATTTCAATCATTAAATTGTGCAATGTCTCATTGTTCTGACAATACAGACAATCTTTAGGATCACTTTTCATGGTTTTCTTATGTATTAAAATTAATTATTCTTCCTCTTTTTCTTTCTTACCCAACAAACGGTACACATCATCCCGTTCGCCTACCACCCATACCACATCTCCTTCCGTAAAAGGTACATTGATATCAGGGGTCATCAGCGTACTATCTTCTTTTTCGACACCTACCACCAGACATTTGTACTCATCCCGGATACCACTTTCTTTGATATTTTTACCCAAGAAAAATGAGTTACGATCTATAATGAACTGTTTCAGATTCATTTCACGCCTTTCCAAATCTTCCTCTTCAGCGGCGGCTGATACTCTTTCTGCCTGACGGGCAAACTCGCCCAACTGCTCATCCGTACCGATTACCTGTATGGTGTCACCGGGAAACAGACGTACATTCGCCCCCGGAATATTAATACGATGCATTCCACGAATGATAGATGCCACATGTACTCCGTATTTATGCCCCAAATTCAGCTCTCTTAACGTATATCCCGCCCATAAGGAATCCGCAGGTATCTCAAAATCCGAAAGATGTAAGTCGCGGGACAACAAATGTCCTTCATACTCAGGACGCTTCTGACCTGTGAACTCAGCATGCACATCTCTGAAACGCAAATTCTGAATAAAAGTACGCTCCATGAATATAGATTGCTTCTTCAGCCATCGCGAGAACATCATCATACCTACCAAAACAACGGCTATACCGATCAGCAAAGTCGTGGAAGTCTGAAAAAGTTTCTCTATAACAAACATCACAAACATGACAGCTATCACTATACGGAGTAAAATGGTAGAAATTAAGGGAGCCCGGTTGAAACGGCTATCCTGCCATAACGCCTGGAACTCTACAGAGTGGTTTTTTTTCATGATAATGGCACGCAAGAAAGGTGCGATGCAGACGATAGTAAAAACAGTTCCTGCCAGATTGGCCCAAAAGACAGGCAGACTAGCCCGGAACAATGGAATAATAAAATGGAATGAAAGTGTAATCATAGCTATACACAATACAGAATAAACAGCTACGATCCTAGCTATGGCAACCAACAATTTCTTCCAATTGTTTTCATGATTCACCGTTTGTGATCCCGATGAATAACGCTCAAGCATTTTTTTCCATTTGCCGGGCAGACGTCTCTCTACTATATGATAAGCAGGTATCGCCAAACGTATCATATACGGGGTCAGAAATGTGGTAATGACCGAAACAGCCACCACAATAGGATATAAGAAATCACTGGTTACTTTCAGACTTACCCCCAACGAAGCGATAATAAATGCAAATTCACCAATCTGGGTCAGACTGAAACCACATTGCATGGCAACTTTCAACGGCTGTCCCGACAAAATCACACCACCTGTACCAAAAATAACCTGCCCAAGCAGAATGGCCAATGTAATAATCACAATGGGCCATATATATTCTACAATCATGGCAGGGTCTACCATCATTCCCACAGATACAAAGAAAATGGCTCCAAACAAATCCTTTACAGGGGCCACAAGCTTCTCTATATTTTCGGCCTCTACCGTTTCTGCCAAAATAGACCCCATTATAAAAGCTCCAAACGCAGCCGAAAATCCAACCTTGGCCGCCACAACTACCATACCGAAGCACAATGCCAGCGAAACAATCAGCAATGTTTCATTTGCCATCCACTTGCGGGAACGCTTCAAAAATGTAGGAATGATATAAATACCTACCACAAACCACAATATAAGGAAGAATAATAATTTGGCAATACTATATACCATTTCACTGCCCTCGAAATTCTGACTCACTGCCATTGTACTCAACATAACCATCAAAACAATAGCCAATATATCTTCCAATATCAAAATACTAAGAACCAAGCCGGCAAACCGTTGCTGCCTCAATCCCAAATCATCAAAAGCCTTATAGATAATAGTCGTGGAGGACATGGCCAACATACCTCCCAAATACAGACAGTCCATGCGTTGCCACCCGAAAGACCACCCTACAAAAATCCCAACCAATATCATACAAAATATAATGGTACACGCCGCAATGACCGCCGTCCCCCCTACCTTCACCAGTTTCTTGAAACTAAATTCCAACCCTAGAGCGAACAACAAGAATATCACACCAATCTCCGACCATGTATGGATATTGGCCACATCAATGACCGACGGAGTAAGAGGAACATGGGGACTTGCCAAAAAGCCGGCTACGATATAGCCGAGAACAAGAGGTTGCTTTAACCGTTTAAAGACGAGCGTCATGACACCGGCGCAGATCAGAATCAAAGCCAAATCACTTATCAATGGAGCCAATTCAGACATAGCTAATAAATTTTTGATTGCAAAATTAAGAATTATCTATTTATCATATTCTTCATCCTATTATTAATTTTGCATTAAAAGCTGTTTTTATGAAAAGGAACTAACCGTAAATGTATATCAGCCATATAAAGAAAACGCGAATATCCAGATTTCTTGAATATTCGCGTTTTCTTTGTTATCAGCGTTCTCTTTTCCGGCTTTCGATTTATTTTCTGAACGGGGCCTTTACTACTACAGCTTTCAGCTTGCGTCCGCGCACATCAATAAATATTTCAGTACCTAATGCCGTGTAAGCGGTCTGAACATATCCCATACCGATACCAATCTTACGCATTGGAGACATGGTTCCACTAGTTACTTCACCTATTTTCTCTCCATCAGCATTTACCAGTTCATAACCATGACGGGGAATACCACGGTCTACCATTTCAAAAGCAATCAGCTTGCGTTTCAATCCTTCGGCTTTCTGCTTTTCAAGTAAAGCACGTGAAGTGAAATTCTTTCCTTCAACAAACTTGGTAATCCAGCCCAATCCTGCTTCCAACGGAGAAGTGGTATCACTCAAATCATTACCATACAGGCAAAAGCCCATTTCCAAACGTAATGTATCACGAGCCCCTAGCCCGATAGGTTTAATCCCTTCAGGAGCACCTGCTTCAAAAATTGCTTTCCAGATAGCCTGACCGGCTTCGGGATAAAAATAAAGCTCGAAACCACCTGCACCGGTATAACCGGTATTCGAAATAATCACATCTTTCTGACCGGCGAACTCACCTGTGGTAAAAGCATAATAAGGAATTTCAGACAAGTTGACCGGAGTCAGTTTTTGCAAAACTTCCATAGCCTTCGGTCCCTGAATAGCAAGCTGTGCCATACGGTCGGATGCGTTTTCCAATTCCGCACCCACTGTGTTATGGCTGACACACCAGTTCCAGTCTTTCTCAATATTGGCCGCATTTACCACCAACAAGTATTTTTCGGATTCATAGTGATATACCAACAGGTCATCAACAATACCTCCCTCCTCATTAGGGAAACAAGTATATTGCGCTTTACCGACGGGCAAAGTCGCCACATTGTTTGAAGTCACTTGCTGCAAAAACTCCAACGCATTAGAACCTTTTACCCAAAATTCACCCATATGGGATACATCAAAAACACCTACGGCATTACATACAGTAAGATGTTCATCAATAATTCCCGAATATTCAATAGGCATATTATAACCTGCAAATTCGTGCATTTTCGCCCCCAAGGCAATGTGTGTTTCGGTAAACGGAGTTGTTTTCATGTTATTACTTTACTATTTTAAGGTTAATAAATTACTTATCTTGCCACCAATTCAGCGATTTTCACCACCACTTTCATGGCTTTCTCAATAGACTGGATTGGCACGAACTCATATCTGCCATGAAAATTCAAGCCGCCGGCAAAAATATTGGGACAAGGCAATCCCTTGAATGAAAGTTGTGCACCATCCGTTCCACCGCGGATAGCCTTCACCTTAGGTGTCACGCCCGCCTCTTCCATAGCCTTGAAAGCGATATCAATGATATGCATCACCGGCTCAATTTTCTCACGCATATTGTAATACTGGTCTTTCAATTCCAATGTAACGGTGCCTTCTCCATATTTCTTATTGATGATTTCCGCCCACTTTTTCATATTTTCCTTGCATGCCTCAAACTTGGCACGGTCATGATCACGGATTATATAAGAGATGGTAGTCTGCTCTACTTCACCCGTCATGCCAATCAAATGATAGAATCCCTGATAACCATCAGTACATTCGGGCACTTCGTCCGTAGGCAGTAAAGACACAAACTCATTAGCCACACGCAAGGAGTTGATCATTTTATCCTTTGCATATCCCGGATGTACGTTACGTCCTTTAATAATCACTTTCGCAGAAGCGGCATTAAAGTTTTCAAACTCCAACTCCCCTACTTCACCACCATCCATCGTATATGCCCACTCGCATCCGAATCTCTCCACATCAAATTTATGTGCACCCAAGCCTATTTCTTCATCAGGATTAAATCCCACACGAATTTTTCCATGCTTGATTTCAGGATGTTCTTTCAAATATACCATAGCCGAGATGATTTCAGCAATGCCCGCCTTGTCATCAGCTCCCAACAATGTTTTGCCGTTGGTTACAATAAGGTCCTCCCCTTTATGATCCAACAGTTCGGGAAATTGCTTGGGAGAAAGTATAATGTTGTCTTCTTCGCATAATACAATATCCGTTCCGTCATAACCATAGACAATGCGTGGGGTGACTCCCGCACCCGTCATATCGGGACTGGTATCCATGTGTGCAATAAATCCGATGGTAGGAACCGGTTTATCCGTATTGGCCGGCCATGTGGCAAACAGATAACCATTCTCATCCAAAGAAATTTCCTGAAAGCCCAATTGTTCCAATTCAGATCTTAAATATTGTGCAAACACCATCTGCTTCGGTGTACTGGGGGTAGCCCCGCTATTCTCATCAGACTGAGTGTCGAAGCTTACATATTTTAAAAATCGTTCTATCACCGTCATTTTTCTTTTTGTTTTAATATTCATACTTGCCTGTAAAAATAGAAAAAGAGCCGTGAATTGCCAAACAAATCACGGCTCTTTTTCATTAATATTTTATTATTTTGTTATTAGAAACAACTGGAACCATCAAAACAATGGGTACATACCTTACATTTTGGTAATCCTATCGCTTCTACCAAAGTTTCCAAAGTATTGAATTTCAAGGAGCTCAGACCGAAGCGGTCGGCAATCATTTGCACCATCTTCTTATACTCCGGCGAATCTGTCGTTGCATATTTTTCCAGATTCTTATTTTCATCGCCTTCAATCTCCTTAATCATCCGGCGGGTTATCAATTCCAAATCACTTTTTGAAGAAGTGAAACCAATGAAAGGGCATCCATAAATCAATGGCGGACAAGCAATGCGCATATGAACCTCTTTGGCACCATAATCAAATAAAATTTTTACATTATCACGAAGTTGGGTTCCACGCACTATAGAATCGTCACAGAACAACACGCGCTTACCTTCCAGCATTGCACGATTAGGTATCAGCTTCATTTTTGCTACCAGTGAACGCATTTCCTGATTGGCAGGAGTAAAACTACGAGGCCAGGTGGGTGTGTACTTGGCAATAGCACGATGATAAGGAATTCCTTTGCCTTCAGCATACCCCAATGCCATACCTACTCCCGAATCAGGAATACCGCAGGCACAATCAACTTCCGAATCGTCCTTCTGCCCCATTTTATAACCACTCATAAAACGTACTTCCTCTACATTTTTCCCTTCATAGCATGAAACAGGAAATCCATAATATACCCACAAAAAAGAACAAATCTGCATTCCTTCGTTCGGCTTGCGCATTTGTTCCATTCCGTCGGCACGCAAGCGAATAATTTCGCCCGGTCCTACATATTTCTCTATTTCATAATCCAGATTCGGCAAACTGCTTGATTCACTTGTCGCAGCATACGCACCCTCTTTTTTACCTATCACAATCGGAGTACGCCCCCATTTGTCACGTGCTGCTATAATACCGTCTTCCGTCAATATCAGCATGGAGCATGATCCTTTGATTTTATTAAAGACATTCTCTATACCATCTACAAAATTTTTCCCTTGCACAATAAGCAATGCGATCAGCTCCGTCTGATTCGTCTTGCCAAGACTCATTTCAGAAAAGTGCATATTAGCTGCCAGCAAGTCGCGTTCCAATTCCGTAATGTTATTGATTTTAGCTACTGTGACGATGGCGAACTTGCCCAGATGCGAGTTTATCACGATAGGCTGCGGGTCCGTATCACTGATAATGCCGATACCCGAACTACCTTTGAACTTTGGAAGTTCAGATTCAAACTTCGTGCGGAAATAAGAACTCTCCAAATTGTGGATAGAACGCATAAATCCCTCTCCTTGGGCATACGTAGCCAAACCACCTCTTTTTGTTCCTAAATGTGAATTATAGTCCGTCCCGTAAAATAAGTCGGTGACGCATTCAGCCTTTGAGACTGTTCCAAAAAAACCACCCATTCCTTTTTGCGTATTTTTCGTTTAGGGTGCAAAATTACGAAAAATCTCTGGAATAACCTCGAGAAACGGGAGAAATGACGCTAAACGACTTAATATCAGAGTTGTTACGGTGTCAAATGATGACAAGCCGAAAAATCGGAAAACGCAAAGAAAAGCGG